>Ga0310345_10004811_pt1 | contig 12162 bp, 11 predicted proteins | sample HC15DNA20500_MG_FD_204667 | JGI IMG/M metagenome (GOLD analysis project Ga0310345, IMG submission 204667) | Marine microbial communities from station ALOHA, North Pacific Subtropical Gyre - HC15-DNA-20-500_MG | ecosystem: Environmental > Aquatic > Marine > Oceanic | place: Pacific Ocean: North...
ATATATAAAAAAAAAGATAATAATTTGTACTTTAACACACACCCTCTTTCACAATTATCTTATCAAAAAGTTTATGATTTGCTTTTGGAAAGGGAAGCCTCTTAATTTGCTCTGGCCTTATCCACCTCCAATCATCACAGCCTAATGGTTGTGGATATCCATGTAAAAAATCGCAATTATAAGCAACCATAGTGATGGAAAAATGAGTGTAAGCATGTTTTATCTGTTTTAAAAAGGTGGTGGGCTTTACACAAACACCCAATTCTTCTTTAATTTCCCTAATGATGCAATTTTCAGCATTTTCACCTTCCTCAATTTTACCACCAGGAAATTCCCACAACCCTCCTAATAGTCCATTTTCTCTTCGTTTGGATATTAATATTTGTCCCTTATTCCAAATAATACCAACGGCAATCTTATAATGTGGCTTATGGGCAGGCTTTACCTTAATAGGGTATTTATCAACAGAATTATTAACCAATGCTTTACAATAATTAGAAACTGGACATATGGTGCATTTTGGATTACCCGAATTACAAATTTCACGCCCCAAATCCATAATTGCCTGATTAAAATCACCGGGACGGTTAAGGGCAATGTTGTCAGAAAGATGTCTCAGAATTATCTTTGAATCAGTCGAGGAAGAAAGTTTGACCATTTTTAGGCGCGCGGCAACACGAATGGCATTGGTATCTACCGCAGGCAGGGGATAATGAAAGGCAATAGACATAACTGCAGCTGATATATAAGTACCAACTCCCGGTAATTTAGAAAATTCCTCAGGCGAAGCAGGAAAGACCCCATCAAATTTCAAGACAATAATTTGGCAGGATTTATGAAAATTGCGAGCGCGGCTATAATATCCCAAACCTTCCCATTGTTTTAATATTTGTTCCTGAGTGGCATTGGCCACAGATTGTACTGTAGGGTATTTATTAACCCATTTTTTATAATATGGTAAAACTGTTTTTATCTGAGTTTGCTGCAACATTACTTCTGATAAATATGTTTTATAAGGGTCATTACAATTTCTCCAGGGGAGAGAGAGGCTACGGTCATCATACCACGCTAATAAATGAGAGGTTAAATCAGTATATTTAATCTTATTCAAAATCATTCCTCACGAATGCAGTCCATTGCCCAAACCAGCTTTTCTAACATTTCTGGAATATTTTCCTGATCGTCTAAATCGATGTATTTCATCATAGAAAAATTCAAATCAAGAAGAAAGTCTTCAATTTTTTCTACTTTATCACGCCCCTTATCAGCCAGGTATACCACAAATATTCTTTTGTCATCTCTATCTTGTTTTCTTCTAACAAATTCTAATTTTTCTAATTTTTGAATATTTCGCGTGAGCGTGCTGGTGTCTAAACCAAGCTTATTTGCTAAACCCGACATTGAAATGCCATCAGCTGGGATAGAAAAAAGATGAAATGCCTGTGGTGCTGTGAGCGATAATCGAGACGAATATTGACGGAAAATCGCATTGTAGTGTGTGGTTAAATTGACAAGAAGCTCCGGAGTATTCATTGTTGTATATTACAACATTATTTATTCTCCCGCAATAAATCTTCAACCATATTATGAGTGATCTCATTTAAATGTGTGATAATTCTATGGGAAATTGCAAGATCAGATTCAGGAATAGATCCAGTTTTGGCAATAACTGCCGCACCAGAAGCCAAGGCGGACTGAATACCGTAGAGCGAATCTTCAATAACAACAACGTTTTCCGGTTTAACTCTGAGCCTTTCCATCATGGTTAGATACGGTTCTGGGTGGGGTTTATTTTTTTTAGTTTCATCACCCGATATAATATGTTCAAATAATTCATCTAAATTAACGAGTGTCTGTAACCAGTCTAAATTATGTCTTGGAGATGAGGTTACAAGTCCAATATTATAATATTGTTTAACCATTTTATGCAGTTTGTGAAACCCCGGCATAAAGGCCAAACTTTTCTTAAATTCATCCCTGACATATTCACGACCCCTTTCCATAAAAATATTCTTATTTTCGGTTATGCGGTATCGTTTCATACTAAGATCAAAAAAGTCCTGTTCAGCACACCCCCGAAATAAAGACCAATCTTCTTCCGGAATTATAACGTCATATTCTCCGAATAGACGTATTTCAGCTTTTGTATATAGAGGCTCTGTATCAAGAATAACCCCGTCCATATCAAAAAGAACCGCCTTATTGAATGAGTTCATTTAAGGGAGTATAATAATTGGCAGTGATTATTGTATAATACAATTAGAGAATCTCTATCAGATTGACTTGCATTGTGACCAATAATAGATTGATGATCAATATTAAGGCGGGGCAATGCTACCCACGATCCTTTTTTAGCAGATCCATCGAAGGGAGGCATAATAGTATTACCCATTTTTGTCATAGAAACCGTATTGCAAATTCCATCATTTTCGTACCAACTACTATCGGGAACATTTTCATCATTCCCAATCAACATACCCGTTGGCCAAAGATGAAATGACATATTATTATCAGGTTTGTGTGTAAGTTTATTAATTTTCTTTTCTGTGGAAAAAGTTGGAATAGAAAAATAATAAACGTCTTTATCTGCCCGGTAATTGTTATTAAATTCTGTTGCACCTTGAATAGATAAATCCCAGGAGCAGAGATTTTTTTCATTACCTACAGGTGATAGGGCAATTCGCTTATAATACGCTGACAGGGATTCATGGGGTTGTTTTTCTAAACGCCAATGTTCTAAATCAAAGCTATATAATTCGTTAATTATATCATTGTCGATTCCACCAAACCAGGGGGCTAAATTTAAGGCAAAGGGAAATGCATCCAACATTAGAGGAACTAAAGTGGTTCCATTATGTGGAGTAGATATAGTGGTTACGCTACTTATCCAACCAGAAAAAGCATTTGAAAGTAGGGGAGAATTTTCTCCGAGAAAGGAGGTTTTTAATAAAACTTCTAACATTTTTGCAGTAGACCCCCCCTGACTATGACCAATTAAATGAATAGGATGTTTTTCATCCCATTGGGGATAAAGTCCGGGATAGTTTTTGCCAGCAGGCCTTTGAATGATTCCCTGTTTTTCAGCCTTTTCATTCCCATAATCAACCTGTCCACCCTTAATTTGATAAAAAGCCTCTATAGCCCTATCCCAATTAGGAGAAATGGGCCCAACCGAAACAGTATACACTTCGTATCCAGAGGATTTCAATTCAGTTTCTAAATCTGTTTTACCTCCCCAGTAATAATATCCAGCCATTTCATCTCGTCCCCAGCCCAGAAATCCATGAATGAGTATAATGGGATATGTATTCTGAGAAAATAGAATTCCAAGATAACAGATGCACATTAGAACAAGATTAAAGTAACGAATCATTTTCCCAAATTATCAAGAGCTTTAATTCGGCTTAACACGGGGGGATGAGAATAGCTTAGCCAAACCGTTAACTTATGAGGAGTTAAATTCCCCAAATTGGTGACGGTTAATTTTTTTAGTCCTTCAATTAAATCTTTACCAGTGCCAATGGAAGTTTTAGCAAAAGCATCGGCTTCAAATTCGTGCTTGCGTGAAATTGCATTACCCAAAAATGACATGATTAATTCTATGGGTGAATACAATATACTAAAAAAGAGCAAACTTGCGTAAATAGAAACATTTTCCATTTTAAAAGCGGCAAACAAGGCTTCATTATTGATAAATAGTGATAATAGATAAAACATTATTCCAGCTTGAACAACTCCCATTATAATGCCCTTAATATTATGCATCTTTTTATAATGCCCAACCTCATGTGCAATAATGGAAACCAGCTCCTCTACGCTATGTTTTTCTATAAGCGTGTCAAAGAGGGCAATACGCTTATTTTTACCTAACCCTGAAAAATATGCATTGGATTTTGATGATCTGCGAGAACCATCCATAACATCAATTCTGCTTAGTGGAAAATTTACCTTTTCAGCAAACGTATTAATTTTATTCTTTAATTCTCCATCTTCTAATGGTGTGAATTTATTAAACATGGGCGCAATTACAGAAGTGAAGAGCGGTTGCGATAAAACAAGAATAGCAGACAATGCTATCCAGGCGTAAAGCCATGCATAATCCCCGAAGTTATTAAAAAAAATAAGAATGAGAAATAGAGTAAAACCTCCCAATAAGATAAGAACAAAATAGCCCTTAAGTTTATCAACAAGATATGTTTTGGGCGTAGTTTTATTAAAACCAAAATCATCTTCAATTATGAAAGTACAATATAATGAAAAAGGGGAGCTGATAATATCTTGAAAAAGAAATAACACTCCAAAAAACAAAAGCCCCGTGATCATAGGTGAAAAACCAAAATCTCGAAGCCATAAATCTACATTATTAAAAAGACCAAAAAAGATCACCATGAGAATAATAATAAGATCAACAGTAGATGTTAAATACGAAAAACGAGCATTTTCAGCTAAATATTCCTGAGATCGGGCATATTCGTTAGCACTATAATATCCCATAAATTCATTGGGCAAACGGGTAGAAATATTCTGCAGATCAAGATATCTGGAGAGATTAAAGAGAATAAATTCAAGGAGCAAAGCTCCAATAATTATGCAAAGATAAATATTCAAAAAGTGACCCCCCTGGCTTAATTAAAGGAATAGTGTTTTCTAACGGGACTGGTTACCTTCCAGCGACATTTTAACCCTTTGGGAAAAACCACAAAATCACCCGCAGAAAACCGGACAGTTTCAAATTCACTTTCAACCTCAACCTCTCCATCTAATAATAAACAGGATTCTTCATCAGAATATTCCCAATCAAATTCTGAAACATCGCATGACCAAACTGGCCAGGAAAATATTTTTCTGGCTTCTATTTCTTTATCTGTAGGCTGCGAAATTAAAATATTCAAAAATTAAAATATTTTAATAAGAACAATCAGGTTGACTAACAACGAAAAATATTTTATTAAAAAGCCGCCCGTAGCTGTATTTTCATGTGTCGCCATTGATAAGACAATCTTTTCCTCTTCCCATGATGACAATGATTCCTCAACAAAGGTAAATTTTAACAGAGTGCCTCTTTCGCCATGGCCAACCCTACTATCAGAATTAATATTACCTCCATCTAATTTATAGCGCTTAATATGATAATTATAAAAAACATATGTAGTATTATCATACTCTGTATCGGCAAGTATCAAAATTGGTTCTCCTAATGTGGAAGAAACATCATCCCTATTCATACCAATTTTAATTTTAGATATATCATTAAAATCAATCCAGGTTTCAGATGAATTGAGTCCACTAGAACAGCCACAAATAAAAAAAATAAATTGAAAAACAAATATTTTTTTATACATATTATTATACCTATTTAAATTTTTGTTTTACTTTAGCACTCATACTCATTGAGAATTTTTTTATCTTATCATCTTCTAAATCTCTAGCAGATGTAGTTATTGAAGTCGACATTTTACAACTTTCCATTAGTCCAGTTGTAATATTAAATTTTATATCACCCTTAACCGTCGTAGACATTTGTACTTCTGCAGATTTATTTTCCCTACCACCCACTCCACTAATTTCTACAATGTTATTGAGTTTTATGTAAGCTATTTTATTTCCCCTTTTTTCTTTAATTTTTTTAAAATCATAAGAAAGCTTTGATTTTTGTGTGCCTTCAAATTCCTCCCATGCAAAAACATTTCCAGACTTCTCCTCTTCTTCTTCTATTGTCCACATATCACCCACATATCTTATGCTATCAGATCCAAATGGATATAAAATATTACCCCCCCCATCACCTTGAAAAAGGGAACCTATTTCATCATTTGCCACCATTTCCATCATTTGCGTAGAAGCGTCATCATTTCCATCAATAGACATCATCTTTCCCGTGATCGGATCATGTTTTATGGTATAAGATGTACCATTTTGTTTTTGTGCGCCATGATTGGGGCTGACCTTATCACCAATGCGCATTGTTGAAATCACCCGAGACCATGCCATTTTGTATATTATGTCATCTTGTTTTTCTTTTGGCGCAATAAATTCAATAGTTTGTCTCCCAGAAAAATTCGTTAAAAAAGACCAAGAACCAATACTCATTTCAAATACACTCTCTAAATCCATATAATAATTTTGAGTAGAATTTCCAATAAATCTATATCCCTCCCCATCATTGGCAAACGCCAAAGATGAAGTAAATATAAAAAGCCAGTATTTAAATTGGTTCACCATTTCCTCCTTATTATAAATTTAATAAATAAAGTTTTCTATCATTAAAACACCCCAAATATTTTTTATCAACCACGATATTTTCAGGCTCCCAAATAAGATTATATGTATTTAGACTGTTCCCGTGATAATATTCTAATGCATCTAATGTGAGATTGGCGGAACTATAAACATAAACCACCCCTTCATTTGATATTAATAGTTCTATAGAATCATATGTTTTGGACCAACTCTCTTCTATATTATCTTCAGTTTTTGCATATAAGGCAACATATCCATATGTATTATATACCATTACATATTTTGAATCTACATGATGAATTCGTATGGCGTTATCAGATTCAATTTCTTCTTGAAAAATAACTTCAAGATCAACAAGATCAAATACTACATATTCATCATCATCAGATATAAAGGATAGCGTTTCATTATCTAAACCATCCTGCCTAAAATGCTTGATACCATCAACATCATCTATATATTCAAACGACCATATTTCTTCACCCATTGATTGATTAACACACTCTAATGTTTCACCAAGGGGAACTATAATATTGCCATTATATTGTATAATATCAATGGGGTTAGACCTTATAAACAGATCCTCAACATATGTTTGAACCCACCTCATATCACCTGTTTTTTTATCAACAGCCTTCAATTGTCTGATTTTATCTATACTGGCATCCAATAAATAAATATCGTCAAACACATAGAACTTTTTGAAGCTATAATTTTTATTATCATTTTCCCAAAGAACAAGCTCACTAGAAATTGTGCCAGTTAATGGGTCAATCAGTAATATTTTATATAATTCATTATAATCTCCATCTAAATCTCCATCAAATTCTACTTCATCACCCTCTCTTCCAACAATAAGAACCTTCCCATCTGAATCCTCACCGTAAACAATATCCTGAAGCTTAGTTAAATCTACTTTCCAGAGCCTAATACCAGATTGTTTTCTGTATGCAGATAATGAGCAGCCACCATCCCGACCACATTCCCCAACAACCATTAACGTATTTGACTTCATGTTAATAGAAATATCATGCGTTTTGCGTAAATTGTGTATCCACTGAAGATTTCCACTTTGCATAAATTTTCCCTCAATTAGAGCACGTTTTTTTTCATCATGCTTTATTAAATCATAATAATCTGCTAAAACACTAATATAATTATCATCATCATTTTGATTTAAATATATATTAGACAGCTGATTGTATGCCTGTTCATTTTGCTGATCAATATTTTCTACAATATTTTTTAGCACACTCTCCGCCTGCTCAGCTTGATTTAATTTTGTATAACATGTTGCCAGTCTGTTATACAGATTATCTTTAGGAATATAGTATTGACCGGGATTCCACGCTACATCTACGGCAGAAAGAAAATCAGATGATTTTGTCTCAGCCATTTTACTATGAATAGTTTTGATGTAGATTGATTTATTATCATAGCTATGTAAATCGATGATACAACGATTTTCGCACACCTCAGAAAGCATTTCATTTGAGCGCCACAGTAATTCTCCTGTTATTTGATTATAAGCACTAATAATAATTTCACCAGAACGTCGCGCATATCCCCCTCCCCCTACTTTTTTAATAACAAATAGTTTATTATCTGCAAATTTAATTAAACCCATTGGATCACCCCGAAAATGGCTAAGCTCTAACTCACGAATTTTCCAGAGAGTTTTTCCGTTATGCGGGTCCAACCCAATTAGAAAACCATCTACATATACAGCAATATTTTGACCAATTTCATCAATAGTAAACCAAGTCTTATCATAGACATCCAAATGATTGGTATGAATTATTTTACCATTTTGTGCATTAATACAGAACAAATCACCTGAACTTGTAAAACCAAAGAAATTATTGCCCAGTATAAAAGTTTTTTTGAAAATCATATTTTCATCAAGACTAAAAGACCAGTTTTCAATACTCCTTAAAAAAGGTTTATATGTTTTCAGTGAATGTAGACCATTATCAGATTTCATAATTATATTTTCACCAAATATTAATGGATGGGTAGGTGGTGAATCTAGGGTAAAATCAGCAATTATTTTTTGAGAAACAGGCTGCTCGATTGTAACACCAGTATTTTTCACAGAATAGTAAATCATTGTATTATTATGAAACAAAGTTCGCATACTTTCATTATTTAACACTCTAGTCCACACCTCATATCCAGTTTCAGCTTCATATAAATATAAGTATTGACCCTTTTGATGCAGAACATAATGCTTATCGTCTGCCATGAATGAATATATCTTTGGCGCCCCCGTAGACAAATCGCTTATTACATAGGATTTTTCCCATATTATAGAAGCGGTAATGGAATCAAAAAGAATTAGTGCATAACTATCTTGCCTACGAATATTTAAATAAATAAGATGGTCATATTTCGTATCATTTTCAAGGCCACTATCTATTACAGAAATAATAACCTTTTCATTATTATATGTTTTTGAAAATTCTTTAGAAAATATAAGCTTGCCATTATTGCTAAGACTATGAATATGCATCGTTGCCTCTCTATCGCCATAGGAAGCATTTTTTAAAATTAAATTGTCACCCGAAATAGCTCCATACATTGTAGCTCTATAGGTTTTAGACCAGACCAATTGATTTGAGGATAGATCTAATGCAAATATATCAGTTTTATTATTTTCTTCATTATAAGCAATCAGAATATGCAGATTATGTTTTTTGGATATAAGAAAGGAATTATTTAAAAGATTATAACTATTATTTTCCCCATCAGGATGAGTCCAGAGGTCATTTATGCGAGGAATATTTTTTTCATCTGACAATAGACTATTATAGTTTTCTATTGCTCTTACATAGCTGTCTAAACCCTCATATGCCTGTCCCCGGGAATATATTGCCCGCTTATTATTGGGATCATTCATAATTAGTGAGTCAAAAGTGGTTATGGCTTTATTATATTTTTTGTTATCTAATTGATTTATTCCCTTGCCCATTAATGAAAAACTATTTTTATTCCCCACGGGTTGAACATTCTTTGTTATAATTAGGCTAGCAGCTTTATGTACACCCAAAAACTGAGTCAACTCAGACACAAGGAGGTTGGGAATATTTAACACCTCATCGGCGCCTTTCTTAAACTGCCCTGCCCAAACATTATTTCCCTTGTCAGCATCTACTAATGAAATATCGACAATATATTCATTACTGCCGGGCAATTTTATAATAGATCCATCAATATAAGCATCTACTCCTAAAATTGTGCTTATATCATTATAAGAATAAATTTTATTTTTAAATTGATTTACATCAGTCCTTGCTTTAACTTCAAATCCAAGTCGAGAAATTGCAGTATTAATTCCCATTGTCAAGGCAGCCGAGATATTTGCATCCTCACGATTATCAGATAGATTATCTAAATATAATACAGCTATAGACTTGAACAATTTTTTATCTAAATCCGCACCATGAGATAAACTCCCCAAGCTATAAAAAACCCAAAAGGCGCCACCAATAATTGTTAATATCCCCGTAATAGGCAATAATATTTTTTTAGTGTTTTTAGCAGAACTTGGTAAGTCTGAAGTCGACTCACGTGCAGTCCTTTCTATACCTTCAGGGGTTATATCATAAATCCAAGATAGAAAAAAGGTTACAGGAAAACCAATTAAAATCACAACCACAACAAAAGTCCCAATCCAATCAGAAAAGAATAATCTTTTTATAACCACATCTGTAACTTGGATTGCAATAAATGCAAAACTTGCATAAACCGCCAGGGGTTTAAACATTTTCCTCCGCTTTATTTCCTGAAATAAATTAAAAAAGAAGTTCATGGATGATTAATTTAAATTTACAAAACATATTCAAAGTGAAACAATTTGAATAAATTATCAAATATAAGCCTGAATAAACTGTTGAAATGTTTCGAAATTAACATAATGATGAACCGTAAACCCCATATTTTCTGCGGCTTCCATATTGCTGTAACTATCATCAATGAAAATGGAAGAAGTCGTGCTCGTATTAGCTTTCTCCAGTGCAAATTTAAAAATGTTTGGATGTGGCTTATGCGTGCCAGCCCACTCAGAGGTGATGATTCCACTAAATGAATTGAGAAATACAAACTGTGATTGCAAGCTTTTAATATGAGCCTCTGTTGTATTAGAAATAACCCAAACGGCATATTTTTTTTGTAACCCATCTAACAAGGAAACAACAGGCATTTCCCCAACCCTAGAATTCATCCAAATATCTCTTAATTTGTCAGCGTCAATAAGATCTCCGTTTGGTAATAAAGTTCTGATAACCTCCACATATTCTTGAAATTTTATTTCACCACGCTCAAGTTGCATATAAGGTTCGCCCATAGTTATTTCACGGGTTTTCAGATATGGCGTATTGGTTAATTTTGATAAATATTGTACAACTACAGATTGATCAATGCCAAGGAGCACTCCAAATAAATCAAAAAAAACAGTGTTTATATGATTTTGCATTCAGGCTAAACACACATCATAAATTTGTAGTTTACTTCCCTCACCAAGCGGAGATCGATAATAATCGCCCCACTGGTGTAAAATATGAAATCCGTTATCAACGAGTATTTGATTCATTTTAGAGGGAAAATACATCCGCATGGAAAACTGCTCTACTGCAAAATCAATTTTATTTTTAGTAGAAAAATACCATGTCAGTTCATTGATTTCAGTATCAGGATTATAATCATTGCTCTCATTCACCTTTACCAAAGTATCCGTTGCAGAATCGGTATATTCTAAAACCAGAAATTGAATGCCTTCAGGGCGGTATAGAAAAAGCGGATTGGGAACAAATATATCAATGAGAAATCGACTTTTTGCGTGCATATGCTGTTTTACGCAGGCAAAAAAAGAACCAGCATCTTCATCCTTTAAAAGATGTAAGAATGCATTAAACCCAATAAAAATTAAATCAAAAGTTTTATTTAACTGAAAATCCCGCATATCTCCCGTAATGATAGTGGGGGTATTGCTAAAATGACTTAATTTTTTTCTAGCCAAAGCAGCAAAATCAGATGACAACTCTAAGCCAGTATACTCTGCACCTTCACGAATAAGGCAATTGGCCAATCGCCCTGTTCCAGAGGCAAGCTCCAATATGGAATTGCCGGAAATTTCAGAAAAAATATTATTCCAAAAATCAAAATCATTTTTTTTCCACCAGTGAATGTCATCATAACGAGCAGCATCGTTATAAATTGTGTTAAGAGAATTTGGATTTATCTTCAGAGAAAAAAAAGGGGGGGGGTTGTGGCAGAATTTATTTTGTGGAATTTTTAATCAGTTGTTGAATTTCAGCCCTTTCTCCAGATATGCGCTCACCATCTCTCCCCCTGGATTTCAATATTTCTAAAACAGCGAGGGCCTGGTGAAAATGCTTTTGAGATTTTAGTACCCCCACCATCGTAAATGTTGCCATTGACGCAACAATTTCATAAGATTTTTCGATTATAGGCTCAGCAGTTTTCTGATATGCAGAATTGGGAGTAATATTTTCACTTAAGCCATCAGAATCAGGTAAAGCTTTTAAATCAACCACCCCCCTCAACGCATTTATTTCATTTAACCATTTCAAACATTCATCATCGTAAGGAATAAACTGTAACAGATGGCTTATATAGGTCTGTATTGTTTTGACGCTTCTTTTAAGTTGTATTTCAACATTTATTAATAAACGAAGCGCGGTAAAATGTGCTGGATTTTCATCAACAACCTGTTTGAGCCATTTTTCTGCAAGGGTTAATTTATTTTCGGCGATTGCTACCTTTCCTAAAATATATTTACCATCAACATTTGTAGAATCATGATCTAATCCAACCTCACAGACCTTTCTGGCACGAGTTAAATCTCCCTCAAGCAAATACATATCCGCCAAAATTGGATAGAGGGGAGTGGCAAAATCTTCC
>Ga0310345_10004814_pt1 | contig 12161 bp, 10 predicted proteins | sample HC15DNA20500_MG_FD_204667 | JGI IMG/M metagenome (GOLD analysis project Ga0310345, IMG submission 204667) | Marine microbial communities from station ALOHA, North Pacific Subtropical Gyre - HC15-DNA-20-500_MG | ecosystem: Environmental > Aquatic > Marine > Oceanic | place: Pacific Ocean: North...
GATGCCTGCGTTGGAGTTGTGCTCTGAGCGTCATTCTTCTGCGAGGCGACTGCAAAGCGGCTTGCAACAAAGCCGAGGGCGGCGGCACCACCAAGGAAGGCGGCCGGATTGTTTCGCGCAAAGCTGTTCAGATTGTTCAGCATCTCGCCAAAACTTTTGCCGCGCAGCGAATCCGATGTGCCTGAAAGACCGTCGGCAATCTGCTGAAAGGTCTTGGCCTGCATGGAATCCGAACCAAACTCGTTGGAAGCGTTCTTGAGTGCGGAAGCGATGCCCGCGATCTCGTCGGCGAGCGAAGATTTCGCACCTTCCGCGCGCTTCTCGACTTCGGCTTGAGCAGCGCCGACCGTCTGCGACGCTTTCGTTTTCAGTTCTTCTGTAGTTCTGGTTGAATCGACCATCGGGAACCTCCTTTAGGCGATGAGGCTGAGGACGAAGAGCACCACAACCACGAGCCCGATCGTGTAGAAAATACTGTGCATGACTCTCTCCTGTTGTCGTTCTCACAATCTGCGGAGAGGGCTTTTGTTCCTTGCACGATCCGGGAAGCGGGAAGGCGGGTCGTGGCTGTCGGCAAATGCGCACTGCTCGCGGCATGAAAGCCGACGGCAGCCGCAAGCGCGCAGCAAGCGGTCACTTGCCACGCATTGTGCAGCTGATTGTCGGTCTGGAAAAAAAGCCGAAAGCGGAAGCAGTCGCTCAGGCAGCCAGTTCCTGCTCCACCAGAGTGGTCCAGAAATTTACGCCCGTCGGGATGGCGTTGTCGTTGAAGTCGTAGCCCGTATTGTGGTGCAGTGCGCCATCGACTGCCGGGCCGTTGCCAAGCCACACATAGCAGCCCGGTACCTCGCCTGCGAAATAGGCGAAGTCGTCGCCCGCCGTTGAGGGTGGGAAGCTGGTGCGCACCTTCTCGCCGCAGACCGTTTGTGCCGCACGAAGGGCGCGCGTGGTCGTGTCGGCATCATTGACCACCGGCGGAATGCGACGGATGAATTCATAACTGGCCTTGATGCCGAACATGTTGGCCACACCGTGGGCCAGGCGGCCGATCTCTTCTTCCAACTGGTCGCGAACTTCGGGCGTATAGGCGCGCGCCGTGCCTGCAATGTCGATGAAATCGGGAATGACGTTCAGCGCCTTCGGGTCGCCTGCCTGCACCGAACAGGCGCTGACGACGGCGGGTTGCAGCGGGTCGACCACGCGTCCAACGATCGATTGCAGGCTGGAGATGAACTGGCCTGCCGCGGTGATCGGATCCCGGCCCAGATGCGGCTTTGCGCCATGGGTGCCGACACCGGTCAGCCGCACTTTCCAGCTGTCGGAGGAGGCGAGCTGCGGTCCTTCCACCACCGCCATCTCGTCGATCGCAAGCCCCGGCATATTGTGCAGGCCATAGACCGCATCGCAGGGAAAAAGCTCGAACAACCCGTCCTCGACCATGCGCTTCGCACCGCCGCGGCCTTCTTCCGCAGGCTGGAAAATGAAATGGACAGTGCCGTTGAAGCTGCGGCGTTTGGCAAGCAAGCGTGCCGCGCCGAGCAGCAAGGTGGTGTGCCCGTCATGGCCGCAGGCATGCATCTTGCCAGGCACGGTGGACTTGTAGGGACGCTCGGCCGTCTCCGGCATGGCGAGCGCATCCATGTCGGCGCGCAGGCCGATCGAGTGCGGGCCATTGCCAACTGTCAACGTGCCGACAACGCCCGTGCCGCCCAGCCCGCGATGCACTTTCAGGCCGGCCTCCTCCAGATGCCTTGCAACAATGGCGCTTGTGCGCTTTTCCTCGAATCCGAGTTCGGGATGGGCGTGAAGATCACGGCGCAGCGCGACCAGAAATTCCAGATCCTGTTCAAGATCAGACTTATTCATCCCGCGCCCTTTTCATTGCCGCTTGCCTCTGGGTAAAAGAACAGAACGCATGGTCACGATGGCTATGCCACCTGTTCTTTTCGAACCATAAATCCATTGGAAACAGCTGCTTTTAACGCGGGGCGTGACTTCTCACAATGATGCAGAGTGACCTTGAGGCCCGTCCACAGGACTTTTGGCAGGAACTTCACGCGCCGGATCGCTTCGAGACCGAACCGGTAGGGGGACATCGCACGGCCTATCCGGCGACACTGCCCGATGGGCGCCAGCTTCTGCTTCCGATCCGCGTGCGTGACGAAGGCCGCAGTGCACTTGCCTCGCTGATCCTGAACCAGGCGAGCTTCGAAGTGGTGGACGCGCTTTCGCAAGCCTTGGCCGAAAAGGTGAGGGCGCATGCGCCGGATGTCGTGGTGGGGCTGCCAACTCTCGGCCTTACACTTGCTGCAGGTCTTGCACGCGCGCTCGGCCACAGTCGCTACGTGCCGCTCGGAACATCCCGCAAGTTCTGGTATGACGAGAGCCGCTCGGTGCCGATGCGCTCGGTCACGAGCCCCGACCAGCAGAAGCGCCTTTATGTCGATCCGCGCATGATGCCGCTGATCGAAGGCCGCCGCGTGCTGCTCGTCGATGACGTCATCAGCTCCGGCACGTCCATTGTGGCGGGCCTGCGCCTGATGAAACTCTGCGGCATCAAACCCGTCGCAATCGCCGCCGCCATGCTCCAGACGGACCGCTGGAAGCCTGCGCTTGAGGAAGAAGAGACGGGCGCGACGGACAAAGTTGTCGGCGTGTTCAAGACGCCACTGCTGCGCCCCGACGCGGCGGGGGGCTGGGTCGAAGAGGCCGCATAGCCGAGCCCAGGCCCGCCATGCACTGAAAACAAAAGCACCAACGGCCTGCTCCTGCAGCTTGGTACTTGTCAAAGCCATTCTCTGCAAATATACCATAGGGGAGTATAGTAGGACGTCCAACAATGCCCAACCGCCCCGAAGACAAGAAGCGCATCCTGACACGTGTTCGCCGCATCAAGGGCCAGTGCGAAGCTCTGGAACGGGCGCTGGAGGAGGGCGCGCCATGCGGGGGCATTCTTCAGCAGATCGCGGCGGTGCGCGGGGGCATGAACGGACTGATGGCGGAAGTGCTCGAAGCACATATCCGCGACGAGTTCGGTGGCGAGAGCGCTGACGCGCACGAAAAGATCCAGGACCTGATGGCGTTGGTTCGCAGCTACCTGAAATGAAAGCGTTCCGCTCCGTTGGGAGTGGTGGCCTGTTGAACAGCAAGGAATTTTAGAGATGAAGTCACGCGCCGCAGTCGCATTCGCGCCGGGGAAGCCACTCGAGATCGTCGAGATTGACGTCGCGCCGCCGAAGAAGGGCGAGGTCCTCGTCAAGATCACCGATACCGGTGTATGTCACACGGATGCCTTCACGCTCTCCGGGGAAGATCCCGAGGGGCTTTTCCCGGTGGTTCTGGGCCATGAGGGAGCCGGTGTCGTGGTCGAGGTGGGTGAGGGTGTGACCTCGGTGAAGCCCGGCGACCACGTTATCCCGCTCTACACTGCCGAATGCGGAGAATGCGAATTCTGCACCTCCGGCAAGACCAATCTGTGCATCTCGGTGCGTGCGACGCAGGGCAAGGGCGTGATGCCCGACGGCACGTCGCGCTTCTCCTATCAGGGTCAGCCGCTCTATCACTATATGGGCTGCTCGACCTTCTCCGAATATACGGTGGTCGCGGAGGTCTCGCTCGCCAAGATCAATCCGGAAGCCAATCACGAGCATGTCTGCCTGCTTGGCTGCGGTGTGACGACCGGCATCGGCGCGGTTCACAATACAGCGAAGGTGCAGGAAGGCGATTCCGTGGCCGTGTTCGGTCTGGGCGGTATCGGCCTGGCGGTCATTCAGGGCGCACGTCAGGCCGAGGCCGGGCGCATCATTGCCGTCGACACCAATCCCGCCAAATTCGACCTGGCGCGGGAATTCGGCGCGACCGATTTCGTCAATCCGAAGGATCACGACAAGCCGATCCAGCAGGTCATCATCGAGATGACGGGTTGGGGCGTTGACCACTCATTCGAGTGTATCGGCAACGTGAACGTAATGCGCGCCGCGCTCGAATGCGCCCATCGCGGATGGGGCCAGTCGGTGGTGATCGGCGTTGCCGGTGCGGGGCAGGAGATATCCACCCGTCCGTTCCAGCTTGTGACCGGGCGCAAGTGGATGGGCACCGCCTTTGGCGGCGTGAAAGGCCGCACGCAGCTTCCCGGAATGGTGGAGGACGCAATGCGCGGCGACATCGATCTGGCACCTTTCGTCACCCACACAATGCCACTGGAGGAGATCAACAGCGCCTTCGATCTCATGCATGAGGGCAAGTCGATCCGCTCGGTCATCAAATACTGATCGCGCCCGAGGGAGATATCGTCGATGAAACAGATCGAGAGCCACAGGATTTCAGGCGGCAATCAGGGCGTCTGGCGCCACCAGTCGAACGTTCTTGGCTGCGAAATGAATGTCGCCGTTTTCGTGCCGGAGCATGAGGAGGGAGTCAGACTGCCGGTCATCTACTGGCTTTCCGGTCTGACCTGCAGCGAGCAGAACTTCATCACCAAGGCCGGCGCCCAACGTTACGCGGCTGAACATGGCGTGATCCTTGTTGCGCCCGACACAAGCCCGCGCGGTGAGGATGTTGCCGATGATCCGGCCTATGATCTGGGGCAGGGCGCAGGCTTCTACCTCAACGCCACCCAGGCGCCATGGGCGAAACATTTTCGCATGTATGACTATGTGCTCGAGGAACTGCCCGCACTTATCGAGGCGCATTTTCCTGCAAGTGACAGGCGTTCGATCATGGGCCATTCCATGGGCGGACACGGTGCATTGATCATGGCACTGAAAAATCCAGGCCGCTTTGCAGCCGTATCGGCTTTCTCGCCAATCGTTGCACCTTCGCAGGTGCCCTGGGGCCGGAAGGCATTCTCCACCTATCTGGGAGAAGACGAGGCGGAATGGCGCGACTGGGATGCAACCGCTCTCCTGTCAAAGGCGCAGGAGCGTCTGCCTATCCTGATCGACCAAGGCGAAGCGGACGACTTTCTGGAGCCGCAACTGAAACCGTGGGTCTTCGCGCAAGAAGCAGACCGCCTCGGCCACCCGCTCACCCTGCGCCGACATCAAGGCTACGACCACAGCTACTACTTCATCGCGAGTTTCATCGGTGAGCATGTCGCCTGGCATGCAAAAGCCCTGATGGCGTGAAACCTCCCTGCGCGAAATGGCAGGGCGATGGTGAAAATACTCCTTGCTCCTGTAGCATCCATCGGACCTAATCCTTCCTGATTTCTCGCGAAAGGACATGAAGTGAGGATTCCTCCACTTGCCTTGCTGGCGCTATGCGCAGCCCTGGCCGCTGCTCTTGCCGGCTTTCTTCCCGTCATGCATCTTGATGTGCCGGGCTGGGTGGTGCTCCTGGTGGCGGGGGCGGGAGCGCTTTTCCTTCTGCCTGCCGTGACCAGCTTCGTAAGGCACAAGACAACGGTCTCTCCGCTGACGCCGAGTGCTGCCACGACCCTAGTTCGATCCGGAGTTTTCGCCGTAACGCGCAATCCGATGTATTTGGGCATGCTGATCGTGTTGCTGGCAGTGGTTCTGTATCTGGGCGCACTCAGTGGCTTCGCCGCGCTCGTGCTGTTCTTCGTCCTCATCGATCGATTTCAGATCAGGTTCGAGGAAAAGCAACTTCTGGAGACCTTCGGGGCCGCCTATCGTGACTACGCCCGGGATATCCCGCGTTGGCTGTTCTTCGGTCGCGGGCTCGGGGAAGAGTGATCGGTGCAAGTGCGGGCTTTCAAGATCACGTCTCTCACGCGCTCTCGGTACCGCATCAAACAGTTCCATAATGCAGATTATCTGACTGGATGTTCTCCTACACTGGGCGTCCGTCCGCCGCTAATCTTCACAACGGCTCGAGTTGCGCCATTCTCTGCTCCAGAAATCGTCGGCTCGCCTCGTGTGGTGCGCTTCTCAGCGCAGCCTCATAGGCGCAGCGCGCCTCCTGCCTGCGGTTGAGCCGCGCCAGAAATTCGGCGCGGGCGGCATGAAAGGGCTGGAACGCGGCGAGCGGTTCGTGCAGCATTTCGAGCCGTTGCAGCGCTTCCTCAACCCGTCCGCACTCGGCCACCGCGACGCACCAGTTGAGCATGATGACCGGTGTCGGTTCATGCTGCCAAAGCTGGTGATAGAGTAGCGCGATCTGTTTCCAGTCCGCACCACCTTCCTGCATCTGGGCCGCTGCGATTGCGGCCTTGAGCTGGAAAGGGCCAGGCGTGTTGGCTTCGAGTGCACCAGTGAGCAGACGTTCTCCCTCCTCGATCTCGGCGATCTGCCACAGCTTCCTGTCCTGTTCGCCAATCGGGACCGAAGCGCCTGCCTTGTTGATGCGGGCTTTTCTGCGCGCGTGGGTGAAGAGCATCAGTGCGAGTGCGCCTTCGATCTCCGCATCAGCCGGATGCAACTCCTGCACAAGGCGCATCAGGAACAGCGCCTCGAGGCATAGGTCGCGGGTCGAACAATCCTCGTTCACATAGCCAGCGGTGAAGATCAGATAGATGCTGGAAAGAACGGCTGGAAGCCGGTCGGGCCATGCCTGCCGGTCAGGCACGTCAAAGGTGATGCCCTTGGCCTTTATCTTTTGCTTGGTGCGGGAAATGCGCTGACCGACTGCTGCTTCCGGATCAAGAAAGACGGCCGCAATTTCGCGGGTGGTCAGTCCACAGACCACGCGCAGTGTCAGAGCGATGCGCGATTTCTCTTCCAACGCCGGATGACAGCAGGCGAAAATGAGGCGCAGGCGCTCGTCGGGAATTTCCGCTGCCTCGTCAAAGATGTCCTGATCCTCGCGCAGCTGTGCGAAGGCATCGGTCTTATAGCCCTCGCGCGCGCGTGCCCTGAAGCGGTCTATGCTCTTGTTGATTGCAGCACGCATCAACCAGGCCTCGGGTGAGGCCGGTATGCCGCTGCGACCCCAGTGAGCGAGCGCGGAGACGCTCGCCTCCTGCAGCACATCCTCGGCAAACGCGAGATCGCCAAGTCTGGTCGAAAGGCTAGCCAGAAGTTTGGCCTGCGAGCGGCGAAGCACCGCATCCAATGCGTTGGAGACGGCAATGGTACGCGGTGCAATGCCGGTCACTTTCAGCCGCCCGGATTGTAGTCCATGAGCGGGCGCAGTTCGACCGTGCCGAAATGCGCCGAGGGCACAAGCTCGGCATATTTCAGCGCCTCATCAAGTCCCGGCACGTCGATGACATAGTAGCCGCCAAGATGCTCTCGCGTTTCGGCGAAGGGTCCATCCATGGTTTCCACCTTGCCGCCGCGAACGCGCAGTGACGTGGCAGTCTCGACCCCCTTCAGGCCCTCGCCATCCAGCAGAACGCCTTCCGCCTTCATCTGCTCGTTTGCATCCATGAAGCCTTTCATCATCTCGTCGAAGGCTGCAGTGCCAAATTCCGGTTCCCTGGCGGGATCGTTGTAGATCAGAAGCATGTATTTCATTGTTCTTGTTCCCCTCAGAAGCCGGCGAGATTGGCGGCAATGCAGATCATTGCAGTGAGTGCTGCCAGAATGTTCGTGCCATTGCCCACATAACGCAGGACATGGCCGGCATTGTCGGCCTTGAGGCCGAACGGATGAGTTATGCGCCCAACCAGGAGCAGCGCGCCCGTCAGGTGCAGGTAGAGATCAGGTGCATCCATGCCCTCGGCAAGCAGCATCAGGATGAGGATGAAGGTCGACCACTCCGCGCAGTTGCCGTGCTGACGGATACGCAGAAGCAGGTCCCGGTTCTCCCCGTCACCGATGGAGATACCCCCCCCGCCCCGCATGGCGGTGACGCGAAACCAGAGGATGAGATAGATCACGCTGACGCCCAGCGCATAAATGGGTGTGACTGTAAAAATCATGGTTGCATGCCCTACAAGTGTGAGTTGACACTTGCATGACGTCTGCCGCCAGCGTTTTTTCGCTTAGGTGCCGAAAAAAATGTCAGCCCAGCACATGCATCGCCTTCACCGCGGCAGAGGCGCGGTTTTCGACGGCGAGCTTGATGTAGATCTGCTCCAGATGCTTGTTCACCGTGCGCGGGCTCAGTTCCAGGAGTTCGGCGATGTCACGATTGGCCTTGCCGCGCGCGATCCAGAACAGGACTTCCGCCTCCCGCGGTGTCAGATCGAAATGCTGGCGCAATGTCTCCTGCTGGCCGCTGCTGGTTTCGAAGATCAGGCGGAAGAGATATTCACCCTCGGCAACATGGCCCAGATAGATGAGCTGGAATTCCGGCAGTCTTTCGGGCAGCGGCAGGATTGTCGCGCCTGCGGCCAGTGTGGCGCGCTCGATGCGGGTGCGGATGGTTTCGGTAATCGCCGCTTCGAGTGTTTGGCGGTTGGGAGCATTGGCGAGCAATTTTTCCGCCTGCGGTGTCATCCAGCGCCTTTCACCGGCGGTATCGAGCGCAAGCAGATGCCGGCCTGCCGCGTCGAGCGCCACCTGTGCGCTCTGCGCGCGCCGTGCGTTGGCCAGATGCACCCGCATTCTTGCGCGCAGTTCTTCAAGATCGATGGGCTTGGTAAGAAAATCCACGCCACCGCTTTCCAGCGCATGCACCACGTGCTCGGTCTCGCTGAGTGCGGTCATGAAGATCACTGGCACATGAGCCAGATGCGAAAGCGCCTTTAGTCTTTTGCAGGTCTCAAAACCGTCGAGACCGGGCATGACGCCGTCCATCAGGATGACGTCCGGCGTAACCTCCTTCACGACATTGAGCGCGGCATCGCCGCTGGTTGCCACGAGAACGGTGACGCCTGCCTCTTCCAGCGCGCGGGTGAGAAAGCCCAGTGCTTCCGGCGAGTCGTCGACGACAAGAACGATATCGCCTGTCGGTGCTGCTTCACTCATCACCACGGACACTCTCCAGAAGTTTCGCATAGCCCTCGAAGTCGTAGACATCCATGTGTGCGCGCAACCGCTCGACCAGAACCTGGTTGTCCGGCTCCTGGCTGAGCTCGGTCAGCTTGCGGTCTATGCCGCGCACATGGCCAATGCGTCCAAGCCGCAGAAGCTCGGCAACATGGTTGGAGCCGGGTGAGGAGAGCAAGGTTGTGGCTTGCGCGGCGGCAGATGACCTTTCCGCGCCCTCCCCTTCTTCCGTCCATTCCAGTTTCAGCTGTGCCCCCATCACCTGCAGAAGCTGGCGCAGGTCGAAAGGCTTGGCCATCACGGCGTCATGGCCCGCATCGCGCGCGGGCTTGCCCACACCGTCGCCGATATTGGCGGAAAGCATGACGATGGGCGCGGCAAGTCCGCGTTCGCGCAGGCGCTCGACCAGCGTCCAACCACTCATGCCGGGCATCTGGATGTCCACGAAAAACAGATCCGGCTTTGCCGTGGTGGTGAGCGCGAGACATTCCGCACCGTCCGCGGCGGTCAGCATCGTGAAGCCCAGCGGCTGCAGCATCTGGCGCATCATATCGCGGTGGTCGGCATTGTCATCCACCACCATCACCACGCGCCGTTCGCCGCGATAGCCTGTGACATGTCTGTTGGCCGTGCCAAGCGCTGCCGGCCGGTCGATCTTTGCAAGCATTAGCCGGACAGTGAACAGAGCGCCCTCGCCGGGTTTGGACTCGACACGAATTTCCCCGCCCAGGGTCTCGGTGAGAAGCCGGGTGATGGTGAGACCTAGGCCCAGACCCGGGGTCAGTCGCTCGCGCTCTGCCGCTCCCCGCGCAAAGGGCTCGAATATGCGTTCAAGATCGTCGGGGGCGATGCCGGGTCCGGTATCGCGTATGCTGAAAGTCGCAACTTCCGACCGGTAGCTGACGGTGAAGCTTATGCCGCCCTCGCCCGTATATTTGATGGCGTTGGAAAGCAGATTGACGAGGATCTGGCGCAGGCGCTTTTCATCCGTGCGAACATAGTTCGGCAGTGCCGGGTCACGCGCGTGGTGAAAGGTAAGCCCCTTCGCCTCTGCCTGCAGCCGGAACATGTCGACAAGCTGGTCGAGAAAATCCGGCAGGCTGATCTCGTTGGAATAGACCTGCAGGCGCCCGGCCTCGATCTTCGAGATGTCCAGCAGACCGTCGATGAGGCCGGACAGGTGATCGGCGCTGCGGCGGATGACACTGACAGCACTTTTCTGGTCCTTCGGCAGCTCGCGGTCGCGCTCCAGTATCTGCGCATAGCCCAGCACGGCATTGAGCGGGGTGCGAAGCTCGTGGCTGAGGCCGACGACATAGCGGCTTTTCGCCTGGTTCGCCGCCTCGGCCTTCTCCTTGGCTTCCTGCAGCGCGGCGTCGGTTTTACGGTGGGCCGCGATCTCGCGCATCAGGGCCCGGTTCTGGCGCGCGCTTTCCTCTTCCGCCATGTGACGGCTGTCATTGGCCAGAACCAGGAACCAGCAGACGACCCCGGCCACGACGCAAAGCACGAAGAAGACGACGAGAATGGTACCGCCCACCACATCCGCCGTCTGCGGTGCGGCGGCAATGGCAAAGACATGGACTAGCGCTAGAATTGCGGCAAGCAGCAGCACTGCAAAGCTCATCGTCAGGCCGAAGCGTCCAAGCCTTGTTTGAAGTTGAACCACGAACCGCTTGGGCAGGAGGCGGGTTGCAAGCGCAAATGTCTGCGCCCGCGCGCTTGCCTTCGGCTTGCACAGATCATGGCAACGCGCATCCAGAGAACAGCAAAGCGAGCAGATCGGTGCGGCATAGGCCGGGCACCATGCCATGTCCTCCGGCTCGAAGGGGTTTTCGCAGATGGAGCAGGTAATGGAATGCTCATGCGCCCAGTCGGCGCGCTGCCGACGCGCGATATAGTAGCGGCCGCCCGTCTTCCACGCGATGTGTGGAGCGAAGACGAAGGCGCATATGAGGGCGACAAAAGGGGCAAGGGCTGCGGCCTGCGGCCCGAAGGCACCGAAGTGAGCGGCAAGCGCAATCACGGTAGACAAGACCATCGACCCCGTGCCGACCGGGTTCACGTCGAACAGATGCGCGCGCTTGAACTCGATACCGGGCGGAGCGAGGCCGAGCGGTTTGTTGACGAACAGATCCGCCGAGATGGTGCAGAGCCACGCCATCGCGATGATGGAGAAGATCGCCAGCGTCTGTTCAAGCAGCTGATAGATGCCAAGCTCCATCAGGAGCAGCGCGATGGCGACATTGAAGACGAGCCACACCACCCGGCCGGGATGGCTGTGCGTCAGGCGCGAGAAGAAATTTGACCAGGCGAGCGAACCCGCATAGGCGTTCATCACATTGATCTTGAGCTGGCTCACCACCACGAAGACCGCCATCAGGAGGAGCGCAAGCTGCTCATCGGGGATCATGTAGCCGAAGGCGGCTGCATACATTTCGGCAGGCTCCGCGGCATGTTCCGGTATCACGCCGAGCGACAATACGAGCACGGCAAGAAACGAGCCCGCGGCAAGCTTCGGCGCGCCGAGCAGCACCCAGCCGGGACCTGCCAGAAAGACGCCAAGGCGATGGCGTCGTCCGCCTTTCTTTTCGGGCGGCAGAAAGCGCAGGAAATCCACCTGCTCTCCGATCTGCGTCATCAGCGCAAGGATGACAGCACTGGCCGCGCCGATCTGCACAAGCTGCAATCCACCTGCATCGGCATGGATGCCGGGGAAGGAAAGCCAGAGATCGATCTTTTCCCAATCGAGCCATGCGATGAAGAAGAAGGGCAGGATGTTGAGCACGATCCATACCGGCTGGGTGAGGATCTGGAAGCGGGAGATGAGCCGCACGCCATGGGTTACAAGCGGGATTACCGCCACCGCACTCACGATATAACCGATCCACAGCGGCAGGCCGAAGGCAAGCTTCAGCGCGCTGGACATGATCGAGGCTTCGATGGCGAAGAGGATGAAGGTGAAGGCTGCATAGATGAGCGAGGTCACCGTCGAGCCGATATAGCCGAAGCCTGCCCCGCGCGTCAGCAGGTCGATGTCGAGCCCGTGGCGCGCGGCGTAGCGTGCAATGGGTATGCCAACGGCAAGAATGACGATGCTCGCGGCCACGATGGCGACAAGGGCGTTCTTCGTTCCATGGGAGAGCGTGATCGCGCCGCCTATCGCCTCCAGTGCGAGGAAGGAAATGGCACCGATTGCCGTCTGCGAGATGCGCTGACTGGAATAGCGGCGCGCGCTCTTGGCGGTAAACCGCAGCGCGTAATCCTCAAGGGTCTCGTTGGCGACCCACCGGTTATATTCCCGCCGGATCGGCAGGATTCGCT
>Ga0310345_10004818_pt1 | contig 12155 bp, 7 predicted proteins | sample HC15DNA20500_MG_FD_204667 | JGI IMG/M metagenome (GOLD analysis project Ga0310345, IMG submission 204667) | Marine microbial communities from station ALOHA, North Pacific Subtropical Gyre - HC15-DNA-20-500_MG | ecosystem: Environmental > Aquatic > Marine > Oceanic | place: Pacific Ocean: North...
CGGCCAATGATGGCTTTATTACGACTCAGAGTATGACGTTTCTGCAGTTTGATTACTTCCTCTAATCTTTGTTGTTTTTCAGTTTCCGGTACCTGATCTGAATATTCGGCCGCTTTCGTGCCCGCCCTTGGTGAGTATTTAAAAGTGAATGCAGAATCAAATTTGACGGTATTCATCACTTCCAGCGTATCCTGAAACTCAGCCTCTGTTTCACCAGGGAAACCGACAATTATATCCGTGCTGAGACCACAATTCGGTAGAAATTCACGAATCCACTGGGCCCGCTGAATGAAATGTTCCTTAGTATACGTCCTGTTCATCCGCTTGAGGATTCGATTGGCACCCGCTTGTAGTGGAAAATGCACTGCATTACAAATATTTTCATGTTTGGCCATAACGCGTAGGAGTTCATCCGTCATATCCTGCGGATGGGGCGACGTATAGCGTAAACGCTGCACACCAGGTATTTCAGCGACTGCCTGCAACAGGTGCTGGAATTTCTGATCATCATACTGATAGGAATTCACATTTTGGCCCAATAATGTAATTTCTACATGCCCGGCAGCTATTGCTTTGTGAACTTCAGTAACAATACTAGTGATACTGCGACTTCTTTCCCTGCCCCGGGTGAATGGGACAACGCAGAACGTACAGAATTTGTCGCAACCACGCATAATGGATACCCAGGCATTGATACCCCCTTGTCGACTCGGGAAAAGGTTATCATAAACCTCAAAACGGGATAACTTTGTATCGACCAGGCTATTTGTATTTTCAATCTTCCGGTCGAGCATTACCGGTAGTTTTCTGTAAGAATCCGGTCCCAGGATAATGTCTACGTATGGTTTGGATTCCAGAATTTGATCTTTCAGGTGCTGGGCCATACATCCCAGCACACCAATGATAACCTCCGGTCTATTTTGTTTGATCTGCGAATATACTCCCAGTCGGGAATGTACCTTTTCTTCCGCATGTTCTCGAATTGCGCAGGTATTCACAAAAATTGCGTCTGCGTTATCCATGGATTTACTGACAACATAGCCTTGCTTGTGCAACAGCCCGGCGATTAACTCCGAATCGGCCACATTCATCTGACAGCCATATGTCTCCAGATAATAAGATTTACCCATTGCCTGTAATCTTAAAAATGAAACTCCGCGGTATGTGAATTAAATACTGGAGATTATTTGATGTACCCACTGAAAAAATAATCCAATGGGTTTTGGGGGACACCATTCCGGTGAATTTCATAATGCAAATGAGGGCCGGCTGAACGACCGGTATTTCCCGTCTGGCCGATCAGATCGCCCCGCTTTACTTTTTGTCCCCACTTTACATAAAATTTTGACAGGTGCGCAAATATTGACCGATAGCCATAGCCGTGTTCAAGTTTGATGACCTTACCAAAACCACCCTGCCGCGCTGCATATTTAACCACACCATCTGCTGGTGCATACACTTTTGAACCGGATGATACTGTAATATCCTGCCCATAATGAAAACGGGGTTTTTGGGTGAATGGATCATTGCGATAACCGAAACCAGAATTCAAATACCCACCCTGAACCGGCCGAATCGATGGCATAGACTTCACGCGGTCTGATTCCTTGATAACTTTATTATATATATCCGAGTAACTAGCCAACTCCAGTTTTACCTTCCTGGTCAGCATATCTACATTCATTTCCAGATCCAGAAGCCTGCTTTCCGGACTGGATGAAACATTATCCATTGTTACTGGTTTTGCGACCTCCATGCCTCCAATACCCAACTTGCGAATATCCTTATCAATCTGTGGCAAATTTGCATAGGTACGGAACGCGCGATCCTTTTCCTCAATGTCAACCACATGTGTGGATAATAGATCCATTTGCTGCTGTAAGTCAGTCAGGGTCAGTGACAGTTGATTATAATCACGCTTCAGACTCTTCAATTTTGTCTGATATAAAACTTTGGTCAGATAGTCTGTTGTAATAAATAAACCACTACCAACGATGGCAATACACAGGCCGACAATCGCCAGCAATTGCCGTTTAGAGAGATCCCACTGCCCTACACCTTCGTCATGATGGGATATGAAGATATAGCGGTGATCCTCACCAACTCTTTTATTACGTCTTTTAAACATTGCTTAGGACATTCCTAGGATTGTACCGAGCCATTTTACATCGATCCACACCATTATTACAAATGTCTTTTAAATTGTTCTGAGAATGATCTTTTTCAATAGCAATTAGCCGATATAAATCTTAAGTAATTGTGAGCGCGTGACGTGGCGCAAACGCTGCAGGGCACGGTCCTTGATCTGACGAATACGTTCGCCCGTAAGTTGTAGTTCATAGGCGATTTCCTGCAAATTTTTCTGTTTACTACCCCCAATACCAAAATAATGTGTAATAACTATTTTTTCTCGTTCGCCCAGGGTATGTACAACGGTCATGATTTCCTTTTCCAGGCTCTTCTTCATCAGCGTTGCTTCTGGTCGGGGATCGTTTGAAGCCATAAGTTGTAACAGCGCCGTTTCTGAATCTCCGATAGGTTCATCAAGGGAAACCGGTTCACTGAAGACCTTGATCAGATCATCCACCCACTCCGGTGATGTCTGCGTTATTTCGGCAAGTTCTTCTGCCGTTGGCTCTCTTTCAATATTCTGCTCCAATTCCAGAGATTGACGGTACAATTTCCCCATCGATTCACGTACGTGAGCAGGCAATCTAATTACACGTCCAGTTTTTTGAATTGCTTGACGGATACTTTGAGTAATCCACCATACAGCATATGAAATAAAGCGGAAGCCACGTGTTTCATCGAAGCGATCAACAGCCTTGATCAACCCCAGGTTGCCTTCATTGATTAGGTCTTCAAAAGGGAGACCCTGCCCTTGGAATTTTTTCGCTACGGCAACAACGAAGCGCAAATTGTGCGTTACCAATTTATTAAAGGCCTTTAATTCGCCTTTCTTGGCCTGCTGAGCCAGTATTATTTCTTCTTTTAAATCAAGGGGTTCGAGGTCTTTGATCTCACCGAGGTATAATACAAGGGAACGTTTGTTACCTATTTCAGGACGGTTCGCCAAGCAGATATCTATTCTTCTTTTGGATCTCCTTCAGATGCCTCCCCAGGAGCAGTATCTACTATGGTTTCAAAATCGGTTTGATTCTCATCTGTATGTAGGTTTGCTTCCGCTTCATTAACGGCAGCGCTCACATCTGTATCTGTCAGGTCGTATTCCTCTTTAATGCGCTGGATGGCTGCTTCCTTAGCATCAATTTCTAACTGGATCTTGTCAATTTTTTCAACGAGATTGAAAAATTCCTGATTACCAGAAAAATTCACCATATTATCATCTTTGGCATGTCTGGTCACCATGCGGCCCATTTCTTCGTAATTTTTCGATAGTTCCCGCTGTAATTGGTGTTCCTCAATTTTGATCTTACTTATTTTAGTGAGTTCCTCTGTTTTTGCAACTGCTATCTTGCTGACCTCTTCCGCTTTTTCTACAGCAGCGGTACTCCAATCTTTCATGTTTTTTTTCAGATCATTCCAAAGTTTGGTCATAATACCTGTTCCACTTTGATTGAAATTACTAGTCGCTGGTTATGATTCATAATTAATTGCTTTTATCCAGTAAGAAATTTGCCGCAAAAAAGATCCCTGCACCAATGGCCAGTGCAGATAGTTCTAGGCCCATATTGCGCGTGCGTATTCCTGTCGCGAGACCAGAAATGATCACAACCATCCCAAATACCTGCAGTCCTCTAAGAAAAGCGTACCGCATAATGGTCTTTAAGGTTATTGGAATGCACTAACTTTCTCCAGTTCCAATCATAGGCTCTCCGTAAAATATTCAGAGGAGCTTTGCTGACGTGGAATCGTTCGACCCAATAACACATAGTAGCTGGAGATAATTGCTCATAAAGGATGCGGTTAGCAAAAGATATTTTCCGTTTTAAGTTCAATTCACGATGGCTGCTACGGGCAAGGGAATATTCACCACATAGTTTATGAGCGGCAGCCAAGCCGGAATACATCGCCATGCGCATACCAAAACCAAATAAATAATCTTGATAGCCACCGGCCTCCCCGATCATCACGGTCCGTGACCGCTGCCAAAACCGCGGCAGGTAGAAACTGCCGCGACTAGCAAATCGTTTCTCAATGGTGAAGTCGAGTCCAATATCCCGGAAATAATCAATACTGGCCCGCAGCGGATCAGCTTTACCGCTATCCTTCTTGTATGCTGTAGCAATAGTACCACAACCACCATTGATTATGAGGTACGCATATCCGCTGGGCGCGAAAGCATTGCCAAGCAGTAAATGGACCTGGTCTGGCTGGTCCGTTCTGATGGCAGCTCCCCGGATAAATGCTGCTGCCCGTCCCATGCCCGTTGCGTATATATCGGCATCTTCCCGGGCCAGCGCTTTCCCAAATTTGAACTGCACTTTATTTCTACGGCATATGTTAGCCATATAATTATCAATAGAGGTGTTTGCTGTCCCTCGGGAAACAATATAGAAAAATGGTTCGGGAGATGTGACCCTTACCGGGTCAAGACCACGCAAGTGAACATTGAAGTCAAATATTGGTGTTGCCGGCAGTGCCTTAAAATCAACACAACATTTGCTAAAAAATTCCGGTACTGTATGAGCAAAGATCCAGTTTTCAAGGCCTTCGAAATCCCCATCTCTTGACCCGCCGATACGATCCTGCTTTTCATGGATAATGACCGTTTTACCGCGTCTGGATAGGTTAATTGCTGCAGTCATACCAGCGATGCCTGATCCAGCAATATGGATGGGGGCTTGTCCCTCAATGCTCATGGATTAAGTGGTATTAATGGTGCGCCTAACAATGCAGTTGGTGTACTGAAATAATTTCAGGGATTTCCATAAGTAAGTTCAGTACATCAGCAGGCGCTGGACTATCCAACCGAATTGCAGCAAATGCTTCATCCTGATGTTCAGCATTGCTTAACAGGTAGGCTCCAATATTGATCTCGTGCTTGCCGAGCAATGTACCGACTTTTCCAATAACACCGGGCACATCCTTATTTTTGACAAACAACATGTTGCCAGTGGGATTCAAGTCCATTTCATAGCCTAGAATGTTAACTAAGCGCAATTGATTCCCATCAAACACACTTCCGGTAATGGAATTTTCCTCGTTTTTCGTTGTGACCTTTGTTTGGACTATATTCGTATATGCACCTTCCTCATTGGTGGTACCGTATTCAATAACAATACCCCGCTCCTTGGCCAATAATTCCGCATTGATGAAATTAACTCGCTCAGGTATACGGTCGTTCAATAGTCCTTTTATAAAGGCCAAAATCAATGGTTTAAAATCATCAAAAGAACCCTGTACTTCCATACGAACTTTTTCAATGGCACCCTTGGCCAATTGTCCTTGAATGATACCCATTTTTTCCACCAGGTTTAAATGGGGCTGTATCTGCTTTAAAACTGTTATATCACTGATCGGTATGTTGAGCGCGCTGGAAAGCTTATAATTCACTAGATAATCACTAACCATTTCGCAGATGGTGACCGATACACCTTCCTTTGCTTCTTTCGTAGAAGCACCAAGGTGAGGGGTGAGTAAAACATTCTCAAGGTTGACCAGGGGATGATCCTTGTTAATAGGCTCATCCACAAATACGTCCACCGCCGCTCCGGCTATGACGCCATCTTGGATGGCGGCGGCCAGATCGTTCTCATTAATGATACCTCCCCGGGCCACATTAATGATCCGGGCCGTAGGTTTCATCTTCTGCAAGCGTTCCAGATCGAAAAGGTTGCGGGTTGAATCCAGCATGGGTACATGCAGGGTAATAAAATCCGATTCTCTGGTTAATGTATCAAGATCCGTGAGGGTAATTTCATCAGCACTAAAGAGATTTTCAGTGATATAGGGATCGAAGCCCAGAATGCGCATGCCAAATGACAAACAGCGGCTCATTACTTCGCGGCCAATCTTACCCAATCCAACGATACCAATTGTTTTATTCCTGAGTTCCGTACCTACGAGGGCATGGCGATTCCATTCTCCAATATTTAATCCCTGATGACCGATGGAAATATTCCGCGCTAAAGCAAGCATGATACCGACAGTATGTTCTGCAGCTGAAACCGTATTTACATCAGGCGTATTCATTACAACGATACCTTTTTGAGTTGCTGCTGGAATATCGATATTGTCAACACCAACGCCGGCCCGGCCGATGACTTGCAGTTTATCTGCTGCTTCGATCAGGTCTTGATCAATAGTTGTGCCACTGCGGATGATCCAACCATCAACGTTAGGTACAATTTTCAACAGGGCAGCTTTATCCGCATCAGGTTCATACACGATATCCAGACCAGCATCCTTCAGGACGGCATTACCAGAATCGGTAACGGGATCAGAAACAAGAACTCTCAGCATGATTTATCCCTGAGTTTCACGAATGAGATTCAGGGCAGATCCAGCCCTGAACCAAGCAATTTGTGCTTCATTATACGTATGATTACATTCAATAATATCAACACTTCCATCGTTATGTATAATTTTTATCTTTATTGTTTTTCCAGTTTGAAATTCAGGGAGATCCATAAATGCAAAAGTATCATCTTCCAAAATCTTGTCATAATCTAATTTATTAATAAAAGTCAGCGCCAGAACACCTTGTTTTTTCAAATTGGTCTCGTGAATTCTGGCAAACGATTTAACGAGAACTGCCCGGACACCAAGATGACGGGGTTCCATGGCGGCATGTTCACGGGAAGAACCTTCCCCATAATTTTCATCACCCACTACAATCGTTGGGATGCCATTCTTTTTATAATTCCGCTGGACTTCTGGCACGGGACCATATTCCCCCGTGAGCTGATTTTTGACAGCATTGCTCTCACCATTGAAAAAATTCACTGCCCCGGTAAGCATATTATCGGAAATATTATCCAGATGGCCACGGAACCGCAGCCATGGTCCTGCCATGGAAATATGATCTGTAGTGCATTTACCCTGCGCTTTTATGAGCAACTTCAAGCCTGTTAAATTCTCGCCCATCCACGGTTCAAAAGGAGTGAGTAGTTGTAGTCGTTCAGAATCGGGGTTTACGATCACTTCCGTTGTGCTACCATCTTCATCAGCGGCCTGATAGCCCAATTCCTCCACTGCAAAGCCGTTCTGCGGCAGATCTACTCCAACCGGCGGATCCAGTTTTACTTCCTCTGCCGCAGCGTTCACCAGCGTATCCTCCAGCGGGTTGAAAGTCAGATCACCAGCAATAGCAAGCGCTGTGACCAGTTCTGGTGAGCCTACAAACGCATGGGTATTGGGATTGCCGTCATTACGTTTGGCAAAATTGCGGTTAAAAGATGTTACAATGGTATTCTTGCGCTGGGGGTCATCACTGTGTCGGGCCCACTGACCAATACACGGCCCACAGGCATTGGCCAGGACCACACCGCCAATTTCCTCAAACACATCCAAATAGCCATCCCTTTCCACGGTGTAGCGAACCTGTTCACTCCCCGGTGTTATGGTAAGGTCACTTTTGACCTTGAGTTGTTTATGAACAGCCTGTTTGGCAATGGATGCAGACCTCGAAATATCCTCATAGGAAGAATTGGTGCAGGAACCGATAAGACTAACTTCGATCTTGGTGGGCCAGCCGTTGGTTTCAGCTGCTGCTGCCATCTGAGAAATGGGTGTAGCTCGATCGGGTGTAAAAGGTCCGTTTAGGTGTGGTTCCAGTTCTGACAAATTGATTTCTACTATCTGGTCAAAGTAAACATCAGGATTTGCATATACTTCTGGATCTGCCCGTAAATAATCAGCAATTGTACTGGCCCGTTCTGCTACCTCGGCCCGCCCGGTAGCGTTCAGATATTTGACCATGGTTTTATCGAAACCGAAAAGCGATGTTGTAGCACCTATTTCAGCACCCATATTGCAAATTGTACTCTTACCCGTACAGGATAGTTTTTCGGCACCGGGACCAAAATACTCCACAATGGCACCCGTACCGCCTTTAACGGTAAGAATTCCGGCCACTTTCAGGATAACATCTTTAGCAGATGCCCAACTATTTAATTCCCCGGTAAGCTTGACGCCGATCAGCTTGGGGAACAATAATTCCCAGGGCATATCAGCCATAACATCCACTGCATCCGCTCCACCAACGCCAATGGCGACCATCCCTAGTCCGCCGGCATTTACGGTGTGACTATCCGTACCAATCATCATACCTCCGGGAAAAGCGTAATTTTCAAGAATGACTTGGTGGATGATACCAGCACCCGGTTTCCAGAATCCGATCCCATATTTATTTGAAACAGATTCTAAAAAATCATACACCTCCCCATTGATATCCTTGGCGACAGATAAATCTGTACCAGCATTGACCTTGGCCTGGATCAAGTGATCGCAATGAACAGTGGTGGGTGCCGCCACCTTATCCTTACCGGCCATCATAAATTGCAACAAGGCCATCTGGGCTGTAGCATCCTGCATTGCAACCCGGTCCGGAGAAAATTTTACATATGATTCCCCGCGACTAAATTCTTCGTTTATCTGGGGATCATAGCCGTGGCTGTACAACACCTTTTCCGCCGCTGTTAAGGGGCGTTGCAGAACTTTTTTCGCTGCATCAACACGATCGGTCAACTGGCTGTACACCAATTCGATCATGTACAAATCAAACATCTAATTCATTCTCCGGCTAGAATTATATGGAACTGAAATAATTAATTTTCGTAAGAAATCCCACATAAAACATACATCATTAAATCGTCATAATTCAAACTCAATACCAACCATTGGTTCTAAATTCACCCAGCAATGCTGCCGCTATTTAAACGAATTTTACCAATCCTGTTTATAGCAAATACCCAGGCTGGTATTGATTATACCATTACTGAATCAACCGCACAGCGGCTCATACTGCGCATTGATATAGTTCCCGGATCAGAAGATGATCTCAAACCGATTCATCTGCTGATTGGTACACCGACCGCAGATTACCCTGACCTGGATATCCGATCTGAGACCAAACGAAATTTTCCCCGAAATTGGTCAGTTCCAGAAGGTGACGGTATACGCTGGATTCAAAGCCAGCGGCTGCAAAATCTATATGTGGCGACACTGGAAATTGACCCTACTGCGGACGAAAACCACTTTTTTGAGCAGATCTTGATCACCTGTCGCTACGCCAATGCGCCTGCACAACAAGTTGTACCAAGCAATAGGCAGACCAGACTACTGAAGCACCGTGTAGTGAATTGGCCCATCGCCAAGCAATGGCTGCAGCCTAACCAGCGTCAAAAACTGCAGCGTTCCAGTTTGCCGACCGGTCAGTGGCTGCGCTTTACTGTTAGCAGCGATGGTATCACTGCCCTCCCGGCCAGCGCTATTTCAGCCAGTGGCGCCAACCTGACGGAGCGAAATCCTCGCAGTTTCATGGTTTTCACGGGCTCCAATATGGGTCGCGATCGTAACAGTGAGATCACCGGCGCCATATCCTATCGGTCAATCCCCGATAATCTGGTCGAAATTGCTGTTCAGTTTGAGGGTGAAAGTGACGCGGTGCTTGATAATGATGATCTACTTATTTTTTACAGTCGCGGGGCCAGCGGCGTTGACCATAACGGCTTGGATATTAGTCATCATCAAAATCTTTATTTCACAGAGAATAACTACTGGCTATTGATCCCGGATGACAATACACTGCAAGGGAAACGCGTTGCCTCAATTGAACCGTTAACGAGCACCGGAGTAACAATGGATTATGGTATATCTCCCTTCTACGTCGAAACCGATCTGATCAATCCATTCGCTGGTGGTCTGGCCTGGGCAGGAGCTGCGATCATGAATGGCAGTTCCCACACAGCTGTAACAACTATGGATTCCCCCAACCCATTGGTGGATGTGCATGTAACCATGGGTTTTCTGGGTAACTCCTCATCGATCGACGCTCAGGCGAATCCAGCGCATTTGCTGGAAATTTACCATGGATCAAGAGACGCCCTGCAAACAACTAATTCCTGGGCGGGATTAATCAAAAGTGACGTATCATTCAGCTTCTCCGGCAACCGCTTGAATGATGGAGTTAATATTTTCATTATCGATAATGAATCAACCAACAGTTATTCCCAGCCACATTTTGATTATCTCGTAGGAGATTACGGCCGTAACCTGGATGACCAAGGGCTACCCTACGAATTTTTCGCGCCGATCCACAGCAATGCCACCACATTTCGCATAACAGCGGAATCTGAAATTACGATCTGGGACATTACCAATATTGCTGTACCAAAAGCAGTAACCCTTAGCAATGACAATTCCGGTTACCGTTTCGATGTGAATCTGCCACAAGACACACTGGCCCGCTATTGCGCATTCACGGCTACTCAACTAAACCTGATCAGCTCGGTGACTTTAATAGAAAACCATTCTTTTTCGGAACTACGAAACAGCGCATCTGGTGTCGCTCATCTGGTAATCGGACCCCCGGATTTTTCGGCGGTTACTGCACCGCTTGTGACCCATCGTGTCAGCTCGCGTTATATCGATTTAGACCAGATTTATGATGAATTCACCGGTGGAAACGCCGATCCTGTTGCCATCCGATATTTTATTCAGTGGACCCAGGAAAACTGGTTAGAACCAAAACCATACTGCGTCCTGCTCATGGGGGATGCAGACTATGATTACCGCAACATAACCCAGCAATCGAGTATCCAAGTACCTACGATAGAAATAGGTAATGGCTTTAATCATCGTGCAGCTGATGACCGTTTGGCGGCATTTAATGGGTTGATACCTGATATAGCAATAGGTCGTTATCCTGCGAAAACGGTGGCCGATGTTGCTACCTTTGTGGATAAGATTATTCAGTATGAAACGGATCCTGATTATGGACTATGGCGACAGCGCGTTACACTGGTGGCAGACGATGCCGCCCGGCCTGAGCCAGTCCATGGGTCAATTGCTACTGGAAAAAGTCATACCCAAAATTCAGAAATCATAGCTGGTCTTGTAGCTCCCGGCATCGAAATCCGAAAATTATATATGATGGAATTTCCGGAAGTCAGTAATGCTTCCTTATACGGCGTTGTTAAACCAGATGCCACCCAGGCACTGCTCGACATCCTTACGGAAGGTACAGCTATCATTAACTATATTGGCCATGGGTCAGCCCACCAATGGGCCCAGGAACGGTTGTTATACCAGGATAACGACCTGAATAGCATCCAGACGGAGAATAAGTTACCGCTATGGATCGCAGGTACCTGTTCCTGGGGCCACTTCGATGAAATTGAAACAGAGGCGTTTTCCGAAGAAGTTATTCGTATGGAAAATAATGGTGCCAGTGCTATTATATCCACCAGCAGGCTTATAACTGTAAGTAGTAATGCCTATTTCACCCGCGAAATTTTCAAGTCAATTTTTCCTGATGGTGCTGTCACAACTGAACCTATCGGTGTGATCATGCAGGCGGTAAAAGATGGTTCGCCCAGCGGAGAGCTTTTTCACTTGTTTGGTGACCCCGGCATGCCCTTGGCGCTGCCGTACCAGACAGCATCTCTCACCAATATAAGCCCTGATACCTTGCGCACCCTAGATACCGCAAGGGTTAGTGGTACACAAAATATCATTAGCGGCGGTTCGGGCCTGGGTTTCATTACGCTGCGTGATGCGGAACGGCCGGTCACACGAGAATATATTATTAATTCGACTGAGCAAGAATTAAGCTATACCTTGCCCGGCGGAACGTTGTTTAAAGGCCAATTTTCATTCAACGGCAGTGCTTTCAGTACGCTGCTACGGGTACCCAAAGATATATCGTATTCCGATGCTACGGGAACAATAAATGTCTATATGGTCTTCGCGGGTGATCCGGCTCAGGAAGCGTTGGGCACATTGGCTAATATAGCCTTAGCCGGTGGTGACCCTGTGGCGGATATTGTAGGGCCAATTATTTCCTTTGAAAACGAAACCGGACGGCAGATTCGCAGCGGTGATCATCTTTCCGCAAATGAATCATTATTCCTGCGACTATCTGATCCATTGGGAATAAATCTCACTGGTGAAGTCGGACACGAAATACTGATCACTGATCTTGTTGCCGCAGTAGAAAGTGATATTACCCATTTATTTCTCTATGATGA
>Ga0310345_10004820_pt1 | contig 12154 bp, 9 predicted proteins | sample HC15DNA20500_MG_FD_204667 | JGI IMG/M metagenome (GOLD analysis project Ga0310345, IMG submission 204667) | Marine microbial communities from station ALOHA, North Pacific Subtropical Gyre - HC15-DNA-20-500_MG | ecosystem: Environmental > Aquatic > Marine > Oceanic | place: Pacific Ocean: North...
ACCTGAAGGAGATGACGGCGCATCGCGCGGATGAAGATCGCGGCCGCGAGTTCTTCGCGCGCACCATGGGCCTCTGCTCAAGGCTCATGCAGACCATCGTGCGCCATCCCAAGCCGGTCATTGCCGCCGTCGGCGGTGTCGCGACGGCAGCTGGGTGCCAGCTTGTTGCCTCCTGCGATCTGGCGGTTGCTGGAACCGGTGCGCGCTTTGCCACGCCAGGCGTCAATATCGGCCTGTTCTGCTCCACGCCCATGGTCGCGCTCTCCCGCAATGTCTCGCGAAAACAGGCCATGGAAATGCTGCTCACCGGCGAGATGATCGATGCTGAGACTGCCCATGGATTTGGCCTCGTCAACCGCGTCGTCGCGCCCGACGAGGTGAATCAAACTGCGATGAACCTCGCGCAAACCATTGCTTCCAAATCACCTTTGACGCTCAAGATCGGCAAGGAGGCATTCTATGAGCAGGTGGAAATGAGCTTGGGCGAGGCCTATGAATACACCGCCCGCGTGATGGTCGAAAACATGCTGGCCCGCGACGCGGAAGAGGGCATCGGCGCTTTCATCGAGAAGCGCAAGCCGGAATGGAAAGGCGAGTAGAAGCCGGATGAACCACGACAACTACACTGACGGCTATATCAGCGAGATCCTGCGAAGCGTGAGGACGATAGCCGTTGTTGGCGCTTCGCCCAAGGATGTGCGGCCGAGCTTCTTTGTGACCAAATACATGATGGACAAGGGCTACACGGTCTTTCCCGTCAATCCGGGACATGCCGGCGGCGAAATCGCAGGCGCGCTGACCTATGCCAGTCTTGCCGACATTCCCGAGCCGATCGACATGGTCGACATCTTCCGCGCCTCAAGTGCGGTGCCGGGCATCGCCGAGGAGGTGCTCGCACTCGATCCGCTGCCCAAAGTCGTCTGGATGCAGTTGTCCGTGCGGGACGATGCTTCGGCTGCACGTCTGGAAGAGGCCGGCATTCAGGTCGTGATGGATCGCTGTCCGAAGATCGAATATGCGCGGCTTTCCGGCGAGATTGGCTGGAATGGCATCAACAGCCGCGTCATTTCCTCGAAGAAGCCGTTGCTGCGCAAGGGCTTCCAGAGCTTCGGCCTCCGCCCGCGCTAGCGGCTCGTCGCAGTCCCGGCGAGCAATCTTGTTTCGCCGGGCCTCTGGAAATTGGACAAATCTTCTTTGCCTGCACGCGGCGCCTCTGTATTGATGGCCGCAAATTGTTCCCAAGGAGGATGTATCATGAGTGACCGCACGCCCGGTTTTGAAACTCTCGCCGTTCATGCAGGTGCGGCACCTGATCCCACCACCGGCGCTCGCGCCACGCCAATCTATCAAACAAGCTCCTATGTGTTTGACGACGTGGAACACGCGGCCTCGCTCTTCGGGCTCAAGGCCTTCGGCAATATCTACACCCGCATCATGAACCCGACCCAGGCGGTTCTGGAAGAGCGTGTAGCAGCCCTTGAGGGTGGCACGGCAGCACTGGCCACCGCCTCCGGCCACGGCGCACAGCTTCTCGTCTTCCACAATCTGATGCAGTCGGGTGACAACTTCATCGCCGCCAAGCGTCTTTATGGCGGTTCGATCAACCAGTTCGGCCATGCCTTCAAGAATTTCGACTGGCAGGTGCGTTGGGCCGACCCGCAGGACATGTCGAGCTTTGAAAGTCAGATTGACGAGCGCACCCGAGCGATCTTCGTTGAAAGTCTTGCCAATCCCGGCGGCACCTTCGTCGATCTCGATGCAATCTCTGCAGTTGCGCGCAAGCACGGCCTGCCGCTGATCGTCGACAACACCATGGCCACGCCATATCTCATTCGCCCCATCGAGCATGGCGCGGACATCGTCGTGCATTCGCTGACCAAATTCATGGGCGGCCACGGCAACTCCATGGGGGGCATTCTGGTCGATGGCGGAACCTTTGACTGGTCGAAGTCCGGCAACTATCCGATGCTCTCCGAGCCGCGGCCCGAATATAACGGCGTCAAGCTGCACGAGACCTTCGGCAATTTCGCCTTCGCCATCGCTGCGCGCGTTCTGGGCCTGCGCGACTTTGGTCCCGCGATCTCGCCCTTCAATGCCTTCATGCTTTTGACTGGCATCGAGACGCTTCCCTTGCGCATGCAGCGCCATTGCGACAATGCGCTGAAGGTCGCCAAATGGCTCAAGGATCAGCCAAGCGTGGCCTGGGTGTCCTATCCCGGTCTGGAAGATGATCCGAACCACGACCTGATGAAGAAATACTCGCCCAAGGGCGCAGGTGCGGTCTTCACCTTCGGTCTGAAGGGCGGTTTCGAGTCTGGTGTGAAATTCGTTGAAGGTGTCGAGCTCTTCTCCCACCTGGCCAATATCGGCGACACCAAGTCGCTCGTCATCCACCCGGCTTCCACCACCCACCGCCAGCTCACCGAAGAGCAGCGCGAAGCGGCAGGTGCCGGAAATGACGTGATCCGTCTTTCCATCGGCATCGAGAACGCCGACGACATCATCGCCGATCTGGAGCAGGCGCTGGACAAGGCCGGATAAACAGTTCTGAACGTGCGATTTTTTTCAGGCCGGTCCTCATCCCGAGGGCCGGCTTGAATTTTTTTGAAGCAGGTTCCCGACGCGTTCCTCTTCAAATCCCGCCGTGAGTGCATAGTTGGGTTGTCTCAACTTAATTTTCAGCGGAAGAGATTTCATGCAGAGTTCCGACAAGAACCGCCGGATTGTTTTGAACGAACGCCCAAAGGGTGAGCCGAACGACAACACGCTTCGTCTGGAAGAGGCGAGCATCCCCCAGCCCGGCGATGGCGAGGTGCTGCTGCGCACCGTCTATCTTTCGCTTGATCCCTATATGCGCGGCCGCATGAGTGCCGCGAAGTCCTATGCAAATCCCGTCGAGATCGGCGACACCATGGTGGGCGGCACGGTATCCCGCGTGGTGACCTCGAAGAACAAGCGCTTCAACGAGGGCGACTGGGTGCTCTCCCAGGGCGGCTGGCAGGACTACAGCATCACCAATGGCGAGGGTGTCATCAATCTGGGCGCGGACACGCCCAACCCCTCCTGGGCACTCGGCATTCTCGGCATGCCTGGCTTCACTGCCTGGGCTGGTCTGGAATTCATCGGCGAGCCAAAGGCGGGTGAAACCGTGGTGGTTGCCGCTGCAACCGGCCCTGTCGGCGCAACAGTCGGCCAGATCGCCAAGCTCAAGGGATGCCGGGTCGTCGGTGTCGCCGGTGGCGAGGAAAAATGTCGTTATGCCATCGAGGAGCTAGGCTTCGACGCTTGTATTGACCGCCGTGAAGGTGATCTGAAGGAAGCACTCAAGGAAGCATGCCCTGACGGCATCGATGTCTATTTCGAGAATGTGGGCGGTGCGGTCTTCGACGCGGTTCTCCCGCTCATGAACCCGCATGGCCGCATTCCGGTCTGTGGTCTGGTCGCCCAGTACAATGCGACCTCGCTGCCTGAAGGCCCGGACCGCTCTCCGCTGATCCTTGGCACGATCCTGACTCAGAAGCTGCGCGTTCAGGGCTTCATCATCTTCGACACTTTCGGCCACAAGTTCCCCGAATTCCAGAAGGTCATGCAGGCCTGGCTGAAGGAAGGGAAGATCAAGTATCGCGAGGATATGGTCGAAGGTCTGGAGAAGGCCCCGCAGGCGCTTTACGGCATGTTGAAGGGCGAAAACTTCGGCAAGCTCGTCGTGCGCGTCGGTCCCGACAGCTGAATGAGCTGGAAAGACGCTCTTCGCAGCAGGCGAGGGGCGTCTTGCGTCAACCTTTTTCTAACGCGCATTGGCGACAGTCGCTCCACCGTGGCCGCCTCCAGCGCACGGGCCTTGCACAAGCGCAAGGCTGCATCCTATTTATTGTGTGAATGATAGCCGAATCTGCCGCCTTTAGGCTCGGCAGCTCTCAAGCCCGAAAAACCGAAAGGCCTTCCATGTCCAATCCAGTCGAGACCGCGATGAACCTTGTGCCGATGGTGGTCGAGCAGACCAACCGCGGCGAGCGTGCCTACGACATCTTCTCCCGCCTCCTGAAGGAGCGCATCATCTTCATCACCGGGCCGATCGAAGACAGCATGGCGACGCTTGTTTGCGCCCAGCTTCTCTTCCTTGAGGCCGAGAACCCGAAGAAGGAAATTGCGCTCTACATCAATTCGCCCGGCGGCGTGGTGACCAGCGGCATGGCAATCTACGACACGATGCAGTTCATCAAGCCTGCCGTTTCGACCCTCTGCATTGGTCAGGCGGCTTCAATGGGCTCGCTTCTGCTTTGCGCTGGCCACAAGGACATGCGCTTTGCAACGCCTAATGCGCGCATCATGGTGCATCAGCCTTCCGGCGGCTTCTCCGGCCAGGCTTCCGACATCGAACGTCACGCCCAGGACATCATCAAGCTGAAGCGTCGCCTGAACGAAGTTTATGTCAAACACACCGGTCAGGACTACGAGACCATTGAAAAGACGCTCGACCGCGACCATTTCATGACAGCGGACGAATCAAGGGAATTTGGCCTGATCGACAAGGTCATTTCCTCTCGCGAAGCGCTGGAAACGCCGGCTGAAAGCTGAGCCGACTTTAGGCAACTGTGTAGAAAGCGCAGGCAAAGACGGGAAATCGCGCCGACTGTGCGATTTCCGTCACAATTTGCTGTTCCCACAGGGGACGGGGCGACCTACGTTAAGCCTATGTTGATTTTCGATCTCCTACTCTGAAGCGGAGATTGATCTGTTGCCGCGCTTTCCGATTTGTGTTTCGTTCGGAAAACGGGATTTGGGCGAAGTGCAGCCTTGCCTTTTAAGGCTTCTGCCCTTCTCTCTTCCGGCAGGACTGTCCATCTCTGGGGGTTGCCGGTGGTACTGAAAGGACGTGAGAAATGAGCAAGATCAATAACAGCGGCGGTGATTCCAAGAACACGCTGTACTGCTCGTTCTGCGGCAAGAGCCAGCACGAAGTACGCAAGCTCATTGCTGGCCCGACCGTGTTCATCTGCGATGAATGCGTCGAACTGTGCATGGACATCATCCGTGAGGAAAACAAATCCTCCATGGTGAAGTCTCGCGAAGGCGTGCCAACGCCTCAGGAAATTCTCGAGGTTCTTGATGACTATGTCATCGGTCAGCCTCATGCAAAGCGCGTGCTCTCTGTCGCGGTGCACAATCACTACAAGCGCCTGGCACATGCGGGCAAGAATCCTGATGTGGAGCTTGCCAAGTCGAACATTCTGCTGATCGGCCCGACGGGTTGCGGCAAGACGCTTCTGGCCCAGACGCTGGCGCGCATCATTGATGTGCCCTTTACCATGGCCGATGCGACCACTCTGACCGAAGCCGGTTACGTGGGTGAGGATGTCGAAAACATCATTCTGAAGCTGCTTCAGGCTGCCGACTACAATGTCGAGCGCGCCCAGCGCGGCATCGTCTATATCGACGAGATCGACAAGATTTCGCGCAAGTCGGACAACCCGTCCATCACGCGTGACGTCTCGGGCGAGGGCGTCCAGCAGGCGCTGCTGAAGATCATGGAAGGCACGGTTGCTTCCGTTCCCCCGCAGGGCGGACGCAAGCATCCCCAGCAGGAATTCCTGCAGGTGGATACATCCTCCATCCTCTTCATCTCCGGCGGTGCCTTTGCCGGTCTCGACCGCATCATTTCCGATCGTGGTCGCAAGACCTCCATCGGTTTTGCCGCGACCGTGGATTCGCCGGAAGACCGCCGCACCGGCGAGCTTCTCAAGCAGGTCGAACCGGAAGATCTTCTGAAATTCGGTCTCATCCCCGAATTCGTTGGTCGTCTGCCGGTGCTGGCAACGCTCGAGGATCTCGACGAGGATGCGCTGGTGCAGATCCTCTCCGAGCCGTAGAACGCGCTTGTGAAGCAGTATCAGCGCCTCTTCGAGATGGAGAATGTGGAACTGACCTTCCACGAAAACGCGCTGCGTGAGATCGCCCGCAAGGCAATCGAACGCAAGACGGGTGCTCGTGGTCTTCGCTCGATCATGGAAGCGATCCTGCTCGACACGATGTTCGAGCTGCCCGCTCTCGAGGGTGTTCAGGAAGTCGTGATCTCTGACGAGGTCGTGGCCGGCAATGCCCGTCCGCTCTACATCTATGCAGAGCGCGAGAAGGAAAAGGACAGCGTCAGCGCCTGATTGCAGGACGTGACATCAAGGGGCGGGGCTGATCGCGGTAGTGCCGCTTTCTCCCGCCCTTTTTCACGTTTTTGCACTGTTGTTTCCCTGTAACCGCGTTTCAGTTCTTTAACCCTGGGCCATCCGCGTCTACCTTGAAGGCCGGATGGGCACGCGCCGCATTGAGCGACATGGTGTCAAGACCTTGATATGCGCGCCCGCACTCTCCAACTAGGGAGTGAGCGGGTGCCCCGGGTCAACGGACCGGTGTCGCGAATGCGAGCCTTGTCGGAGCGGGGCGCTCCTTCGTCTGAAAATGTCCGCGGCTTGCCTCATGGGAGGTCGTGGTTTGAAAAGGCAGAACAATGACAGAAACTCCGAATATCGGCAGTGACACTCTCTTCCCCGTCTTGCCCTTGCGCGACATCGTGGTGTTTCCGCACATGATCGTGCCGCTCTTCGTGGGGCGCGACAAGTCGATCAAGGCTTTGGAAGAGGTGATGGGGGCGGAAAAGCAGGTCCTGCTTGCAACCCAGATGAACGCCGCTGACGACGATCCGGATGCCAGCGGCATCTATGATATCGGCACGCTGGCCAATGTGCTGCAGTTGCTGAAGCTTCCCGATGGTACCGTCAAGGTGCTGGTCGAAGGTGCTTCGCGTGCGCGCATCACCAAGTTCACCGAGCGTTCCGAGTTTCACGAGGCCTATGCCGAGCTTCTTCCCGATCCGGAAGATGACGAGGTCGAGATCGAGGCGCTTGCGCGCTCGGTCGTTGCCGACTTCGAAAACTATGTGAAGCTCAACAAGAAGATTTCGCCCGAAGTGATCAGCGCCACGAGCCAGATCGAGGATTACTCGAAGCTGGCCGACACGGTTGCGTCGCATCTGGCAATCAAGATCCCTGAAAAGCAGGAAATGCTGGCCACCCGCTCGGTTCGCGAGCGCCTGGAAAAGGCCATGGGCTTCATGGAAGCCGAGATTTCCGTGCTTCAGGTCGAAAAGCGCATCCGCTCGCGCGTCAAGCGCCAGATGGAGAAGACGCAGCGCGAATATTATCTGAATGAGCAGATGAAGGCCATTCAGAAGGAGCTTGGCGAGGGTGAGGATGGTCGCAACGAGACCGCCGAGCTCGAAGACCGCATCAAGAAAACCAAGCTTTCGAAGGAAGCCCGCGAGAAGGCGGAGGCCGAGTTCAAGAAGCTTGCGACCATGTCGCCCATGTCTGCGGAAGCGACCGTGGTGCGCAACTATCTCGACTGGCTCCTGTCCATTCCGTGGAAGAAGGCAAGCAAGGTCAATCACGACCTCCACAAGGCCGAAGAGGTTCTCGACGACGATCATTTCGGTCTGGAAAAGGTCAAGGAGCGCATCGTCGAATATCTCGCCGTGCAGGCGCGCCAGAAGAAGCTGAAAGGCCCGATCCTGTGCCTCGTCGGCCCTCCCGGCGTCGGCAAGACCTCGCTCGCCAAGTCCATCGCCAAGGCGACCGGCCGCGAATATGTTCGCATGGCCTTGGGTGGCGTGCGTGACGAGGCCGAGATCCGCGGTCACCGCCGCACCTATATCGGCTCGATGCCCGGCAAGGTCATCCAGTCGATGAAGAAGGCGAAGAAGTCCAACCCGCTCTTCCTGCTCGACGAAATCGACAAGATGGGCATGGATTTCCGCGGCGATCCGTCTTCGGCACTGCTGGAGGTCCTCGACCCCGAGCAGAACTCGACCTTCATGGACCACTATCTGGAGGTCGAATATGACCTCTCGAACGTGATGTTCGTGACGACCGCTAATACGCTGAACATCCCGCCGGCCCTGATGGACCGTATGGAGATCATCCGTATTGCCGGTTACACCGAGGACGAGAAGGTGGAGATCGCCAAGCGCCATCTACTGCCCAAGGCGATCCGTGAGCATGGCCTGCGCGACGGCGAATTCTCCGTCACCGACGAGGCTCTGCAGACTGTCATCCGCACCTATACGCGTGAGGCCGGTGTGCGTAACCTTGAGCGTGAGCTGATGAAGCTTGCCCGCAAGGCCGTGACCGAGATCCTGCGCACCGACAAGGATCGCGTGGACGTGACGGCGGAAAACATCTCCGACTATCTGGGCGTCCAGCGCTATCGCTTCGGCGAGGCCGAGGGCGAAGACCAGGTCGGCGTTGTTACCGGTCTCGCATGGACGGAAGTCGGCGGCGAATTGCTGACCATCGAAGGTGTCATGATGCCCGGCAAGGGCAAGATGACCGTCACCGGCAATCTGCGCGACGTGATGAAGGAGTCGATTTCGGCTGCCGCATCCTATGTCCGCTCCCGTGCGGTTGACTTCGGCATCGAGCCGCCGGTCTTCGAGCGCAAGGACATCCACGTCCACGTGCCCGAGGGTGCAACACCGAAAGACGGTCCGTCGGCCGGTGTGGCCATGGCCACCTCGATTGTCTCCATCATGACCGGCATTCCGGTGCGCAAGGACATTGCCATGACGGGTGAAATCACCCTGCGCGGCCGTGTCCTGCCGATCGGCGGTCTGAAGGAGAAGCTGCTTGCAGCCCTTCGCGGTGGTTTGAAGACCGTGCTCATTCCTCAGGAGAACGCCAAGGATCTGGCGGATATCCCCGAGAATGTGAAGAGCGGTCTGGAAATCATCCCCGTCAGCCGTGTCGGCGAGGTTCTGGAACATGCGCTGACGCGCAAGTTGGAGCCCTTGAAAGACTGGGTTGAGCCGGTGGCCGAGGCCTCGAAAGTGGATGTCGCCGAAGAATCAGGCGGCACGACCATCGCCCACTAGAGGCCCGTCAAACGAAAATCTGCAAAAGCCGGTCCAATTGGGCCGGCTTTTCTTCTGAAAGTGGCGGAAAACATGGGATTCCGGGCGCTCAAAGCGCATTTCTCGCTTGGTTGGAGCATGCGTTCTAAATAGACTGCCCACCTCACCGGCGAGTCTTAACGTCGGTCGTAATCAGGAAGGGGTTTATAGTTTTATGAACAAGAACGAACTCGTGTCCGCCGTTGCAGAAGAAGCGAACCTTTCCAAGGGTGACGCCCAGTCTGCAGTCGATGCGGTTTTCCAGGTCATCACCAATGAGCTCAAGAAGGGCGGCGACGTTCGGCTTGTCGGTTTTGGCAACTTCTCCGTCTCGCGCCGTGAAGCCTCCAAGGGCCGCAACCCGCAGACCGGCGCAGAGGTCGACATTCCGGCTCGCAACGTGCCGAAGTTCTCGGCCGGCAAGGGCCTGAAGGACGCGATCAACTGATCGCAGGCACCACGCCGAATACGGAAAAGCCGGGCAGTACGCCCGGCTTTTTTGCTTAGGAAGGTTCTTCCATCAATTTCAGGTACTCGTCGAATTTCGGGCCCTGTGAAAAAGAGAAGATACTAGCCTGAGGCCCAACCTTGGTTCCCATACCCATCCCCCGCCTTTCAACCACAATGAATTCTCGTTTGGCTGCTTCTTCGACAAATTCCATGAAGGCCTGGTCAAGATTTGCAGGTACAAGGACGTCCTCATCTTTGCCAACCGCCTTCAGTCGTTCATGTAGCCCATTGTTCCACTGCTCGAGTTGGCGCCCCCAGTTCAAGATTATAGACTGGAGGGCAATGCTTTGAGACAGAACTGCAAACTCGTTCGTCCGTGCTGAGAAATCTATCTGTGGTACAGCACAACCAATCGCGTTCCCGATGACCTTGTATAGGTGCTGTAGGTGCTCCGTCTGTTCTATATTTAAACCTTGGAAGCTTGAGATCGGCGGGGGAAGTTGACCTCTATCTAGCCCTGAATGGCAAAGTGGGATCGTCGGGATATCTCTAATCCAACCCGCACCAAATTCAGCATAGACCCAGCCTCTTTGCAGTGCACGCGGCGATAGCAAACCTACTAGAATAGAGCTTTTTTGAAGATTCTCCTTGATCGCGTGCTGCCACTCTACCCCAGCTTGGAGACTGTCGAGATTTGACGATACGAAGATCTCGCACATATTCAGGAAGTCTGCTCGTAGCCGCTCACGAAATAGGTTTGCAATCTGCTGATCTGCTGCCGCGTGGCTAACAAAAATTAGGCTCATGTCTAAGTCCCCTAGTTCGCACTGCTGTCATTGAATTACATTTGCAGAACTCAATCAATACGTGCATCGGGGCGAACGCTGATGCTGCCAACGACACATTCATGATCGGAAAGCGGGGTTCCGTCCGTATCGAGCGAGGGCACTACCGCCATGGGCTTGCCACCAATGCCACGTACCGCAAACCAGTCCAGCTTCATCTTCCGGTTCTCATGCGGGCTGATGAGGCTTGCGCGCGTGGTAATACCGTCAGGTGTGAGGCCCCAGTCAAAGCCGCGAGCTTCTGCCATTGAAAAGAGTGTTTCGCGTCGCCAGTCATAGTCGGGCGGCAGGTGATTGCCCGTGTTGAGATCGCCGCCGATCAGTACGGGCAGGCCGGGGGCAAAGTCCTCGATTGCATCGAGAAGTTTCACGAATTCCGCATGACGGTGGGCGGCATCCGCGTTGCTCTCCAGATGTGTCGAGACCACGCAAATCGAACCTTCTTCAGTGGGAACGATTGCAGCCACCGCCATACGACCGCCAATGCGCGGCTGCTTGGGATCGGCTCTCTCGCTACAGAACCAGTGGCCGTGCTCGTCAAGCCGGATCAGCTCGACGCGCTCGAAGGGCGCTGCGGAAAGAATGGCATTGCCATGCCAGCCATGGGCGTTGAAATCGTCCGCGCAATATTTGCGTTCGGTCTCGCCACCGAGGCCAAGTTCATGAAACTCAACGCCATAGACGAAATGCATCCCAAGCGCTTGAGCCATCTCCGCGGTCGTATCGCGCTGGCCGGTGCGGGCCATGCCGTTGTCCATCTCCGACAGGAGCACGATCTGCGGTCCGAAGGGTTTCAGGTGCTCAGCACTGCGCTCGGGAAACAGGCAGCGCTCAACATTCCAGGCAGCAACGGTGAAACCGGACGGCAGGAAGGGGAGGGAGCCTTTTCCGCCGACCTGCAGCACGTTCATTGCATCAACTTCAGCCATAAGAGCCGAATGCGCTTGCGGCGTGCGCGGCGCTTTACTGATCCGCTGCCGCTGTTCCGGCGTTACCTCGGGCAATTTTCGGACAGTGGGTGTCATAGCCGACGCCCCTCTACTGGATGGAACAGGTGGATGGCAGAAGGATCAATGCGCAGACCCGCAAGGCCCGGTGTTGCGCCAGATTCCTTGCCCACGCTGACCGTGAATGGATGGCCGAAAAGACTGCCGTGCAGAAGGCGGTTAGCGCCAAGCTCTTCCACGACTTCGATCTGGAACGGTATCCCGTCATCAGGCGAGGCGATGGAAACATCCTCCGGACGCACGCCAAGCTTCACCGCGCCCTTGTGATCGGCCGGCTGTCCGATCTTAATTGCAGTCTGATCATCAAGACGCACCGAGCCATTGCCATTATAGTCGCCCGACAAAAGGTTCATCGGCGGCGCACCCATGAAGCTTGCGACAAAGGTAGAGGCAGGCTTGTGATAGATCTCCGCCGGTGTGCCAACCTGTTCGATCCGCCCGTCATTCAGCACGAAGATGCGGTCGGCCATGGTCATGGCTTCCACCTGGTCGTGGGTCACATAGATTGAGGTCACGCCAAGACGGCGCTGCAGCTTGCGGATTTCGATGCGCATCTGATTGCGCAGCTTGGCATCCAGATTTGAAAGGGGCTCGTCGAAGAGGAAGAGTGCGGGATCGCGCACGATGGCACGTCCCATGGCCACACGCTGACGCTGCCCGCCCGAGAGTTGCCCCGGCTTGCGATCAAGATATTCGGTGAGATTGAGGATCTCCGCAGCCTCGCGCACCTTCTTCTCGATCACCGGCGCCGGAGTGCCGCGGTTTTTCAAGCCATAGGCGATGTTTTTCGCAACGGTCATATGCGGATAAAGCGCATAGTTCTGAAACACCATCGCGATATCACGCTCGGCCGGATCAAGGTCGTTGACCAAGCGGTCGCCAATGCGTAACTCGCCGCTGGTAATGTCCTCCAG
>Ga0310345_10004822_pt1 | contig 12153 bp, 7 predicted proteins | sample HC15DNA20500_MG_FD_204667 | JGI IMG/M metagenome (GOLD analysis project Ga0310345, IMG submission 204667) | Marine microbial communities from station ALOHA, North Pacific Subtropical Gyre - HC15-DNA-20-500_MG | ecosystem: Environmental > Aquatic > Marine > Oceanic | place: Pacific Ocean: North...
GTCTTCTGGGAGCAGCTCGCGATCGCTCGTCACCGATCGATCGCCCGCCGCGCGCCCGGTGGCCGCGGCCACCAGTTCCTGCGGGTCGACTTGCTCCAGATTCGACTCGGCCAGATCAACGTTGACTGCGATCGTCACCGACTCGCCGTCGGCGGCGTCGGTGTCACGGATCTCGTAAAACCCCTGCTCGCGCAGCTCGATAAACCCGGCTCGCTCGTCGCTTTCCACGGGCACCAAGTCCTCCAACGGGTCGCGCACCATCAAGTTGCTGGTCAGGTTGAGATGCGCCGCGCCCGGATACTGCGACAGATCGACAACCTGGCCTGCGGTTAAGTAGGGCGTCGGCGGGCTGTACCCAGCCAGGTACTCCACCAGCCTGTGCACGAACGGCAGGTAGATCGGCTTGAGCGCGAAGTTGTTCCAGAAGCTGTCAAGGGTCGACGTCCACAGCAGCACGCGTCCGGCGCCGACCGCGTGCTCGGCCATTGCCGCCTCGCCGTTGTCGAACCGTGCGAGCACCGTGGCGTCGGGATGTGGGTCGAGCGGTCGATACCGGAAGAATCGAGGTGTCGTCAGATCGCCGCTCCGCGGTGTGCTGAACACCTCGAACACGGGATGACTGTAGTCGACGAACCCGAGCGCACCGCCGCGGCCGTCCCGGTCCGCCGGCGCGTCGAACGTGCCGGGCAGCAGGTCGAGCGCGTCGCCCGGCCAGCGCACCCGCTCACCCAGGGCGACCAAGAGTCCTCCGCCGTCCTCGACGGACCGAGCGATCGCGGCACCGATTTGGCCACCAGGCAGCCCGACGTCGTTCAGCACCACCACGGACGCCGCTGCCACGTCGTCTGTGGTCACCTGGTCGACTGCGCGAACCGTTACGCTGAACGATGGGCTCGACCCGATTGCCAGCGCGCGTCGCAGATACAGGCTCGCATCGCCCGCGCCCGGGCCGCCAACGATGAGCACCGGCACGACGTCCCCCGGCGTTACGGTGAAATGGAAGACGTCATCGAGTGGCAAGGCGTCCGCCGCGGCGCGTACCGAGACCGGCATCGCAACATCTTCGAGGGTGAACGGCGCGAACGTTATGGTGGCCGAGCTGTTGGCCTCGACGGTCACCGGCAGTGACTCGAGCTCGCGCCCGCTCAGCTCGAGTGACACCTGCAGGTTCGTGACCGGCGCGTCGCCGCGGTTCGCAAGTCGCGCGATGACCGCCGCGCGCTCTCGACCGGAGAACATGTCGCGTTGCACCGTGGCGCCGGCGACGCTGACGTTGACGATCTGGTCCTCGTCCGCCACCGATACCGGCGTCAGCACGGTGCCGGGTGGCAACAGCACGTTCGCGGCGCTGTCGACCCCGATACGCTGAAAATCGCTAATGAGAAACGCCTCGAGCCGTGGCTGGTCCGACTCCTCGAAAATCCCCTGGGCGACCTGCAAGGCGGGACCATACCGTGTCGTGCCCGCGCTGAGTTCTGCCGTGTCGACCGCCGCCAGCAGACTGGCCCGGTCCGTCGTCGACCGCGCCCCAGACTGGGCACCGCTGTCGAAGAAGACGATCGTGGCGCGGTCGTCCGGCAGCAGGTTGCCCAGCACTCTCCGGGCGGCATCACGCGCGCGTTCCCACCGGGTGCCGTACCCCATGCTGTAGGACCGATCTACCAGGACCACGACTTCCCGAGCTCCACCGGTCACCGCCGCGAGCGCGTTGGAACTGAAGAAGGGGCGTGAGAACGCAGCGATCAGCAGCGCCAGTGCGGCGCATCGCAGCAGCAGCAGGACCCAGTGTTTGATCCGTTGACGTCGCAACGAATGAAACGGGATCTTGCGCACGAACATCAGCGACGGAAACTCAATGACCTCGGTGCGCTGGCGCTGGATCATGTGGAACAAGATCGGCGCGCCGAGGGCGGCGAGCGCCGCGAAAAACAGCGGGGCTAAAAAGGACATCAGCGCACCTTCGTCAACTTGTGCCGCATCGCCAGATACTTGAACAAGGCGTGATCCAGCGGCTCTTTGGTGTTCAGAAACGCGTAGTCGATCCGGTTCCGGCCACAGAGCTCGGTGAGCGCCTGGATGTGGTCCTGCACCAGCTGGCGATACTGCTCACGAAGCTTGTCGGGCACCACCGGGATCTTCCGGCCGGTCTCGAGATCCTGAAAGCTAGTCGAGTCGTCGTACGGAAAACCGACCTCGGCGGGGTCGAGCACGTGAAACATGATCACGTCGTTCCCGGCGAACCGCAGTGGTTTCACCGCATCGAGGACCTTCTCCGGCTCGTCGTAGAAGTCGGAGATGATGACCAGTATGCTACGTCGCTTGAAGAACTCGGTCGCTTTGTAGAGCGGCGGCCCCAGCGTCCCCGGACGTCCCGCGTCCATCTGGTCGAGTGTGTGCAGCGTCACGTCGAAGTGCTTCGCCGAGGGGGGCACGCGCTCAACGATATCGTCGTCGAACGTCACGATCCCGACGCGATCCCGCTGCTTGGTGCTGAGGTAGCAGAGACAGGCGGCGAGAAAGCGTCCGTAGTCGAGCTTCGTGACGCCCCGGCTGCCGAAGCTCATCGACTTCGACACGTCGAAGAGCACCGAGAAGTTCGTGTTAGTGTCCGCCTCGAACTGCTTGACGTAGAACCGATCCGTCCGCGCGTACAGTCGCCAGTCGACCCGCCGGATGTCGTCGCCCGGCATGTAGCCGCGGTGTTCAGCGAAATCGATCGAAACGCCGAGATATGGCGCCTTGTGCATACCGTTAATGAAGCCCTCGACGACCCACCGCGCGACGAGCTCGAGGTTGCCGATGCGACTCAGCACCTTCGGATCGATGAAGCGCGCGCCGGGCGAGAGGGTCGAGACCGTAGCCATGGGCTCGAACGGCTACATCTTGGACGTCGGCACCGGCACGAGCCCGAGCAGCTCATCGATGATCTGATCCGAGGTGACGCCTTCCGACTCGGCGTGGAAGTTGAGCAGTACCCGATGCCGAAGCACCGGATGGGCCAGGGCGCGGATGTCCTCGAAGCTGACGTGATAGCGGCCCTCGGTGAGAGCCCGAGCCTTGCCGCCGAGAACCAGATACTGCGCGGCGCGGACACTGGCGCCGTAGGCGACCCACTTCCGGGTAAACTCTGGCGCGTCATCCCCCTTCAATCGGCTGGTCCGAGCGAGGCTCAGGGCGTAGCGCATCACCGCTTCCGACACCGGCACCTTGCGCACGAGCTGCTGGAACGCGATCAGGTCGGCGCCGGTGACCGCATGCTTGTACTCCGGTGCGGTCAGCCCGGTCGTCGTCCGCACGACCTCCAGTTCCTCTTCCTCGGGTGGATGCTCGATGACGATGAAGAACATGAAGCGGTCGAGCTGTGCCTCCGGCAACGGGTAGGTGCCCTCGAGTTCGATCGGGTTCTGCGTGGCGAAGACGAAGAACGGCTCCTGCAGGGTGTAGGTGCGCCCCTGGACCGTCACACGGTGCTCCTGCATCGCTTCGAGTAGTGCCGACTGAGTCTTGGGCGGCGTCCGATTGATTTCGTCGGCCAGCAGTACGTTGGTGAACACTGGCCCCGGCGCGAACACCATCTTGCGGCCGCCGGTCTCGGCGTCCTCCTGGATGATGTCGGTGCCAGTGATGTCAGACGGCATCAGGTCGGGTGTGAACTGGATGCGGGCGAACTTCAGGTCGAGCACCTGCGCCATCGTCTGGATGAGTAGGGTCTTGGCCAGCCCGGGGACACCAATGATGAGGCTGTTGCCGCCGACGAACAGTGTCAGCAACGTCTCGTTGATGACCTCCTGCTGCCCGATGATTCTCTTGCGTATCTCCGTGAGGATCTCCTCGCGGCCGGCTCTCATGCGGTCGGCCAGCGCTATGTCGTCCTCGTTGTCCAGTTCGGTCGGTCGGGTCTCGAATGGGTCCACGGTCGTGCTCTCCTTACCGGTAGCCGGGCCCGTCAGGGCCGTCGTCGTCCTGCTCTGATCCGCCTGTCCGCGGGTCTTCAGACTCGCGACACCCAAGATTCATGGGTCTCCCCGAGCGCTCTAATGTGTCAGCGCATACATCACGTAGTTCACGCCCAGCTTGTACGCCTCGTTTGTAAGGTCGATCGGCAGGTACCCCGTGTCGGAGTACTCCCAAAACTCGCCGATGTCGTTGTTGTGGTTGGCCACCGAGATCAATCGCCCGTTCGGGTCGTTGTCCTCGAACAGCCCGTAGAAGATCGGGATGGAAGGGATGTACACGGGCTCGTACTCCAGTGAGTCGATGTCGAAGAACGAGTGATACACCGGGTGGGTCGCGTCGAGCTCGATCCATCGCAGATCCGGAAACACCTTCTGCATCTGCGCTTCCAGGTTGAACCAGTGGTCGTCGTGGAAGTCGTCGAAGATTAGGAACCCGCCTTTGCGCAGGTAGTTGCGCAACCCCACCGTTTCTGCCTCCGATAGGTCCCAGTACCCCGGCTCGGACATATAGGCGAACGGGTACATGGACAGGCTCGGATTGTCGAACATCAGAATCGTGCCGCCGTCCTCTCCCAGGTAGGGGTCGACGAAGGTGATCGACTCGAGAATCCGCATCAGGTTCCGCTCGGCCCTGGGGTAGTCGTGAGCCCAGGGTAGATCCTGACGATACGCGAAGCCGCCACCGGCGTAGCCGTCGGCATACCGGATCCGCGCGAAGACGAACCTGCCGTCGTACTGTTTCGGGCCGGAGACCGGGTCGGCTTCGTCCCCCCCCCCCACCGCCGCGATCGCGCCGCCAACCAGCAGCATGGCGGCCACAAGGGCGGCCCAGCAACGTTTCATGCTCGGGGTCATCATTTGTTCGTCAGCGCTCAGCACGGTGGCTCGGGAGTCGCAGCCTCCAGGACGCGAATTTCACGGCTCTTGAGCGCCATCGCGACGAGCAGCTTTTCCATCTCAGCCTGGTACCTGGCCTCGTCCGTCCCGCCCCGGGTAGCCTGGAGCGCTTCGATCTGCTCCTGAATCTCAATTCGCTCCACGTAGAGCGCCCGCGCCGCCGGGTCATCTGGCAGTCCGGCGATCCAGGCACCTTCGCCCGTGGTAATGAACATCGTCCTGGCCATGGCGCCGTCAGTCGTCAACGGGTCCGGTTCCCGCGTGCCGTCCCCGTCGCCATTGTCGTCGAGCAGCGCATGCTCGGTCTGTAGCCGCCCGTCCGACTCGTATGCGCGCGCCACCTGCGTCACCGCATACTCGAACGCCTCGAGCACCGAGACCCGCCCATCCTTGTTCTGGTCGGACTGCTCCTCGCCATCGGCGAACGCCTCGACGAAGTAGCCGCCGAACACCGTCTCGTTCCACTGCCCTCCACTGCGCGTGGCCGTCACCACCGTGCGACGCTCGCCGGAGAGCGCCTCGATGAACCCGCCGCTCGCCGTCGCCGTGTTCACGAACGCGACCTGCTGCGATCGCAACGGCTCGAGCAGCCGTGCGTAGTCCCCGGCGGTCAAGTCGCGGCCCGGCAGGTTGAAGCGGGACTCGCCGTCGCTGTAGCTGCCGTGGCCAATCAGCACGACGATCACCTGGTCGTTCGGCTGCGTGCGTCTGGCGATGGCAGCAAACGCCTGCTCGACCCCTTCCCGGGTCGATCGATCGTCGATCCGCTCCGGGTCGAGCTCCGTTTTCTCGGCCAGGTAGGTCACATTCTCGGCCGGCAGCTCGTAGCGGTCGGTCGCCGCGTCAATGAGCGTCGTCGTCCACTCGTGGAACTGCTCCGCATAGGCTGGGTCACCGGCGAGGCCGGTGATGACGAGGATGTGGGTCTGCTGCGCCGCCACCGGCGTGGCCGACAGTGTCGTCAGGATTGCGAAGACCAGGGCCCCACGACGGCTCATGCCAGACCTCGGGTGCGGCGATAGCCCCACTCGCCGACCGCCAGCACAACGAAGAGCAGCAGGAGCGCCGGCATGTCCCACAGGTCCCGTTCCTCGACCAACGTTACCCCGCCGCCGACTGTCTGGATGTCGTCGACCAGTGAATCCACGCTGTCGGTGGTGTAAAACCGGCCCCCGGTCTCCTCGGCGACGCGCGCGAGCAGGGGCGCTCGCATCGTCGAGTCGTAGAACTCCGAGTCACTCGGCGAGACACGGAAGTAGGCAATGTCGTCACCCAGTAGTTCGCCCTCACTGGTCGCCTCCACACGCACCTCGTACAGCCCTTCCTTGCGCGGTGTGAGGCTCGAGCCGTACTCGCCGTCGCGGTCGGCGGTCCAGTCCATCGGCACCTCGAGGAGTTCCCCGTCCGGGTCCGTGATCCAGGCCGACACCTGACTGGTGTTGATCTCCTCGTAGTTGGCGTCGTCGACCTCGGCGCCGAGCGACACCGTTTCGTCAAGCTCAACCTGGTCTTGGGGCACGTCGGCGACCACCTGGTCGGGGACCCCGTCGACCAGCCAGCGCAGCAACCGTCGCCACAGGATCTCGTGGGTCTGGTCGTCGACCGGGATGTCGGCGTGCATCTGCCACATCCAGGAATCCTGCACCGGGAAGGCGAGCGACTTGCCGGCGCCGTAGCGCTGGAACGCCAGCACGACCAGCGACTCGTCGTTGCTCGTCAGCAGCGTGGTCGCGCCAGGCTTTACCTCGCGAATGGCGTTCACAAGCGTGATTGGCGGCAGCTCGAGCCACCGTGCCGTCGAGGCCTCCTCGGTGTCGGCGATTTGCGTGGCCGGATGGGTGGCACCTGCCCGCGTCGCGCGCACGTCGGTCTCGACGAAGAAACCGGACTCACCGTCGACGGCGCTCACGTCGAGCACCACGGGCAGCACGTCGGCCACCGGCGTGCCGGCGTACCCGCCCTCGGCATACGATCGTTGGCTGCCGAGCATTAGCAGCCCGCCGCCACGTTCACTGACGAAGTCGGAGATCATCCGCAGTTGGTCGGGTGTGAAGTAGTTTGCCTCGATGCCACCCAGGATGAGCGCGCGATAGCCGAACAGCTCCTCGCGCGTGCGGGGAAACCCGCCGACCAGATCCTCGGCATCCTCGACTCCTAACCGCATGAACTTGTTCTCGGCGGTCCGTTGCAGCACGGCGAGCTGGAGGTTCTCATCCTCGGCCACGGCCCGTCTGAGGAATTTCACCTCCCAGCGCGGTTCACCCTCGAAGTAGAGAATCTTCTCGCGTTTGTCCTCGACGACGACCAAGGCATGCCGCACGTTGTTCTGGATGACCATCTCGTCTGCCGCCGGCGCGATCCGGAAGCTGAACAGGCGCGGGCCGGCATCCGAGGCGGTGAAGCGGACCCGAACGGTGGTCGGCTCTCCGTCGTCCGGTAGGATCACCTCCTGATCGGCGACGATCCGCCCCTCGTCCTCCACCTGTAGCGTGGCGGTCTGCCCCTGATACCCGGTCTGCGCCACCACCACGTCGACTACCAGCGCGGCTCCCTTGAGCACTGATCGCGGCGTCTCGACCCGGCTGAGCTGGATGTCCCGGGAGTACTCCTCGCGACCGAGCCCGACGGTGAACACCGGCACGGCGGCCGCTTGCAAGGGCAGTAGTGCGTCGGCCAGCGTGTCGTCGGCGTTGTCGGCTCCATCGCTGACCACCACCAGCCCAGACAGCGGGACTCCGGCAAGCTCTTCGTGGGCGCGGGTGAGCGCCTGCGCGAGGTGGGTCCGAGTGCCGCCGAACGCGATGTCATCGACCGTTCCGATCCGCTCGGTCGTGGACGAGAAGCTGAAGAGCCGCAGCGCGAACCGGTCCGCGAGCGAGGCCAGCAACGGGCCCTCGACGCTGCCGAACTGCTGGGTCACGAAGTCGGCGCGGGTCTCGCCATCGCGGTCCCCGATCTGCATACTGCGCGAGTCGTCGATCAGGACCCCCAGGAAGTTCTGCTGCGGTACGACCTGGGAGAGCACCAGCACCGGCCGGAACAGACACAACAGCAAGAGGGCCAGGATCGTGAGGCGGACGCCGGTCAGCACGGCGCGGTCGACGGGGCGGCTGTTGGCGCGGACACGCTGGTAGGTACGGAGGGTCACACCCCCGGCCACCACGACCACCACCGCCGCCAGATACGACGCGCTCGACGGCCGGAAGGCGAGATCGCCAGCCTCGAAGACGAGAGGCCGGTACTTGAAGAGAAATGCGAACAGCGATTCAAACATTGAACAACACGAGCGGGAGGCCGGCACCGACGCCGGCTAACAGGCCAGCGTACGGTCCCTGCGACCGGGTTCCGTGACCTTAGTGACTCATCGCGTAAACGATGATGTTGACGGTGATCTCGATCGCGTAAGTCGAGTACCGCAACGGGTAATACGGGCTCTCGGCCCACTCCCAGGCGTCACCGATGTCCGTGTTCCAGTTGATGATGACCATCAATCGGCCGTTCTCGTCGAACATGCCGCGCACCTGTGGCTCGTAGCCGTCTTGCTCCCATGTCGGCCCCCCTTGCGCATTGTTGATGGACGGGACCTGGACGATTTCCTCGATGTTGTAGACCGTGTTGAAGACCGGATGGTCCCGGGGCACGTCGACGATCGGATACTCGGGCAGCACGCGCCTGATCTCGGACTCGAAGTTTGCCCACTCCCAACTACCCCAGAAGTCGTCGATCATTAGGAACCCGCCGGCCAGCAGATAGTCGCGGAGTCCAGCGACTTCCGCTCCCGTCATGTACATGTTCCCGACCTCGAGTGCATAGAGGAACGGGAACTTGCGAATACCGGGGTCGTCGAGCTGGACCGCATTCTCCCGCTCATAGACGTCGAGGTCGACGAGCCGGTCGAGGATCGTGAGAAACTGCCGGTCGGCCTTCGGGTAGTCGGTCGCCCAGGAACCCCACCCCCGGCGGCCGCCGCCGTTGTAGATGGCGCGCGTGAAGAAAAACTCGCGGGCGTCGGCGCTCGGGTTTCTGAGGGTTGGTCTGAAGTCTTCCCGGCGGATGACCACTTGTTGCGGGGTCTCCACCGCGGACCGCAGACCAGGCGCCGCTCGCTCTGCTGCCCACAACACTCCCCATCCGACACCGATGAGCGTCGTCGCGATCACTCCCGCACGCGCAAAAAACCGAGGCCGCAAGCAACTGCTCCGGGGAATGGCCCGTCTGGAGCCGGCCGTGTCGACGCGCCCCAGCGATGGTCCATGGGGTCGGCGTCAGCGAGGCACGGTTGTGGGAGCGCTACGACCTGCACCCGTGGGCAGCATAGCACAGCTGGAACGCCTGCAACGATCGGTCACGCTCCTATCATTCTGGGGACCCGCTCAGTCGACCGGACGGTCAGGGTGGTGTCCATCGAGAGGCTCCAGCGGACGTGGTCACCACACGCTTCTGGCGCTATGACCATCCGAATCGAAATGCCGTGACGTGGTATTCCGGTCGGTCTCGCGTGGGGCGTAACGGGAGGCGGCGTCGATCACGTGCGACGCTGTGGCAGCGGCGGGCCCGGGAACGAGGCGCTGCCGTTCTGGCGGAGCGCGGGACCAGGTCAATACGGGCTATTCGACGAAGTGGACCTCGAACATCTTCGGCCACCACTTGCCTGTGATGTAGAAGGTCTCGGCGATCGGGTCGTAGGCGATTCCGTTCAATACCTCGGCACCGATACGGTCTTCGCCCTGTAACAGGCCCGTGGCATCGATGTAATCAGTCACTCTACCGGTCTCGGGATCGATACGGACGAGGAAATCCTCCTCCCAGACGTTCGCGTAGATTGCCCCGCCGACACACTCGAGCTCATTGAGATCGCGCAGTGGCTGCCCACGCAGCCGCACTCGCTGTTCGCCGATCGGTTCGAACGTCTGAGGGTCGCGAAACGTGAGGCGGTCGCTCCCATCGCTCATCACGATTCTGGTGCCGTCGTAACAAAGCCCCCACCCCTCGCCCTGATACCGGAATATTTCCCCAGGCTCGAACGTGTCGCGGTCATAGGTGAAGGCGCGCTGGGCCCGCCACGTGAGCATGATGAGGCGGCGGTCGACGAGCGCCAGCCCCTCGCCGAAGTACTGGGCCGGCACATCGATGCGCTGTTCCACCTGGCCGGTCTGCGGGTCCAGACGGCGCAGGGTGGACTCTCCCTCACGCCCCGTGCTCTCGAACAGTTGGCTGTTCCACCAGACGAGCCCCTGGATGTAGGCATCCCGCTCGTGGGGGAGCTCCCGTAGTACGTCGACCCGAAGCGACCGCACCACGGGCTGCGTCTCAGGCGCGCCGATGACTGACGCCGCATTGCTGAGAGATGCCGGGTTGTTGGGACGAAGCATCCAGATGCCGCCGAGGACCACTGCCGCGAGCGCCGTTCCGGCCCAGACCCGTGACGAGCGACGGGCCGTGATCCGCGCGGGCGCGGCAGCCTGCGTCTTCGTGCCTTTGGTTCGTCGCGTGCGTCCCACGATCTCTCCAACCTGTGGCGAGGAACCCCGATTATACGCTCTGCCCTGGGACTGCCGACACCCTCCGATTCCTGACGAACCGGAGCGTGCTGACGGCTATTTCCCGCGAACCGTCCGTGGCAAGCTGACCACGGACACAGAACATGCGTGCAGTCGCTCGGATAGCCCCGGAGGAAGGCTCTGCTCCGTCGACGGGCAACGGTCCTGTCATGGAGAGCCGTTGTTAGACGCGCATCAGCACCGCCCGGGCTGGCTCGCCCGTGGCGCGCGCAACCATTCGCGCATAGAGCTGTACTTGACGGCGATAGACGTCGAGCGTGGCCTCCAGCTCGCGGTCGGTCTTGAAGTCTACGACGATCCAGGTCCCGCCCTCGCGAAACGCGAGGTCGACGATCCCCTCGACGACGGTGCCATCGTCGGCCTGCATCGTCACCGGCACCTCGCGGCGGCAGGCCCAAGCGGTGACGCAGCCTCGCGCGCGGGCGAGGATCGGGTGTGCCAGCACGGGGACCACGAGCGCCCCAGCCGCCGTTACCTCCTTATCAGTCGCGCCGAGAATCCGACCCTGGAGCACGGCGACCTCGCCGACCTGCTCGGCGGTGGCGTCGAGTGGTGTCACTGCGAGGACGGCATGTACGAGCGTGCCGAAGCGACGACCCGACGGCCGGTATAGATCACCGGGTAGTGCCACGATCTCCGGCTCGTCATCGTCGGCCGACGCCGGCACCTGATCGGCCACGAGCCGCTCAGCCAGTTCTGTGACCGTGAGTACCCGTAGACTAGGCGTCACCGCCTCCGCAACCGTCCGATCGCGCCGTTCACGCCAGGTGCGGTAGCGGGCCAAATCCTGTTCGACGACTGACGCCGGCGTGTCCTTCGACAGTAGCTCCGCCTGGCGGATGCCGAACCGGGCCTCGATGCCGAGATGCAGCGTCGGCGTGCTGGGATCCCACCAGACGACGGAATACCCTGGCGGTGATGGGGGAGCGGCGCCCAGGGGCCAGGCACGAGCGACCGGGGACCCCGGGTCTGTGGACGAGGCTCCTCCGTGAAATGGAAGGACCCTGGCCTGACCGTCACCGGCGTCATCGGCGAACCAGTGCAGCCCCGGGGCCACGGTGTCCGGCCGCGCGGGGTCGTGGTCGGGCCGGTCCGCCACGCTGTCGCAACCGAACGGCGGGCACCCCGGCGCGGGTGACGGTTGCCGGCGGCCGGTGGGCGGCGGGTAGATGGCTTCGTCGAGCGGTCCCAGCCATCCGTCCTGAAATGGCCCGTCACCCACCGCCGGCACCACCAGCAGGTCGCGTGCGCGCGTGGCGGCCACGTAGGCCAGCCGGATCCCCTCCTGACGATCCCGCTCCACCTCGACGGCCTCATGATCCAGGAGGTCCAGCGGCGACCACCCGGCGATGCGCAGGGCACACAACCCCTGCTCGGTATCAATGAACCGGCCGGCCGTCTTCCGGTGCAGCTTGCAGGTCGGGTCGACCAGGATCACGACTGGAAACTCGAGCCCTTTGGCTCGATGCACCGTCATGATGCGTACGCCGTCGCTGCCCTCTTCGAGAATCGGCGCCTCGCTCGCTTGACGGGCCGCCGCCTCGTCTTCGAGATGGTCGACGAACCCGCGAAACGACAGTCCGCCGCCCGCCTCATAGCGGCGTGCCAGCTCGGCGATCTGCATCACGTTGGCCAGAGCCTGCTCGCCGCCCGGACGCATGACGAAGCCGGTGTGCGCGCGCGTGGCTTCGAGCAGTCGCCCGATCGTCTCGGCGACCGGCACATCGTTCCGCCGTCGG
>Ga0310345_10004823_pt1 | contig 12153 bp, 11 predicted proteins | sample HC15DNA20500_MG_FD_204667 | JGI IMG/M metagenome (GOLD analysis project Ga0310345, IMG submission 204667) | Marine microbial communities from station ALOHA, North Pacific Subtropical Gyre - HC15-DNA-20-500_MG | ecosystem: Environmental > Aquatic > Marine > Oceanic | place: Pacific Ocean: North...
AGGAAAAAGAGCGGGGCAAAATTATCGGGCTCTTTAGCGCAGCTTCTGGGTTGGCGGCAGTCTTGGGGCCGCCGCTGGGGGGTTGGATCGCCCATTCCTGGGATTGGCGCTGGATCTTTTGGTTAAACCTCGTTCCAGGGAGTCTCACACTCCTGGCGCTTATGATTCGAATGAAACCCGCAAGGCCTGAACAAACCGCTCGTTTGGATTGGCTTAGTAGCTTGTACCTGGTCCTCTGGACCTTTCCGCTCCTCACCGTCTGCACTATCGGCGGGAGAGGGGTGCCGTGGCTTTCGGGTACCGGGCTGTCTTTGGTGGTGGTAACCCTTTTCTTTCTCCCCCTATTCTTCAAGCGACAGGTGCAGATCTCAGACCCGCTTATCGAACCCGATCTATTCCGCGACACAAAATTTGTGATTTCCAGTCTTTCTTTTTTCTTTCTCGGTGGAGCTAATTTTCTCGCCGTCTTTTACTTACCGCTTTACCTGGTTCAGGTGACCGGAACCTCAACCTCGGTAGCAGGGTTGGTACTCGGGGTCGAGGCCCTCTTCTTTACCGTGGGCTCCGTGTTTTGTGAGGCGCTCGTGAAACGCACATCTCTACGGGTCACGGTATTCATCTCGCAGGCGTGCCTTTTATCGGCGACCGGCGGGCTTGCTTATCGGATGAATCCTGGCACCACACCCGAGGAGTGCGCCTTGTGGATCGGATTGGAGGGGTTGGCTTTCGGGTTGGCACTTCCGGCCTTCCTCACTCTGGTTCAAAACTCCGTTCACAGTTCGCGGGTCGGAATCGCCTCCAGTTGCCTGCAGTTCTCCCGCCTCTTGGGCTCCACCCTATTCACCGGGCTACTGGCCTCAAATGTTAGTGAGAGCTCACCGGACCTGGCTTTTTCTCTCAAGAGACTCTTCGCTCACGGAGCGATTCTGGCCCTCACCTCGCTCCTCTGTTCTCTGGGCCTTCTGAAAGGTCGGAGAGCGGTTGAGGGCCGTGAGAAGTAAGTTGCCAGGCTGGTCGTTCAAGGTACGCTTTGGGGGCGAGAGGTTTACTCAACGACTCACGTGAGTCGTTCGGGGCTCGTTTAATGAGCCCCGAACTGTTCACCTTAGAACTCACGTGAGTCGTTTTTCGTCGCCTTAGACTCGTGACGCCCCACCCCGAGATCGACCCACGTGGGTCGTTCTTCGTCGCTTCAGACTCGTGACGCCCCACCCTGAGAGCGACCCACGTGGGTCGTTTCCGGCCGGGATCTGACCCTGTCGCCGGGCTTCACCAAGAGCTTGATAACTTTGGGTTTCCGAAGCGCTAACGCCAACCGGGGCGCGAACAAATTTTCCCAGCCTGGGAAAACTGCTGGCCTGGCCTGGCCTGGCTTGTCTTGTCCTGGCCTGGTCGGGTTCGTAGGTCGCTGAGAGCCGGATTAGGGGCGAGGGGCGACTCACGTGAGTCGCGTGGAGGTGTTCGAGAGCCTTCCCGTTCCGTCTGAGCAACTCACGTGTGTCTTCCCAGACACAGATGGGTGCTAGGGAGTTTACGCGGGACGACTCACGTGTGTCGTCCCAGGCTAGGTCCGGCGCTCGGCAGTTTCTCAAAACGACTCACGTGAGTCGTCTTCCTTCCGAACTTGACTCTGTCTACCGGTTGCTACGATGATTTCAACTCCCCTAGAACTCCCAGCAGCACCCCGGTGCCGAACGCGAAACAGTTTTCCCAGGCTGGGAAAATCACCGGACTGGTCAGGGTCGTAGGTCGCTGAGATCCAGAATAACGGCGTCTTCGGTTCGCCGGAGCCAGGGTTGGGAACTGTAGGGATTTTCCCCCAGGGGTCTCCAGGCGCCCTCAGGCAGATTCCCCGGTTTCTTCAGCGTGAGTGTCGCCGCTTGAGGGTCCCAGCCTTCCTCCAGCTTTTCCGGGAACCGCCCTCGGGTGTGGAAGTGGGTCAGTAGCCCGGCGGCACGGCTCACGCCATGTAGGCTCAGAAGGATGCGATAGTGCATCGCGTAGATCTTTAACAGTGAACCTTCAGCATCCAGCGTACTGCTCATTAGGGAGAATCGAGTCCCAGGTCCTCCCATCTTCTCCCCCCGGCGCCACTGTTCGGGAATATCGATGAGAGCGTTGGCCAGAATTCTCTTTTCCCGAGTTCTGATGTTGAGGGCCCGGGTGGCGACCTCGAAGAAGAGTTGACCCACCCCTTTCGGTCTGGGGTCGACGGGCTCACCGTTAATGAGCATGTACGAATGGTCGAGGCAGATGTGATACTCCCGGACTAGATTTTCTTCTAAGTGTTGAGCGAAGCACTCCTCCGGGGAGGCCTCCAGACGACACGCTTTGGCCAGTCGGTCCCAACGAGCCGAGTCGGCATGGGTTACAGGGATGAGGCCGCTCAAAATCACGAGAGTTCGCTCCAAGAAGGCGTCGCAACTCATTCGCTCGGTTCCGATTGAGGAGTTCTGACACAACCGTAGGAGCCTGATTGTAAGGATGAGTGTGTCGAGAGCTTCTCCCGTGCTTCCTTCCGAGACTTTCGACTCGGCCTGAGCGGAAAGGGCGCTGAAAAGATATAGGAGTCGGAGCGATAGTGTGGAGTTCGTGCTATAGGCTAAACGTTCCGGAATGACAAAACACGGCTTCTCCACCACATTGGCGAGCTTATTTTCAAGTTGCGTGAATCGCGCGCGGGCCCGCCGATGCTTCTCGGTCTTGCAGAGCCTCTCGTGGTCTACGGCCTTCGCACGATGAAAGAAACCGAACTGCGACCAATCCCTAACAATGGAGTTGACCTCCTCACCGTCATCTTTCAGCCCCCAATACGGGTGAAAGGTGGGGTCCAGGTAACCGTTTCTCGCCGGGTTGCGGGCTTCGTCGTGATCGCCCTGGCGCCGAGCACGAACCTCGCTCAGTAGTTGCGCAAATCGTCGGGGCTGTCTAATCCTGGGGGTGAAGTAGTAAATCAGGTAGAGGACAAGGAGGGCGTATAGGAGGACAGTCGTTATGACTTGGGGACCGAACACCGGAGGAGCGCGCCGTAGGCCGGGCTTCAGGCGCTCATTCCAACGGGATCTTTCGATACCGAAAGGAGCCTCGGGGTCGTACTTTGCAACTTTTCTTGTCTAGATCTACCCCCTCGAACTCGGTGCCGTCGGAGAACCTTAACAGGCTGCCTTCCTCGCTGGAGGTGTTTAGCTCCACCTTGTACTGGGCGCACAGGCTGTGCAGACGGCGGAAGAAGTCCCGCTGTTCGGCGTTCAAGGCTTTGAGCCACACATCGGGGCGCTCCACCGGAGAGAACCGGCAGTTGACACGGGGATCCAGACGATAAAGCTCTCGATAGATGTAGACCGGAATTCGTCGAGACTCCACCTGCGCCACCAGGTCCAGGGTTTCCGGATGGTCGGGCGATATGACCGCCACCACGGCGCGGTCGGAGCCTCGCTCCAGATTCTTCAGCAACTGGGGTGTGGAGGGGAATTCTCTGATGGGGAGCTTTTGCTTGGCCGCCCACTCCCGCAGCCACAAGTCCGTGGTGCCGGTGGAGTCGGTGGCGAGGAAAAGCTCACCCGGTGTGACGCCGGACTGGGCCAGAGCTGTTTCGATATGGGCGGTTCTCAGTAGATTTCTTGGGGCGGCGATAAAGAGTCTCAAGTGGTCTTCCGATCTATCTGCGCACCGATGGGTAGCCCGGGGCCGTCTGGATCATCATCCTCTTCAACGGGCTCCGGTTCGCTTAGAGGTTCGCTTTCCCGCTCGGCATCGGCGTCGGGGTCGGCATCGGCGGCAGTTTCCGGCTCTGAAGCTTGCTCGGGGTTAGCTTCAACGGTCGCCTCCGGTTCGGCGCCGGAACTTGTTTCCGCCTCGGCCACCAGGTCTGAGCGTTCCCCTTCCGATGGGGGCTCTTCGGCGGGGGCTTCCGTATCCGTCGCAACGGATTCAGTGTGTTCTTCCAAAGCCTCGGGCGAGGTGGAACGCTGTCGTTTGGCACGATCCTGGCGCAAGTTTTCTTCGTCGAGAGCCGATTTGACTTCGCTCTGGAAGTCGCGCGCCGCATTGCGAAGGGCGTTCACCGTGCGCATGACGTTTTTGATAACACCGGGCAAGCTCTCCGGTCCGAAAACCAGAAGGGCAAGGACCCCCAGCATAATCATTTCTCCGCCGCCCACGTTGAACATGAACTACCGCACCTTCTTCGCCATGGACTGTAACTCGCGCCGGGCTTTCAGGCAGTGAGCTATGACTCTGTCGAGGTAATCGGAGCTGATGGGAGGATCGAGATCTTTGGATTCTTCCTCCACAACGACCTCACGGGCCCCCTCTAACTCCGAGGCGCAGTCTCCCAGAGATTCCAGGGCGCTTTGTATATAGAGGTTCAGGCTCTTCATTGGAGTGTCAAAATTTCTGTTCGCACGATGAAGGCCCTGCTTCTCACCTGATCTACATCGTTTTTGCGGGCGTTTTGGCCGTCGGACGAGTTCTCGGGTAGAGACAGCAGTTAGGAGGACACACATCGTAGCTCGGTCCAAAAGAGCCTAACGCCCTTCGCTCTTCTTGTAAACCGCTCCGCTCGCGAATAAGTTCGCCGATCATGGAAATAAATTTGGGATGGACGCCCACGGTGGGCACCCGGGCAAGTTCAAGGCCACACTCGGCCGCCTTTTCCACTGCCTCTGTGTCGAGATCGAACAGCACCTCCATGTGGTCTGAGACAAATCCTACCGGAACGATGGTCACCGCTCTGTAGCCTTCCCCTTTCAGTTCCTCAATGCGGTCGCAGATATCGGGTTCCAGCCACGGCTGAGAAGGGGGGCCGCTGCGGCTCTGATAGACCAACTCCCAATCCTCGGCACCGGCCAGGTGAGCAATCAGTTTGGACGACTCTTCCAGTTGGATCTCGTAGCGGCAGTGGTCGGCCATCACCTGGGGAATGGAGTGAGCAGCGAAGAGTACTTTGTTCTTGGCTTGGCCTTCTTCGGAGAGAGCTTCGATCTTCTCTTTGGTCATCTCCGCCATCGGCTCCACAAATCCGGGGTGGTTGTAAAATTTTCTCAGGAGGTCCACTTTGGGAGCTCCGTCACCAACCTCTTTCTGGGCATCCTGGATATTTTCGCGATACTGGCGGCACCCACTGTAACAGCTGAATCCGGAGGTAAAGAAGGCGATGGCTCGCTTCACACCGTCCTCCTTCATCTGTCTCAGGGTGTCCGGTAGGAGGGGGTGCCAATTTCGGTTTCCGTAGTAAATGGGAAGGTCCGGGCCGTTTTCGGCCAGCTCCTTTTTGAGAGCTTCGATAAGGGCAAGATTTTGTTCATTGATGGGGCTTTTCCCGCCGAAATGATAGTAGTGCTCGGCTACATCCATCAGGCGCTCGCGAGGGACTCGCTTGCCCCGTACTACATTTTCCAGAAAGGGGAGCACATCATCCGGTTTGTCGGGGCCTCCGAACGAAACTACAATGACTGCGTCGTACTGATTCATGATCTCTCCAACGAAAATTGAGTGACCCCGCAGACGGCCTTCGACAGAAGGTTCGGGATCCTTTGCTTATATTCTTTAACGATCTTTTCACGGCTAAACCGTAAGATGGGGGACATGTACCTTTGCAGACAGACAATTCTCGTTCTGTTCTTGCTTGGGGGGATCATCGTACCCGCAGCCGGAGAGCCCATTCGATTGGTGATGTTCGGACCCCCCGGGGCCGGAAAGGGAACTCAAGCAAAGAAGTTATCAGCTCACTATGGAGTACCCCATATCTCCGTGGGAGCCATGCTTCGAGACCATATCGGCAAAGGGTCTGAGTTGGGGAAAAAGGCCAAGAAGTATGTGGAGAAAGGGGAGCTTGTGCCCGACGACCTTATGATGGGCATGCTCCGGGAAACTTTAAAAGGCGCGTCCGCCGGTTACATTTTGGATGGATTCCCACGCTCTGAGGAGCAAGCCGAGATCCTCGCCAAACTTCTGGAAGAACTGGATCAGAGACTCAACGCCGTGATCTACCTCAACGTTCCCGACGAGGTTGTTCTGGACCGGTTGCTCTCCCGAGGTCGCGAGGACGACACCAAAGAGGTTATTGAAAAGCGCCTGCAGGTGTTCAATGAGGTAACGAGGCCGGTTCTGGACTATTATCAAGGGAACAACCTGTTGCTTCGAATCGATGGTGTGGGGAGTGTGGATCAGGTGCACCAGAAGATCCAGGTGGCCTTGTCCTCAAAGGAGGTTGCCCGATAGTCCTATAATTGGCCCATTTATGATCACACGATTTAAACAACTCGCCCACTATCTCCAGAAAGTTCCGGGTGGCTACTGGTTGCTCAGTCGGATGATCGGGTTAGCCGTCCCTTACTCGGGCACTATTGGGGCCAACGTGGTTGAACTGTCCGAAGGAGGTGCTGTAGTCAGCCTTTCCGACAGTCGCCGGGTGCGAAATCATCTCAATTCGATCCACGCACTCGCGCTCGCTAATCTAGGAGAATTGACCGCCAACATCGCGCTTATCACTATCTGCCCGCCTAACGGCCGCTTTATCGTCACAAGGATGGAGACGGACTACCTGAAGAAAGGTAGGGGAGAACTCACCTGCACCTGTGATGTTCCCGCCGATCTTCCCTGGGAGACGGTGGAACGAACGGCCGCCACGGCTACCATCTCCGATGGGGAAGGAGACACGGTTGCTCGGGTGACTGTGTACTGGAAGCTGGATGTGAAACGCGCCCCCAAGGCTGTGAGCGCGTGAAGAGGCTTACGGCCTGCAGTCGGGACTGCCCCGACGTGTGCGCCCTGGAAGCCCAGGTGGAAGAGGGTCGTCTGGTGGCCCTGAAGGGCGTGAAAGACGACCCTGTGACCAAAGGCTTTTTGTGCCCCAGGACCACTCGGTTCGTGGAGCGCCAATACTCATCCGACCGGTTGGACACGCCGCTTCTACGAGTCCACGGGAGCACCCGGGAGATCTCCTGGGAGCAGGCTCTCGACCTCTGTGCTGAAAAACTCACGCGGGCCAGAAAAGAGTATGGGCCGGAGTCGATCCTCCACTACCAATCGGGGGGGAGCATGGGTTATCTCAAATCCTTGAACTCGGTCTTTTTTGAACAGTTCGGTCCGGTTACGGAAAAACGTGGGGATATCTGTTCAGGGGCCGGGGAGTGGGCTCAGGAGATAGACTTCGGTCTGTCCGATTCCTCGGACCCTGAAGACCTCTACAACAGTCAGCTGATCATCTTGTGGGGAAAAAATATCCACACCTCGTCGGTTCATCTTCTCCCCATCATCTTGGAGGCGAAAAAGAGGGGAGCCACCGTTGTGGGCATCGATCCGGTTCCCACCAAAGCCTCCCGCCTAAGCGAGCTTTTCCTCTGCCCCCGTCCCGGTACCGACGCCCAGTTGGCCCTTGCTCTGGTCTCTTATCTTGAGGAGAACGGAGGCTTGGACCCCCAAGCGCACGCCTATTGTGAGAATCTGGACGATTTTCTTGCTACCGCACGAGCCGTTTCCTTCGAGGAACGGATGAAAAGGTGTGGTGTAGAGCTTCAAGACGGATTGCGACTGGCGGAACTTTACAACTCCCTAAGACCATCCTCCATTTTGGTGGGTTGGGGAGCGCCGCGCCGACCGAACGGCGCCGACACCGTAAGAGTCTTGGACGGCCTGGCCGCGGTTTCGGGCAATATCGGAAAACCGGGTGCTTGCTGTTCCTTTTATTTTCAACGCAAGCGCCACTTCAGCCGGCGCGGTCTGCCGCCGGCCCAAGAGCCTCCTCGGACATTCTCCGAGACTCGACTGGGAGTGGAGATGTTGGAGGCCGACCCGAAAGTACGGGTGGCCTGGGTGACCGCCGGAAATCCGGCCGCTATGCTGCCCGACTCAGCCACCGTGGCGAGAGCCTTCAAAGAGGTGGACTTTACCGTGGTCGTGGATACCCATCACACCGACACCACGGCTTGCGCCGACTTGATTCTGCCCACCCTAACTCTGGTGGAGGACGACGATCTTTTAGGCGCCTACGGCAACCACTACCTACGGGTTTCCCGGCCGGCGGTGGAGCCGTACGGACAGTCCAAGCACGAGTTGTGGATCTTTCAGGAACTGGCACGCCGTGTGGGCTTGGAAGGGCTTCTGGAGGGCACCCCTCGGGAATGGAAGGACAAGCTTCTCTCACCAAAAGTAGACCGCTCACTCTTGGACGGCGGGTATCAGCGCCAACCGGGTGCTCCTCATGTTGTGTTCGAGGGACGGAACTTCCCCACGAGAAACGGAAAGGTTCACCTGATCACCACGGAACCGGCACTCCCGGGAGGGCCCCGTGAAGACTTCCCCTTTCGGCTCATGGCCATCGCTCACCCCGATTCTCAGAGTAGCCAGTGGTCGGTGGAACCTCCCGAAATTCCGGAGGCTCAGGTTTCCGACCTGGCGCCCGAGCAGTGGGAAGACGGCTCCATAGTGAGGCTAGAGAGTCGAAAAGGTGGGTTCAAGGTCAAGATTCGTCGCACCCCAGGCGTGCATCCTGAACTGGTGGTGTTGCCCAAGGGCGGGAGCGGTCGATTCGGGGGTTGGTGTCCCAACGACCTCATCGAGGCGGTGGAAACCGACCATGGTGGGGGGGCTTCTTTTTACGACCAACCGGTTCGGTTGGTGCGGCTCTCCGGGTAGGGTGGAAGCTCTTTCTCGTGGAGCCAGCGCTGAAAGAAGCCGCTCAATCGGCCCCCGTTGAGCTGATTCATGGTGTGGGCCAGTTCGTCCACGCTCACACTTTCATATTTGTGAGCCTCTACTGCTCCCTTTAAGGTGGAGTAGAACTGCTCGTCCCCCAGCTTTCTTCGCAGGGCGTGCATGGAGAGGGTCATTCGGGCGTAATTTTCCTGGCTGAAAAGTTTGTCTCGGTTTGGTCGTGCCATGGTGTCGCCGAATTTGTGATTTTTCACAGAGTCGTACAGGCCGCGCATCTCCGCCTCGAAGACTTCCGAGCCTTTCTCTTCTTCCATCCAGAGCCACCCGGAGTAGCTGGGGAACGCCTCGTTGACCCACACATCGTCCTGGCTGGCGTTGGTGACCGCGTTTCCGTACCATTGGTGGGCCATCTCGTGAATGATAGTGGGTTCGAAATCCCCTTTTCCAGTAATGGAGTCGGCTTGAAAGATGGGCCGGGTCTGGGCCTCGAAGGCGATTTCGAAGACACTGTCCGCTTCGTAAGTGTTCTCCCCGTCGGTGAATCGAGTCTTGTAGCTATCCACCGGGAGATTGGTGACGATAGCTCCATAGGTCTCGAACGGATACTTGCCGAGGCGTTTTTCCAGGAAGCCCATCATGCGCCGGTGATTTTTGAACTCCGAATGCACTTGCGATTCCATTCCTCGAGGGTGAACTACTTCGAATTCGGGCGCCACTTCGGTGCGAGCGAACTGCCGTTCGTCGAAGGTGTTCACCGAGGCGAGGTAGCTTGCCATGGGGAAGCGTGAACGGTAGTGAAAGAGCTTTTCCCCATTAGGGAGAACTTTCTCTTCCATGAGCTTGCCGTTAGCTACCGCGAAGTGGTGCTCCGGTACCTGAATCTGGAAATCGTAGGTGGCTTTGTTAGCCGGATTGTCGTCGCCGGGAAGCCAGCTGGAGGAGGGGGCCGCGCCGTTGAAGGTGACGAGGGAAGAGTCGCTGGACAGCCACCCAAGGTCGGATGGAACTCCGGGGTGACTCACGGGCTGGGGCTTGCCGGAGTATTTCACCTCCAGGGAAAATTCTTCACCCGGTGAGATGGTTTGCCGTACCTTCACCCCTTCGTCGTTCCAGGCGAACAGGGGCTTCATCCCAGACCGGTCGGTGACTTCCAGATCGCCGGGGAAGTGACCCAGGTCTAAGGGGATCTCCCCCGAGGGTCTGGTACCGTAACCGTGGATGAGGGAGCGGCCGCTCACGGTGGAACCGTCCGGGCCGATCTTTAGGGACACATCGTAATGCTTCGCACGCCACGGTTTGGCTTTGGGTGGCTTAGGAAGCTTCACATCCCGGTAGATCTCTTTGCCCTGAACATCATTTTCTAGAAAGAAGAGCTCTCGGACTTCGTGAGGTTCGATCTTCCCGTTAGGACCCGATTCGTAGACCGTTTTTTCAAAGCCGAGCCAACCTAGTAGACCGCCTCGTTTGACCTTTTTCGGCTTGGGAAGATCTTGGAGAGACCGGCCGTCGGCAATCAGTTGCTCTTCAGGAGGCTCCTCGGAAATGGTGGGACCGTCTTTCCAGAATCCCAGGGTTTCTTTTTGAGGAGAGTCGGCCGGCCGGCGCCAGATGCCCAGCGCTTCGCTGCTGCCGTTCTGATAAATGTCCCAACTGCCGTCCGGTTTCTTGGAAACCAGAACTTCTTCTCCCTGCGCGGACTTGCGAGCGTAGGCTCCGTCCGGGCGACGGATGAGTCGCAGTGGCATGCGGGCTTTGTTGGAATCGATGCTCTTCAAGTGATTACTAGAATAGCAAATCTTAGTACATAGTTGTAGGGGAGGGGGCGTCTGAGATGTTAAATTGTGGACGCATTAACCGCATAGTTAAGCACTGCGTCCACTCCTCGTTGCCTCTCCAACTCCAGAAATTTCATCAACCCACGGTAGTAAACACTGGTAGAAGGAGTGCGCATGATTCGCAAGATACGTTCCCGGCGATAGTTCTCGGAGACCTTGTAAGCCACCCATTCCGCGAACCCTTCTCTCAAAACAGACTGGGTGGAACCGTAGTCGCGATGATTCTCCGCTTGCCACACGTGAGCGTACTCGTGGGCGGAGACGGACACCATCCGGTCGGAAGGGACGTGATTGAGAAGGTGAATGGAGACCGGTTCCAACCAGCGCTCGTTCCCGCGGCGAACAAAGGTGACGGTGGTCACACCCAGCACTCTCCCTTGAGAGACACCTCCCCGGTGAGCGCTTTGCTTGGAGGCGGCCTGCAGGCCGTGCAGGTCTACCAGAGTGACACTGCCGACCGGTTTCTTGAGGCGAAGGGCACCGTAGAATGTGTCTTGGATTTCCGCACCGGCCTGCTGAAAAAGCCGGGAAGCCTGCTGTTGGTGAGTGACCGCGGACTTGCGGTCCACAGCGCAGATGAACCGTCCGTCTCCCAGGTCGGCCCCTCCCCGCTCTAGGTCGGCGGGCAGGGTGCAGACGAAACACCGTTGCATCTCGTTTCGGCAAGAGAGACAAACGGGAACCTTCTCCGAACCGACCGCCACGTAACTTCCCCTGATCACCTGTTCGCAGTTGGAACAGTGAGGAAAGGCGGTGTCCACGTGAGCGGGGCAGTAAAAGCTTCCCTCCACTCGATAGCCTTTCTCTACAACACTTCTGCAGATGACGCACTGAAAATCTTCGGCCACACCAACTGAGACCAGCCAGAGTATTAGAAGGGTGACAAGGGAAAGGGAACGTCTCAAAATGAACTCGACTCTACTTTTTTATGTAGGAGTGGCATCCCCAGAGCAACACGACTACTGAGAAGATTCCGCACAACGCTCCCCAGAACCAGAAGGGTAGAAAGAGGGCCTCGGCCATCTGAGCCACATCGGACGGTTTCCCGGGTCCGGCCCAGCGGGTGAAGAGATAGTCGGAGCGGGTGAAAACAGAGAGGCCCAGTTGCACCCCGATAAATACCACCAGGGTCTCCAACTGATTACGTTTGACCTTGTTGGGGAGCACCACAAGGGCCATGCCCAGGCCCACTGTGAAAATGAGGGCCCACACACTTCGGGCCGTCATCAATCCTAACAGAAACAGAGCTCCCCCGAACAGCCTTGTGAGAATGGTGAACTGGCGGTCTGTTCCTCGGGCCGCGGAGAACAGAATCGCGGCGGCTATGGCGGGGCCAACCAGCCCACCGGCGGCTACCAGCGCTTTCACGATGCGGCTGTCCGCAATCATGGACTCCGCTTGACCGGCGGCGTTCCACTGGATGGTGAGAGTCTGAAAATCGCCCCCTAGCAACATGGCTGTTAACCCGTGACCCATTTCGTGAGCTAGGGTGCTGAAAAGGACCAGGATATGTCCGATAATGCCCACCAACGGCACGGACGAGAAGTGCATCAGGGCCAGGGAGAGGAAAGTGGCCAGGGCAAATATTTTTAGTCTCTTTGATCTCAATTCAGGACGCTCCTCACTCTATTGAAACCTTTCTTCCAACGTGGAAGTTTCCCTA
>Ga0310345_10004824_pt1 | contig 12151 bp, 9 predicted proteins | sample HC15DNA20500_MG_FD_204667 | JGI IMG/M metagenome (GOLD analysis project Ga0310345, IMG submission 204667) | Marine microbial communities from station ALOHA, North Pacific Subtropical Gyre - HC15-DNA-20-500_MG | ecosystem: Environmental > Aquatic > Marine > Oceanic | place: Pacific Ocean: North...
CCTTGCTGGTAGCGGTTTACGATTTTCCCGGGCGCGGTCTGTTTGCCTGGGCGCTGCTGCTGCCCATGGCGGTGCCGGGCTACGTGATGGCCTTCGTGGCAATCGGGCTGTTCGATTACGCCGGGCCGGTGCAGTCGGCCGTGCGGGCCTGGCTGGGACCGCAGGCGGGCCTGCCGCCGATTCGGTCGTACGGCGGCGTGGTGCTCGTCATGTCGCTCGTGCTCTATCCCTACGTCTATCTGATTGCCCGCAACGCCTTCGCCACCCAGGGCCGGCGCGCGCTGGAAGTGGGTGCGTCGCTCGGGCTGGGGGCGTTTGCGTCGTTCCGCAAGGTGGCGCTGCCGCTGGCGCGGCCCTGGATTGCCGTCGGCGTGCTGCTGGTTGCCATGGAGACGCTGGCGGATTTCGGCACCGTCTCGGCCTTCAACTACGACACCTTTACCACTGCAATCTACCAGTCGTGGTTCGGCCTGTTTTCCCTGGGCGGGGCAAAGCATCTGGCGGCGATGCTCGTGGCCATCGTCGCGCTGCTGGTGCTGGCCGAGCAGGCGCTGCGAGGCCGGGCGCGCTATAACGTGGGGCGTAGTCCGCAGCCGCTCAAGCGTCTTCGGCTGCGGGGCGGCGCGGCCCTGTGCGCCTGTGCGGCGCTGTCGCTGCTGCTCATCGTGGCCTTTGTCCTGCCGGTGGCGCAGCTGGCTTTCTGGGCGGTCGGCGAGCTGGGCGAACTGTCAATGCCGCGCCTGACAGAGGCGGCCGGCAATACCGTCATGCTCGCGGCCGCGGCGGCGCTGTTGATCGTGGTGCTGGCGGGGCTGCTGGGCTTTGCCCGCCGCATGCAGGGCGGGTTCGCCATGCGGTTGTCCACGCGGCTGGCCACGCTGGGCTACGCGCTGCCCGGCCCGGTGCTGGCGGTGGGCATCTTCACGCCACTGGCGGGCCTGAGCGCCTGGGCCGGTGCGGGCCTGAATTGGTCATTGAGTCTGCAGACAACGCTGTTTGCCCTGCTGCTGGCCTACGCGGGCCGATTTCTGACCGTGGCCCACGCCCCGGTCGAGGCGAATCTGCAGCGTATTACGCGCGCCATGGAGGAAGCCTCCACGAGTCTGGGCATCGGCGGCTGGCGCATGTTCGGGCGGGTGCATCTTCCGCTGCTGCGAGGTGGGCTGGCCGCCGGCGCCACGCTGGTCTTCGTGGACGTGATGAAGGAGATGCCCATCACGCTGATGATGCGACCCTACGGCTGGGATACGCTGGCGGTGAGAATCTACGAATTCACGGCCGAGGGTCGCTGGGAGCAGGCGGCCCTGCCGGCCGTCCTGCTGGTCATTACCGGCTTTCTGCCCGTGGCGCTGCTGACCCTGCGGGGCGAGAAATAGGTGCAGCTCGAACTCGACAATCTGCGCTGCGCCTATGACGACACGCCGGTGCTGTCCGGGCTGTCCTTCACGCTGGCGGAAAAGCAGATCGGCTGTCTGCTCGGTCCCAGCGGTTGCGGCAAGACCACGGCCCTGCGCGCCATTGCCGGCTTCGAGCCGGTGACCGGCGGACAGATTCTGCTGGACGGCGAAGTCATCAGCCGGGCCGGCTATCGGCTGCCTGCCGCGCGGCGGCGGATGGGTATGGTGTTTCAGGATTATGCGCTGCTGCCGCACCTGAATGCGCTGGACAACGTGGCCTTCGGCCTGCACGCCTGGCCGGCCCGCCAGCGCCGCGCCCGAGCCAGGGAATACCTGGGTCTGGTTGGCCTGAAAGGCAGCGACCGGCGTTTCCCGCACGAGCTGTCCGGCGGCCAGCAGCAGCGGGTGGCGCTGGCCCGTGCGCTGGCGCCGGAGCCGCGCCTGGTGCTCATGGACGAGCCGTTTGCCAGCCTGGATGTGGACATGCGCGGACATTTGCTGCGCGAGGTGCGCGACATTCTCCGGCGCTGCGGCGCAACGGCGCTGATGGTTACCCACAACCAGTTGGAGGCCTTTGCCATCGGCGACCGGATCGGGGTGCTGGAGGGCGGCCGGCTGGCGCAGTGGGACACGCCCTACAACCTCTACCATCGCCCGGTGAGCCGATTCACCGCCAGCTTTGTTGGCGATGGCGTGCTGCTGTCGGGGCAGATGCGGCCGGATGGTCGGGTAGCCACCGAAATCGGAGACCTGAACGGGCGTCTGTCCGGGTCGCCCTCGCCGGACGGGCGTGTCCAGGTGCTGCTGCGGCCCGACGATATCGTCCATGACGATCGGGCCGGCATGACCGCGGTGGTGCACGACAAGGCATTCCGGGGCGCCGATATTCTTTATACCCTCGCACTGGCCAGCGGCGCACGCGTGCTCGCCCTGGTACCGAGTCATCACAATCACGCGTTGGGCGAATCCATAGGCATTCGCCTGGAAACCGATCATCTCGTGGTTTTCCCGGAAACATCATGAAACAAGTTCATCGCCTGACAGCCACCTGGCTGGCCCTGCTGATTTTCGGCGCGACAGCCGGCTGTGACCGCACCGACCACGGCCACGAGGCGCTCGCCGCCACGGAAACGGCTGTCGCCCTGACTTACGAGTCGCTCGCCGGCGCGGCCAAGGGCATCACCGAAGCGACCGATGAGCTGTGCGAGCACACCAGCGCGCCCAACGTGGAAGCGGCCCGGCAGGCCTGGCAGGACACCATGGCGCTGTGGCAGCAGGCGCACGTGGTGCGCTTTGGTCCGGTGCGGCACGACGACCGCGTGCTGCGTATCCAGTTCTGGCCGGACCCGCGCGATCTGGTGGCGCGCAATATCGATGATCTTCTGAAGTACGACCCGGCAGCGCCCCTGCCGCAGATCGACGTGGAGAGCATTCACGACGGCAGCGTGGCTCTGCAGGGCCTGCCGGCGCTGGAATACCTGCTCTACGGAAACGGTCAGGGCCCCGGCGTCATCGCCCTGCGGTACGCCGCCGACCCCCAGCGCTGCGAGCTGACCCGGGCCGTGGCCGCGCATCTGGCGCAGGTAACCAATGCGCTGTACCAGGAGTGGCTGCATCACCCCGGCCGGCTGACGCAGTACGGTCAGGAGGAAGGCCATTTCGCCAATCGCCAGGCGGCGGTGTCCGCGGTGCTCAACAGCGTCATCGAAACAGGCGAGGACATGGCCAGCAGCAAACTGGCCTGGCCGCTGGGTGAACGGGTCGAGGGTCAGCCCCAGCCGCTGCGCACCGAGTCACGCCGTTCGGCCAACTCGCTGGCGAACATCCAGAACAACCTGGCGGGCATGGCGCGGTTTCTCACGGCCGGCGAGGCGGGCGGGCTGCTGGCGCTTGCCGGCCGCTCGGGCGCGTCGAATGCCGATATCAAGCGCGTCAAGACGCTTCTGACCCAGGCTCGTGAACAGGCCGGGCAGGCACCGCCGCTGGCGGCGGGTCTGCGCAGCGGTGACAACCTCGCGCCCTACCGGACGCTGCTGGAGACCGCGCGCAGCCTGAATTCGGTGCTCAGCGAGCGTATTGCGCCGGCGCTCGACGTGCAGGTGGGTTTCAATTTCAATGACGGAGACTGAAACAGGATGGTCAATCGCAGACAAGTCATTCTCGGCATGGGTGTGCTGGCCGCTACGAGCGCGCTGCCGCTCTGGTGGTCCGCCCGGGCCGGACGCCCGGGCCGCCCCGTCTTCTTCTCCGCGGCCGACAACGATCAGGGCGAGCACACGATCGCCATGCTGGATGCCGCCGGGCGCACCCTTCAACAGGCCCGCGTGCCCCAGCGCGCGCACAGCGTGGCGGTATCGCCGGACGGCGCCCGGGTGGTGTATTTCGCCCGCCGGCCCGGTCGGGAGGCGTGGTGCCTGTCCACGGACAGCGCGCATCCGCCCCGGCAGATTCACTCGCAGCCGGGACGTCACTTCTTCGGTCACGGCTGTTTCAGCGCGGATGGCCGGCGCCTGTTCACGGCCGAGAACGATTACGAGCAGGCTCGCGGCGTCATCGTCGAGCGCGACGCCGACACCCTCGGGATTCGCCGGGAGCTGTCCAGCCACGGCGTAGGGCCCCACGATGTACGCCTCATGCCCGATGGTCGGACGCTGGTCGTGGCGAATGGCGGCATAGAAACCCATCCGGACGTGGCGCGGGAAAAGCTGAACCTGGACACCATGCAGCCGGCGCTGACCTATATCGACATTGCCACCGGCAAGGTGGTGGAACAGGTGAAGCCGCCGCATCACCAGCTGTCCATCCGCCATCTGTGGGTGGCCCCGGACGGCCAGGTGGGCGTGGCCATGCAGTACCAGGGGCCAGTGCTCGACCGTCAGCCGCTGGTCGCTTTCCACCGCCGCGGTGAGCCGCTGCGTACGGCACTGGCGCCCATCGCGCCCCAGCGCGGCATGCGCGGCTATACCGCCAGTATCTGCATCGATCCGGCGACCCGGCTGGCCGCGGTCACCTGTCCGCGCGGCAATCTGGTGACTTTCTGGCACAGCGAGACGGCCGAATTCGCCGGTCGAATAGAGGCCGCCGATCCCGGCGGCGCCAACCTCGATCCGTCGGGGCAGGGCTTCATCGTCACCACCAGTACGGGTCAGCTGCTCAGAACCGCGGGGCCGGACAGCCAGTCGATCCTGGCGGCGCTACCTGCGCACCACTGGGACAATCATCTGGTCACGGCCGCCGGCTGATCAGCGCGAGGCGCCAAGGCGGGTCCAGGGTCCGGTCATGGCCGCCCAGAGTCCGGCCACGATCAGCAGTTCCACGCTCAGGTACCAGGGCCAGGGGCCCATCAGGTCGAGCAGTGAAGCGGTCTCCGGTTTGGCGTTGACGAACAGATAGTTCGTGCCCGCTGCGGCGTTGAATCCCAGCATGACGACGCACCAGCCAACCGTGGCGGCCAGCGTGACGGCGTAGCTGCGCCAGTCGGGCCGGAAGGCGGTGAGCCAGGTCATGAGCACGGCGGCCCAGATGACCAGCAGGTGCGATCCCCAGAACAGCCAGTAGGCGGGGTGCGGGAAATCGAAGACCAGCGCCGGCGTAAGGACCGCCTGCGGCGCCAGCGTGAGCCCCCAGAAGTACAGCAGCCCCGCCGCCCGGCGCGCGCCCGTCCCCAGCGCGATGATGCCCGCCAGCGCGGCCAGGTCGCACAGATGAAAGGGAAAGGCATGCGCCGGGTCGAAGGTTGAAGGCAGCAGGCCCAACGCGTGTGACGCCGTTTCCAACAGCAGGATGAGCCAGGCCAGCACGACCCGCTGACGCATCGATGCCTTTCGGCCGCTGCGCGCTGCGCAGATCAGAACGGCAATGCCGATGAGCAGCAGGGCAATCGGCAGCCAGTGCGTCAGGCCCCAGGGCGAGAATGGATCATCCGGCGCCGTGAGCGACACGGCTCAGTCGCCGAGCGGGTGCGCGAAGGACAGCTCGTGTCCGTCCGGATCGCGGATGTGGAAATAGCGTTCGCCCCAGGGCGCGTCGCGCGGCTCGAACGCCGCTTCCAGGCCCTGCTGACGGCACCGGTCGTAGAAGCGATCGACGTCTTCCACGTGGAAAATGGCCCGGCCCCAGCCGGTTTCGGGCGCTTCGTGCAGCGCCAGATTCAGGAAGCTCTGGCCGGCCCAGAGGCTGGTGAATTTCGTTTGCGGTCCGCCGAATTTCAGCCCGAAGCCCATTTTCTGATAGAAATCGCAGCTACGCGCCATATCACCCACGAACAGGGTGACGGCGCTGACAAGTTGCAGGCTCACATTTCCTCCTTGGTGTTCAAAAGCCAACCCAGCCTAACGCGACGAGCCCCTGCAGCGCTTCTGAGACGACGCTTGGAATCGCCGGTCATCCGGTCTAGCTAAGGAGCAGGCAGTGCCCGAACCTCGTGTAACAACCACCCACTGGAACCAGCCGCCCCACAATCGCTGGTCTTTCCAGCACATGCAGTCGCTGTTTCCCACGGCTCGTCTGCGTCGCGGGCTGGGCCCGGCGCAGCCGTTTTCATCGCAGGCGAAAGATTTGCTCGCCGCCCAGTATGAAACGGGGTCGGGCGAGCAGCGCAGCGTGTCGCAGAGTCTTGCCGAGACCTATACCGACGCCTTTCTGGTGGCCCGCGGGGACCAACTGCTGCTTGAACATTACGAAAACGGGATGGCCGCAGACAGCCTGCATTTGCTCAACTCGGTGACCAAGTCGTTTACCGGCATGCTGGCCGGCATACTCGTGGCGGACGGCCGCCTCGCCGCGGAAGATGCCGTGACCCGCTGGCTGCCGGAGCTGGGGGACACGGCCTTCGCCGACACCTGCGTACAACACCTGCTCGACATGACCGCCGCGCCGGCCTATGGCGAGGATTACAGCGACGTCCAGGCCGACTTCTGGCAGGAAGCCGCCGTGGTGGGCTGGCGTCCGGACCTGGTAGGCGTCGACAGTCCGCGCACCTTGCTCGAATATGCCGCTACGCTGCAGGCGCCGGACCAACCCGACGGTCAGGCGTTTCACTACCGCAGCGTGCTTACCAACGTGCTTGGCATGGTGCTGGAACGCGCGGGTGGCGCGCCGCTGCAGACGCTGCTCCAGAACGCGTTATGGCAGCCGCTGGGCCCGGAGCAGGACGCCAACATTGTGGTCGATCCGATCGGCTTTCCGTACGTCGCGGCCGGTATGAGTGCCGGCGCGCGAGACCTGCTGCGTTTCGGCCAACTGCTGATTCAGCAAGGACGTTATGGCGGCCGCCAGCTATTGCCCGCCGGCTGGATTGACCAGACAGTGAATGTGGACCCGAAGTGGCAGGACATGTTTGCCGCGAGCGAATACGGTGATTTCATCCCGGGCGGGCACTATCGCAACCAGATGTGGGTACGCCGCGCCGAGCGGGGGCAGCTGCTGGCCTTGGGGATTCACGGCCAGATCATTTACATGGATAGCGCCAGTGAGTGCGTGATCGTCAAGCTCTCCACGCAGCCGGAGGCGACGGACCTGCAGATGTTCACCGACAATTTCGCGGCCATGGATGCGGTAGTCGCCGCGCTGTGAACGGCTCCGCGCGCCGCTGGCGTGCCTGTTCAACGCCGGCCGCCGTGATCACCGATCCTGCCCGGACGGCGGGTATGCGCTACTCGAGGAGGCCTTCGATGCGGCCGCGTGATCGCTAACCGGCGGCCTGCCAGTAAAAGTGTTCGCGATCGCGGTCCAGACAGGCGGTGCCGCGCTGGAGCAGTTCGTAGCCGATCAGCCCGTCGATGCCCCAGGCCGGATCGAAGGCCTGCGGGATGAACAGCAGCGGCACGTCGCGAATGGCTTGCTGCCCGACCTTAACTTCATCGGCCGTTCCCGCCAGCGTTTCAAAGCGCTGACCGCCGCCGGACAGGGCCTCGCCGCGCTGCAGGTCGGTATAGCGGCTTTGCATGTCGTGCGTCTGGTCAAAGGCCGGAAACAGCTGAACACCGCTGTCGCTGCCGGTGTCGATGGCCAGCACCGCCTCGACGCCGTCAATCGTCACGCGGATCGTCGGCAGATCGTGATTCAGCGGCATGGGCGAGCGCTGATACCCCTCGCCCGAAAACTGCCTGGGCGACCACCGGGTCAGCTGCTGCCGGTCGTAGTCGATGCACAGCACGGCGTCTTCCATGAGCGGCGGGCCGGTATAGCCGGCGATGGGCGCGCCGTTGTCGCGCTGGCTGAGCCGCGCCGGAAGGGGCGTGACGGCAAAAATCTGGCGACCCAGGTCAACGGACCCGATTGAGACGTCGTCGATTGCCGCCACGCCGGTGACGCCCCGGCTGCCGCTGCTGTCGGAGTACCGAGCCTGGCCGGATGACTCGACGTTCATCGCCCGCGCGGCCCGCGCGTCCAGAATGTTGTGCTTCGACAGCCCCGTGTCGAACACGAACGGCAGGCCGGAAACATCTGGCGTGTCCAGGGTTACCACGATGCCGGTCTTGAACAGGCTGAAGTCGATCACGGCGGGGGTCGTGTCGGTCGTCTGTCGTGCCCCGCCGGCTGAGCTGGCGAGCAGTCCGAGGAGAAAGAGCAGTTGGAACACTGGCTTCATGGGCGCGCCTGTTGATGGAGTGGTCGGGTCAAATTCGACAACCGATTGGGTGGTTTGTGCCGACCCTGCCCGTCGGCCGGCTGGCTTGAATACGGGCTATCCGCCACTAGATTTGCCGATTCAGACATATTGCAACCGGGATCACTGGGGTACAACCAATGGCCGACAACAACGATCAGACCCCGCCGAAAGACGGCGCGAACGCGGAGACACGCGGCTTCCAGACCGAGGTCAAGCAGCTCCTGCAGTTGATGATCCATTCGATGTACTCGAACAAGGAAGTCTTCCTGCGCGAGCTGATATCGAACGCCTCGGATGCGCTGGACACGCTGCGCTTCGAAGGGGTGAAGGACGATTCCCTTTTCGAAAGCGACCCCGAGCTGCGTATACGGGTCGATTTCGACAAGGACGCCCGCACGGTCAGCATCTCCGACAACGGCATCGGCATGACCCGCGATCAGGTCATCGATCGGCTGGGTACCATTGCCAAGTCGGGTACCAGGGAGTTTCTGGCGGCGCTGTCGGGCGACGAGAAGAAGGACGCCAAGCTCATTGGCCAGTTCGGCGTGGGTTTTTATTCCTCTTTCATCGTGGCCGATGAGGTCACGGTCATCACGCGTCGCGGCGGCGAGCAGCAGGCCGTGAAGTGGGTCTCCGACGGCGGCGGCGAGTACACGCTGGAAGATACGACCAAGGCAGGTCGCGGCACCGACGTGATCCTGCATCTGCGCGAGGACGAGGACGAATTCCTGGACAGCTGGCGTCTGAAGCACCTGGTCAGGACCTACTCCGACCATGTCGCCTTCCCCATCCAGATGCTGGAAGAGCCCGCGCCGCCTTCGGATGACGATGACGACGCGCCCAAGGACGTCACGCCCGAATGGCAACAGGTGAATCGCGGCGCCCCGCTGTGGACGCGGCCCAAGTCCGAACTCAAGGACGAGGACTATGCCGAGTTCTACAAGCACACGAGCCACGATTTCGAGGATCCGCTTGCCTGGACGCACAACAAGGTGGAAGGCAGCCAGGAGTACACCTCGCTGCTATACGTGCCCAGGCGCGCGCCCTTCGACATGTGGGACCCGAACCGGGGTAGCCACGGCGTCAAGCTCTACGTGCAGCGCGTGTTCATCATGGACGACGCCGAGAAGCTCATGCCGCGCTATCTGCGCTTCGTGCGCGGCATCATCGATTCCAACGACCTGCCGCTGAACGTCTCGCGCGAAATCCTGCAGTCCAACAAGGTGCTTGATCGCATCCGTAGCGGTTCGGTGAAGAAGCTGCTGGGCCTGCTCGAGGACATAGCCGAAAAGAGGCCCGACGACTACAAGACGTTCTGGAGCGAGTTCGGCGCGGTGCTCAAGGAAGGCGTGGTCGAGGATTCTGCCAATCAGGAAACCATCGCCAAACTGTCGCGCTTCACCTCCACGCACGAGGGCAGCGAGCCGCAGAGCGTGTCGCTCGAGCAGTACATCGAGCGCATGGCCGAGGGCCAGGAGAAGATCTACTACATCACGGCAGATTCGGTGGCGGCGGCCAAGAACAGTCCGCATCTTGAAGTGTTCAAGAAGAAGGGCATCGAGGTGCTGCTGCTCACCGATCGCGTGGACGAGTGGGTCATGGCCCACCTCACCGAATTCCAGGGCAAGGCCTTCCAGTCGGTGGCCAAGGGCGCGCTTGATCTGGGTGAAGCCGAAACCGACGAGGAAAAGGCCGAGAAGGAAAAGCTGGAGAGCGAATCCAAGGATTTGCTCGAACGTCTGAAGACGGCGCTGGGTGAATCCGTTGGCGAAGTCCGCGTGACCCATCGGCTGACCGACTCGCCCGCCTGTCTGGTGGCGGACGAGATGGGCATTACCAGCCATCTGGAGCGCATTCTCAAGGAAGCCGGACAGAACGTGCCCATGAGCAAGGCGCATCTGGAGATCAATCCCACGCACCCGCTGGTGAAAAAGCTCGACGGCGAGGCCGATGAGGCGCGCTTTGGCGAATGGGCGCACCTGCTGCACGAGCAGGCGGTGCTAGCCGAAGGCGGCGAGCTGGAAGACCCGGCCACCTTCGTGCGCCGCATGAACCAGATGCTGCTGGCGCTATCCGGTGGCGGCAGCGGCGATGGCGGCGGCAACGAAACGGACTCGGCCGCCGCCTGATCAATGCCGGATTCCGCTATGCGCCATTCGGCCTACGGGTTTTTGTCGTAGGCCGAATTTAGATCGACGACCGGAACCCGGCAGCATTGTGTCGGTAGGGCAAGGCGGTCTTCGACGGGCTCAGGCCGAACGCCACTCTCTGCCGTCACGCTCTCACTCCGTTCCTGCTGAGCCTGTCGAAGCACGCGCTTTGCGGTGGCGGCGCGAGCCCATCTGGCCAACAGGCTCGCCGAAGCCAAACCGGATTCCGCTTTGCTGCATCCGGCCTACGGGGTGTCTGTCGTAGGCCGGATGAAGGTCCAGGACCGTAATCCGGCAGCGTCGATTCGTTAGGGCAAAGCGGCCTTCGACGGGCTCAGGCCGAACGGCACTGTCTGCCGTCAGGCCCTCACTCCGTTCATGCTGAGCCTGCCGAAGCACGCGCTTTGCGGTGGCGGCGCGAGCGCATCTGGCCAACAGGCTCGCCGAAGCCAAGCCGGATTACGCTTTGCTGCATCCGGCCTACGGGACGGCTGTCGTGCGCCGGATGGCGGTCAAGGACCGGAATCCGGAAGCGTCGTTTGGTTCAGGAATTTGCCCGGTCTAGCTTTCGCCCGCGTCCAGCCAGCGGATGACCACCGGCCGTTTGCCCCACTCGCGCGCCCGGCGCTTGTTCTTCACCAGGATGTCCACCTTGTTGCGCCAGCGACGATTCATCTTGTCGCGCACGACATAGGTGCCGGGAAGCCCTTCAATCTTCACCCGCGTGCGATGGTCCAGCCCCTTGGGGATCAGATCCCGCGACACGGCTATGGCCTTCATGCCGGGCTTGAGACGATCGCCCCAGGCGGCCAGCCCCACGTTGCCTTTTTTCGTTTCGTCCTCGGCTAGCGTGTAGGCCGTTGCCAGCACTTCCAGCGTTTGCCAGTCGCGTGGGCTCTCCTGGCTCTTGCTGTCCGGAATGCCGCGTGCATCGCAACCCAGCGCGAACAGGCACATGACCAGTCCAAGACAGGCATGACGTGGGAAATGGTATTTCAAATCAGCGCATTGCATGGCATTAGCGTAGCCGAAACCCGGTGGGAAAACCAGAAATCCAGACCGCGTTACTGAAAGGGTGGGCGGGCTGTCGGATCATGAAGTAATAAACGTTACCTATTGTTGCTCTGTCCATCAGAGTGTTAAACAAGCGACGGCCCGCGAGGGTGTTTTTGTGTAATGTCAATTACGTTCAACGGAATAGCCATGCAGTTCACGCCAGAGCACGAGGAATTGCGCCGGACCACCGAGCGCTTTGTCGATAACGAAATCAACCCCTTTGTTGATGAGTGGGAGGCCGCGCAGCAGTTCCCGTCGCACGAGCTCTTCCGGAAAATGGGCGAGCTGGGGCTGCTGGGCATCAACAAGCCCGAGGCGGTCGGCGGCCTGGGCCTGGACTGGAGCTACGAGCTGGCCTTCGTGGAAGCGCTGGGCCGGGTGCAGTGCGGCGCTATCCCCATGGCCGTTGGGGTGCAGACGGATATGGCCACTCCGGCGCTGGCCCGCTTCGGATCTGCCGAACTTCAGGCGGAGTTTCTGGCGCCGGCGGTGGCCGGTGAGCAGGTGGCCTGTATTGGCGTGTCCGAGCCGCACGCGGGGTCGGACGTGGCCTCCATCAAGACCACCGCGAAGCTGGACGGCGACGACTACGTCATCAACGGCTCGAAAATGTGGATTACCAACGGCATGCGGGGCGACTGGATCTGTCTGCTGGCCAACACCTCCGACGACGCCGCCCACAAGAACAAGTCCCTCATCGTGGTGCCGCTGGATGCGCCCGGCGTGGAGCGCGCCCGCAAGCTCCACAAACTGGGCATGTGGTCTTCCGATACCGCGCAGCTGTTCTTCGATAACGTTCGCGTGCCTCGCAGCCACCTGATCGGCGAGGCCGGTATGGGCTTCACCTACCAGATGATGCAGTTTCAGGAAGAGCGGCTGTTCGGTGCCGCCAGCATGCTGGGCGCGCTGGATAACATCATCGAGAAGACGGCCGA
>Ga0310345_10004825_pt1 | contig 12149 bp, 13 predicted proteins | sample HC15DNA20500_MG_FD_204667 | JGI IMG/M metagenome (GOLD analysis project Ga0310345, IMG submission 204667) | Marine microbial communities from station ALOHA, North Pacific Subtropical Gyre - HC15-DNA-20-500_MG | ecosystem: Environmental > Aquatic > Marine > Oceanic | place: Pacific Ocean: North...
ACCGGATTTCAACTTTTTATATAAGTCAGAAGTTGAAATATCAACTTGATCCAAGTAAGCAGTTTCATCAATTATTATTGATAAAGGAACAACAGCAGGCTTGAGGAAGGGTACATCGGAAGGAATAGAGGCGGCGCTGTCTACGATTATGCCCACCTTGGGAGTACTCATGATTTGCGACGAATCTGTAACTTCTCCAGTGCAGTTCGTACTATTTGGGCAGGTGTTCGATCAAATAGTGCTGGTGACATCAACACAGCAATGGACGTGAGGGCAAATGCAAAAACAGCTAGTGGTCCGATACCACTTTTATATACAAGCCACGCTAGCACCACTACTGAAGGTGTTGTAATTGCTAAAAGTGCGAGGCGAACAGCTCGTCTTCCAACTCGAAAAAATATTATTGTTGCTGCAGCTATAATTAAAAATATAATTGCAGCCGTGCTATCTATTTCCTGTAATGTTAATCCTATCCTGTTGGCTGATTGATTAAATAATTCCTGTTGATTATAGAAATATAAAAACCAATAAGCTAAAAATGGTATTGGCAACACGGTTAATGAAGCCATCAGCCAATCATTTCGAGCGACCCTGGAAGCGATTTTAATCACAACCCACATAGATATGGCAATGTAAGCCAAAGAAACTATATAAATCGGTATGTCTAAAGGTAAAGAGCCTCTAGTCAAGACTCCCCAAGCTCCGTATCCAACAGCGCTCATAGCCAGTCCCCATGATATTAAGGGTATTAAAATACAGTATCCTAGCCAAGGGAAAGTCCAAGTCGGTCGACCTGCTCTCCAACCTAAAACACTAATTACCAGTGCCGTGCCAAGCATTGCAGCAACAATAACTGGCTCAGTCCACACGTGTAATGCAAACATAAGTGACAGCAATATGTGAGGTAATGCCCCTAAAAATGCATGCCGCCACGATCTTCTGCTATGAACTTCGTAAAATCCTTTAGCTATTGCGTCTGACTCACCTAGCTCTTGAGTAGCTTGCCGGAGCGCTTGATCAACTGATATTCCCTGATCGACTAGATCTTGAGCTCTGTCTTCAATATGAGCTTGTAATTCATCAACTATCTCAGTTGATTGGACCGGATCAAGATGCAATCCGGAAATAACATTTTCTATGAACCTGTTTGACTTTGGTATCATCTTTATTAATTACGAAGTATAGGTTAGCTAGGCTTAACAAGCTTTGGTTGAGCAATTAGATTAATTGCTTGTGAGAACTCATTCCATTCAGAAAGCATGGAAGCAAGCCTGCTCTCGCCAAGAGTTGTAATTTTGTAATAACGCCGTTTTTGACCATTTTTCGATGTGTCCCAGTATCCAATCAGATATTTCTCTTTTTCTAGACGATGCAAAGCAGGATATAAAGTCCCTTCTTTAAAATTCAAATATCCGCTGCTTTTTTTCGATATGTCCTTTACCAATTGATATCCATACATTGGCTGCACCACCAATACTGAAAGTAAAATAGTCTCAGTACTACCCTTTAGTAATTCTTTGCGATATAGCACTAGATTCTCCATTCACTCATAAATCTTTTTAACGACTGTAATCTAATAATATGGTTGCCCTATATTGGATCGATTATACATATAAAAATATATTTTAGGTTAATTTAAATACAAATCCATACGTAAAAAAATGTAGAATTAGTTATCAATTAAACTAATAAACTAATAAACTAAAATTATAATATTCGAGATAAGACATGGAGACTATTGATGTCCGCCAATGATCGACAGATCAACAGGTTTAACCAAATGAATGACCTATTACCAAATCAACTCAACGAAAATACCGAGCTGATCAGTACCGCTTTACAATATTTATCAAAGTCAGGTTATCAGCAGGTAGAGACTCCAATTATCGAAGATTCAGACTTGTTTGCTCGAAAAGGGGGAGGGGAACTGATGGGGCTCGTTTGCACATTCTCGGATGCGAGAGGACAGAGGGTAAGCCTTAGACCAGAGTTTACATCTTCTATTATCAGGCTCTATATAGAGCAGAATAACAAACAAGATAGCGAAACTAAATGGAGTTATGCAGGGCCAGTGTTCAGGTATAGAAGTTACGGGCAAATGGTTCTAGAGCAATTTACGCAAGTAGGTGGAGAGGTTATTGGAGATCAGGAGGCTAATACTGATTCCGAACTAATATGTACTGCATATAACGGCCTTAAAAAACTTGGGGTTAAAAATCCAAAAATTACAATCGGCGACGCGAAATCTCTTTCCAAATTCTTTAATACTTTCGAAATATCTAATCCTGCTAAACAGTTTATTAAAAGTAACCTTGGCAACATTAGGTCCGGCATTACAGACCAAAAACAGTTAGTCGAGCTTGCGATAGAGTCTGGGCTGACCGATGAAGAGGGGAGTGCTACAGGAAGTGATTCTGGAAGTAAGGCCTTATTGAAATTAGAAGAACTGTCAAAAGACCAAATAAATAAACCTCTCGGTAGAAGGACCCCAACAGAGATCATCACTAGATTAGAGTCAAAAGGATCAGTGGTAAATGACAAAAATGAGTTTTCCAGAGCTGTAGATTTTGCCTCAAAACTGGTAGCTATAAACGGGGATTCAAATAACTCACTAGATTCAGCAGATCAGTTAATTAGTATTGCAGGTTTGGGTTCTAAATTTTTTGATCCTCTAAAATCATTATTGCTAGACCTGGAAAATAAGGGCTTGCCAATTGAAAATCTTAGCTTGGATTTTGGCATGGTTAGGGGCATTTCCTATTACACTGGAATGATCTTTGAACTAACTTCCGGGAATGATTCTATATCGCTTGGTGGAGGTGGAAGATATGACAAGCTTGCTGCCAACCTGGGTGGTACAAATAGTAACGCTCTTGGTTTTGCATACAATATAGATGCGATAAGTGAGGCTATTAAATAATGTTAACTACGATGAGGTTTGTGTTGTCATGATACGTTTTGGAATACCAAGTGACGGCGCCTTGCACAAAGATACCATAGAATTTCTATCTGATTGCGGATTAAACATAGTTAGACCAAATCCACGCAGCTACACCGGTGAAATTGTCGATGTTACAGGGGTAATCGTACATTTTCAAAGAGCTGGAGACATTACATTACTGGTCGAAAATCAAAGCCTAGATTTAGGGATTGCTGGATATGACCGTTACATGGAGACTAGAGACCCACAAATTGACACGGACGTTTTAATTGGAGAGTTAGGGTTCGGGCAATGCACATTGTCTTTTGCTGTACCTGAAGACTGGTTGGACGTATCTAATTTAGCTGACCTTTCTGAGGTTGCAATCCAATTCAGGGAACGGGGCCTAGAACTAAAGATTGCGACCAAATTCCCAAGACTAGTTTCAAGGTTCTTGGTTGCACGAGGCGTAAATTATTTCTCCATAGTTCCAACAAGTGGAACATTAGAAGCTGCTCCGGCCATGGGATATGCCGACTTAATAGTCGACATTATCTCTTCGGGCAACACTATAAAGCAAAATAAACTAAAAACCATAAAAGGCGGAGATGTTATAGCTTCTCAGGCATGTCTAATCGCAAATAGATCGACGATAGAAACTAATCCAAAATTACAAACTGAATGCGATATGCTGACAAATGCTATTAATTCTTATTTGAAATCTCGAGTTTGAAACTGTTATGCCTAACCTGCCGACACATATTGAACTTGCTTGGCAAGCGTCTCTTAAAATAAAAGATAGTGTGTTAGATGAAAACTTAGGTCAATACCTGCTTGGGAGCACTGCTCCCGACATTAGAGTGATCACCAAGAAACCGAGATCACAATATCACTTCGTTAATCTAGACTTTGATTCTGTTGGCGATGGAACAAAAGGGCTTTTCGATACCTTTCCTCAGCTAAGTGATAAAAATAGCATACCCCCAGATCAAACAGCTTTAATAGCTGGATATATTAGTCACTTAGTCGCTGATGAAACCTGGATCACGAAGATGTATAGAACTTATTTCGCTGGTAATGAATCATTTACATCCAAAATTGAGGCTAAACTATACGATCGAGTGGCTCAATTAACGATGGACAGGAAAAGTAAAGATTCAATCCAGTCGATAGCAGAAAACATCTCGCGTGATTTTAATGTGTTCGGTATAGGATCAATTTCTCGTTCTGAGATGTTAGAGTGGAAAAACTGGGTAACAAATTTTCTGACAAGTGAACACGCTTATGAATGGGATCGGTTGAAAAACCAAGCGAACCGCATATCTAAAAACGATCCTTCAAATCCGGTGCATACATTGTGTGACGAGTTTATTGGAAATACGGATCAAGGTCTCAAATTGTTATACAAAAAAGTTCCTCTGGTACATATCAGTCAGTATAAAAACCAAGCTAACAGAAATATCGTTGAAGCGATATCAAGGTATCTGTCTTGAAAATAATCAAAGGTATAGAAAAAGCAAAGTTAACGATTTCCAAATTTAACGGATTATCGAATCGCCTAGATTCAGACCAAAATTCCGAATCCCGGAAGATTGTCGCAGAAATAATTGAGCGCGTAAGAAAAGATGGGGACTCAGCTCTTAAATATTATGCTCAATCTTTCGAAAAAGTCGAACTTAAACAAGTTGAAGTAGATTCTAAAGTTATCAATAATGCAGCTAACAAGGTGCCTAAAGAGCTGTTAGACGCGCTTGTAAAGGCATCCGATAGGATAACTGCATTTCACAAAGAATCGATGCCTAAAGAGTGGTCAGACACTAACGCCGGATACGGCTCAATAGTTCGTGCAGTTGAAAAAGCCGGGTTATATATACCTGGGGGCACCGCATTGTATCCCTCCACCGTCTTGATGTCTGCAATTCCCGCAAAAATAGCTGGGGTAAGTGAGGTCATTATATGCACTCCTTCTAAAACTGGCTTGCCTCACGACTATATTCTTGCAGCAGCCAAAATCGCCAATGTAGATCGCATATTCACGATAGGAGGAGCTCAAGCAATTGCAGCTATGGCTTATGGTACAGAAACTGTCCCCAAGGTCGACCTTATCTGTGGACCTGGAAACATATTTGTTACCCTCGCCAAAAAACAAGTTTATGGAGATGTAGGTATTGATGGAATCTATGGACCAACCGAAACGATGATAGTTGCTGATGAAACGGCAGACCCTGAACTATGTATATACGATTTAATGGCTCAGGCCGAACATGACGAGCAATCTATTCCAACTCTGGTTACTACCTCACATCAAATAGCTGAATTCGTTCAAAAATCCTGGAAAACACTAGCTGAAGAAATGGATCGGAAATCTATTATCTGTGCTTCCATGGAAAACAGAGGATCTATTGTTGTTGTAAATAGCCTGAGTGAAGCAATTGAATTAGTAAATATAATTGCGCCAGAACATGTCAGTCTAGTAACTAAAAACCCTCATGAACTTGTTCTTAAAATACGTAATGCAGGCATGGTTTTTGTCGGAGAGAATTCTCACGAAGTCCTAGGTGATTACACTGCAGGGCCAAGTCACATAATGCCTACATCCAATACTGCTCGTTATAGTTCAGGACTTGGAGTACAATCTTTTATCAAGCACATACCTGTGGTCGATTTTGGATATGAAACTGCCGATCCATTGAATGGTATAGCCGCAATAATTGCTAAAGCTGAAGGCTTCACCGCTCACGCCAAGGCGGCAGAGGTTAGGAAAAAGTTAAGTAAATAAAATATTGTTCGAATTCTAGCAATAGTTAAAGTTGGTAATTATATGAGTGTAATCGAAAAACTAATAAAACCGCATTTAGTTAAGGTGAACACGTACAAATCTGTGGATCCCCCAGAACTCTTGGCAGAAAAAGCAGGAATACCACGCGATAAAATCATCAAATTAAACGGTAATGAGAACCCAAAAGAGCCCTCTGAACAAATAAAACAGGCTGTCGCATCAGCTGCATTCAATATTTATCCAGACCCTTTGCAAAGAGCCGTAAGGTCTGCCTTATCTCAATACACAGGGATGTCTTCTGATTACATTATTGCCGGTGCTGGAAGCGATGAACTTATTGACTTGCTGTTCCGACTTTTTATTTCAGAAGGAGATAAGATTCTCGATTTTGAGCCGACGTTTGCCATGTACGGATTTTGCGCACGAATAGCTGGAGGATCCGTAAGTATGGCTCCACGTGACGACAATTTTGATATCGATATAGAAATCACCAAAAATATAATTGATGCAAAAACAAAAATTATTTTTTTAAGTTCTCCAAATAATCCCACTGGAAACATGGCCAACAGAAAGCAAATTGAGGAACTATTAAAAACTGACCTGTTGGTCGTTGTAGATGAAGCTTATTTCGAGTTTTGCAACACAACAGTAGCTGACATGATTCCCAAATATGAAAATTTAGTTGTGTTAAGGACAATGAGTAAATGGGCAGGTCTGGCCGGATTAAGAATTGGTTACGGTATTATGAGTCCAAAACTAGTTAACCACATAATCGATATCAAGTCGCCCTACAATCTGAGCGTGGCATCTGAAGCCGCATTGGTCGCAGCATTAAAGGAAACAGATTCCCTAATGAGCGAGGTGAAAAAGATAGTAGCTGAACGAGAAAGAATGTATAAACTATTACAAGATATAGATGAAATACATCCTTTCCCATCGGACGGGAACTTTATACTTTGTGGTTTCGAGGAAGGGAAAGTTGATCACGTTTATCAAGGCCTGGCAAATCAGGGTATCTTTGTTAGGAAATTTGACTCGCCAAGATTAGCTAATCATTTTAGAATATCAATAGGGAAACCTGATCAAACTGACCGTTTAATATCGGTAATAAAGGAGTTGGTATAGGCTGATGAAAACTCGGTGCTCAGAACAAGACAGAAAGACGGCTGAAACAAATATTCAGGTCAAAATGAATATTGACGGTTCCGGAACGTATGACATCGATACAGGAAACGGCATGTTTGACCACTTATTAACCCATCTGTCAAAACATGGTTTAATTGACCTGACTGTTAAAGCTAAAGGTGATACTGAAATTGGGTGGCACCACTTGGTAGAAGATACTGGAATAGTAATCGGCAAAGCCCTGAAAGAGTGCGTCGGTGACGGCGCGGGCATTAACAGAATAGGTGATGCCTATGCTCCATTAGATGAAGCTCTTGCCAGGACCGTAGTGGATTTCTCTGGAAGAGGATATTCGGTATTAGAGTTAATGCTGGGCGATATCGACATGGGAGATCTGCCAGCAGATTTAGTTAGACACTTCTTAGAGAGCTTTGCCAGGGAAGCAGGGTTCAATCTTAATATTGAAGTATTGTCTGGATTAAATAACCATCATAAAGCTGAAGCAGCATTTAAAAGCATGGCAAAGGCGATCAAATACGCCGTAAGCATTGATAAGCGACAGCAAGGTAAAATACCCTCTACCAAAGGCACAATATCAGATTAGATAACTGAACTTACATTCGTTAATACAGGTTCAGTTACTAGGCGCATCCAGTTCAAAACTATATTGTTCAATGATTGGGTTAGATAACAACTTTTTGCACATTTCTTCCACTTGTTTAGATGCTTCATTGGCATCACTGGTAGATAAATTGACCTCAATATACTTTCCAAATCTGACGCTATCGACCATGTCAAATCCAAGTGAATGAAGCCCATTTTGCACGGTGATCCCTTCGGGGTCATTAACAGTTGGTTTTAAAGTTACGTAAATCTTGGCTGAAATCAATTTTCTAAGGCACCTGCCATTCTGGGGCGTTTGGCGAGCTTTCATGCGCTGCAATAAACTCTCTAATTCTCATTTCATCAAAATCATCAAACGTGTCTAAGTAGTTCCATGCAACTAACGCAATTCTACTTTCCATCAAGGAGTATGGAGAAACTATGATTTTTCTTCCCAGCTTCGTCATGCCTTTTAGTTGGTTTATAAGTTCCGCACAACCTTCCGGGCAATTGTAATGTATTCTGATACCGCCATGTTCTAAATTATGAACGAGTACTTCATCTGGTAATTCTTCCTCATACACACCCCATAATGCAGGAGCTAGTAAGTCTTCGTCGTAATCAAATGTATCTCCCATGGCTGTACTGTAATGCCAGCCGGAGGTGGCAGGATAAGAATTGTATACGGGGTGTGAATCGCCCTCAGCAATATGATCTCTGCCTTGAGTACGATAAAATTCACCGGGCACAGTCCCGTCGTTATTTGCAGAAGTTGTAGTAGAAGAAGAAGAATTTTGAGCAAAAGGTAATCCGGGCAAAAATAAGGAAAGTATAAAAGCAATAGCAATGAATACTATTAAGCCAAAACCTATTGATTTCCACCAATTCCTTTTAAGAGTCTTTCTAGATCTCCTTGCCGCACGCGCCTGGGTTGCTGTAAGTCGCTTAGCTTTCTTGGGTTTATTATCAGATACCATAAAATTTCTTCATTCCTATAAATAATTTCAAACCTTGATTTTATACGAAATCACGTAATTATTAACGGATCTTTTGACCCGTTAAACGTTGAAATGCAAGCAGAAATCGTTCTCTGGTTTTATCTACAATATCTGAAGGCAAACTTGGAGCCGGTGGTTCGTGATTCCATCCTTGATCATTTAGCCAATCTCTTACAAATTGCTTATCAAAGTTAGGCAATGATCTGCCTGGTTCATAAAATTCAGCGTCCCAGAACCTACTCGAGTCAGGAGTAAGGAATTCATCAATTAAAGCTATATTGTTATCTATATAGCCAAACTCCATTTTGGTATCAGCGATGATAATACCTTTGTCTTCCGCATATTTTCTTCCAAATTCATATAACGAAAGGGTGTAATCTCCTAATTCACGAGTTACATCAACTCCAACCATGTCTTCCATTTCCTTAATTGTTATCGGTTCATCATGGCCTTCTTCAGCCTTAGTGGTAGGAGTAAATAACGGCTCTGGAAAACGATCACCTTCTTTCATATTCGATGGCATATTAAGCCCGCCAACAGTTCCTTCACTCAAATATTCCTTCCATGCAGAGCCAGTAATATAACCTCTAACCACACACTCAACATCGATCCTGTCAGCTTTACGAACCACCATCGCACGTCTAGCTATTTCCTTATCCAAATCTAGGTCTTTACGATCCATGGCAAACTGTTCTAAATGATTTGGGATCAGGTTTTTCGTCAGGTCAAACCAAAATAGTGATATTTGTGCCAATACAGCGCCTTTATCAGGAACTCCATTTGGAAGAACAACATCGAAAGCGGAAATGCGGTCAGTCGCTATCATCAAAAAATGCTCATCACCAAGTGAATATGTGTCTCTCACTTTGCCTGAATAAACAGGATTAGGTAAATCGGTTTTTATTACTGTGACCATATATTTATTTTCCTTTTTTATTTTATACCTGCGTTTTTAAAGGTTTCATCGATATGCCTGATGTAGTGATTATAATCAAATATTTCCTGCAAACGATCCGCTCCTAAAGCATTAACCACTTCGGATTCTTGTGACACAAGATCATATAATTCTAGATTCTCGTCTAGAGCTCTTTGAGATATGCGTTGAACAATTTTATAAGCTGTCTCTCGTTTCGAACCAGCCTCCACCAAGGACAATAAAAGGCGTTGGGAAAATACAACTCCATGCGATTCTTCGAGGTTCGATTTCATACGATCAACGTGGACGGTCATATTGCTAATAACATGCGTCATCAAGTCAAGTATGTAGTCAAGTGCAATACATGAATCCGGTAATATTATCCTTTCATTTGAAGAGTGACTAATATCTCTTTCATGCCATAAGGCCACGTTTTCCATTGATGTAACCGCGTATCCCCGAATTAGCCGAGCAAGTCCACAGATTCTTTCCGTTAATTCTGGATTTCTTTTGTGTGGCATTGAGGAAGATCCAGTTTGCCCAACTCCAAAAGGCTCCTCAACCTCTCTTATCTCAGTTCTTTGTAAACCTCTTATTTCTGTAGAAAATTTTTCAAGAGATCCAGCAATTTGAGCCAATGTAGTTACAAACTGTGCATGCCTATCTCTTTGAATAACCTGATTTGAAAATGGTGCGACTTCTAAACCAAGTTGTTTGCAAACTGAATTTTCAATTGAAGGAGGTACTGTAGCATGTGTTCCAACAGGTCCAGACAACTTACCAACTGAAATCATATCCTTAGCATCTACCAACCTGGATCGATGACGCCTCATCTCATCCCACCATATCGCTATTTTTTGCCCGAAAGTGATCGGTTCAGCATGTACACCATGAGTTCTTCCCATCATTAGTGTATTTTTATATTTTGAAGCTTTTAAATATAGAACCTCAATTAAACTATCAACTTCCGTTAACAATAGATCGGCTGAATCTCGAAGCTGCATGGCAGTCGCAGTATCCCATACGTCAGATGTAGTTAATCCGTGATGGAGCCACCTTCCTTCTTCTCCAAGATGGTCAGTCATGGATTTCAAGAAAGCAGTCATAGGATGCTTAGTGTCTTTTAAAACCTCATCCAAAATAGAAATGTCATAAGTCGCTTTACTTAACTTTTCCAAATCTGTTTTAGGTATTAAACCCTCATCAGACCAAGCCTTACACGCGGCTTTTTCGATTAATAGCCACCTATCGTATGAAGCCGTTTGGGTCCAAATTACACCCATTTTATCTCGAGTATACCGAGGTATCATGATTTATTCTTCAAACTTTGTCGGTATGAATCATATGCTTGACGTGCCTTGTCATCATTCAACCCGATTATCTGGGTAGCCAAATACGCTGCATTTCTTGCTCCCCATGAACCTATCGCGACTCCTGCTACTGGTATTCCAGGAGGCATTTGAACAATCGCATACAATGCATCAACACCCTTGAGTTCGCTCGATGCTACGGGCACGCCTATTACAGGTAACGATGTCCATGAGGCAATCGCTCCGGGTAAAGCTGCTGCTCCTCCAGCTCCTGCAATGAACACCTTAATCCCTTTGTCCCTCGCATTTTGGACGTATTGCATCAACTTTTCCGGGTTTCTATGTGCTGATATCACGTGAGTCTCATAATCAACTCCCATTTGATCCAGCACATCCTCGCTTCCCTTCATTACAGGTCTGTCTGATTCACTGCCCATTAATATTGCTACATTAGCCATTTATAGTTGTCCTCACTAAAATCATTATCATTTATTTCTAGTATTTTTCAAAATCCTTGATTGCATCATAGGCCAGTCCCGATATCTTTTCGGTAAACCATACCTTCAAATTCTATTTGCTCAACATTTTTATAGATTAATTCACGAGCATTTTCAAAACTATCACTCATAGCTGTTACTGCTAAAACTCTTCCACCACTAGTTAATATTTCATCACCCGATAAAGAAGTTCCTGCATGAAATACATTTACTAAAGTATCAGTTCGACCTAACCCATTAATCTTTTTACCTACACTGTATGAGGCCGGATATCCATTAGATGCAACAACCAGTCCAACACATGGCCTTGGGTCCCATTTAATATCAATACCAGATATTCCAGACATCGCTGTATGTTGCATTACACTCAAGAGATCAGTCTCCATTCTTGGCAATAGTACTTGGGTTTCAGGATCTCCAAATCTACAATTGAATTCTAATACTTTAATCCCATCAGATGTAACAATCAAACCGGCATATAAAACACCGGTGTATGGATTTCCAATACTGCTCATGTAACCTATTACCGGTTCAAACACATTTTTTATGATTGTGTTTTCAATATCATTATTCCAAACCTTTGGAGGCGAGTAGCTACCCATCCCTCCCGTATTAGGTCCTTTATCACCATCATATGCTCTCTTATAATCCGTAGCCCCAATAACAGGAGATATATTTTCTCCGTCTACAAATGAAAACGCGCTTATCTCTTGTCCGGTTAAAAACTCTTCAATTAAAACTTTTTGACCTGCCCCACCAAATTTTTGATCAATGAAGATTTCTTTAAGAGTAGCTAATGTTTCTTCTTTACTCTCACAAATTATCACGCCTTTGCCGGCAGCCAATCCGTCCACTTTAATTACTAATGGGAAATCCCATTCAGATATGGCATCTCCGGCCGTTTCATACTCTGTGAATACTTGGTATTTGGCTGTTGGAACCCCTGACGCCACCATAACTTCTTTAGCATATGCCTTACTAGTCTCAAGCATTGCAGCTTC
>Ga0310345_10004826_pt1 | contig 12148 bp, 7 predicted proteins | sample HC15DNA20500_MG_FD_204667 | JGI IMG/M metagenome (GOLD analysis project Ga0310345, IMG submission 204667) | Marine microbial communities from station ALOHA, North Pacific Subtropical Gyre - HC15-DNA-20-500_MG | ecosystem: Environmental > Aquatic > Marine > Oceanic | place: Pacific Ocean: North...
ATCACCCAAAATAATTAAATTTAAAGGAAAACGCTGAAATGAATCCCTCAAAATTGAATGAAAATGAACTAAATCACCATGCATTTGAATTGGAAAAAGAGGGTTATACCATCATTCCCAATATTCTGTCTGATTTAGATTTGAAGAACGCCAAAAATGCAATTGATGAAACACTAGAACGAGAGAAAAAAATTGCCCGTAAGTATGATCTACAAAATGAAAACCTGTTGATGTGTTTCAATGCGCAGGGTAAACATCGCTATTTCCCTGGAATGTTAATACAACATCCTGAACCTCTTCTAGTAGCTCAAAGGATTTTAGGCAAGGACATGTTCGCTCATAATCTAGCTATTCGAAAACCTCTGCCATCTGGAAAGAAAGACTGGAGTAAGCTAGGAGGCTATCTTCATGCTGACTGGCACCATTTTACAGTCAATCCTTTTATTGGGGGAAAACACTATCCTATGGCTATTCAGTCAGTCTGGTGCATTTCAGAATTCACAGAGAAAAATGGTGCTACATATATCTGGCCTAGATCACATTTGTCCCTAAAAGTTCCGCCGGAACAACCTAATACATTGCCTTCAGGTTGGATTAGAGCCAAAGCTACCGCAGGCTCTGCAATTCTTTGGGACTCTGCTCTCTGGCATACCAGTGGAACCAATTTTGGAGAGGACCCGAGATATTCCTTGGTTTTTTACTTCCAGCGCTGGTGGGTCAGGGGCTTTAACGATGCTTACCGCTTATGTCCGCCAGAAGCCCGAGAACAAATGACTGCAGAAGAGCGACAAATTTGGGGATTAGAAGCTGCCGTTCCACCTAATACTCACTTTAGAGAAATGACCGATCATCAAATTAAATCCCTAACTCCTGAAGAAAAGGCCGTTCTCAATATTGCAGCCTTTTGACAAAATTCAAGAAAGATTTAGTCGGTTACCTGCTCTAGAATAGCAAAATCTCCTGGGTTCCAAGCCTGGGCAATGATATAGAACTTGTCATTAGTTTTACGCAACACGGCATTGTGAATATGCTGAAAATTCTTTAAACCGAGATCTTCCTTAATCATAACCGCAGAAACCACTTTGTCGCCTTTAAGAATATAGATTGGAGCTCCCTTACTACGATCAGGGCCATGCAAACACCCAACTATCCCATATTTCCCTTCATAATCAATGTCACATGGAAATGAACCTTTAGGTAATTTTAATGTTGACTGGTAATGTCCATACCGGGTAAATCGGTCAACTTCGGAATTTGGACGATCAGCAACGTCGAGGCGTTTTTTACCCGGTGGCACAGTGATTCCATGACCAGTGCCAAATTTCCCTGGATCACTTCCTTTACCACCAAAAGCAAGATCATGCCAAATTACCTTGAAAGGATTGGTACTAAGAATCCTAGCTGTCAGGATAAAGTCTAGGCTAGAATACCCTGTCGCCACATAGAATTGACCGCCTAGCTCTTCAACATCTGTAGGAGTAAAGTTACCTTTACCAAAAAAATAATCGTTAACAGCTGGTTGATCAAAATCATCATTAGAATCAGGTGGACCTAAAGTGTTAACCAAGTTTCCATCAAGAGTTGTTGTATAAATCTGCCCTGTCTTGTTGGCTGGAAATGTAAGATACCCTTTCCCATCACCATACCAAATGGTTGTATTGTGTAAATTAACATCCTTAACTGAATTAACAGTATCCAACAACCGAATAGTTTTAAAATCAGCACTTATCTGGACAATTCCTGCACCTGGCAATGCAAAATAAGTTTCTCCATGGGCCTGACGACGATCAACTGCAAATCCTCCATGGGCAGAAACTAGAACTTTCTTAGCTTTTTCAGGCAGATGTGCTGAAGTATAAAGAACTTTAAATCTCATTTTCCCTTGCCCGCTAACTGCTGGTTCTGATGTCTTAGTATGATTTACACCAGCTGTCCCTGCTACAGTTACGTAAAGCCCTGTTGACTTTAGGTCATGGGAATACAAGATTGCATCGTTTGGTTTGGCAATAAACAAACCAAGAACAGTAAAGATAGAACAAAAAAGCAATTGTTTCATTTATAGATCCTCTCTAGGTGGGATTTAATCAAACCCATTCAAAAAAATCCACAAACCCTTTTTTCAATCATAATCATTTCATAAATTAAGCTATATTCAAGAGTTCAGCCTACATTACAAGAGGTAACAACCCCATAATACAAGAGAAATCCTTTAATGCTAGCCTTAGTTAACAATAATTACAGCTGAATATCTTAAATTCTCTTACTAAGTTATATGGAAAATTAATTTTCTTATCTTTATTATTAAAATAAGTATACCTCCAACATCCTCCCAAATAATTATTTAATAATTTGGCTGAGCATCTAAGACAATAATCTAACCCTTCCAATTGATATTTTTACTTCTAAGTATTTTACAAATAAGTTCCCCTAACTAACTTTTGGATTGTACCGAACAGATAACTCAACTTTCTCAATTAGAATCTTTTGGCAAATCTTTTTATGACGATCTATTACTCTAATTCCTAATAGATTAGACCCCAAAGCCAGTTGTTTTACTCTAACATCGTACTCCAGCCAGCCCCTCTTAAATTGAACCTTTTTTAATAGGGAGTTATTGATCCGTACTTCTATAGAGCTTTCTATTCTCGGTAAAAGTCCACTAGTCCAGTAAGGAGCTGGCCCCGGCCCACCCTCTCTCTTTGGAACCATCCATTCCCTGACTAATACTGGAGAAAGCTTTTTCTTCGGAGGAAGTTCTTCTGTGGACAAGTCATTCAGCAACACTCGGAGATTAATGTCCAACACTTTTTTTCCCGCATTGCTTAAGTCATCACCAACATAAAGAGTCAAAAGAGTATCAGCTTCTCCATCATTTTCAAGAGCTGCCGGCAAAGCAGCCAACATATTAGTATTAGAATAAAAAAGGCGAGGAGTTGACCAGTTTTCAGGATTAGGAATTACCGAAGGACCATGCCCCCCTCCGCGACGTTGAATAACAAATGTTTTGTCCAAATATCGAATAGTGTCAGGACTTCCCATTTCTCTATAGGCTGTCTGATGAAGTGGCCAATGTAGTTCTCCTGGATCAGGAGCATACTTAAAATTAAAAGTTTGAATTCCGTCAGTTCCCTGACGATACCAGTTGGACCAAACACCTCGTAAAACCTCTATGGGGGGTACACAATATCCATCTGAAGAATGGTGGTCGTCCATTGCACAGAAAATCTTAATTGGTAAATCTGCTGTAAGATGCCGAAAAGCAAGCACATCTACTTCAAAATTTCGACAGCCTAGAACAATAATATCGATGAGCTGTTCCTGTATCCAAGTTGCAACGTCCATTCCTTCAAATTGACAACCAACTAGATTTTCTGGTACTCGCACTGCAATCAAAAAGGGACGCCCTCGTTGTTGCTCCTTTTCTAGAGTCATTATCCGAATATTTCGGATCAACTCTGTTAACAGTGCTCTATTCTCCCAAGCTTGTCCTGGGGGCAGAACAATTCCCATTCGAGCAAAGTCCAGTTCAATTCCATCAAAATCGTAGTCGGAAGCAATTTCTTCCATTTTGCACAACACATAGTCCCGCACTCCCTTGACTGCATAGTTCCAAAAGCCATTGTCATGCCACGGTACTGAGATTAACCATTCAGGGTGCTTTTGCTTTAGTGGCACTGGATTTAGCCTGTCCATATCATCAATGAATGTGCCACGTCCTGGAATAAATTGGGGATCATTATCAGACCCATTCATACGATGGGAAAAAAATACTTCTAGTCCCCTTTTACGCGTCTCATCTTGAAAAATTTTAACAATATCAGTGCCTTCTTGAATCCAGCGTTGAAACGCTGGCTGGTTATAGGTAGGTAAAAATTTACTTGGATATGGAACAACATTCCCTTCTCCCCAGTTCCACCAGACGCTATCAATACAAGAACTTGGATCATCAATGAAACTGAAACGATCTCTGATAATCTCATGGATACTAGAATATTTATCTGGATCTACTAATAAAACATCAAAGTTCTTAACCACCCTCCGACGTCTATTTACTGCCTTAATATGCGACACCGATAATTTGATGGGAGATCGTTTAGAAAATGATTGTTTCTCTCCTTTTGTCAGAACCTTACCTAACGCTACAGTACTAGTTAGTGTTGCCACTGTTGCATGAAAAAACTTTCTTCGGTGCATTCTATCTCCTGTACCAAAATAAGACCTAAAAGGGCATACGGTTTGATTTTCACAACTAAATTATTTTTTACTGGGTTCTATAGTATAAACTCTGATTTTCTTTGTAGATAGGAAAGATCTTGATCGTAGAAATTCCTAAATAAAATTAAGTCTAAATCCTAACCTTTTATTATTTGATTAAGCTAATTTTCTCGAAAATGGGTATTCTTAAACAAAGGATTGGCACAAATAATCATCTATTTTCGTTGGTTTATAGAGATCATTTTAATAATTAACTTGGAACCGTTTATAGATTTTGTTAGAAGTTGGAGCTGTCAAAAAAATCATGATTTTCCATAGTTAAAGCATTCACAATGTACCTTAGAAGTTACAATGACTATCCACTCTTCTAGAAATTAAGGTCCCTTGTACGGCAGACACTTTTAAAATAGGTTTAGCAAAAAGAATTTATTTCTATTTAATTTCTGCACTAGTTTAAAAGTAAGTTAATCGTTTCTTGAAATCTGGACAAAGTACTGTTTAACTGTAGATGTTGTCAGGTTTTAATTTTATCTTCATCTTATAGCAAAGGATTTTAGGACAAGTCAAAATGGATCAAACCTCCGAATTAAATATAGAGGAATTAATAGCTCAGAAAAAGTGGATGGATCTGCGATCTCTCGTGACGAATTGGCTAGCTCCCGAAATTGCTGATCTTTTGCTCAGTGCCCAAAAATCAGATCGGGTTCTTTTATTTCGGATATTGCCTCGGACAATGTCAACACAGGTATTCGCACATTTAAACGCTGAGTTACAGGTATCCTTAGTAAAAGAATTAACTGATGAAGAAACAAGACAGCTACTAGAAAACTTAGAACCTGATGACCGAACCCACCTTTTTGAGGAACTACCGGGTAGGGTTACCCAAAGAATGCTTAATCTTTTAAGTCCGGAGGATTTGATCGAAGCTCGCAAACTTTTAGGGTATCCAGAGGAAAGCATTGGGCGGCTAATGACACCTGACTACGTTGCTGTTCGAGCGGAGTGGACTGTTGAAAGAAGTTTACAACATATTCGTACCGTAGGTGTCGGACTTGATACGATTGCTATGGTTTATGTAGTCGATAGCCACTGGAAGTTGCTAGATACCATTGAACTACAGCATTTTGTTTTAGCGATACCTACAGCACCAGTTGAATCGATTATGGACCGATCTTTTGTCAGTCTTTCCCCCTACAGTGACAGAGAGGAGGCTGTAGGTCTTATGGGTAAATATGATCTTTTTGCCTTACCAGTGGTTGAATCCGAAGGAGTCTTACTAGGAGTGGTAACCGTGGATGACGTAATGGATGTAGCTGAGGAAGAAGCAACTGAGGACTTTCAGAAATCGGCCGCTGTAGAACCCTTAAAAATGAGTTACGAGGAAGCTAGTGTTTGGTCTCTCTATTGTAAACGTATTTTTTGGTTGGCCCCTCTTGGCTTTGTTAATCTTGCAGCCTCTTCGGTAGTTGCTGCCTATGAAACAACCCTTTCTTCAGCAATTATCTTGGTTTTTTTTATTCCTCTTTTAATTGGTAGCGGCGGTAATACTGGAGCACAATCAGCAACCTTAATGGTTCGAGCGATAGCCACAGGAGACATCCACCTAAACCAATGGTTGCGCACTATTACTAAAGAGTTGAGTGTAGGGTTAACCTTAGGGGCTACCATGGGACTGGTTGCCTGGACGTTTGGCTTTTTTCATGGAGGGCCTCAAATTGCCCTAGTGGTTGGATTTTCCATGCTCATCATTGTACTAGTTGCTAACTCTATTGGAGCGATTCTACCTCTTGCTCTTAATCGACTGGGATTTGACCCAGCTGTTGCTAGTAGTCCTTTAATTACATCGATTGCTGATGTAGTTGGATTATTAATCTATTTTTGGTTAGCTGTTTCATTGCTACAGGGTTTTTGAAATCAATGTTTCTCAGAAGAATATCTTATTGAATTTTTTCCAAGGCTAGTATATACAAAATCCTTTTAAACTGGAGTTTGAAACAAATTAATACATCGACCCTGCCAAAAATATTGTTTTAATTTTCTAATAAAGATTCTTTTTTTATAGACATGGCTGTAAGAAAATCAATTAACAAGAAATTCAAAACAGAAGATTCATCGGACGTGCTCATTATTGGGAGTGGAATTGCTGGGGCAACCACTGCTCTACAACTAGCTCGAAACCCTTCACGACAAATCACCGTAATAACACGCTCACAGGATCCTAAAGAATCCAACACCCGCTGGGCTCAGGGTGGAATTGCAAGTCATGGGCCAGGGGATGATTCTAAAATCCTTGCTTCGGACATCATGAAAGCTAGTGCTAATTCTAGCAACATCGAAGCAGTTCAACTCCTTGCTGATAAAGGACCTGAGATTTTACAGGATATTTTAGTTGAAACAGCAGGGATCACTTTCGACCAAACTGCTTCTGGGGAAATAAGTTGGGGTCATGAGGCTGCTCATTCCTACCGTCGGATTCTTCATGTTGGAGATAGTACGGGTCTTAGTATTATTGAAGGATTAATTTCTGCCCTTAAACAATGTCCTAATGTGAACATACTGACTGAAGTTACGGCGGTCGATCTTATTACTTCTCCCCACCATTCTTCAGATCCTTTGGATACTTACCGACCAATCAGTTGTCATGGCGCCTATTTATTTGATTGTAGAGAAAAAAAAGTTCACCGCTACCTTACACCTTTAACTGTTCTTGCTACTGGTGGACTAGGACGAATATTTCAAAATACTACTAACCCTCCGGGTTCACGAGGTGATGGATTATCCATGGCTCACCGAGCGGGTGCTCGCATCGTTAATGCAGAATATATTCAGTTCCACCCTACAGCCTTATCAGTTCCCAATTCTGAATGCTTTCTTATCAGTGAAGCTATTCGTGGAGAGGGAGGGATACTTCTTTCCCCAGAGGGTAGAGCCTTCATGGCCGATTATGCCCCCCAAGATAAAGAACTTGCTCCCCGAGACATAGTAGCCCGAGCCATACACCATCAAATGGAATCCCATGGTTATTCTCACGTGTTTCTAGACATTGCTTCACACATGCCAGCTTCAAAGATTCGTAATAGATTTCCAAACATTTGGGCCACCTGCCTTAAGGTTGGAATTGATATAACTCAAGATCTTATTCCAGTAATACCAGCAGCCCACTACTTTTGTGGTGGGATTTTGGTAGATCTATGGGGACGTTCTAGCATTGAAAATCTTTATGTGGTGGGAGAATCTAGTTGTACTGGAGTTCATGGTGCAAACCGTTTAGCATCTACTTCCCTCCTTGAGGGTTTGGTCTGGGGCACTCAAGCGGCTAGGAAAATAGAACAAGTCATTAGCCAAAACTCTTTTGCTAAACCGCCTGCCCTTTATAATCCTCTACCTTGGAATGAGAGAGACCTAATCACTGATCCTGACGCAGCTTTAATTCAAGGTGACATGCAAACTATCCAAAACATCATGTGGCATTATGTAGGTTTAGTGCGTAATGCTGATCGTCTTTCTCGTGCAATTCGAGAATTACGACATCTCTGGAATGAAATTGAAGAATTTTATCGGACATCTAAGCTTAGTGACAGCTTGATTGGCCTACGCAATACTATTGAAGCAGCTCTGATTGTTGCTCAAGCTGCACAACATAATAATCACAGTCTTGGATGTCACTACCGACAGGATTCTATTGCAGTTGAAAAACGGAATTTGATTTGAATTCGATTACAGGCTAAATTACTAGAAACAAATCCAGCCATTTGACGCGATCCACAAAGCAAAGGTAATGATAAAAAAGCTAGATGATTTTCGCTATTCCATCCCGAAATCTCATAAAAAAGGAATGCTGATTGAAGGATTAATCTTTGCAAATCAACCCCTCATTCAACAAATTGGGAAAGATCTCACTATAGATCAAGTGGCTAATGTAGCAACCTTGCCTGGATTAGTTGGCCGTTCTTTAGCAATGCCAGATGCACACCAAGGTTATGGTTTTTGCATCGGTGGGGTTGCTGCAGCAGATTTAAGTGACGGTGTGATCTCAGCTGGGGGAGTTGGCTTCGACATCAATTGTGGCGTTCGTTTATTAACCTCTCCTTTCCAACTTAATGAAATCAAATCGAAGCTCCAAATGCTTTTAAACGATCTTTTTCACAGTATTCCCTGTGGAATAGGGCAAAGGGGAGTAATAAATCTTTCCAATGATGATCTAAATCAAGTTTTAGAACAAGGTGCCCAATGGCCTGTACAAAAAAAGTTTGGTCTAACTATTGATTTAGCTTTTATTGAAGAAATGGGAAGAATCAATAGTGCAGATGCTAGCATGGTTAGCCAAAAAGCAAAAAATAGAGGACACACTCAATTAGGAAGTTTGGGTTCAGGTAACCATTTCCTCGAAATACAAAGGGTAACAGAAATCTTTGATTCTGAGATTGCCAATCGATTTGGACTTTATCACAATCAAATTGTGATACTAATTCACACTGGATCTCGCGGCCTAGGGCACCAGGTTTGCACAGACCATCTCAATTCGATGCAGGACGCTATGAAAAAATATCGTATTCACGTCGTCGACAAACAATTAGCATGTGTCCCAATCAGGTCCAAAGAAGGTCAGCACTACCTTGGAGCAATGGCTGCTGCTGCTAATTTTGCCTTTGCTAACCGTCAGATAATCACTCATCAAATCCGAAAATCCTTTGGACGAGTCATTGGCAGCGAAAACCTCAAGATTGTATATGACGTTTGTCATAATATTGCTAAAGAGGAAGAACACCGGGTAAATGGTAAGCAAACCAAGGTTCTAGTTCACCGGAAAGGTGCTACTAGAGCTTTCCCAAAAGGTCATCTAGATTTGCCATCAGAGGTAAGAGATTGGGGACAGCCCGTTCTAGTCCCAGGAAGTATGGGAACATGTTCTTACGTTCTATTAGGTTCAGAGAGGGCTATGGTAGAAACCTTTGGTTCTTCTTGTCATGGAGCTGGTCGGGCTAAAAGCCGAAGTCAGGCTAGGCGTGAAACAACACCTGGAGAACTTTTAAGAAATTTTCGTAGGAAAAATATTCTAATTAAGGCCCAAACAAACTCAAGTCTAGTTGAAGAAAAACCTGATGCATATAAGGATGTCAATCAGGTAGTTGAGGTAATCCATAAGACTGGAATTGCAACAAAGTTAGCTAAACTCAAGCCTCTGGCAGTAATGAAAGGATGATTTAACTCTAAATATCAAAAGGGGGTTTTGATGATTCCTAATCAGATTTTTTATAGCTCTAAAAACTCAAATAATCAGAAGACCGAAATCAAAGACCCTGTATGTGGAATGACCGTTGATCCACAAACTTCATCAAATTCATATACCTACAAAAAACAAATTTATTTTTTCTGCTGTGATCACTGTTTTTCCAAATTTCAAACCGATCCTGAACAATATCTCAACAAACCACCGATTACTCCAACTGTGGAAGAGCAACCATCAGATCAAGAAGCTGAATACATCTGTCCTATGCATTTAGATATAAGGCGGAATCGATTTGGGTACTGTCCTATTTGTGGCATGGACCTAGAACCCCAACTAGCAGCCTCAATAGAAAACAATGATCCTGAGAACCTTGACATGAAAAAAAGGTTTTGGCTCAGTCTAGTGTTAACAATACCCGTCTTTCTCGCGGGAATGTCAGAAATGATTTTAGGTAAGACTTTTGTGGGGTCATGGTTCTTTCAGATTTCAAACTGGATTCAATTATTTTTTTCTACTCTCGTCGTATTTTGGGGTGGATGGCCATTCTTTCAGCGTGGCTGGACATCACTAATTAACCGCACCCCTAACATGTTCACTTTAATTGTTATGGGGATTGCTGCCTCCTATTTCTATAGTTTTTTTGTAGTTGTTTTTTCTGAAATCATCGATCACTCTGGAAGAACAGTCGTCCTTTATTTTGAAACAGCAGCTGTTATCACAACTATTGTTTTGCTGGGCCAGGTACTGGAACTCCGTGCTCGAAACCAAACCAGTAATGCCATCCAATCTCTATTAAACCTGTCACCAAAAACAGCACGATTGGTCAGGAAGGATGGTTCCGAAGAGGACATTCCTGTTGCTGATTTAAGATCAGGACAATTGCTTCTGATTCGTCCCGGAGAACAAATACCTGTAGATGGTGTTGTGTTAAACGGCTGTAGCTCGGTAGATGAGTCCATGGTAACTGGAGAATCGATCCCAATAGAAAAAATTTCTCAAAGTCATGTTACGGGAGGTACGATCAATCAAATGGGAAGTTTTGTAATGCGTGCTGAAAAAGTAGGTCAAAAGACCCTACTAGCTCAAATTATCTCGATGGTAAGCCAAGCTCAACGCACCCAAGTACCTATTCAAAGGATGGTCGATGTTGTTTCCTCTTATTTTGTTCCAACTATTATAGCCACTAGCATTTTAACTTTTATACTTTGGAGTCTCTTCGGTCCAAAACCAAGCCTCGCCTTTGCTCTAGTAAATTCGGTCTCTGTACTAATTATAGCTTGTCCTTGTGCCCTAGGATTAGCAACACCCATGTCAGTCATGGTAAGCACTGGTCGTGGAGCCAGAGAGGGTATCCTTATAAAAAAAGCTGATGTACTCCAGTCTCTAGAAAAAATAGACACCCTAGTGATAGATAAGACCGGAACACTAACTGAGGGGCGACCCTATGTAAGCTCAGTTATAACATCAGCCAATTGGAATCAATCTAATTTGCTCGCTGTAGCTGCCAGTCTAGAACAAAATAGTGAGCATCCCTTGGCATCGGCAATTGTTAGCGAAGCTAATAGACGTAAACTACCTCTTGCCAAGGCAGATAAATTCAAAGCGTTTGCAGGTCAAGGTGTTACTGGTCAAGTAAGCGGAAACACTTTTGTTCTTGGTAACGAAAAATTTCTCAATGAATTGAAAATCCTAACGAAACCATTATCTCAAGAAGCAGATACTTTGCGAAAAACTGGCCATATAGTTGTGTTTGCGGCCTCCAATAGTCAATTAGTTGGATTACTAGCAGTAAAAGATCCAATCAAGCCAACTACGCATGATGCTATTGCTAAACTGCACAAAGAAGGACTTCGCATTATTATGCTGACGGGTGATAATGAAAAAACTGCATCTAAAATTGCGGAGGATTTAAAAATTGACGAGGTTAAAGCAGAAGTCACACCACAACAAAAGGTCGAGGTAGTAAAGCAGCTTCAGGCCAGTGGATGTCGAGTTGCCATGGCTGGAGATGGTATAAACGATGCCCCTGCACTGGCACAAGCGCAGGTTGGAATCGCAATGGGCACAGGTACTGATGTAGCCCTTTACAGCGCTGGGATAACTCTTGTCAAGGGAGATCTTAACGGTATCGTACGAGCCCGCCGTTTAAGTAGGATAACAATGCGCAATATTCGACAAAATCTTTTCTTTTCCTTTTTTTATAACACCCTGGGAATTCCACTTGCAGCTGGAGTCTTGTACCCAGTATTAGGGATTCTTTTAAACCCAATGATAGCTGCAGTTGCTATGATCTGCAGTTCGATCTCGGTAATTGCTAATGCCTTAAGATTACGGAATATTTCACTCTAAAATTATGAAACTTTTCATTGATAGGTAAAAGGGATTTGATGAATAGGTAAAACTGATTTTGCTTGAGGAAATTTTCTAGTCAGATTTTTCCAATTTATTTTTCAAGCTCAAAAAAATGACACATTAAAGCTCCACTTAAGGACAATTCAGTAATTCTGATACCTGAAAATTCGTAATTATTCAAACCTAACGAATTACTCCCTAATCTCTTATGTTACACTAGAGTTTAATGGTGCATATGTAATCAGTACTATTAAGTATGTTATAAAAATGATCAATATTACTGATTGAGTTTCTTCTTGATTAAATGAAGATAACTCATGATTAGATAAATTAAGAAAGAAAATGTTAAAA
>Ga0310345_10004827_pt1 | contig 12145 bp, 7 predicted proteins | sample HC15DNA20500_MG_FD_204667 | JGI IMG/M metagenome (GOLD analysis project Ga0310345, IMG submission 204667) | Marine microbial communities from station ALOHA, North Pacific Subtropical Gyre - HC15-DNA-20-500_MG | ecosystem: Environmental > Aquatic > Marine > Oceanic | place: Pacific Ocean: North...
TCATAATCCTCATCGGCCTCGTTGCGCTATTTGATGCGGTAGAACTCCCCCCAGCGCAGTTTCTGTCTGACCAACCGCGTAGTCTCTCTGACACAGAAAATGCCTCCTTGGATCCACTGGGCGACATCATCAAGCAAATGGTCGAACGCGCAAACCGTCAGGATGACGCAGGAGCAGAACTGCAGTACGAAGCGCGACTAATCACCACTATCCACTCACTAACTGGAGACAAGGTGACCAAAACTGATCGCGCCGTATACAAGCGGTATCCACTCGAAGGTCAGCTCTACGAAGAATTAATAGAGCGAAACGGACACCCCCTCAACGAGAAAGAACAGCGCGAGGAGCGCGAAAAGCGCCGCAAGTTCATGCGTCAGGCTCGGGAAGTTTCGCGTCAAGACAGGAAGCTGATCGAAACGAACGACGAGCGTCAGATTCGACTTGGCTGGAATCTCATCAACCGTTTTGAGGCTTCCGTGATCGGTGTTAAAAAAATCGATAAAGAAGAGTATTGGGAAGTCTCGTTTGCACCACGTCGCAGAAAGCAACCTGAAAAGACACGCCTAGACAAGATGCTTAACCATTCACGCGGAACGCTGTACATCGCTCGCCAAGACTACGGACTTAGACGAATCGATTTTCAGATGCAGAACTCGGTCAGATATCTCTGGGGCCTCGCCACTTTGAGACACGCGGAGGGACGACTCGAATTTGAACGCGTTCAGGCTGATGAGTGGCTCCCGAAACGATTCGACTTCGATATCAACCTAAGAATTTTCTTCCGCAGTAAACGCCAGCGGATCATCCGCGAATGGGTCGACCGCCAAGTCCTAGCGCGCTAGCCTACGCCACAGTTCATGTCTTCACCGCAGCACATCGGCGATTTAACCTTACCGTGACCATCTGGACACTTCGCAATGTCGACCGTCTTTCCACCGTCGAGCTTTAATGAATCATGTACGAGCTCTTTTCCACAGTGCCCGCATGTCATCGTTCCTACACTCATTCCACACTTCTCGCATGTGTAAATTGCCATCTTCGTGTTCCCCTCTCATCTAACTCGCTCAGAATACCCGTGCAAAGACTGCGACTTCGTACTACGGAGCCAAGCACTAGATTCTGTCACATTCTGGTTCAGCGCACCTGCCGCTATCAACTATCCATATCCCGACGAGCCCTAGTTTTGAATTTAGCCGTCCACCAGAGAAGACGCGGACACGCTGTAAGCGCCATGTAACCCAAATAACAGCCTGAGAAAATACTGTGAAAACTGCGTTGCCCACACTCCCACACCAAGAGCCACGACTGGCCACTCCTTAATTCACTTTCAAGGATCACAATCCTAAGTCACAACGAACCCATGCTTGAACTATTATCAAAGGCGTGAAATCTGCGCTCCCGATTGGTACGATTGTCCTCGCGCTGATCGCCCTCGGTGTTGCGACTACCGTCACAGTCACACGTGACACAGTGACACTAGAGGAAGACATCACCCATAGACCTATCGAAACTCCAAGCGACGGTTTCGTGTCCTCGAAAACCTGCAAATCCTGTCACCCTTCGCAATACGACACGTGGTATGGGTCTTATCACCGGACGATGACGCAAGTGGCCACTCCGGATACGGTGCTGGCTGATTTCAGTAATGTACGTATCGACGCTGTGCATGGTGAACCCATGCATCTGGAGCAACGAGGCAACGAGTTCTGGGCAGAATTCAATGACCCAGGGGTAGATGGACCCGCAGACGATCGACCTCGTATCACACGACAAGTTGTGATGATCACAGGGTCTCATCATCAGCAGATCTACTGGTACGCTACTGGACACGATCGTGCTCTCAACGTGCTACCCGGCGTCTATCTAATTACGGAACAGAGATGGGCACCCCGAAGCGCTGTGGTCTTGCACCCCCCAAATCAGTTGGTATCTACCTCCAACGGACACTGGAATGCTGTCTGTTTGGCCTGTCATACGACGTTCCCAAAAACTCAGTTTGACACGCCGTTCTTATCGAAACCAATCGAAGAGCAGGTCGTGGATACGACCACTGCAGAGTTCGGGATCGCATGCGAGGCATGCCATGGCCCGGCCGCCGACCATGTTCGCACACACCAGAACCCAGTGACTCGTTACCGACGTCACCTCGGTGACCAACCAGATTCAACAATCGTTCAACCCGCCCTCTTAAACCCACAACGGTCGTCGCAAGTCTGCGGCCAATGCCACAGTGTGTGGGAGTTCTACAACGTAGAAGATGAACGGTACGCCAACACACACGGCTTCCCGTATCGCCCTGGAGATGAACTTCGCGACACACGCTTCATGCCGCAACCGATGGAACAAGCCGATTCGGCTGCCCTTAGAGCTTTTATTCGCCGCGACCCTGATTTTGTTAACGGTTCGTTTTGGTCGGACGGAATGATTCGGGTATCGGGACGTGAATACAATGGCTTGATTGACTCCCCGTGCTTCAAAAATGCCCCGGAGCACGGTGGATCGAAGATAATGTCATGCTTCTCATGCCACACCATGCACAAGGCCCCTAACGATCCCCGTCCGGTCTCCGTTTGGGCAGCCACACACCAAGTAACAGCCAAAATGGACAACAATGAGGCGTGCGTGCAATGTCACGAGACGTTCGACACGAATATTAGTCAGCACACTCGACACTCCGCGGAGTCTACAGGGAGTCTCTGCTACAACTGCCACATGCCGTATACGTCCTACGGACTCCTTAAGGCGGTCCGGAGCCACACAGTGAGCAGCCCATCGATTACTGAAACTGTGAATATAGGCCGACCAAATGCCTGTAATCTCTGCCACCTGGACAAGACGCTTGCGTGGACCGGCACGCAGCTTAATAGATGGTACGGAACGGCGAGCCCCCAACTCACGGTCGATCAGAACGAAGTTGCCGCTTCGTTGTTGTGGGCCATGAAAGGCGACGCGGGTCAACGGGCCTTGACAGCATGGGCATTCGGCTGGAACCCTGCCCAACAAGTTTCTGGAACGAGTTGGATGTTGCCCCACCTTACTGAGTTACTCAACGACTCGTACGAAGCCATTCGATTCATCAGCTACCGCTCACTGCGCACTCTGCCAGGTTATAGCGACGTCGATTACGATTACTTGGCCGGTCGCGAAGAACGGATTACGGCCGTCCTCCCGATCCTCCAGTCCTGGCAAAATAGCATTCTGGCCAGACGCCGCCGCGAACCAGAATTACTGGTGGACAATGAAGGTCACCTGCGGATTGATGAGTTCGCACGAATCTTCAACCAGCGGGATAATCGGCCATTATTCTTGAGAGAATAGTGTCTAAAATCACAAAACCAACACCGGATTACAGTCGCCGACACCTTCGGTTTGGCTGGTGGTCCCTCCTGATCTTCTTAATGCTCGGCATCCTGCTAGAAACGATGCATGGACTCAAAATCCGGATGTATCTAGATGTACCCAATGAAACTCGGCGCCTCATGTGGACACTGGCACATGCTCACGGAGGTCTTCTCGGCCTCATCCATCTAATTCTTGGACTGTGTCTACGAATCGTGCCTGAAATCGGCTCGCGCCATCTTCGAATGATTTCCACCAGCCTCATCATGGCCAGCGTTTTCCTTCCCGGTGGTTTCTTTTTAGGCGGTATCGTGGTCTACGGTGGAGATCCGGGTCTTGGGATCCTCGCTGTTCCAATCGGTGCCGCACTCCTTGTGGTTGCGATATACAAGGTTGCGCGGGGTAGCGCGACAATCGAAACGACCACTTCCACCAGCGGTAAGTCCGGCCGACGGGGTAACTCCTAGTGCTTCAAGAGTAACGACATTCCTAACGTGTGGGATACAACTCAAGCAACCGAACACGGTCTGCTTGGGTCAGCGGAAGAAAGTTCCCCTCGTGAGACGCAACCAACGATGATCGACACGGGCTGCACATAAGAGCTGAGGGGTTTTCACTGTGCTTCAATCCTAACGCGTGACCTAATTCATGTGCGACCACATTGTGCGTATCTACGACATGTTCTTGAGGATCATTGGGCCGTGTCCCGATCGCTACAAAGAAACGGTCCGTCTTATCGACCGGCCACGCGAACGACATGAGTCGCTGCTTAGATAAGAAGACCGCGATATCTCCCTCAAGGTTCAGCAACTCACGCGGAGCTCTGGGTCCAGGCTGACCGGCCGTAAGTCGACCTGCCTGTCGCCAGAGCTGATGAGCGTAGTTTTCCAACGCGCGGGTAATCGGAGACTCAACGATAAGTGCGCTTTCAATGAGTCGTGGACTCAGCCGGAGTTCCGATAACGTAGTGTTCCAGAACATCAACGCTTCGCGTGTCGATACGAGCCGTTCATCAATAACCGTCGGGGTAAGAATCACAACCCGCCGGTCCATTCTCTCTTCACCAATAAGCACAGAAAAAGCTCCCGCGATCATGAGCGACACACCAGTGAGGAGCACAGATCGGCGAATCATAAAACGCATCGTTCCCACTATCACCTGACGTATTTCTTAAGGGCACGCGGACCCACTTCTGCCCCGTAGATATTTCCATGAACATCAACGGCCACCCCTTCGGCAGCAGTCGTTCCACGACCTGGATTCTGATCGGGATCCGGAATGAAATGCCGAACCTCTCCTGTTCGCGCGCTCCCTACCCGTAGCCCTCGTCTCCAACCCGGGTTCCGTGTATCGTTAGACTCCGAGTCAGCCCCGTAGAGCATGTCGTTGGCATCGATAAAGATCCCGCTCAATCGACCAAACTGAGTCCACTCGTCAATGAAGTTCCCCTCCTGGTCAAAGATTTGGATCCGGTTATTCCCACGGTCTGCAACGAATAGTCGGCCACGCGAATCAAACGCTAAACCGTGGGGTGTCTTGAACTCGCCAGGCGCGGAGCCTAATTGACCCCAGTACTTAATAAAGTTCCCCTGTCGATCAAACTTGACGATTCGTGCGACCGTTTCTGGTGGAGCACGGGGATATTGACCGGAATGTCCCTCTGAGACAAAGATGTTGCCGTTAGGCGCCGTTACCACATCGCATGGTGTGTACAACAAGCCGTCAGTGCCGTCTCCTGCCACACCCGGTGTCCCCAGCGTCAACAGCACCTCACCGTTCGGGCTGAACTTGACAACTTGATGACCTTTACCGTCGCGGTTCGGATCTTCGCCATCTGGCCCTTGGGCATCAGTAACCCAGACGTTCCCATCGGCGTCAACATGAAAACCATGGGGAAAAAGAAACATACCGGCCCCGAATCTTTTCAGGAGATTGCCGTCCTCATCAAACTTGAGAACTACAGGCAGATCAGAATCCGCACAACTGTTTGCGCCACAGCGCTCCGCAACCCAAATAGAGGTCCCATCCGGGTCAATGTCAACCGCACTTGTAGAGCCCCACATCCGACCGTCGGGCATCTTGAAGTGGTTTTCGATTGTACGAAACGGGTTGGGTAGGTCGTTCAGCGGTTGGGCCTCTGTAAACGAGACGCAAGCCACAAGAACGAACACCATGGTAAACACGAGCCCAAATGGTCTGCACTGCCGTGGTGAAAACATTGGCCTCATTCTCCTCATTCTCCTGAACTCAGGCCGATTATACCGGGCCCGGTCGAGACCTAGTATCAGTAACCGTCCTAGAGGACTACAATGTCTGGCATGGTGCCCCATAAACTCATACTGGTTTGGATCGCACTACTGACAGTTCTTATCGCCCCTTCGAGCGAGGCCAAAGACTGGCCAGAATTTCGAGGTCCTTCAGGACAAGGACATTCCACCGAAAGCGGTCTACCAATTGAGTGGGGTGAGTCACAGAACGTGTCGTGGAAGGTTGCTGTTCCGGGCGAGGGTTGGTCATCGCCGGTCGTCGCCGGCGGACGAGCATGGGTCACCACGGCGACAAGTCAGGACGAGGGATCACTTCGACTGCTCGCATTCGACATCACCACGGGACGGGAAACGCTTAACGTAGAAGTTTTTAGCACCGACGATGTCCGTGCTCCCAACCCGAAGAACAGTCTGGCATCTCCATCTCCAATAATCGAGGGAGATCGGGTCTACGTTCATTTCGGCTCCTACGGCACGGCGGCGCTGACAACTGCTGGTGAGGTCGTCTGGTCCACACAGTTCACCTATGAGTCCCAACATGGCAACGGTGGTTCGCCAATCGTGTACGGTGACATGCTTATCCTCAGTTGTGATGGTTTTGATACGGCTTTCGTGGTGGCACTCGACAAACGTACGGGTGAAATCCGCTGGAAAACTGAGCGTGAACATCCCGTGTCGCAAGCCTACTCGACACCTCTTGTGATACGTGTCGGCGCTCAGGATCAAATTGTAAGTGTTGGCGCATTCCGCACAACGGCTTACGATCCAGAGACTGGCAGAGAAATCTGGTGGGTGCGTTACGATGACGGATTTTCTAATGTTCCCAGGCCAGTCTTCGGTCACGGACTCGTTTTTATTTCAACTGGGTTCCAAGTGCCATCGATGCTCGCCGTGCGCGCAGATGGATCGGGTGATGTCACGAGCACCCACGTCGCTTGGAAACTCCGCCGGGGGGCACCACTTACTCCGTCCCCTCTGCTGGTCGGAGACGAACTGTACGTCGTCAATGACTACGGTATTCTGACCTGCATCGCCGCTACGAGTGGAGAAACCCACTGGCAGGAAAGAATCGGCGGAAACTATTCGGCATCTCCCGTCTTCGCAGACGGACGCATCTATTTTCAGAGCGAAGAGGGGAAGACCACCGTGGTCGAACCCGGAATTGAATTTCGCGCACTGTCCACGAACCGTCTTGATGAATCAACGTTGGCATCAATGGCGGTTGCTGGCGGATCGTTCTTTCTTCGTACATCCGGACATCTGTATCGTATTGCCCAAGAGAGCACGAAGCCTTAGCTGACAGCGCACACGTCCTGTCACGAGAGGGACACCATGAACGGAATGATCGCGTGGTTTGCTCGAAACTCCGTCGCTGCCAATCTGCTAATGGTGTTCCTTCTCGTCAGCGGAACCATCGGTCTATTCAACGTCCGGGGTGAAACTTTTCCAGAAATCGCACTCGACATGGTGAGTGTCCAAGTCCCGTATCTGGGTGCGGCCCCTGAAGAGGTTGAAGAAGCTGTTTGCATCAGGATCGAAGAAGCTATTCAGGGTGTCGACGGTATTAAGAGAATTACCTCCACTGCGTCCGAAGGAGTCGGCGTGGTTCTGGTGGAGGTCGAAACCGGCGCCGATACACGGACGGTTCTCGATGACATAAAGAACAATGTCGATGCCATTGACACATTTCCGGAAGAAACGGAGAAACCGATCGTCAGTGAACTACTAGCGCGTAGTCAAGTCATCGACCTCGCAATTTCCGGTCAGACTGACGAATTCACACTAAAGGCGGTGGCCGAGCGAATTCGCAACGAGATTTCCTCTATCCCAGAAATTTCTCAGGTCGAACTCGCAAGTGCACGGCCATACGAAATCTCGATCGAAGTGTCCGAGTTAGCGTTGCGGCGTCACGGTTTGACCTTTGACGATGTGGCGCTGGCCGTTCGGCGCTCGTCGCTCGATCTTCCTGGCGGATCAGTACGCAGCGAGAGTGGCGAGATTCTTCTTCGAACGATCGGACAAGCGTATCGAGGAGAGGAGTACGAACAGCTAGTGCTCCTCGCGCGTGCAGACGGTACACGATTACACCTGGGGGATGTAGCAACGGTCGTCGATGGATTTGCGGAAACAGATCAATTTGGACGATTCGACGTTGAACCGACGATCATGGTCTCAATCTTCCGCACTGGTGACCAGAGTGACTTGGAGATCGCCGCTGCTGTCACCGATTATGTAAATCGGATAACTCCAACATTACCAGAAGGAATCTCGCTCACGATCTGGCAAAACCAAGCACGAATTCTGAACGACCGATTGTCACTCATGCTCAGAAATGGACTTACGGGATTCGGCCTCGTGTTCTTAGTCCTGGCGTTGTTTCTTGAGCTTCGACTCGCATTCTGGGTGAGTTTGGGAATTCCGATTTCATTCTTGGGCACGCTCATGTTGATGCCGGGACTCGACGTGACCGCGAACGTCGTATCGACATTTGCCTTCATTCTGGTCCTTGGAATCGTCGTGGATGATGCGATCATTGTTGGCGAAAATATTTTCCGCCATCAGGAAGATCATGGAGACGGTTTACGAGGGTCAATCGAAGGCGCCCAAGAGATCGCCACACCTGTGGTTTTCGCCGTGCTCACCACGGTCGCGGCTTTTACGCCACTGATCTTCGTGCCGGGCATGATGGGAAAAATGATGATCTTCGTTCCCCTAGTCGTGATTCCATGTTTGTTATTTTCGCTCGTCGAATCTTTGAACATTCTGCCGGCTCACCTTGCGCACCTTCCTAAACGGAAACAACTTGGAATCTGGCGAAGATTTCAGCAGCTTTTTGCAAACGGTTTAAAGAGGGTTGTACAGCAAGTGTACAAACCAGGACTTGCGTTTGCACTCCGCTGGCGCTATCTCTCACTCGCCGTCGGCGTGTCCCTCCTAATCATCACCCTCGGGACGGTACTCAGCGGACGAGCAGTGTTCCACTTTTTTCCTGAGCCGGAAGCGGAAGTCATCTCAGCGACCGTAACGATGCCACAGGGCACACCCGCAGCCGTTACATCGGAAGCCGTCAGGCAGCTTGAAATTGGCGCTGACCGACTCCGCCGTCAGGTGCTCAGCCAAACCGGGGAAGACGTCGTTCGGCATGTCTACGCCGCGGTAGGGGAACAACCAATGGTCGCCCGTGGTCCAGCTGCTATTTTCGGGGGTGGAGCAGCCGCCGGGCATCTCGGCGGAGTGATGATCCAACTCGCCCGAGCAGAAGAGCGCGATCTCAAGGCTGCGGAGCTCGGCAATTGGTGGCGTGAACTTGCTGGACCTATCCCGGAAGCGACAAGCCTCAGCTTTACAACTTCGGAGATGGCAGCTGGTGATGATGTTGACGTCATGCTAGTGGGCCCAAACATTGAACGGTTACAGGCTGCTGCAACGAGAATCAAGGAGCACTTGGGAACCTATAAAGGTGTTTATGACATCTCCGACTCGTTCGAACCAGGTAAAGAAGAGATCAAGCTGGGAATCACGCGAGCGGCCGAGACACTTGGACTTAGCCTCCAGGATCTTGGAAGACAGGTACGACAGGCCTTCTACGGTGAGGAAGCGCAGCGGATACAACGTGGCCGCGACGACATTCGTGTCATGGTCCGGTACCCGGCTGAAGAGCGTCGTTCCTTGGGAAGTCTTGAAAATATGCGAATTCGAACACCCGACGGAGGCGAGGTTCCCTTTGGTCACGTCGCCCTGGTCGAACCTGGTCGTGGCTTCGCCTCGATCAAACGCGTGGACCGAAACCGAGCCGTCAACGTAACCGCGGCTGTTGACGAAAATGTGACGTCAAGTGGTGTTGTGATCACGGATCTCATCAATCGTGTTCTCCCCGAAATCTTGAATGAACACCCGGGTGTTATTTACTCCCTCGAAGGAATGCAGGCGGAACAACAGGAGGCGATTGGCGGATTACAGATTGGCTTTGTGATTGCACTCTTCGGCATCTTTTCACTGTTGGCAATTCCCCTGAAGTCGTATGTGCAACCACTGATTATCATGAGCGCGATCCCATTTGGTTTTGTCGGCGCGGTCTGGGGTCACATCTTGATGGGACAAGCCGTGACGATGATGTCCATGATGGGATTGGTAGCGCTATCTGGTGTAGTCATCAACGACAGCTTAATCATGGTTGATTTCATCAACCGCAAGCGCCTGCTGAATATCAGCCTTCAAACCGCTGTGCAAGAAGCCGGTGCTGCACGATTTCGGCCAATCATACTCACGTCGCTCACCACCTTCGCCGGGCTGGCCCCACTGATGATTGAACGAAGCATTCAGGCAGCGTTTCTGGTGCCAATGGCAATCTCGTTGGCATTTGGTGTGATCTTCGCCACCTTCATCACGCTCGTCTTAGTGCCAACGTCTTACATGATCTTGGAAGACACGAAGTGGGCACTGAGGAAATTATTTGGACGTCCGGAACCCACGGAACGAAGACACGCGAGCGAACCACAAACGTGGGAGGTGGCACGTTAGCGTGCCGAATCAAGCACGCTCTACGATCCTTCTTATCATGTTGTTTCGTTATTTTACTGTCGACGATCCTTGTTAATCACGATCGTCTAATCGCGGCAACAACGTACCTGCAGCATCTATCTGGATACGTCCAGACCGACCGCCGTCATTAAAGCCAGCGCGTTGCTGCGCGTAGCACGACCTGATCGCAAGTGGTAGTCAAATGTCATCTCTCCATCGATAAACTGATCTTCAAAATGCATGTTGGTAGCTTTTGATGCCAAACGGTCAGCAATTCCGGCAAGCGCCAAATCATGTGTTGTTACCAAGCCGATGGCCCGATAATCGAGAAAGAAATGCAGGATACCGGATGCTCCTTCCACTCGGTCGTGGGAATTTGTACCGTGAAACAACTCGTCAAAAAGAAACAGGAGTGGCGTCGGCCCCTTGGCCAGGTCAACCAGACGGCGAAGCCGAGTGATCTCCGCATAGAAACGTGATCGCCCTGCCAGCAACGAATCCTGTACGTGCAATGTCGCACCAATCACCAATGGCGAAAGTCGCAATCGGCGGGCACGAACTGGCGCGCCCGCCAACGCCATAACCGCGTTAATTCCAACTGTTCGCAAAAGCGTCGTCTTCCCGGACATGTTCGAGCCACTCACGACGTACAATTGGGGCTCCTTCCCAATTACAATATCGTTCGCCACCGCCGAGGCGCGAGGTAAAATTGGATGTGCCAGTCCTTCAGCTTCGTAGATCGGAATCTCTCCCGAAGGTATCAGCTCAGGAAAAGGGTCGCCTGGATTTGCAAAGTGGTGTGTCGCAATCGATGCCAGTGCTTCAAATTCACCAACAACCCGTAGCCACACCTCGACCGAACCACCATGTCGGTCACGCCATGCCTCGACAGCAGCAGCGCAGTGTAACCCCCAAAGCATGACGGCTGCCACCGGAGCAAACAGCATGTTATGCTGCCAGTCATGCATCTGAATCAAGTAGCTAAGCTGACGAATCGACTTTGTCGGATTATCCGTCTGAGTATCTATGCAGTCGGTTAGCTGCTTGAGCTGATCAGTCTCAAACGATTCACGGGCTAGCCTTTCAAGAACCGTAGCCAATACTTCAAGCTCACGGGAGGGCTCGGACGAACTGTGCAATATGCGATTAACAGCTCGGCTATAGAACATGCCGACACCAACGTTGGTAAGAACAAAACCCAGCGGCACGACCCCGGGTACAAGTCCCACGAGCCAAGCGGAGATCGCGGTAACGACTGCTGTGGAGAGCGCGGCCGAAAAAACGCGGAGCCCTGCTGTCCCGAGAAGACTCTGACGCTTGGCCCACGTCACCAACCGAGAAGAGTCAACCTTCGCTCGCACATCTACACCGAGGGTATACAGGTCTTCCAAGAGGCTCTGGCGACCGGCAAGGTCACGAACGGCCTTCTGACGGCGCCGAACCGTTTCAATATCTGCTCCGCCCAGCAACCAACCCGCCAATGTCTCCTCCCCCGCCATGGTCTGAGCTGTTGTAAGAAGCTGAAACAGTGACCCATCGCCAACAATGTCAAGGTCGCCAGCGTACGGGTGTTTCTCATCGTTGAATCGTTCGCCTGTTTCGCCCATACCAATCCAGCGGTCATCGATCCGAGCCAATCCCAACTCGTGCCATCGAGCCCTGCGCCTAACGATGCACTTGGCACGAATAAACCGATCGTGCGAGACGGCGAGAACAATGAACAAAGCGCCTGCTGGTAAAAGCCACCAAACCGAGAGCCTCCCTTGCCACAAGGACGCAAACGCCAGACCAACCCAAGCTAGGGCAGTCGCAAGACGAGCTCGGCTCAACCATATGTCCAGCAGGTTGAGCTGTTCGGCTCTTACTCGGCAAGCGGACAATTCTTCGGAATGGTAACGATGGGGATCCGCAAGCATTTTCCAGTGTGTCCGGGAGCTCATCTCAGTAAAAAGAAGGGTTGAGACCATCGGTCGAGCGAGCGGTCAAGGGCAGGACCTTCATCATTATAGTTAAAACAG
>Ga0310345_10004829_pt1 | contig 12142 bp, 9 predicted proteins | sample HC15DNA20500_MG_FD_204667 | JGI IMG/M metagenome (GOLD analysis project Ga0310345, IMG submission 204667) | Marine microbial communities from station ALOHA, North Pacific Subtropical Gyre - HC15-DNA-20-500_MG | ecosystem: Environmental > Aquatic > Marine > Oceanic | place: Pacific Ocean: North...
CCCATATCTTCGGTGCCCACAATGTTGCGTTATTCAACCTATGCTGACAGCGGGTCACTGTACAACACACCGCCTGTCTTTCCTATTTATATGGTTGGACTCGTGATGAAGTGGCTCTTGGCAAATGGCGGCCTTTCGGCAATGGCAGATCGGAATGAGAATAAAGCTCGGATTTTGTATGCGGCTATCGATCGAACAAAATTTTATCTTGGAACAGCGGCCACAGACAGCCGCTCGTTGATGAATATCACTTTTAAGCTTCCGACTGGTGATCTCGAGACACGTTTTATCGAGAAGGCTAAAGGAGAGGGATTGGTCGGTCTGCAAGGCCATCGTTCCGTTGGTGGGCTTCGGGTGTCGATCTACAACGCCTTTCCTGAAGCTGGAGTCGATGCCCTGGTTTCCTTTATGGCTGAGTTTGAGCGCACTCACGGGTGAATCCTATTTTTACTACAGTGGATCGTTTGGTGTCTCTTCGTTGAGAGTTGAAGGGAGTTGTGTTGTGAGCATAATGGGTGGCCTGGGTTGTTAACTTTTCTCGTTGTCACCTTAACGGGTATTCGCCTTTTGGCGTTGGTGACGGGTGAGGAGGGTCTACTCAGCAATCATCAGGGCTTCCCGTGGGATCAGAAATTTAGCGTTACGTCAAGCGAGCACGATCCAGCTTGGTGGTTCATGTGCCTACTTACCAAGCTAAAGCTCGCATGGCCCTATAAGACCATCGAAGAATCCAGGTTTAAGGTTCAACAATCCTAGTACGCTGTAGATGATGCGCCAAGCCCAGGGTTCAATAGTCTGCGCTCAGTGTAACAACTTGATCGGGATCAACGAAGAGCACTGTCCGTTCTGTGGAGCGTGGCGGCCGGGACTTTTCGGATGGGCGCCGGTGATCCGATCGGTCATTGGTTCTCGGCTTGATCTGATAACGTTGATTGTCGGCGCATGTGTGACACTGTATGCCCTCGGGTTGCTTTTGCAGCCAGAGGCCTTGCTTCAAGGCCAGGGATTTCTCTCATTTCTTTCTCCTAGTGGCCGTTCGCTTTTTCAACTCGGCATGACCGGTGGCGTCGCTTGGGAGCTAGGTTGGTGGTGGACACTACTGACCGCTATCTATCTCCACGGCGGGTTGTTGCATATCTTCTTCAATATGTACTGGATCCGCATCCTCGGGCCCTCAGCGACAGAGGTCTTCGGTCCCGCGCGCACATTCGTTCTTTTCAACGTTGCCGGCGTGGCCGGTTTTTTGCTGTCGAATCTAATGTCTGGTGGGCCGACGGTTGGCGCGTCAGGAGCAATTTTCGGGTTAATGGCCGCATTGATCGTCTACGGGCGAAAACGCGGGAGTTCCGTGATTACCCAACAGCTGTGGGGTTACGTAATTATGATTGGCATTCTGGGTTTTGTTATGCCGGGCGTGAACAACTGGGCGCATGGTGGCGGCTTTGTTGGAGGGTGGATCATAGCGCACTTAATGGGATTTATTGATGAGCAACGAGAAAGCACATCCATGATAATTGCCTCTCTTGTACTGATTCTGATGACGGTAGTCGGTGTGGCGATGTCGTTTGTTAAGACAACAGAGTTGCTGGGATACTAGCGCTACTAAGACTGAACTGGTCTGGACTTCCGTTTGCCGCGCCAACGTGGTCTCCGCCGCTGGTTATGCCTGCTTTGACGGGGTGTACTGTTCGCGATGAGCGTTTGCCATCGGTTGAGCGCATCAGAGTCCTTCGAATGGATCTCCAACCATGTCATAGCATCTTGGAAGGCGCCTCGGTGCAGGATAGCTTGCTGAGCGCGAGGAGGCAGTTGGGGATTAATTAGCCTTGTTTGTAGTGTTAGCAGTTGACGAAGACGCTCCACGTCTCGTCGCGCAATTGGAAGCTGCCCAAGCGAGATCCTCGGCCCTTTTTCTTTTTTGTCGCGTGTTCGGTGTGGACTTAGGTCGATAGGGTGGATGGGTGTAACCAGACTTCCCAGAAGCACCGCATTTGTGAGATTTTGTGGAATGTTCGTAAAGCGCGTCCGATACGAGTCGAGGGCTTTGAGCGACTTCCAGAGGTTCGGCGATGCGGCCTGTTCGATCTCTGGGGCGATGTAGGTTAGAAGGCCTGTTTTTAGGAGTGACCGGTACGTCTGTGCCGAGACTCCACTCCGAAGAATCTTGTATAACTCTTCAATCATTCTGGCGGGGGAAGCATTGGCGATCTCACCCCTGTGTTGGCGAATCGCTCGCCGCACCAATGGTTCGAGGCGGAAATCTAACCTAGCAGCGAATGACACTGCGCGTAGCATGCGAACGGGATCCTCTAGAAAGCGATCATTCGGATCACCAATCGAACGAATCAAGCCGTTCCGTAAATCCGCCAACCCGCCTACGTAGTCGATGACGGAAAACGTCGCAATGTCGTAGAAGAGACCGTTGATCGTAAAGTCTCGACGAAACGCATCTTCTTCCGATGTACCGAACGTGTTGTCTCGGCTGATGGGGCGCCGCTCAGACGGTTCGTTCGTTTCTTTGGTTTGATTCTCGGTGGGCACCTGTCGCCGGAATGTGGCAACTTCGATCGTCTTCTGTCCGAATTTGACATGAACGAGACGAAATCGACGCCCGATGATCCAGGAGTTGCGAAAGAGCCGTTTGACCTCGTGTGGATGGGCAGAAGTCCCCACGTCGAAGTCTTTTGGTTTCCGATTTAGCAGGAGGTCGCGGACGCTCCCGCCGACCAGATATGCTACGTGGTTAAATTTCCGCAAGCGATAGAGAACTTTAAGCGCATCCGGATCGATCTGGTCACGTGAAATCGAGTGGTCGGCACGTGGAATGACGAGCGGTTCAACCAATGGCGGGATTATACGGTAGGAGAGCGATTTAACCTTTCGCTTCCTTCCAGTTCGGACCAAGGCCAACGTCCACAGTTAACGGTACGTCAAGCGACACGACATGTTCCATCCGGTCTTGTACAAGGCTAGCCACTGATTCGGCGGTCATCTCAGAGACTTCGAATAGCAGTTCGTCGTGGACCGTGAGAATCATCGATGTTTCTGCTGGCAAATCTGGGTGTATGCTGATCATCGCTTGCTTCAAGATATCAGCCGCCGTGCCTTGGATTGGGAGGTTGACCGTCACTCGCTCTGCCGCTGCGCGAACTTGGCCGTTAGGACTTGTAAGTTCGGGAACCCGCCGTTGTCGGCCGAACATGGTGCTGACGACGCCAGACTTCCGCGCCCGGGCTATTATTTCGTCGATGTAGTCTCGGACACTTGGAAAACCATCAAAGTATGCGTCGATAAACGCTTGCGCCGCCGGGTGTGATACGCCGATATCTTTCGCGAGGGTGAAGGCAGTCTTTCCATACAAGAGCGCGTAGTTAATGATTTTGGCTCGGCGGCGAAGCTCGTGGGGATCAAGACCGCTCTCCGTGCCAAAGACTTTGAGAGCCGTCTGCGTGTGGATGTCTTCCCCACGCTTAAATGCGGCAACTAAACTTTCGTCACCCGAAAGATGTGCGAGTACACGGAGCTCAATTTGCGAGTAGTCCGCGGAAATCAAGACCGCACCAGGGCGAGCTACAAACGCACCCCGGATGGCTCGGCCAAGCACTGTCCTCACCGGAATGTTTTGTAGATTAGGTTCACTACTGCTTAATCGCCCTGTGGCCGCAACTGCCTGATTAAACGACGTATGGACTCGACCGGTTTGTTGATTGACGAGTCGTGGTAATGCGTCGATATAAGTGCTCTTCAGTTTCTTTAAACTCCGCCAGTCCAGGACCTTGCGCGGCAGGTCGTGCACGGCTGCCAGCTCTTCGAGCACTTGAACCGAGGTGGAGGCCACGCGTGTTTTTCCTGTTCGCTTAGTTGTGGGTAATTGAAGCTTCTCAAATAGCACGTCCGAAAGCTGCTTTGGGGAGTTGATGTTGAACTCGGTTTCAGCTTGCTCATAGATGTCACGTTGCAGTGTTGCGAGGCTTTCTGCGAACTGGCGTGACATGCGGTTCAGCACCTCGGTGTCGATGTCTACACCAGCTCGTTCGATTGAACTGAGAATCGGAATCAACGGTAGTTCAAGTTTTCGATATAAAGATTCAAGCGCTGAATCATCCGCAAGTGATTTCTGGAGCTGGTCGGCAAGACGGAGTGTCAAATCACTACGCTCACTGCAGAATTCCACAACGGCTTCGGGTGGAAAGTCGCTGAACAGACGGGCCTTAGAGCCGCGTCCTCGTAACTCGTCCTCTGTGGTGGTTTTATAGCCGAGGTGCTCGAGGCTAAGATCTTCAAAACGATGGCTGGAGCGCGTCGCATCCAGCAGGTAGCTGACGATCATCGTGTCGATGTCAAATCCTTCTACTGGCACGCCGTAACGGGCTAGCAACAGTCCTCCGAATTTGAGGTTGTGTCCGATCTTGGCCACGGTTGGATCTCGGAGGAGTGGACTCAGACTCTCTAGGGTTGTCGAGAGATCCAGGTTGGATTCAGCGCCTAGAGTCAAGTGGCCGAGTGGTATGTAGCGCCCATGTCCCGCGGCGAACGACAGCGAGATGCCTACCAGTGATGCTTGCATCGGTTTCGCTGAGTCGGCAAGGACGTGCATGGCACACCGGCCAGATTGTTTTACAGCGTCGATCAGTGTCTCAAGGTCAGTGGTTGAGCGGATGATCTCGTAGTCAGTTTCGATAGTCCTGATAGTTGGGGCGTACTCCGCAACCAGCGTTCGAAAGCCTAGGTCAGAAAACAACTTAAAACATCGTTGAGTATCTGGGCCTTGATACCGGAACGAGTCGGGATCGAACGCTATGGCGACATCAGTGTGGATCTGCACAAGGGTTCGACTTTGCAGGGCGTCTTTTGCATGAGTTTCCAATGCACTTCGATATTTTTTCTTCGTAACCTCAGGTACACGTTTCAGTAGCTCGTCCAGTGAACCGAACGTTTCGATAAGTTCCCGTGCACCTTTTGCTCCGATACCTGGAACACCTTTGACGTTATCCGTTGCGTCTCCCATTAAAGCTAAGACATCGACGACTTGTTCTGGCTTGACACCGAATTTTTTCTGAACGCCCTTTGCGTCGAACCATGTTCCTCGGTCACGTGGGTTGAAGACTCTTATGGCATCATCGACCAACTGAAAGAAATCTTTGTCACCCGCCACAATGGTTACATCGAATTGCTGAGCGACAGCGAGAGTGGCTAGTGTGCCAATCACGTCGTCAGCTTCATAATTTTCCGCCGTCACGACTGAAACGCCGAGTGCTTCACAGGCTTCATGTACCCAAGGTACCTGTTCTGAGAGATCAGATGGCATTGGCGGGCGGTTCGCCTTGTAGTCTGCTGCAAGTGTGGTGCGGAAGGTTGGGCCTGGGAGGTCGAAGGCGACCGCGATTAACTCCGGGCGATGTTCGTCGAGGAGTTTTCTGAGCATAGCAACGAAACCGTAAACGGCATTCGTTGACTTGCCTTGAGGGCCGGTGAGCCCTCGAATGGCATGGTACGCACGATATAGTTGAGCGCTCCCGTCGATCAGAAAAACTCGGCGCGCACCGGCCATTGAATCATTGATCTTATCACTCGGATCGTGGAATGCGTACTGAGAGGCAGCTCTTACCCCAGCCAGTGAACGATTAAGTTCGCTGTTTTTTGTGCAACGTCAGTAACGCTAGGTGCCACTAGCATCTAATTGGGATTGTTGAGAACGTACGCTTTGACCCTCTGGCGGGCACATAGGTAAACCCCGTTCTTGTGCGAGTTAGTTAAGGATGTCTTCAAGAATTAGTAACCGGTGATTCCTGGCTGCCGATTCGAATTCGCAGGAGGAACGATAGTTTTACATAGGAAAACAGCAAGTAATTCCCAAATCTACCAATTGGAGATTATAGGCAACAGTTAGAATGCCACCACGGTGGCAATGCCGGCGGCAATGAGGATAACCTGCCGCACGGCACTCACGTCGATCGTTCCCCGGTGCAAACCTGGGATAAGATCAGCCATAGCTACGTACAGAAAATTTCCGGCAGCAAAGGCTAGGATGTAAGGTAATCCCATCGGTATCCACTCTGACGCGCCATAAATGGTTAAGGCTCCAACAACACCGGTGGTTGCCGCTAAGGTGTTGGAGATCAAGGCTCGTCGCTTTGAGTAACCTGCCCCGATCAAAATTGCAAAATCACCTATTTCTTGAGGGATTTGGTGAGCTGCTACGGCTAACGCTGTACTCACACCGAGTGGGACTGACGACAAAACTGCCGCACCAATGATACAACCGTCAGCGAAGTTGTGGACGGCTCCACCAACAAGTATGAGTGGGGCGCTGCTTTCGTGTGCGTCACAGTCGTTTGTATGGCAGTGTCGCCAGATTACGAGCTTTTCGAGCATGAAGAAGCCTAGGATTCCGGCGAGAAGGGTTGCAAAGACAGCTGGAGCATCAAGCGTCGACAGTGCCTCCGGAAGCAACGCAAGGAGCGCTACTCCCAAAAGAGCACCTACCGCATAGCTGATCAACGTTGGAACGAAATTCTGGTGAAAGGATCCCCGGAGCAGTAACAGGCAAGAAGCAACGAGTAAGCCGCCAAGGCTACCTACCAAGCTGAGACCGACAGCGACCGCGATAAGGGGCACGCGGGCGATAGTAGCAGCAGGAGCTCTTCAGAAACCAGTCCGCTCGGTCGTTTTCATCCCTTCGGTGAAGCGTGTACCGTCTCGATCAGCAAGGACTCGAACACCGAGAAATCCTTCAGCCTTAAGCGCTAATTTGGCCCCACCGACAGAATAGTGAGGGTCGAGGGTTCGTTTCGAGAACAAAGCTCCTAATCCCCCCCGAGCGGATGGTTCAATAACCAGACAGCGTCCGCCTGGACGCAGCACTCGGCTGACCTGCTGGAGTGATAAGACCCTGTCGTTTTGCCGCATCTGTCCTAGGAGGTCCTTGATGATTACCAGATCGAATGAGTCACGTTCATAGGGGAGCGACGTGAAATTTGCCACTTCGACTTCGACTAAGACACCGGCGCGGACGGCTGCTTTCGTGATGGCCTCGACGTGGCCTGCGTCTTGGACTATCGCACACGTTTGACCGCTCAGGCCAACGATGTTTGCCATCGCGGTGAGGAGCTCGGTGTCGCCACCATAGAGGTGCAAGGCTCTCAAGCCGAGCTTGAGCCCAGCCATTGAGAGTTCGAACTCACGTAACCCGCCACTTTTCCTCAATTTGAACAGCGACATGTGATGATCGTGCGGTGAGTGAGCCACATGATATATGCTCCCTGCGTGAAAGCTCCTCAAGAAATCGTAGCACCTCATGGTCGTCTTGGTGTGCTGCTCGTTGGATTGGGTGCAGTGAGTACCACATTCATCGCAGGTGTGCACGCCCTTCGCAAGAATCTCGCGGCACCGATTGGTACGTTGTCACAAATGGGAACCATTCGGTTGGGCAAGCGGACCGAAGGACGCACACCGTTGATTCGTGATTTCGTCCCACTGGCCTCACTTGATGATCTTGTCTTTGGTGGATGGGATATTTTTGACGACGACTGTTATGAAGCGGCTCGCACCGCCGGCGTACTTGAGCCAACGATGCTGGACCGTGTCCGTCCTGAGCTCGAGTCGGTTCGACCCTGGCCCGCTGTATTCGACCAAGAATACGTGAAGCGACTAAATGGTCCCAACGTGAAGAGTGGGGCGAATAAGCGCGAGCTGGCAGACCAGGTGACAGACGACATTCGGCGGTTCAAGGAAACAAATCAGCTAGATCGTCTGGTGTTAGTCTGGTGCGGAAGCACAGAAATTTTCATGGAAGAATCGCCGGTGCATCAGACATTGGCGGCGTTTGAGGAAGGGCTGGAGCGGTCTGATCCGGCAATTCCCTCGAGTATGATTTACGCTTATGCCGCAATTTCTGAGGGTATTCCGTACGCGAACGCTGCCCCTAATTTAAGCGCTGACATTCCCGCGCTTGTTGAGCTCGCCGGAAAAACTGGTTCGCCGCTGGCTGGCAAGGATCTGAAGACAGGACAGACGTTGATTAAGACGATCGTGGCTCCTGGGCTCAAAGCGCGATTATTGGGTGTGTCCGGATGGTTCTCAACCAATATTCTTGGTAATCGAGACGGGGAGGTCTTAGACGATCCGGAGTCCTTTAAGACGAAGGAAGAAAGCAAAAAGTCGGTTTTAGATTACATCCTACAGCCTGACTTATACCCAACTCTTTACAACGATCTGCACCATGTGGTACGGATTAACTATTACCCGCCACGGGGCGACAACAAGGAAGGCTGGGACAATATCGATTTATTCGGTTGGCTCGGTCATCCCATGCAGCTTAAGATCAACTTTCTGTGTCGGGATAGTGTGCTCGCGGCGCCGATTGTGCTCGACCTTGTTTTATTTCTGGACCTTGCGAAACGGGCGGGTATGACGGGCATTCAAGAGTGGTTGTCCTTCTATTTTAAGAGTCCTGTTCACGCTCAAGGCATCTACCCCGAGCATGATCTGTTTATCCAGCTGATGAAGCTCAAGAATACCTTGCGATATCTTCGTGGCGAGGAACTTATTACCCATCTTGGGCTGGAGTATTACGATTACTGGGACACTGGGTTGTCTGATCGCAGTTGGGCAGTTTTCATTAATGGAATGATTGTTGGTGTGTTACCTACATCACCATTCGTTTTGCACGCCGGTTTCTCTGGGTAGTCCAGGAGCGCTCGTTCGTTTTCTTGACCTCTTTCCGATGTTGACACTCAGTCAATCCTTTTCAAATATCGGTGGGATCGTCGGGGCCATCGCGTTCGGTCGCAACCACTGTTGGATTACCGCCGCCGATCGATGTCATTAATCGAAACAGTTGATTTGTGGAAGACCTATGTCATGGGGGCCGAGGAAATCCATGCACTGCGGGGTGTTTCGGTTGCGATTGATCGTGGGGAATACGTGGCGATCATGGGGCCCTCAGGCTCGGGAAAATCGACTCTAATGAATTTGATTGGCTGCTTAGATACGCCAAGTCGTGGTACTTATCGCCTCAATGGGAAGTCTGTTGACCAGATGAACGACGACGAATTAGCACATATTCGGAATGAAGAGATCGGATTTGTCTTTCAAACCTTCAATCTCCTGCCCCGGGCAACGGCTCTGCACAACGTTGAGTTGCCGATGGTCTATGCTGGGATGACTAGCAGCCAACGTGAGAGACGAGCAAAGGAAGTGCTAAGCATGGTCGAGCTTGAGGATAGGATGACTCATCGACCTAGCGAACTGTCAGGTGGGCAGCGGCAGCGCGTGGCGATAGCACGGGCACTAGTCAACTCACCGTCGATTCTCTTGGCTGATGAACCAACGGGTAACTTAGACACTAAGACTGGGGACGAGATCATTTCCCTATTTGGACGTCTCCATAACGATGGGAACACGATCGTGCTGATCACCCACGAAGCGGATGTTGCAGGCCACGCCGATCGGGTTGTGCAGATTCGCGATGGTCGTGTTGAACAAGATCGTCCGTCCGAAAAACCGTGAGCGCATGTGTTTTTGCGAAATGTCGAGATTTCCTTTGCGCATTCCTTGTTCGATCTTCTGGATCTAGTTTCTTTCCTGATGCTCTCCGAATACGCTCCTTAACGCATCTGCGACTTCTCCCACCGTTGCGTGGGCTTCTACGGCAGTGATAATGGGGGGAACAAGGTTTGCGTGTCCTCGGGCAGCCTGTTCGATTTGGGCAAGTGCGTCGCGCCAACGAGTTTCATCCCGTGCCGCACGCATGGCGCGAATCTTTTCTACTTGTGCAGTTTCGAGAGCTGGGTCAATCCGTAACACTTCGATAGGTGTCGGCTCATCTGTTGAGTACTTGTTCAAGCCCACAACGGTCGAGTTGCCAGAATCAATTGCTTCTTGAGCGCGGTAGGCAGAGTCTTGGATCTCTCGCTGGATGAATCCTGATTCGATGGCGGCGAGCCCCCCTCCTTGCTCATCGATACGCTCAAGCAGCTTTCGAGCGTTATGTTCAATGTTATTTGTTAGTTCTTCGATTGCCCACGCTCCGCCAACTGGATCTACCGTCTGCGTGACGCCGGTCTCGGCGGCGATGATTTGTTGGGTGCGCAGGGCAATCTGTGCGGCATCTTCAGTCGGAAGCCCCAGTGCTTCATCGCGCCCATTGCAGTGCAACGATTGCGTTCCACCCAGTACAGCGGCTAGAGCCTGCAGCGCGACTCGCACGATGTTGTTGTCGGGCTGCTGGGCAGTTAGGGTGCTGCCGGCTGTCTGTGTGTGGAAGCGGAGTTGCTGTGCACGTGTCTGGGTCGCGCCAAATCGATCTCGCATGATTCGCGCCCACAAACGACGGGCTGCTCGGAACTTCGAAATTTCCTCAAGAAAGTCATTGTGGGCATTGAAGAAGAACGATAAACGTCGTCCAAAGGAATCGACATTAAGCCCACTATCGATCGCTGCCTGTACATAGACGATGGCATGTGCAAATGTGAAAGCGACTTCTTGAGCGGCGGTAGCTCCAGCTTCCCGAATGTGATACCCACTGATCGATATTGGATGCCATCCAGGCAACTCGGTGTCACAGTACTCAAATAAGTCTGTCACAATTCGGAGCGACGCTCGTGGTGGATATATATAAGTTCCCCGAGCGACGTACTCTTTGAGGATGTCGTTCTGTACGGTACCCGTGAGCCTGTGAGGCTCGACACCCTGACGCTTTGCTACAGAAACGTAAAGTGCCAAAAGAATGATCGCTGTGGCGTTTATTGTCATCGATGTAGATACGCGATCCAGTGGGATTTCATCAAACAAAGTCGCCATGTCTTCGATGGAATCAATTGCCACGCCGACACGTCCAATTTCTCCCGTCGCGAGTGGATGATCAGAGTCGTAACCAATCTGGGTGGGGAGGTCGAAGGCGACACTTAGGCCATTTACGCCCTGCTCAAGAAGATAGCGATAGCGTCGATTGGAGTCGGTTGCGGTTCCAAAGCCAGCGTATTGCCGCATTGTCCAGAGTCGACCACGGTACATTGAGGGATAAATACCGCGGGTGTAGGGGAATTGGCCAGGTGCACCGAGCTCGAAATCTGGATCCCAGCCACTTAGGTCTGTTGCGGAATAGATAACTGAGGTCATGTTGTTTGGAAATTGTATAGGCGAACAGTCCAGTGTGTGGAAATGGGAGAAAAGATGGGTCGAACAACCTAGATTTCTGAAAATTAAACCACAATATCTTGTACGAGATCACAAAAAATCTACTATATAAAGTAGTCTGTATCTTGACAGTCACCGGCTCTACGTTTAGAATCCAAAAAACTTCGTATCCTACTATTCCTTACCTCTGATTTGATGTTGTTCCTTTCCTGCGTTAGTCGAATGTGCTTCGCTCCCCTGAGGCTTCGATTAGAAATTAATGTTGCCGTGGTTCCCGGCTCGGCCGCCCCTATAGGAGGTCACTGGCATGGACGACGTCGTTAATCGGCTAGCACGTGAGTTGGCCGATGCCATAGGTGCTGCTGTCACAGAGGATCCACAGGTAGAAGCTTGTCGGGAGAAGGCTCGGGCCGCTGGATATGAGATGAAAGTCTCATTGGAAGCGGTTGTCGGCTTTGGGAATCGTACCGACCCACAGACACTGGAGAAGGTTGAGGCCCCAGAGCCGTCAGAGGAACGAGGACTGGGGGCTGAGATTACCGCCAATGACCGTCGGTTCCTTCGTTCTCTGCGTATTGCCACGGATGAGGTCAGCCAGCGGGTCGAATGATCCTGAGGCTCATCGTTGCCACGTTCTGAGGTCTGTTCCTGTCATTTCAGACGGTGGTGTGACCCCGAGGATGCCCAGGATTGTCGGTGCGACATCGCGAAGTGATCCATCGTGCAGTTTATATCCGCGTCCGCGAAGATCGGAGTGCACTACTAGGATTGGAACCGGGTTCGTCGTGTGGGCCGTGTGCGGGCCCTGCCGTTGCAGATCCCACATCTGTTCGGCGTTTCCATGATCCGCGGTAATGATGACAGTCCCGCCCGCCTTTTCCACAGTTTGAACGATCTTTAGCAAGCATCGATCCAGCGTAGAGACCGCGATGATCGCCGCTTCGAGCTTTCCTGTGTGCCCCACCATATCGGCGTTGGCGAAATTACAAATAATGACATCATG
>Ga0310345_10004833_pt1 | contig 12135 bp, 12 predicted proteins | sample HC15DNA20500_MG_FD_204667 | JGI IMG/M metagenome (GOLD analysis project Ga0310345, IMG submission 204667) | Marine microbial communities from station ALOHA, North Pacific Subtropical Gyre - HC15-DNA-20-500_MG | ecosystem: Environmental > Aquatic > Marine > Oceanic | place: Pacific Ocean: North...
AGGAGCGCCTGACGCTCATCGGGCACCGGAGGGTGGCGGCCGGCCCGACGAGCGCACCCGCTCGGACGCGATAATGGGCCGGTGACTCGCACGGTTCTGTTTCTGCGCAACGACCCCCTGGCGACCGAGGCGTTGCTCGCCGAGGCGTTCGGCGAGTTCGGCTACGACGTCGACACCTTCGACGTGGTCACCGCCGACCGCGCCCACGACCCTGCCGGCGAGGTGGTCTTTCCCGACCCGCGCGGCTACGACGTCATAGTCCCGCTGGGTGCCCGCTGGCCGGTGTACGACCCGGCGTTGCGGGCGAGCTGGGTGGGCACCGAAGTGCAGCTGGTGCGTGACGCCGCGGCGGCCGGGATCGCGCTGTTGGGCGTGTGTTTCGGTGGTCAGCTGCTGGCCCAGGCCTTCGGCGGCACCGTCGAGCGTTCGACGCGCCCGGAGATCGGCTGGTTCGACACCGCCAGCGCCCGGCCGGACATCGTGCCGGGTGGCGCGTGGTTCCAATGGCATTTCGATCGGTGGACCCTTCCGCCTGGGGCCGTCGAGCTGGCCAGGACCCCGGATGCGTCGCAGGCCTTCACCCTGGGCCGAGCTCTGGCGTTGCAGTTCCATCCGGAGGTCGATGTCGCGCTGCTGGAGAACTGGATCACCGGCGACGACGTCGGAGAGCTGGCCGCGCTGGGCCTGAATGCCGACGACTTGCGCACCCGCACAACAGAATTGGCTGACGATGTCGCACCCCGGATCAGGACGCTGGTAGCGGGCTTCCTGACCCACGTCGCAGGTCAGTCCCGGCCGAGCTGATGGGCCAGCGCGTCACCCACGTCTGGGTGGCGGAAGCGGTGTCCGAGCGCGGTGAGCTTCGCCGGTAGCACCCGCTGGCTGGCCTCGGCCAGCTCGCGGGCGCCCTGTTCGCCAAGCAGTACACGGGGGCCCAGCGCAGGCACCGGCAACACCGCGGGCCGGTGCAGCACCGAGGCCAGGGCGGCGGTGTACTCGGAGTTGCGCACCGGTTCGGGTCCCACCGCGTTGACCGCCCCGGTCAGCCGCTCGTCATAGAGGGCGCGGTGATAGACGTCGAGCACGTCGTCCAGACCCACCCAGGCCAGCCACTGCCGCCCGGAAGCCAGCCGACCGCCGAGGCCCGCGGCGAACAACGGCCGCAGCAGCCGCAGCGTTCCGCCCGCCGCGGCTTGCACGATGCCGGTTCGCACCGTCACCACCCTCAGCCCGGCGTCGACCGCAGGCGCCGTCGCAGCCTCCCAGTCGGTGACGACGTCGGCGAGGAACCCGCCGCCGTGTGAGCTGTCCTCCGTCAGCGGGGTGTCCCCGCGGTCGTAGCCGTACACGCCGACTGCCGAGGCACTGATGAACACCCGGGGCCCGTCCGGCGCGGCCGTCGCCGCGACCGCCAGCTTGCGGGTCGGCTCGATGCGGCTGTCCCGGATGGCGGCGCGGTGAGCTTCGGTGAAGCGGCCGGCGATCGAGGCACCGGCCAGGTGGATGACGGCATCGACGCCGCTGAGTAGATCGGGGTCCGGATTCTGCGGATCCCAGGTGCGCTCGTCGTCACCCTGCGCCGCACGGCGCACCAACCTGATGACACGGTGCCCACCGGTGGTGAGGAACGCCGAGAGCGCACTGCCGACCAGACCCGACGAGCCGGTCATCGCGATGACCGAGGGCCCCAGACCCGCGTCGGCGGCGTCGCGGTGCGAGGCCAGGTCGTCGGCGAGCTGACGGTGGCGGTAGACGAACGTCGAGCGCAGCGCCGCTTCCGGCACGATGGTCTCGACCCTGTCGTGCATTCGGGTCCGTCCACCCACATCAGCGAACGTGTGGGTGTGCCGCCAGCTTCCGACCAGCCGAGCCGGCCAGGACGCCGGCCCCTGCGCGGACAACTCGTCGACGAAACGACTGCGGGGCACGTAAGCCGACGGATCATGGCGGGCCACCCAGCGCAGCCCGCCGGGCAGCCCCAGCACCGCGACTCCGTCGGCGAGCGACTCGGCCTCCCGCACCACCGTCATGGGCTGCCACGGCGGAACCAGCCGGGGCATCGCGCCGGGCCGGGCATGCCAGTCCCACACGGTGTCGACGGGATGATCGAGGTGGCTCTCGTGTTCGATGCCCATGTTCCTCCGAACCTGTCGTGTCGTCTGCGCAGTATTCGTCACCGGTACCGCGCCGGATTGCCCGGAAAGCGCGCGGGTACCCGTGCAGAGGCGAACACTGTGAACCATCCGGCGATGAGCGTGCCATGACTGAGATACCGCGGATACCGCGAACATTTCGAGACCGCCGCGAGGCAGGTCAGATCCTCGCGCGGGATCTGGAGCGCTACCGGGGTCGGCAGGACCTGCAGGTACTGGGTCTGGCCCGCGGCGGGGTTCCCATCGGTTGGGAGGTCGCGGCTCACCTGCAGGCGCCGCTGGACGTCTGCCTGGTGCGCAAGCTGGGGGTACCGCAGCACCCCGAACTGGCCATGGGCGCTGTCGCCACGGGCGGCGGGGTGGTGCTCAACGAAGGCCTGGTGCGCAGTCTGGGCATCGGGCCGGATCAGGTCCGGGAGGCCATCGAGCGGGAGACCGCCGAACTGCACCGGCGCGAGCAGGCCTACCGGGGTGGCCGACCTCCGCTGGACCTGACGGGCCGCACGGTGATCCTCGTCGACGACGGTATCGCGACCGGAGCCAGCATGGTCGCCGCCGCGCGCTCGGTGCGGCAGGCCGGCGCAGCACAGGTCGTGGTCGCGGTGCCGGTGGGCCCGGCCTCGGTGTGGCGCGAGTTTCGCGACGAGGCCGACGACGTGGTCTGCTCGACCACACCCGCCGACTTCCACGCGGTGGGTCAGGTGTTCGCCGACTTCCACCAGGTCGGCGACGACGAAGTCCGGGCCGCGCTGGCCAGCCCGACCGTCTCGGCGCCGCAGTGAACCAGCCGCGTCAGTTCCGGGCGGTGTCCCCGTTGTCGCCCTCGGTCGAACTGGGCTCGGCCGCCACGGTGTCGGACTCGTCCTCCGCCGGTACGGCGTCGTCCTGGTAGTCGGCGATCGGCGGTTCGTCGGGATAATCCTCGACATCAGACGTGGTCTCGGCCATGTCGGTGTCGTCGGTCGCCTCGGCGTCGGATTCCTCGTCGGCGCCGGCCCGGGAGCGGTCCCGCAGCGCGTCGACGATGAGTAGCACGACGCCGATGACACTGGCGGCGATACACACCCAGGCGATCAGCTCGTTGCTGGTCACCACAGCAGTGACCAGCGCCGCGAGACCGATCACGGCGAGTACCAGCGCGACGATCAGCACGGAACGGTCCGGGAGGACAAGACTGGACGGTGGCGCACGTGACTAGTTGTTGCCCCGGTTGAACTGGTTGAAGCCGCCGTCGCTGTTGGCTCCGGAATCCACCGGCGCCGCCGAGCCACGCTGGCCCAGCTCCTCGAGCTGAGATTCCAGGTAGGTCTTCAACCGCGTGCGGTACTCCCGCTCGAAGGTGCGCAGCTGCTCGAGCCGGCCTTCCAGCACCGTGCGCTGCTGGTTGATCGTGCCCATGATCTCGGAGTGCTTACGCTCGGCATCGGCCTGCAGCGCGTCGGCTTTCTCCTGCGCCTGACGCAGCTGCGTTTCCGAACGGGTCTGCGCGTCGGCGAGCATCGCGTCGGCGCGCTGCCGCGCTTCCGCGACGGTGGTCTCGGCGGTCTGCCGTGCCTCGGTGACCATCTGGTCGGCCTGCGCACGGGCATCGGCGAGCATCTTCTCGGACTCTGCCTTGGCGCTGTTGGTCAGCCGGTCTGCGGTGTCCTGGGCCAGGCTGAGCACCTTGGCTGCACGCAGGTGCTGGTCCTCGGTGGCCGCGGCCGGCTGCTGCTGTTGCGGCGGGGCCTCGTAGGCGGGCTCCGGAGCCGGTGCGGGTTCGGGCTCCGGCTCGTAGACTGGCAGCGTCTGTGTTGGCTGCGCGCCACCGCCCGCGCGGGCCGAGGCGAGCTCCTGATCCAGCTCGCTGACCCGCTGCCGCAGGTCGCTGTTCTCCTCGATGAGACGGGCCAGCTCGTTCTCGACGAGATCGAGGAAGGCATCGACCTCGTCTTCGTTGTAGCCGCGCTTGCCGATCGGTGGCTTACTGAAAGCGACGTTGTGCACGTCGGCAGGAGTGAGCGGCATCGTCTGCCCCCTTGAAGTCTGGACCGTCAATCGATCTCAAAGTGTAAAGCAGTGCTGGATGGTAACTGGCGTCCATCCTGTCACACCAGACCCGGCGGTTGCAGAAGAGGCCGATATTAAGACCGAATTTCAACTTTGCCCGCGTCCGCAGCAGGTTCGGGCGGGAGACGAGCCACCCTCGGACCCAGCCCCGCCCCACGCGCAAAGTCGCTGTTCAGAGGGGTGCGCTCAGGCCGCGGCGCTGAACGCGAGTTGCATGCCGATGAAGGCCAGCAGAAGCAGAACCATGATCGAGAGGTCGAAGCGCACCGCGCCGATGGTCAGCTGCGGGATGATCCGACGAAGTAACCGCACCGGCGGATCAGTCAAGGTCATGATGACCTCCAGGACCACCACGGTCGCGCCCCTGGGCTGCCAGTCACGGCTGAACGAGCGGATGAACTCGACGACGACCCGAGCGATCAACAGCAGCCAGAAGAGAAACAGCGCGAAACCCAGGATCGAGAAGAAGAGCCCCAACTGAGCGACCTCACTCCAGGACGATTGTCTGACGGTGGAAACACTGCCGGGCCTCTGGGGTCCCAGCCGCCGTCAGCCTACCCGCGGCGCCGCGCGGGCATCCGGTCGCCGCGGGGCGGCGGACTCACTGATAGGCGTAGAAGCCGGCCTCGGCGATGCGGCGGCGCTGCTCAGCGGTCACATCGACGTCGGCCGGCGACAGCAGGAACACCTTGGTCGCGACCTTGTCGAACGATCCGCGCAACGCGAAGGCCAGGCCGGCGGCGAAGTCGACCAGCCGTTTGGCGTCGGCATTGTCCATCGACACCAGGTCCATGATGACCGGTGTGCCGTCGCGGAACCGCTCACCGATGGTGCGCGCCTCGCTGTAGTCCTTCGGCCGCAGCGTGGTGATCTTGGCCAGCGGGCTGCCCGCCTCGAACAGTTCGGCCATGCCGCGCGGGTCCATTGCCAGCGCACCCCGGGTCGAGCCGCGCATTCCACCGAATCGTGGTGGGGTGCGGTCGAATTCGCGGGGAGTGCGCAGCCTGGGCTCGAACCGGGCGTCGTCGAAACCGCCGCGGTAGGCGGGGGGCTCGTCGTAGTCGCGGCGGCGGTCATCACCCATGGAGCCCATCGCGCCCATGCCCTCGAACCCGCGCGCATAGCCCTCGTCTTCGAAGCGGTCCTCGCGCGGACGGCGGTACCCGCGCACCGGTGCGCGGTCGTCATCGTCGTAGTAGTCGTCCTCGTAGTCATCCATCGGTGCCATACCGAAGTAGGCCTTGACCTTGTGCAGTGTGCTCATTGTGAGGACCCTTCGTGCGGTGAAGCTGGTGTGGTGCGGGATGACTGTGAGGTCTCTGCGGCCTCAGCCTGTTCCGTGGAATCTGGTGTCTGTGATGAAGGTGTGACTCGTGTGACTACTGCCGGTGACGTTAGCGGTCGCGATCCCAATAGCGCGGTACCGACACGCACACATGTCGAACCATGTTTGACCGCCGCCTCGAGGTCACCGGACATGCCGGCCGACAGTTCGAGCCGCTGCGAGTAGCCCTGTTGTACCCGCCGCCGCTCGGCGTCCAAACGAGCGAAGGCCTGGTCGGGGTCGGCGTCCATCGGCGGAATCGCCATCAGGCCGACGAACTGCAGTCCCGCTGCCGCGTCGACAGCGGCGCACACTGTGTCGATCCGTTCGGCCGCGGCCACGTCGATTCCGCCGCGGGACTCGTCCCCGTCGAGGCTGACCTGCACGTACACCCGCATCGGCGCGTCCCGGCGGTCGCGCTCCAACGCGTCGGAGGCCGCGCGGTCCAGCGCGTTGACCAGTTTGACCGTATCGACGGAGTGAGCGGCGTAGGCCCACTCCGCGATCGACCGGGCCTTGTTGCGCTGGATACGCCCGATCATGTGCCAGCGCACCTCGCCGACCGCTCCACTGCTCGCCACCGCGGCGATCTTCTGCGTGGCTTCCTGGTCGCGGGACTCACCGAATGCGGTGCAGCCCAGGCGATGTAGCGCAACCACGTCGCTGGCCGGGAAGAACTTGGTGACCGGCAGCAACTCGATGTCGGCGGGGTCACGTCCGGCAGCCTGCGCCGCGCGGTCCAGCCGCGCGCGCAGCCCGGCCAGCGCCTCCCCCAGCTCCCGTTCCCGCGGCTCGGTCGCGTTCACCGCTGCGGCTCCAGCCACACCAGAGAAGCCAGCCGGCCCGTCGGCGCGTCCCGGCGGTGGCTGAACAGCGTGGGTTCGTCGACGGTGCAACGGGGATCGATGTCGATGGCGGTGACACCCAGCGAGCGCAGCTGGGCGGCGATGCCGGCGCGCAGGTCCAACCCCGCGGTGCCGCGCCGGGTGGTCGTGCGGCTGCCCGGCAGCGACCGCTCGACCTCGGCAGCCATCTCGTCGGGCACCTCGTAGTTGCGGCCGCTGACCGCGGGGCCGAGCAGGACCGACACGTCTTCGGCGCGGGCGCCGGCGTCGACCATGACACGCAGCGCCTCGGGGACGACCCCTTGCGCCGCACCGACGCGGCCCGCGTGCACCGCGCCGACCACGCCGGCGCGGGCGTCGGCCAGCAGCACCGGCACACAGTCGGCGGTGACCACTGCGAGCGCCAATCCTGGTGTGGCGGTGACCAAACCGTCCGTAGCGTCGCAGGTGCGACCGGCGTCGGCCACCATCTCGACATGGGTGCCGTGGACCTGGTTCATCCAGACGATCCCGTCGTCACCCAACCCGGTCGCCGTGGCGAGCCGGCGTCGGTTCGCCGCGACCGCGGCCGGGTCGTCGCCGACGTGGTCGCCGAGGTTGAAGCTGTCGAACGGCGGCCTGGACACCCCGCCGGCGCGGGTGGTGGTGACGCGCCTGACCCGCAGGCCGGACCCGCGAGCAGGCCCGCGGCCGGAGGACGCACGATCAGCCCCCCGTCCGGAGGACGCACGATCAAGCCCGCGGCCGGAGGACGTACGATCAGCCATGCCGTGACCGTAGGACGTGATCAGTGGCGCATGAACGGCGGCACGTCGACGTCGTCATCGGAGATGCCCCCATCGTCGCCGCCGATCCGCACCGTGGCGCCGTTGGTGTGCACCGGCACACTGGCCGGATCCGAGGGCTCGAACAGCGACGAGCTGACCCGGCCGGCCTTGCCCGGGGTGATCGGGGTGCTCCCGGTAGCCCCCTGTGCCTGCGCCTCCCCGGTCACCGGTTTGCGTCCGGGGCCGGCCGCATCGAACCCGGCGGCGATGACGGTGACCCGCACTTCGTCGCCCAGCGAGTCGTCGATCACGGTGCCGAAGATGATGTTGGCTTCCTGGTGGGCGGCGTCCTGCACCAGCGAGGCCGCCTCGTTGATTTCGAACAGGCCCAGGTCACTGCCGCCGGCCACCGACAGCAGCACACCCTGGGCGCCCTCCATCGAAGCTTCCAGCAGCGGCGAGTTGATCGCGATCTCGGCCGCTTTGAGCGCACGCCCGTCGCCGCGTGCCGAGCCGATGCCCATCAGGGCAGTGCCCGCACCACTCATCACACCCTTGACGTCGGCGAAGTCGACGTTGATGAGGCCGGGCGTGGTGATCAGGTCGGTGATGCCCTGCACACCGTTGAGCAGCACCTCGTCGGCGCTGCGGAAGGCGTCCATCAGCGACACCGCGGCGTCGCCCATCTGCAGCAATCGGTCGTTGGGGATGACGATGAGCGTGTCGCAGCTCTCGCGCAGCGCGGTGATGCCGGATTCGGCCTGGTTGCTGCGCCGCTTGCCCTCGAACGAGAACGGCCGCGTCACCACTCCGACGGTCAATGCGCCCAGCTTGCGGGCGATGGTCGCCACGACCGGTGCTCCACCGGTGCCTGTGCCGCCGCCTTCACCGGCGGTGACGAACACCATGTCGGCGCCGCGCAGCAGCTCCTCGATGTCGTCCTTGGCGTCTTCGGCGGCCTTGCGACCGACCTCGGGGTCGGCGCCGGCACCGAGACCGCGGGTCGAGTCCCGTCCGACGTCGAGTTTGACGTCGGCGTCGCTCATCAACAACGCCTGCGCGTCGGTGTTGATCGCGATGAACTCAACGCCTTTGAGGCCCTGCTCGATCATCCGGTTGACGGCGTTGACGCCGCCGCCGCCGATACCGACCACCTTGATCACAGCGAGGTAGTTATGCGGGGGGGTCATGTGCGCCCTTCCTGCCTGATGTTCCCGGTCCATTTCCGCACCTCTTGAGCGTGCCCCTAAACCCTCAACCTCAACCATAGGCTTAGAGTTATGTCAAGTAGTGCGGTGCAAACAGAACGGTAGGGCCGGTGTGCACGGGTGCCGAGCAGGCGCGCCGACACGACACGAGAAAATTCGCGGTGATGCGCGTCAGGTGCATGCCGTCGAGGCCCACCGACGGTCCCGCCGGCTATTTGACCGTCGGCAGGTCCGGGCTCGACACGTCGTAGGTCTGCCCCGGCTGCGTCAGCAGCGCAGCCAGCTTCAGTGCCTTCTCCTCGGTCCGATCGGTGGTCCCCCACACCACGGTCCGGCCGTCCACCAGCGTCAACGTGATCGATGCGACCGACGGGGCCGAGATCCTGCCCACCTGGCCGGCCACCTCCGGGCGCAGTGAGGTCATCACCTTCAGCGCGGCCTTGGTCGCTGGATCGTTCGGCCCGGGATTCTCGGTGTCGAGGTAGGGCACCCCGGGCGGCGGGGGGCCGGTCGCGAAATCCACCCCGTCCTCGTCGAACAGGTGGACCCCGTCGGGATAGTCCTTGACCACCACCGGGACCCTCTCGACGACGGTGATCCGCAGCGTCGACGGGTATTGCCGTTGCACTCTGGCCGAGGCGACCCGCCGGATCGACGCCACCCGGCCCGCCACGGCGTCGGTGTCGACCTGCAACAGCGGTGTCCCCGGTGCCACGGCTGCGGCCGCGACGACGTCCTCCTGCGGCAGCACCCCGAGGCCGGTGACCTCGATGCTGCGAGCCGACATGATCGGGGTGAAGTACAGGACCAGGCCCAGTCCCACCACCAGCACCGCAATCCCCACCGACCATGCCAGCACCTTCAGGCCGCGGACCGCACCGCGACCCGGCGCGCCGGACTGCTGCGTCGAGAGCCCCAGCGCCCGACGCTTGGCTTCGCGGCGGGCCTCCTCGATGGCGGTGGCCCGCGCCTGGGCCTCCCGGCGGGCCTCCCGCTCCCGCCGAGCCCGCCGACGGGGCCCCTCCACGTCCTCGGCTGCCTGCTGCGACGCCTCCGGCTCTGCCGGCTCTGCCGCCGGTGCCGTGGGCTCGGGCGCCTCGGGCGGCTCGGTCCCGTCGGCGGTCTGCTCGTCCCCGCGCGGTTCGCTCATCGTGCCCCCGACCCGGGCGCGCGGCGGTTGGCCTGGACCGTCAGCTCGGCGAGAATCTCCTTGCCCAGCAATGTCACATCCCCGGCGCCCATCGTGACGATCACATCGCCCGGCTCGGCCGCGGCCGCGGCCCGGGCCGGTACCGCCGAGAAGTCCGGGATGTAGGTCACCGGGACGGTGACCTGCTCGGCGATCGTCGCGCCACTGATGCCCGCCAACGGCTGCTCGCGCGCGGCGTAGACGTCGAGCACGAAGACCTCGTCGGCCAGGTCCAGCGCCGCGGCGAATTCGGTGGCGAACGCCTGGGTCCGCGAATACAGGTGGGGCTGGAACACCACGATCGAGCGGCCGCCGGTTTCCGACGCCAGCCCACGCATCGCGGTGAGAGCGGCGGTGACCTTGGTCGGGTGGTGGGCGTAGTCGTCGAAGACCTGGACACCGCCGACGACACCCACCAACTCGAACCGGCGACGCACCCCCTCGAACCCGGCCAGCGCCCCGAGCACGTCATCGGGATCGGCGCCCGCGTGGATCGCGGCCAGCAGCGCTCCCAGCGCGTTGAGCGCCATGTGCCGACCCGGCACCGCCAGCCGCATGGTCCGCGGACGGCCCTCCCCCGCCAACTGCACGGTGGCCACTGCGGTGGTGCCCTGCTGCCGCCAATCCAGCAGTTCACCAGCCAGGCCGGCGGCGTCAGCCAGGCCGGCGGCGTCAGCCAGGCCGGCGGTGTCAGCACCCCGACCGGTGGCCGCGTTGCTGCCGTAGCGCAGCACCTGGATGCCCAGGGCGGCGGTGCGCTCGGCGAACGCGGCGGCGCCCGGATCGTCGACGCAGACCACCACGACGCCGCCGGGCTTGAGCCGCTCCATGAAGGCATCGAACACCGCCACATAGGCCTGTTCGGTGCCGAAGAAATCCAGATGGTCGGCTTCGATGTTGGTGACGACCACGATGTCGGGGCTGTACTGGACCAGCGATCCGTCGCTCTCGTCGGCCTCGGCCACGAAGAACGCGCCGCTGCCGTGGTGGGCATTGGTGCCCGCCTCCCCCAGGTCGCCGCCCACGGCGAAGGACGGATCGAACCCGGCGTGCTGCAGCGCCACGATGAGCATGGACGTGGTGGTCGTCTTACCCGCGGTGCCGGTCACCATCAGCGTCGTCTGTCCGGCCATCAGTTTGGCCAGCACCTCGGGGCGCAGGATCACCGGGATCCCACGCTTGCGTGCCTCGACCAGTTCGGGATTGGTCTTCGGAATGGCCGCGTGGGTGGTAACCACCGCGGTCGGACCTCCCGGCAGCAGGTCCAACGAGGACGGGTCGTGCCCGATCCGGATCGTCGCACCGCGGGCCCGCAATGCGATGACGCCGCGGGACTCCTTGGCATCGGAGCCCGACACCAACCCACCCCGGTCGATCAGGATGCGGGCGATGCCGCTCATGCCCGCGCCGCCGATGCCCACCATGTGCACCCGCCGCAGTTCGGGCGGCAGATCCGGGGCTCGACCCAGCGAGCTCACCGTCGGAGCCGATCTTCGCGCGCGGCCCGCGCCACCTCGAGCGCCACGTGCGCGACCCGCTCGGCCGCGTCGCGATGCCCGGCCAGTACCGCGCCGGTCGTCATCGCCGCGAGCCGGCTGGAATCGGTCAGCAGCCCCGCCACGGTGTCGGCGACGAACGCCGGAGTCAGCGAACGGTCTTCGACAAGCAGCCCGCCCCCGGCTTCGACCACGGGCAGTGCATTGAGCCGCTGCTCTCCGTTACCGATCGGCAGCGGTACATACACCGCCGGCAATCCGACGGCGGCGACCTCGGCCACCGTCATCGCGCCGGAGCGGCAGATCGCCAGGTCGGCGGCGGCATAGGCCAGGTCCATCCGGTCCAGGTACGGCACGGCGACGTAGGGCGGATCGTGCGGGCCAGGCTCACGCAACTGCAGAGTGTTCTTCGCACCGTAGGCGTGGATCACCGAAATGCCCTGTGCTGCAAGTGCTTCAGCGGCTGCGGACACTGCCGTGTTGAGCGAGCGGGCGCCCTGCGAACCGCCGAAGACCAGCAGCACCTTCGCGTCCTCGGCCAGGCCGAAGTGCTCGCGCGCCTCGGCACGCAACGCCGCGCGGTCCAGCGACGTGATCGTCGCGCGCACCGGCATACCGACGACCTCGGCATGACGCAGACCCGGATCGGGCACCGCCGAAAGCACCCGGCGCGCCGACATCGCCCCCACCCGGTTGGCCAGCCCCGCGCTGGCGTTGGCCTCGTGGACGACGACAGGTACGCGGCGGCGCGCCCGGACACTGCGCGCGGCCAGATAGGCCGGCAGCGCGACATAGCCGCCGAACCCGACGACGATGTCGGCGTCGACCCTGTCGAGCACGTCTCTGACCTCGCGCACCGCCAGCCGAACCCGGCCCGGCAGCCGCAGCAGGTCCGCTGTCGGCTTACGCGGCAGCGGCACCGGCGTGATGAGCTGCAGGTCGTAGCCGCGGGCCGGGACCAGGCGCGTCTCCAGACCCCGCTCGGTGCCCAGCGCGGTGATCCGTACATCCGGTGCCAGCATGGTCAACGCGTCGGCCACCGCCATCGCGGGCTCGACGTGACCCGCCGTGCCGCCACCGGCAAGCACGATTGATATCCCCCGG
>Ga0310345_10004834_pt1 | contig 12134 bp, 10 predicted proteins | sample HC15DNA20500_MG_FD_204667 | JGI IMG/M metagenome (GOLD analysis project Ga0310345, IMG submission 204667) | Marine microbial communities from station ALOHA, North Pacific Subtropical Gyre - HC15-DNA-20-500_MG | ecosystem: Environmental > Aquatic > Marine > Oceanic | place: Pacific Ocean: North...
CCATGTTCCAAGCCGGTGATCCGGCCTGGCTGTGCCAAACACGGAGCGCTTGGTCGCCGGTTTTCATTCGCGATAATGGCCGTCTTTCTCGGACGGGCAGAGCGGGGCGATCTCGCAGTCGGCGCACTCCGGCTTGCGCGCGGAGCAGCGGCGGCGCCCATGAAAAATCAGCCAGTGGCTGAGCATCGTCCAGTCGTCTCGCGGGACAAGTTTTTGCAACGCGACCTCGACTTTCTCCGGCATCTTCTCGGCCGTCAGGCCAAGCCGCCTGGACAAGCGCCCAACGTGCGTGTCCACGACGATGCCCTCGTTGATGCCAAACGCGTTGCCCAGCATCACGTTGGCCGTCTTGCGCCCTACCCCGGCGAGGGCGACGAGCGCATCCATCGTCGCCGGCACCTTGCCGCCATGCGACTCGACCAGAGCGCGGCAGCAGTTTTGGATGCTCTTGGCCTTATTGCGAAAAAGGCCGATCCGCTTGATGTCCTCCTGCAACTCCTCGAGCGGCACGGCGACGTAGTCAGCGGCGCGGCGATATTTCTTGAACAGGTTCGCGGTGACGATGTTGACCTGTTTGTCGGTGCATTGCGCGGAGAGAATCGTTGCGATCAGCAGCTCGAGCGGACTGCGATGGTCGAGTTCGCAGTGCGCATCGGGATAGGCCACTTGCAAGCCGCCGATAATTTTTGCGGTGCGAGCAACCTTGGCCCTGTTAGATTCGCACGGCATGAAAATCAGTTTTGCGGAGGCGCCGCCGGAGCCGGTTGCGGGGAGCGAGGTTCTGGCTTGAACAAAACCAGCCGTCGATCCACCGAATCGAGCTGCCGCACGGCCTCGCCGATGACCGGCGCAACCCTTGGGCGCGTCTGACCCCGGCGCGGCTTGAACGACTCGATCCGCTGCCGCATCGCAACATAATTCTGCAGGATGCGCCCGTACTCGTTGACAAACGGCAGCAGTTGCTGCGGCATCTTCACCTGCGCGATCAGCAGTTGGTTGATCTTCTGCTCGAGCGTTTGTTTCTGCACGGCAAAGTCCCAGCCGCGAATCGCCTGCTGCAGCGTGACCTCCGCCTCGAGCGGCGAGTCGGCATCGTTCAGGCGCACCTCGGCCGGCAGCTTGAGCAGGTTCTCGAATTTCTCCACCGCCTCGCTCATTGTCCAGTTTTGGTACTGGTTTTGGCCGGTCAACTGCACGATCGTCACCGCCCACCATTTCTCCACCCCCAACATGTCGGCGAAGAAGTCGCCGTAAACCTTCAAAAAACTCGTCTGCCAATTCAGGTTGTCCGGCAATTGGCGAATCATGTTTTGCAGGCGCACACCCCCGGCCGGAACCGCTAGCAGCCGATCCACCAACAGGTGCGAACAGGCCTGAAAATCTCTCCAGTTTTCACCGCGCAAATGAGCAGGGGACGGCATTGCGATCTCGCTGAAATCAAACGCGCGCCTGCCGCGCAACCGCGCCCGCACACCAGCCAGTAAGTCGTGCCGGCGCACATTTTTGACCACATCCTCCATGGCCATCTCCCTCCCGCCTTGTTCCGGTCGACTGAGAACGAGCACCAGGTCCGGCTGCGCCAGCAGCACCTGCGTGAAGCCGACCGTCAGCCAAAGAGGGATCTCCGTGTCGCGCAACTTCGGTTTTCTGTTGGCCAGGTCGAGCAGCGCCACCTGCACCAGCGCGCGGACGAGCTTGTCCGCCTCGATCTCGCTCGGCAGCGTCAACCCGTAGGTGTAGCCGTTGAGGTGCCGCTCGGTCACCACCGGCACAGTGGCCTTGTACGACATCGTCGGCTCAAGCCGCAGTTTCACCCTGCTGCCCGGCCGCGGCGGCAGTCCCAGCTGGCCCAGCATCGCATAGCGCACCCGCTCGGCCGTGACGATCACGTAGTCCGGTGCGATCAAAATGGTGTTGGCGTTCGCGTCGAGGATGCCGCCACGGCGCTTTGGCGACATCGGCCCGTATGCCACAAACTGTCCCGACCGACTGATGGATGTCTTGTAACCGGCGCGCGGCTGCAGAAGGCGATTGATGTCCGCCGGCAACCGCTTCGGCTCTACCTCCCCTTGACCAGCCGGCTTGGGCTGAACCGTGCGCGGCGGCAGCACCGGCTCGGGCGGCTTTGGTACCGGCTCCGGCTTGGGCTGCGCCGGCTCCGCGCTTGGTGGCGGTTTGGGCGAAACAGGCTCCGCTTGGCCAAGCGCACCCGGGACAGCGGCCAAGCCAAAGCCACACGCCAGCAGCCAAGCGTGGCTATTTTTTCGAAGACGACTTGTCGCCACTTTTGTCTGGCTTGGATTTACTGTCCGGCTTCGATTTGCTGTCGGTTTTGGGCTTCTTTGACTCCGATTCCTTCTTGGCGCCGGCCTTGTAGCTTTCGCTGCGGTAGTCGGTCTCGTAAAAGCCGCTGCCCTTGAAGATGATCCCGGCGCCGGTGCCGATGGCGCGGCGCACTTTGCCCTTGGCCCAGCGTTTCCTCGGGCAAACGTCTCTCGGGCAGGTCTCCAGTGCATCGGCTGTGATGGATTGAAACAACTCAAACTCGTGGTCGCACTTTTCGCAAACGTACTCGTAGGTCGGCATAAATATTCGATTTCAAAAATCCGCAGCGAGTAACGGCTCGCACCCCTCGAAAGTCAAGACTCCGGCGGCGTGAACGGCATTTCCCGCTTGGCTTGGGGCGGCGGGGTTGGTTCCCTCCCCTGCATGGCCAAGGTCAAGCTCGCCAACATCGTCGCGCACTGCAACCGCACCCTCAAGCCGGAGTCGTTCGAGGACTGGCCCGGCGCGGTGAACGGGTTGCAGGTGGGGAATCGCGGCAGCGTGTCGCGCATCGCCGCCGCGGTCGACGCTTCGCCGGCCACGGTCAAAAAGGCGATCGACGCCGGGGCGGATTTGTTGATCGTCCACCATGGGCTGTTCTGGGGGACGACGCATCCGTGGACCGGCAACCGCTACCGGCTGCTGCGGCTACTGCTCGACAACAACGTCGCCGTTTACAGCTCGCATCTGCCGCTGGACGCGCATCCGCGGCTCGGCAATAACGCCCAGCTTTGCAGGGCACTTGGCATCAAGGCGCCCAAGCCGTTTTTCACCGAGCGCGGCCAAGCTATCGGCCTGCGCGGCACGCTCGACTTGACGCGGGCGCAGTTGGCCAGGCGCTTGGCCAAGGCCACCGGCACCGAGCCGACTGTGCTGTCGGGCGGCGGGACGCGTTGCCGCAAAATCGGCGTCGTCACCGGCGGCGCGGGCGCGGAAATGAAAACAGCAGCCGACGAGGGCGTGGACACGTTCATCACCGGCGAAGGCCCGCACTGGACGTTTGCGCTAGCCGAGGACCTGGTGCTGAACGTGTTTTACGGCGGCCACTACGCAACAGAGACGTTTGGCGTGAAGGCGCTCAGCGAGAGTTTGTCGAAAAAGTTCAGGCTGCCGTGGACGTTCATCGATCACCCGACCGGCCTGTGACGCCGGAGATTGCCAGTGCCCGGTTTTCAAAATAGCCTCGCTGCCGTGAATCGCATTTCACAACTCGCCGCCGCCCTATTACTGCTTGGAGTCTTGTCGACGGCTGACGCCGCGCGGCCCGGAAAAATCAGCAAGGTACTGCCGCATTGGCTCGACCTGCAGGGCCGCCACACCCTCTCCCCCAGCCTGCTCGAGCGCGACGCTTATCAGGCCAAGCTTCGCGCCGACCGTAGCCTCTGCTCCGGTATCCGGTTCGACGTCAAGTGGTCCAAGAACACGGGCGGTAGCGCGAAGCTGCAGCTCGAGTTGCGCGTCACCGGCGCAGCCAAACCGATCGTGCTGGAGCAGCCGATCAAGCCAAGCCGGCGCGGCGGTTGGGACGCAGTCACGCTGGACGGCGACGCGTTCAGGGCCATCGGCAAAATCGTCGCGTGGCGAGTGCGCCTGCTCGACGGCGACATCGAGTTGGCCGAGCGCCGCTCTTTCTTGTGGACGGATCGCAAGCCGGCCGGCGACGCCGAAAAACCGGCGTCCGATTGACAACCGCCCCGGCCTCCCCCACTCTTTCGCCTATGGCAAAAACCGGTTTAGGCCGAGGCTTGAGCTCCCTCCTAGGCGCCCGCCCGACGGCTGACAAGAAAACCAAATCCGGAAAAAAACCGGCGAGCACGCCACCCCCCGCAACCGCCAAGTCGCCCAACGAGGTGCCGGTCGGTGAGATTCTCCCGGGCGCGATGCAGCCGCGAAACGGGATGGATGACAGCTCGCTGAACGAGTTGGCCGAGTCGATCCGCGAGAATGGCATCGTGCAGCCGCTGATCGTGCGCCCGCGCGAGGGTGGCTACGAGTTGATCGCCGGGGAACGCCGCTGGCGCGCCGCGCAGATGGCCGGTCTGGCCAGGGTGCCGATCGTCATCCGCGACGTGGACGACCGGACGGCGCTCGAGCTGGCGCTGGTCGAGAATCTCCAACGTGAAAACCTCGACTCCATCGAGGAGGCCAGGGGCTACGCGCAATTGATGGACCAGTTCGACCTCACGCAGGAGGAGATCGCCGCCAAGGTCGGCAAAAACCGCGCCACCGTGGCCAACGCACTGCGGCTCATCAAGCTGCCGACCGAGGTGCAGACGTATGTGCGCGACGGCCTGCTATCCAGCGGCCACGCCAAGGCGATCCTTGGCCTAAAAAACGCCAGGGACCAGGTCGCCGCGGCCAAGCGGGCGATCAAAAAGGAGCTGAGCGTCCGGCAGACGGAGGAACTGGTTGCAGCGCTTGGCCAAGCGGCCCCGGGCAAAACCCGGCGCGGCCCGGCCGGCAAACGGTCCGGCACTGACGCACACATCCTCGCCCTCGAGGCCAGGCTGCGCGAGCGGCTCGGCACCAAGGTGGCGTTGCGCTACCGGAAAGGCAAAGGCTCGGTGGACATCAAGTTTTTCAACGACGAGGACTTGCAGCGCATCCTAGAAGCCCTCGGCATCGAAGCCGACTGATTTTCAATTTGATGCTTTTGGATATTTTAAAATACGGTGATCCCGTGCTTCGGCAGAAGGGCGAGCGCGTGGAGAAGATCACGCCCGAGATCAAGCAACTCGTTGATGACATGATCGAGACCGTGCATGAGGCGCACGGCATCGGCCTGGCCGCGCAGCAGGTCGGCCGTCCGATGCAGTTGACCATCGTGGACGTGACCGATGTGGAGGACCGGCCGTCGCGGTTGAGCATCGACGGCGAGGCGGTCAACCCGGAGGACTACATGCCGCTGGTCCTGCTCAACCCGGAGTGGACGGCGGTCGGCGACACGAAAAAAGAAGCCCCGGAGGGCTGTCTGAGTTTTCCCGAGGTGTACGGCGACATCAATCGCCACGACGAAATCGACGTGAAGGCGATTGACGAGAACGGCGAGGCTGCGGCGTTCCGCTGCGGCGGCCTGTTGGCCCGCGCGATCCAGCACGAGTGGGATCACCTGCAGGGCATCCTGTTTATCGACCGGATGGACGCCTTCGTTCGCACCGAGCTCAAGCCGGAGATCGATGCCATTCAGGCTGAGACAAAAAAAGCGCTGGGCTGATCACGGAGCGGGAGCCGTGCCGCGCTTGGCCCGGACGGCCTGCAACAACCTCATCCCCCGCTGGTATTTTCCGGCAGCCACCTTGCCGGCCTGCTCCGCCGCGCTGATTTCGTCCCATGCGGCGTTTTGCTCCGCGGGAGGTTTTGCCGTGCCCAACGCCGCCTTGGCCGGGGCGGCCTCCGGGTTGGGAATCGATGACTGCTCCGAACCGCACCCCGCAAGGAGAACGGCCAACGCAACCCAAGCCGCAGCCTGCCATGTTTAAAACCTGAACACCGGGCGGGAATTTACCAGACCTTGGCCAAGCCGCAACCATTGTCCGCTACCGATCCCCATTGACCCGGCCAATGCAACTCAGCGCTTGGCCAAGAGCTGTCAACGCGGTTAGGGTTCGCCCCCGTTTCAAACTCAATAGACTGATGTTGCAAAAAACTATTTTCACCGTAGCCGCCCTTGGCTTTGCCACCTGTGCGCTGTTCGCCCGGGAACTCAAGGAGTTCGACAACGACGTCAACTACGACGAGGCGCGCGTGCCTCACTACGACCTGCCCGACCCGCTGATCACCGCCGAGGGCAAACCGGTCACGACTGCCGATCAATGGAGGAACATCCGTCGGCCGCAGATCCTCTCGCTGTTCGCCAACTTCATTTACGGCGCCGTGCCGGTGCCGCCGGACCCCATTGAACAATCGTACCACGTCATCAGGGAGGACAAATCGTTCATGGATGGCATGGTGACCAAGCTCGATGTCTCCATCCGGTTCAAAAACCGCAAAGGCGCCGCCCAGACGCATGTCATTGTTTTCACCCCGAACCATGCCAAGGAGCCGGTGCCGGCGTTCATGATGATGAGCTTTGACAACCCGCGTGGGGGCAGTTTTCAACTCAGTTCAAGCCGCAAGGAACACCTTCGCAACGGCGTGCCGCTTGGCCAGTTGGCCGACCAAGGCTACGCCTACATTTCCGTTTATCACGGCAACTTGGTCGGGCATAACGAAGTGTCGTTCGGCGGGGGCATCCACAAGCTGTTCTTTCGTGACGGACAAAGCTTCCCCAAGGCTCACGAGTGGGGGGTGCTCGCAGCCAACGCCTGGACCGGCATGCGGGCGCTCGACTACCTCGAGACCAATGACCGCGTCGATGCCAACCGGGTGGCCGTCATGGGCCACTCCAAGATGGGCAAAGCCACGCTTTGGGCCGCCGCACAGGATCAGCGGTTTGCGCTGGCCATATCCGCCCAGTCCGGCTGCGGAGGCGCGGCATTGTGGCGGCGCAAGTACGGGGAGACGATGGCAAAGCTGAACCGGTTCCCGCACTGGCTCTGCATTAATGCCCGCAAGTTCAACGATCGCGAGGACGACCTCCCGGTGGATCAGCATATGCTGCTCTCGCTCATCGCGCCCCGCCCGGTTTACGTTGCCAGCGGCACGGCGGACACTTGGGCCGATCCGCACGGCGAATTCCAGTCCGCAAACCACGCCGGCCCCGTGTACAAACTGCTCGGTAAAAAACCGCTCAGCACCACCAAACTTCCGCCGCCCAACCAGCCGCTGCTCGACGGCGACATCGGCTACCACCTCCGCACCGGCGGCCACTCGGTCGATCCCTACGACTGGAAGCAGTTCATCCAGTTCGCCAACCGGCATCTGAAACCGTAACGCTTGGCCAAGCCGGTTGCAGCAGGGTTGAATTCAAACTACCGTTCCGGCGTTAAGTTAAACGTGCGCATTGAGTTACAAAAACTTGGCCAAGCGCTTGCAATGTTACTCGCAATTTCGTTTGCGCAGACGACCGGCTTGGCCAAGCCTGAGTTGACCGGCCCGGCAATTTATGCCAACCGATGTGCGAAGTGTCACGGCGACAAGGGACAGGGTGTGGCCGATGAATATGACGAGCCGCTCGTTGGCAATTGGCCGATCGAGAAACTGGTCCGTGTCATCACCCGGACAATGCCGGAGGATGATCCAAAGAAATGCATTGGCGATGAGGCCAAGCTTGTGGCCCGCTACATCTTCGATGCGTTCTACTCGCCCGATGCCCGGACGCGAAAACAGCCTCCGCGCATCAGGTTGTCGCGGCTAACCAACCGACAGTATCTCCACTCGCTAGCCGACTTGATCAGCAGTTTCACCGGACGCTCCGAGTTTGGCCAGGCTGGAGGACTCAAGGCCAGCTACCACAACAGCCGCAATCACAGCCGGAACAAGCACGGATTTGAGCGCACGGATGCCACTGTTGATTTCCAGTACGGCGCCGGCACGCCGGCTCCGGACAACAAGGAATACAAGGCGGAGGAATTCTCGATGCGGTGGAGTGGCTCGGTGTTCGCGGAGGAAACCGGCGAGCATGAGTTCATCGTCACCAGCGAAAACGGTGTCCGGCTTTGGGTCAATGACATGAACCTCAAGCTGATCGAGGGCTGGGTGTCGAGTGGAGAGCTGCGGGAACTCACCGGCACGTTGCGGCTCATCGGTGGGCGCGCCTACCCGCTGCGCCTCGATTTTTTCAAGTACAAAAGCAGGAGTGCCTCGATCAAACTGGAGTGGCACCCGCCGCACGGAGCCCGGCAGGTCATCCCGGCCCGCAGCCTCTCCCCAGCCAGCACGCGGAACACGTTCGTTCTGCGCCAACCGTTCCCCCCGGACGACAGCAGCGCCGGCTACGAGCGCGGCTCGGCCGTCTCCAAAAAGTGGGATGAAGCCGCCACGCTCGCCGCCATCGAGATGGCCAACCTCGTGGCCGACCGGCTCGACCCCCTAGCCGACACTTCCCCGGATGACGCGCAACGCGACGCCAAGGTGCGCGCGTTCTGCAACCGGTTTGTCGAGCGGGCCTTTCGTCGCCCGCTCACCCCGGAGCAGCAGCAGTTCTTCATCGACTCGCGTTTTACCGCGGGAAAGCCGGTCACCGACTCGGTCAAGGAAGTCGTACTGCTTGGGCTCAAGTCGCCGCGCTTCCTCTACCCCGACCTTGGCCAAGCGGATGACCACGCCGTCGCCGCCCGGCTCGCGCTTGGCCTGTGGGATTCCATCCCGGATAACGAGTTGCTCCGGGCCGCCGATGCCAGCCGTCTGGGCACGCCGAGCCAAGCGCGCCAACAGGCGCTGCGGATGCTCAGCGACCCCCGAACCCGTGCCAAGCTGCGCGCCGCGTTTCACCACTGGCTCGGCCTCGACCACGCCGAGGAGATCGCCAAGGACACGGAGCGGTATCCCGGCTACGACAAACCACTCGAGGCGGACCTCAGGACATCGCTCAACCTCTTTTTGGACGAGGTCATATGGCAAAATGCCGGGGCCGACTTCCGGAAACTGCTCAACGCAAACCACCTGCCGTTGAACGAACGACTGGCCGATTTTTACGGGGCGCAGCGCGTCAACCATCCGGATGAGTTTGGCTCCTCGTTTTTTGATCATGACCGGGCCGGACTGCTGACCCATCCGTATTTGCTCTCGCTTTATTCGTACCACAACAGCACCTCGCCGATTCATCGGGGAGTGTTCGTCACCCGCCGTGTCCTTGGCCGCTCGCTCAAGCCGCCGCCCGAGGCGGTGATGTTCAGGGACGAGGGATTTACCCCGGACATGACGATGCGCGAAAAAGTCACCCAACTCACCAAAGCCGACGCCTGCATGACCTGTCACGGGATCATCAACCCGCTGGGCTTCACGCTGGAACAGTTCGACGGCGTCGGCCGGTTGCGTGAAACGGAAAGAGGGCGGCCGATCAACACCGTCTCGGATTATCTCACCGCCAATGGCGATGCCGTCCGGTTGACTAGTGCCGGCGACCTGGCACGCCACGCCACGGAAAGCTCCAGTGCGCAAAACGGATTCATTGAAATGTTGTTTATTCAGGTTGCCAAGCAGCCTCTTCGGGCCTACGGTTCGGGTGTTCTGAACCGTTTGCGCGACGATTTCGTGGCTTCCGGTTTCAACGTGAAGTTTTTGCTGGCCGAGACGGCTGTCATCAACGCCCTGCGCGGAATAGACACGGCTCCGCAGACCGAAAGGAACTGAAACATGAATCCACTCGATCGCAGACAGTTCGTCCGAAACCTCGGCGTCTCCGCCGCGACGCTTCCCTTCCTCGTCGGCCTGCCGAGCCTTGGCCTCGCCAAGACCGCGCCGCGCCGGCAACGGCTAGTGATCATGTTCAGCCCGAACGGCACCATCCCGAAGAACTTTTGGCCGGATGCCACGGGAACCGATTTTGGGCTGAAGAAAATCATGGAGCCGCTCGCGCCTTTCCGCGACCGCATGCTGGTGCTCAATGGCCTGAACAACAGAGTACGCGGAGACGGAGACAGCCACATGCGCGGGATGAGCTGCCTGCTCACAGGCATCGAGCTGTTCCCCGGCAACATCCAAGGGGGATCCGACACGCCAGCAGGCTGGTCCAAGGGCATCTCGATCGATCAGGAGATCAAAAACTTTCTTCAGGGCCGCGAAAGCACCCGTACACGGTTTGGCTCGCTGGAATTCGGCGTCGGCGTCACCGACCGTGCCGACCCGTGGACGCGCATGTCGTACGCCGGCCCCAACCAGCCGGTTGCCCCGACGGATGATCCCTACCAGATGTACCAAAAGCTCTACGGCCAACTACGCGACCGCGACAGCCTGTTGAGCATCTTGGACGTCGTCCGCGATGACCTGAAGCGCGTCTCCAAGAAAATCAGCGCCGAGGATCAGCGATTGCTTAAGGAGCACGCCGAGTTCGTCCGCCAGATGGAACTGGAGTTTGGCCAAGCGGACGGCAAAGCGCTGGTTAACGACCCGCCGAAATTCGAGGCCGGTGTCACCAACCGAAACGACAACGTGCCGCGTCTGAGCCGAATGCAGATTGACCTGATGGTGAACAGCTTCGTCAATGACTTCGCACGAGTCGGTACGCTGCAATACACCAAGTCGGTCGGCCAGGCGCGAATGAACTGGCTCGACATCAAGGACGGTCATCACGGCCTGTCGCACGAGCCGGACAAAAACGAGGAGGCCGTCGCCAAGCTCACACGCATCAACAAATGGTTCGCCGGCGAACTCGCCTACTTGGCCAAGCGCTTGGCCGAGACTCCCGAGCCGGGCGGCGAAGGCACCCTGCTGGACAACACCACCATCGTCTGGACCAACGAACTGGGCAAAGGCAACAGCCATACGCTGAACAACATTCCGTTCCTGATGATTGGCAACGGGCTGGGCTTCAAGATGGGCCGTTCGCTAAACCTCAAGGGCGTCGCCCACAACCGACTGCTCATGGCCTTGGCCCACGGAGTGGGACATCGTCTCGACACATTCGGCAACAAGCGCCTCAGCCAAAGCGGCCCGCTTGATTTGGCATAGAGCCAAAGTTTGATGGGGGGTAGAAGTAACTGCTTGGTAACTCACGCGATGATGTCGCGAACCACCCGGCCGTGGACATCGGTCAAGCGGAAGTCGCGGCTGGCGTAGCGGTAGGTCAATCGTTCGTGGTCGAAACCCATGAGGTGCAGAATCGTCGCGTGCAAGTCATGAACGTGCACCGGGTTCTCGACAGCTTGAAAACCAAATTCGTCTGTCGCGCCGTGGACGGTTCCACCCTTCACCCCGCCCCCCGCGAGCACCATCGAGAAGCCGGCCGAGTTGTGGTCGCGGCCCAGCTTTGATTTCCCTGCGTTGGTGATTTCCACCGTGGGCGTCCGCCCAAACTCGCCGCCGATCACGATCAGCGTATCCTCGAACAGGCCGCGCTCCTTTAGGTCACCGATCAACGCAGCGATGCCCTGCGAGCACTCGGCCGCCAGTTTGCGGTGATTTTTCTCGATCGCATCGTGATTGTCCCACGGCTGCCATTTGCCGTGCCAAACCTGGACAAACCGCACACCGCGCTCGAGCAACCGGCGCGCCATGAGCAATTGCCGTGACTGCGTCGTCTTGCCATAACGCTCGCGGGTCGACTCCGGTTCACGCTCAACGTCGAAGGCGTCCGTGGCCTCCATCTGCATCCGGTACGCCTGCTCGTAACTTTGAATCCGCGCCTCCAACTGCGGGTCGTGGCCGCGCTGGTCGAGGTGCCGCCGGTTGAGTGCCTGCAACAAGTCCAGCTGCCGCCGTTGATCTGCCAAGCCAAGCCGCGGATTGCGGATGTTTTTAATCAATTGCTCCACCTTACTGTGCGCGGTGTCCACGTAGACGCCCTCGTAGATGCCCGGCAAAAAGGCGGAGCGCCAGTTGTCCGGCCCCTTGACCGGATGCCCGCCGGGGCACATCGCGATGAATCCGGGCAGATTGCGATTCTCCGTCCCGAGCCCGTACGTCAGCCACGAGCCGAGGCTCGGCCGGGCCAGCGTGTTGTCGCCGCTGTTCATCAGCATGAGCGACGGTTCGTGGTTGGGCACATCGCTCTTCATCGAGCGCACCACGCAAAGGTCGTCCGCGTGCTGGCCAAGGTGTGGGAACATGTCGCTGATCGGAATCCCGCTCTGACCGTATTGCGTGAATTGAAACGGCGAGGCAAACGCCGCGCCGGTCAACCGCTCGGTCACCAGATTGGGCGTCGGCAGTGGCTGGCCGTCGTACTTGGCCAGCATCGGCTTGGGGTCGAAACTGTCCACGTGCGACAG
>Ga0310345_10004836_pt1 | contig 12133 bp, 12 predicted proteins | sample HC15DNA20500_MG_FD_204667 | JGI IMG/M metagenome (GOLD analysis project Ga0310345, IMG submission 204667) | Marine microbial communities from station ALOHA, North Pacific Subtropical Gyre - HC15-DNA-20-500_MG | ecosystem: Environmental > Aquatic > Marine > Oceanic | place: Pacific Ocean: North...
CGACGCGGTGACGCGAGATGCCGCCGGACTGGCCCGAGGCATCGCCGTCGAGGAAGTCCAGCACAGGCACACCCGCCGCGATGAGCGCGGTATTCTCGAATTCGATGGAATGATAAAGGCCGAACTGCCAGCGGCCCTGCCCGTCGTCACCGCGACCGCCTCGCCGGCCACCGCCACCACCGCGGCGCCTGCCTTCGGATGCTTCACCCTCGCCTTCTGATTCACCTGCCTGACAAACGGCCTCCCGCAGCCGGGCCAGACGCTCTTCGTTGATGGAGCCGTCCTCGTTGGTCAGGCGCTGGCGCAGGCGTTCCGGCAGGGCGGAGATATCGAGCGGCGTATCCCCACCGGGCATGGTGCATAGCGTCTCGCGGATCGCTGCCACCTGCGCGGGGTCGAACCCGTCGGGCCCGCCCGGCCCCATGCCGGGGCCTTCGGTGTTGCAGAACCGCTCGCGCGCCTGCGCCAGCCGTTCCTCGTTCACCGATCCATCCTCGTTCGTCAGGCGATCGCGGATGAACGCAGGCAAGGCGGAAAGATCGGGTACGGTGCCCGCCTCCGTGGAGCAGAACTGCTCGCGCATCTGCTGGAACTGCTGCGGGTCCATACGCCCCGTTGCGGGCCCACCGCCAGAACCGGCGCCACCGCGGGCACCCGGCCCACCGGGGCCACGCGCACCTTCTTCGGGCGCCTTGCCGACGCGGCCGAATATGTTGATGCCATAGCGGAGGCGCCTGCTGTTACGCTCCGCATAGGTAATCGGCCTCTGGTCGAGCGCGACCAGCCTGCCCGTGCCGTCGCGCGTCACACGGCCGGGAAAGGCCGCTTCGATATCCGCGGTGAGCAACGGGAAGCTCTCGGTGGTATCGCGCGAGCTGTTGTCGAAATATTCGACCAGGATGTTCGACCGTTCGAACAGGTCCAGCTCATAATTCGCGCTCAGCTTGATGTCGTTCTGCGAGGATGCGGGCAGCAGCGGATTGCCGCCGCTGGTCACCGTGGCAAGCACGCTGTCGCCGGTTGCGAAATCGAACACCGGAACGTTGAAGGTTTCGACCACGGGATCGCCAAGCGCGCTCAGGCTGGGGGCCTCGTCGCGGTTGATCCAGGTAACACCCAGAGTCAGCCTGTCGGTCAGATTCCAGGTCAGGCCCAGCGTCAGATCGGTGAGGGTTCCGAAATCGGAAAGATGGTCGATTCCCGCCGCCGCATTGAGCGTTATGTCCCCCACCGCGCCGAGAAAGCCTTCCCGGCTGCTGGTAAGCGGGACGGCAAGATTGACCCCGCCGTTGATACGGCCCCGCGTCAGCTGCGTCGCGCCGAGTGCGGTACGCGTATCCTCGCTTTCGATCCGGTTCCACTTGTACCCGCCATCCACGGTCAGGTTCACCTCACCCGCGGGAAGAAGCAGCGGGCTGCCACGCAGGGTGGCCAGCGAATCGACGGTGTAGGTGGCGCTCGAAGCCCGATCGAAACCATTGGTTGCGATTGTCGGCAGCGGGCCATCGATGGCAAGCGTTCCCGCCGCAGCCTGGGCGACGAGCGCCGAAAGGTCGCGCCGCCTGTCGATATCGGTTTCGCTCAGAGTGTGATTGGCATCGAGCGTCAGATCGAGTTCGAATTCCCCGATCGGCTGGCGATAGGCCCCGCCGCCGGAAAAGCTGGTGGTGCGCGACAGGCGCTCCAGCGGATTGGCATCGATCGCGCGCACCGCGCTGGCACCGCCAGGCCCTGGCTCGGTCAACGTGACGATGTCGAGGCCCGAAAGCGAGCGCGAATTGTTCTGCGATGCCGACAGGTTGACCGATACCGACTTGGCCTTGCGGCCTTCGCCGATCCCCGTGTTGAAAGAGCCTTCCAGTTCGTAGCTCTCCCCTCCTGCGCGAAGCGTGCGGAAGGCTGCGGGGTCGGGATCGGTCGGCACCGTCGGCTGGGTGCCGGGCGTCTGGACGATATCACGCTCGTCCTCGGTCAGCGGGCCCTGCGTGTTGAACTCGGCCGCAATGTTGTACCGGCGCGGGCCGTCGATCACCAGCTGGGCAAGCTCGACCTCGCCATTGGGCGCGCCGCCCGCGAAGGAATTTCCATATTCCAGCTCCACCTCGCGGCTGCTGAAATTGTCCTTCAGGATGAAGTTGATAACCCGCTGATCCGCGCTGTAGCCGTATTCCAGCGCGACCTCTTCGGGAAACACCTCGACCTTTTCGATGGCTTCGGGCGGATAGCGACGCAGTTCGCGGAAGCTGGCAACGCGCTGTCCGTTGACCAGCACCACCGGCCTGCCCCCGCCGCGACCCCGGGCCGATCCGGTTTGAGGAGCAAGCTGGGCAATCAGGTCGGTCAGCGAATCCGCGCCGTAGGAGGCGATATCGGCTTCGGTCAGTTCGACCACTGGTGGAACGTCGGTATCGACTGCGCCGCGCTGGCGCTGGGCCGTTACCACGATCACATTATCCGACACATCGTCGGCAGGCTGTTCGGACTGTGCGATATCGAGTGCATCTGCCGGCATTTCCTGGGCCAGTGCAGGGGCGCAACCGGCAGCAGCCAGCGCCATCACGGAAACCCGTGCGGTCAACTTCGAATAAAACTGCATGGGGACGTGTATTCCTCAACAAAGTCAGCTGGCCCCCGCGACCGGCCCTCGCAGCCAGCCGATCCGAAAGCAAACCCCGGCACGTAACGAATTGTCGCCGGAACCTTTCCCGTTGCTGACGCGCACTTCCCTTTTCGACCCATCATCGCTAAATCGCCGGAAAATTCGACGAACTGCATAAGGACAAGATCACTTCATGGCGAAAGAAGAGCTCCTCGAAATGCGCGGTCGGGTTGTCGAGCTGCTGCCCAACGCGATGTTCCGGGTAGAGCTTGAGAACGGCCACGAGATTCTCGGCCACACGGCCGGCAAGATGCGCAAGAACCGTATCCGTGTACTCACCGGCGACGAAGTGCTGGTCGAACTCACGCCCTACGACCTGACGAAGGGCCGCATCACCTACCGCTTCATGCCGGGCCGTGGCGGCCCCGGCCCGCAATCCACGCCTCCGGCCTGATCGCGAAGGCGCACGCGCGCCATGAATCGCACCCTCGTTCTGGCAAGCTCCAGCCCGCGCCGCCGCGATCTGCTCGCGCAGATCGGCGTGGTGCCTGACGCCATTCGCTCGCCCGATATCGACGAAAGCCCGCGCAAGGGCGAACTTGCCCGCCCCTATGCCGAACGCATGGCGAGCGAGAAGGCACTCGCCGTGCCACGGCAGGAAGGCGAGGTCGTGCTCGCGGGCGATACGACGGTCGCGGTAGGCCGCCGCATCCTGCCCCAGGCGGAGAACGAAGGCGATGTTGCCCGCTTCCTGCGGCTGCTTTCGGGCAGACGGCACCGTGTCCACTCGGCCATCTCGGTGATCGACGGGAACGAGAAGCAGCGGACCCGGTGCGTGACGTCGCAGGTGAAGTTCAAGCGCCTCTCCGAAGAGGAAATCGCCGCCTACGCGGACAGCGGCGAGGGGATCGGCAAGGCAGGCGGCTATGCGATTCAGGGCCGCGCGGCTGGGCTGATCGACTTCCTCGCAGGCAGCCATTCGGGTGTGGTCGGCCTGCCGCTGTTCGAAACGCGCGCTTTGCTGAAGGCTGCGGGAATCGCGCTTGGCTGAGTGGCTTGTCGAAGACGGCATTGGTGAGGAACGCGCCTTTCGCCTGAGCAATGACGGGATCGAGGAGCTGCGGCTGCGCTGGCCGAGCCAGGGCCTGTTGGCAGGCATGGTCGCCGATGCTGCGCTGCTCGAACGGCCTGACCCGGATGGCCGGGCGCGTGTGCAGTTTGCGTCGGGCGACCAAGCGTTTGCTCGCAGCATCCCGCGCCAGGCCAGCGTCGGCGCACAAGTGCGTGTGCAGGTCACGCGAGAGGCCATCGCCGAACGGGGACGACTCAAGCTCGCACAGGCGCGCCACACCGATGCCGCGATCTGCGACGCCCCGTCGCTGGCGGACCAACTGGCAGTAGAGGGCCACGATGTACGGACCGCAGCAACCCCCTCGCCCTCGGCCGACTGGGATGCTCTGTGGGCCGATGCGGCGCAACGCGAGGTGATGCTGGCCGGTGGCAGCCTGCTGCTCGCCGAAACTCCCGCGCTGACCCTGATCGACGTGGATTGGTGGGGTGAAGATCCTTCCGCCGTGACCGGCGCGATTGCCCGCACGCTGCGCCGGTTCGACCTGGGCGGAAATATCGCGATCGATTTTCCGACCGTCTCGACCAGGGCGGAACGCAAGGCCATCGACGAGCAGTTGGGGATCTTCCTGCAGGACTGGCCGCACGAACGTACCGCCATGAACGGATTCGGCCTGGTCCAGATCGTGCGCAGGCTCGAACGCCCGTCGCTCCTCCACCGAATCGCTCGCGACCGCAGGGGCGCGGTGGCGCGCCTGTTGCTGCGCCGAGCGGAAATGCTGGAGGGCGCGGGCCAGATAGCACTTTATGCGCAGCCGTCGGTGCTCGATTGCCTGCGGGCCGACTGGCTCGAAGAACTGCGGCGGCGTACCGGACGACAGGTCACCCTGCGGGCCGATCCCGGCCTTGCGTTCGACGCACCGCACGCCCAGATCGTGCCGCTATGAGCACGAAGCCCTGCCCGATCTGCAAAACGCCGAAACAATCCGAGGAATACGCCCCCTTCTGTTCCGCGCGGTGCCGCGACAAGGACCTGAACCGCTGGTTCAACGATGGCTATTCGGTGCCCGGGCCGCCCGCAGATCCCGAAGATATCGCCCGCGATGTTGATCAGGGGCACGACTGAGGTTCGATAGGGCTTGCCAAGCCCCACGCGCTTCGCCATAGGCCCGCACTCATTCGCTCGCCGGACCATTCGCCGCTTGGCTGGTCCGCCGTCGTGGCGACGCCCGGGTAGCTCAGTGGTAGAGCAGACGACTGAAAATCGTCGTGTCGGTGGTTCGACTCCGCCCCTGGGCACCACGCCCCCTTCTCCGCGATGGCTTTTTCTCGATTGTCCGCAATTTCCGTTTTCTGTGGCCAAGAAAAGCCATGGTGCTTGAGGAAACGCGCGCCCTATCTGCGGCATTGACCCTTCGAACATCGAACAATCCGCGAAAGGAAGCGCATGACCAAGATTCTCGTTCTCTACTATTCCTCCTACGGCCACACCTCCACGATGGCGGAAGCAGTCGCCGAAGGCGTGCGTGAGGCTGGCGCCGAGGCCTTTATCCGCCACGTGCCCGAAACCGCACCCGAAGAGGTGGTCAAGAATGCAGGCTTCACCGGAATGCCGGGGCACGAGGTGATCTCCGGCCCGGACGAACTGGCAGAATACGACGGCATCGTGGTCGGCTCCCCCACCCGCTATGGCCGCATGACCAGCCAGATGGCTGCCTTCTGGGATACGACCGGCGGGTTGTGGATGAAGGGTGCGCTGATCGGCAAGGTCGGTGCGGCGTTCAGTTCCACCGCCAGCCAGCATGGCGGGCAGGAAACCACGCTGATGTCCATCCTCACCAACCTGCTGCACATGGGCTGCACGATTGTCGGCCTCGATTACGGTTTCCAGGATCAGATGGGCGTCGATGAGGTCAAGGGCGGTTCGCCCTATGGCGCCACGACGATTGCCGATGGCGATGGCAGCCGCCAGCCGAGCAAGGCAGACTTGGACGGCGCGCGCTACCTCGGCAAGCGCGTGGCGCAGACCGCAGCGAAACTGCACGGCTGACGCACCGGATTTTCCCAACAGGCGTGGACCGCATGCACCGGCGGCCAGAAGGGAAAAAGCGCCCCGCCCGGGGGAAGCGAAAACCGGACACGCTTATCGCGGGGCGAGCCACCATGGCTCGCCCCGCTTTTCGTATGCGCGGACGGAACCGCAGATTGATCAGAGCAAAGAACGAGGGAACGCTGGCGAGACATCGGCGTGCAGGACACGCGGGTGCTGAAGACCCCTTGCGCTGGCACGTACTTTATGTTTTAAAGTGCCTATCAAAGCAAAGGAGGACCAGATGATTCGCAACTCACTCTTCGCCACCGCCGCGCTCGCCCTCGCGAGCGCAGCCAGCCCCGCGCTTGCAGACACGGTCACCGTAACGCTGACCGACTTGCGCCCAGACGCGGGCGCGCTCTACGTCAGCCTGCAGAGCGAGGCACAGTTCATGCAGGAAGCCGCAACCGCCGAAAAAATGCTCGAAAACCCGCAGGATGGCACGGTCACCGTGACGTTCGACGACGTGCCCGAAGGCCGGTACGCCCTGATGGTGTGGCACGATATCGATGGTGATGGCACCTTCAGCGTGGGGCCGATGGGCCCGACCGATGGCTGGGGAATGATCGGCGCAAGCGAGCTGCGCGGCATGCCGAGCTGGGATGCGCAGAGCTTCACTCTCGATGGCGCCGCCACCATCACCGAACCCGTGCTCTATCCGGGAGACGCCCAATGAGCATCGCGCCCTCCCAAAGCGCACAGGAAGACCTGCGCATGATGCGCGAACTGGCGGAGGAGGGGCGCGTGCGCCCTCTCCTCGGCGGGCGCGAATTCGTGATCTTCGGTGTCGCCATCGCTCTGGCCAGCCTGCTGCATGCGGCACTGGTTTACCGCCTCCTGCCATGGCCACCAATGGCGCTGGCCGCCATCTGGTTCGGCACGATGATGCTGGCGGTGCTGGTCGCAGGCATCGCGCGCTCCGGGCGCGGCAGGCCGACGACCGCCAATCGCGTGGAAATGGAGGTCTGGCGCGCCGGCGGCTATGTACTCGGCGCGCTGGCACTCAGCATCTTCGCCTATGGCATGCTCGTCCTATCGCGCTCGGGCAGCGACCAGGGATTCTTCCTCTTTACGCTGCTCCCACCCATCGTCTTCGGTGTATATGCCATCGCCATGGCGGCGAGTTCGGCGGCAGCGCGCGATCCATCACTGCGCGGCTTTGCCATCACCTCCGTCGCGCTGCTGGTAGTCACGACGCTGCTGGCAGGATCGGCCACGCAGTATCTGGTGATGGCGGCAGGGGCCGTGATGGTATCCATCCTGCCTGGGCTCATGCTGCTGCGGCGTGAGCGCGAACATGGCTGACCTCCCCCTCGACTACCGCGCGATCGACGATACGATCCACGGGCGCGTGCGGCTGGCCACCATGGCCTACCTGTCGAGCGCGGAATGTGCCGATTTCGGCGAGCTGCGCGCGCGAACCGGGGTCAGCGACGGCAACCTCTCGGTCCACCTGCGCAAGCTCGAAGATGCGGGCTATGTGGCGATCGAGAAGCGCTTCGAAGGCAAGAAGCCGGTGACAACAGCCTGCCTTACCGAGGTCGGGCGCGAAGCGTGGATCGCCTATCTCGACCGGATGAAGGCCATGCTGTTCGGGGCGGACCCGCCCGCTTGACGAATCGAAGCCGTCCCCTCCCAGACACAAAAAAGGGCCCGCAAAGGGGCCCTTTTCTACGTTTTTTGCCTGGATCGGCTTAGCCGAAAATCCAGTCCCAGATCGAACGAAGCATGGTTAATCTCCTCTTTGATGGAGCTTTTATCTATCTTAACCATGTTCGTTAGTAAAGCATTAACCAATATCCCTGAGCGACAAGCCTCTCTCCCGCTCGCCCTGCAGGATCTCGATATACTCGGCGAGCCATAGCGGGTGGGAGATGTAGTATCCCTGGCCATAGGTGCAGCCCATCTCCGCCAGGCGTTCGTAGGTCGCGCGGTCTTCGATCCCCTCGGCCAGCACGGCTACGCCGGCCTCCCGAGCGGAATGGATCACCCCACCGACGATCGCGCGCGCGCGGCGCGAATTCTGGAGGCCTGCAACGAATTTCCGATCGATCTTGATCTCGTCGAACGGCAGTTCGAGCCACGCGTCGAAATTGGCGCTGCCGACGCCGAAATCGTCCAGCGACAGCTTGAAGCCAGCACTCTTCAGACGATCGACCACGTCGCGCGCGATGCCCAGATCCTCGATCCGCGCGGTTTCTGTCAGCTCGATCGTCATCAGTCGCGGATCGGTTCGATAGGCCTCCAGTGTTTCCAGAGCGATCTGGGCGATGCGATCATCGACCATTTGCACCGCCGATACGTTGACCGAAATCCGCGGCAGGAGTCCCTGCTCGTGAATCGACGCTACGGCTCGGCACGATTTCTCGAAAATGCGGCGCGTCAGATTGTCCAGCCGTCCCATCCGCTCGCATTGCAGGATGAAGGAGGAAGGAGGAACATCGACACCGTCGGGATCGCGCCATCGGGCCAGCACTTCCGCACCGATGATGGAATGCGTCGCAAGATCTACCTGCGGCTGAAGCTTGATACCGATCTGATCGTCGGCGAGCGCCTGCGTCAGCTTGGAGGTCAGAGAATGATCCCAGTCCTCCCGGTCGTTGCCGACCACGAATACCGGCTTGTAGACTTCACGCGCCTGGTCCGCGGCGGCAATTGCAGAGCTCAGCCGCTGTTCGATCGGATCCTTCGTCGAACTGTCGGCCCCCATCGTTATGGCAACATCGACGGATCTGCCGGTCAGCCTCACAGGTTGCGATACAATGGCGCGCAGCCCTTCCAGGTGCGCCTCGAGATCGGGAATGCCTTCGGTGTCGCACACGAAGGCGAGGTATTTGCCACCATTGTAGTAGACCGTACGACCCCGGTCGCCGAGCGCCAGCCGGTTGCAGATTTCACACAAATAATGCCGTCGATCCGCGTTGTTCATCCCGACGAAGATCGACTCGAGCCGCGCCACTTTAGCGATGATCAGGCAATCGGATGCCGCTTCGTCATCGCCCGACAGGTCCTGATTGAGCGCGGCGAAATTCGGCAAGCGGGTCAGCGGATCGATCGCAAGATGCCGCCGACGATATCTCGCGATCGCGCGAGAAATTGCGTAGGACATCGCCAGCAGCAGCCCATCGGCGAAGAAAGCCTTGATGCCAAGATACGCCGTGACGACGAAGAGCGCGAGCCCCAGAGAGCACCAAGCTACATAGAAAACCCGGCGGTGCGTCTTGGTGTGGACACACCGCACACCGAGGGCCAGCGCAATTCCCATCACCAGGGTGATCGCGAACCACGGCGAGCCTTGGCCGTTCCCTCGGATCAGGGTTTCTGCTGCCAGGATATGGATGAGGGTGGGCGAGACGGTGTCCGCACCAGGAGCGCGTATGTTCGCGCCGAAGGAATCGGTGCCCAAGACGAAGGTCTTGTTCGTCGAACCGAGCCGGGAGAGGTCGGCTTCGATAGAATCCGCCGCGATCGTCGGGATGCTGTCGGCGCTTATCGTGTAATCGATGAAGACAGTATCGCGAGACGGGCCGGTGCCTGCCAGGGCAAAGCTCAGCGGAACCAGCCCGCCATCTTTTTCGGGCTCTTCGGATTTGTCGAACCCCCAGACAAACTGCAGAAAATCTGCATCGTAGTCGCTCGCATATACGCGAGCGCCTTTGGTGAAATAGGCATCTGTTTGCGGTATCCGGTCGCTGTCCTTGTAATCCTGCTCGAATGAGTCGGTCAGGAAAATGCCGTCGCGATTGTTCCCGATAAGCGCCCGCAGTCGCATATCGGTCGTGGGCGAATCGCTGCGCTGCAGCGGCATATTCACGAATATCCGCTCCGCACCGGCGGCGCGAAGATGCTCAACCGTGCTCAGGACATTGCGATTTATCACAGAGGCATTTTCGGTGACGGAAGGCATCCGCACGAAAACCAGATCGCCGCTCGCCTCACGCTCGAACAATCGGGCCTGTATGGCCCAGGCCGTGATATCGGCCGGACGCAAGAAGGTCACGACGCCTGCCGCAAGCGCGATAGCGAGTGCTATCAACGCATGCTTCAGGCGTTCGTCTAGCGCGAACCTGCGCGTCACCGGGATGGGATCCGTTTCATGGTAAGTATTCCACTATAGGCGACCGGTAAACACGCAGTTCACGTCGCGCGCCTTCCCGCTGCATCCCCGATCGCGCATCCCGGCGATGTCCGCCACTCCGTCGACCAGGCAATTGCTCTCCACCGGCTTTCGCGCTACTGCCGAATGCCCGCCCCGGCTTCTCTGGTGAGAGGCCGGGGCGCAGTTCTTTTTGCAAAGCAGGTATGACCCATGTCGCGTCGCCGCCAGATTTACGAGGGCAAGGCCAAGATCCTCTACGAAGGGCCCGAGCCCGGCACGCTGATCCAGTATTTCAAGGATGACGCGACCGCCTTCAATGCCGAGAAGAAGGGCACGATCAACGGCAAGGGCGTGATCAACAACCGCATCAGCGAACACGTGTTCACGCGGCTGGCCAATATCGGCATCCCCACGCACTTCATCCGCCGCCTGAACATGCGCGAACAGCTGATCCGGCAGGTGGAGATCATCCCTCTGGAAGTGGTCGTGCGCAATGTCGCCGCCGGTTCGCTGTGCAAGCGGCTGGGCCTCGAAGAAGGCGAGCCGCTGCCGCATTCGCTGATCGAATATTACTACAAGGACGATGGCCTGGGCGATCCGCTGGTCGCCGAAGAACACATCGCCTGCTTCAACTGGGCGAGCCAGGAAGAGATGCAGGACATGGCCGCGATGGCCATCCGCATCAACGATTTCATCGCCGGCATGTTCGCCGCAGTCGACATCCGGCTGGTGGACTTCAAGCTGGAATTCGGGCGGCTGTGGGACGGCGACTACGCGCGCGTCATCCTGGCCGACGAGATCAGCCCCGACGGCTGCCGGTTGTGGGACATGAATTCGGGCGAAAAGCTCGACAAGGATCGCTTCCGCCGCGATCTGGGCGGCGAGGAAGAAGCCTATCAGGAAGTCGCACGGCGGCTGGGCGTGCTGCAGAACGACGACAATGCGCCCGGCGAAGTGCTCGACCTGTCCGCCCATCGCGGCCGCATGCGCGGCGTGCCCAAGAAGAAGTGAGCATCCCGCGCCGACGCGTTGCGCTTGGCGAACCGCAACGCTAGGCGGCTGGGGCAACCAGACCACCCCGACGACGAAGGCCCTTCCGCATGAAAAAGCGCATTTTCGTGACCCTCAAGCCCGGCGTGCTCGATCCGCAGGGGCGCGCGGTGCATCACGCGCTCGACGGGATGGGCTTCGATGGCGTGAACGACGTTCGCATCGGCCGTCTGATCGAACTCGATGTGGCCGACACCGTTACAGACGAGGCGTTGGGCGAGATGTGCGAGAAGCTGCTCGCCAACACGGTGATCGAGAATTACCGGATCGAGGGTGCGGAGTAAGGCGCGCATGAACACCGCCGTCATCACCTTCCCGGGCTCCAATTGCGACCGAGACATGCTCGTCGCGATCCGCGATGTCTTCGGTTCGGAGCCCCATCAGGTCTGGCACCGCGAAACCGTGCTGCCCGAAAAGCTGGACTTCATCGCCCTGCCCGGCGGCTTTTCCTACGGCGACTATCTGCGCGCAGGCGCGATGGCGGCGAACAGCCCGATCATGCGCGAGATCTTGCGCGAAGCCGAACGCGGCGTGCCCGTGCTTGGCGTGTGCAACGGCTTCCAGGTCCTGGCCGAAGCGCGGCTGCTGCCCGGCGCGCTGATGCGCAACGCAAACCAGCGCTTCGTGTGCCGCGATGCCGCGCTCAGGGTGGAAAACGCCGATACCCGCTTCACCTCAGGCTTCAGCAAGGGCGAGACGATCGCCATCCCGGTTGCGCACCACGACGGCAACTATTTCGCAGACGAAGCCACGCTGGACCGGCTCGAAGGCGACGGGCGGGTGGTGTTCCGCTACCTGCACGCCACCAACGGATCGCGCCGCGACATTGCGGGTATCGTGAACGATGGCGGCAATGTGCTGGGCATGATGCCGCACCCCGAGCGCGCGATCGACGCGGCGCATGGCGGCACCGACGGGCGCCGCCTGTTCGCCTCCGTGATGGGAAGTCTCGCCGCCACGGCCTGAACGGGCCGGCAGACGTCGGCACGAAGGCTAGGCCCGCAGCTCGCGGTAATCGGTCTGGAACAGCGAGCGCGCATCGTCGGATGACATCGGGCGGCCGAAATAGAAGCCCTGGATGCGGTCGCACCCCATGGTTCTGACAAGCCGCGCCTCTTCCTCGCTTTCCACGCCTTCCGCCGTGGTCTTCATCTCTAGACTGTGCGCCATGGCAACCACAGCGCGCACGATGGCCAGGCTTTCGCTGCTGCCCTGCGCCGCGCCC
>Ga0310345_10004838_pt1 | contig 12130 bp, 11 predicted proteins | sample HC15DNA20500_MG_FD_204667 | JGI IMG/M metagenome (GOLD analysis project Ga0310345, IMG submission 204667) | Marine microbial communities from station ALOHA, North Pacific Subtropical Gyre - HC15-DNA-20-500_MG | ecosystem: Environmental > Aquatic > Marine > Oceanic | place: Pacific Ocean: North...
GCGCCAAAAACGCGCATGATCGCCTGGTGCAACCCGATCGGAGCCCGTCATGTCCCTGTTCGCCCTGACCCGCCGTCACTTCCTGCAAGCCTCGACCGCCGGGATCGGCGCGGCGATGCTGCATCCTTTCGCGGCCCGCGCTTCGGCCGGGCAGGCCCATCTGCGGATCATGGAGACCACCGATCTGCATGTCCATGTCTGGCCCTATGACTACTATGCCGACAAGCCGGTCGATACCGTCGGCGCGGCGCGAACGGCGGCGTTGATCCGGGCAGTGCGGGACGAGGCGGGCAATTCGGTGCTGCTGGACAACGGCGATATCCTGCAAGGCAACCCGATGGGCGATTATGTCGCCTATGAACGCGGGATGAAGCCCGACGAGATGCATCCCATCATCACCGCCATGAACGAAGTCGGCGTCGAGGCGGGAACGCTGGGCAACCACGAATTCAATTACGGGCTCGATTTCCTGAAGAACGCGCTGGCAGGGGCGGGCTTTCCCGTCGTCTGCGCCAATGTCGCGACCCGGGCGGACGAGGATCCCGCCGCCGATGACACCCTGGTCCCGCCCTATGTGGTTCTGGACCGCGAACTGACGGATGGCGCCGGGCAGCCGCATCCGATCCGGCTGGGCATCATCGGCTTCGTCCCGCCCCAGATCATGCAATGGGATCGCAAGCATCTGGAGGGCAGGGTGACCGCCCGCGACATCGTCGAGGCAGCGCGGGCCTGGGTGCCGAAGCTGCGCGGCGAGGGTGTCGATCTGGTCGTCGCGCTGTGCCATTCCGGCATCGGCGCGGCCACGCACGAGCCGGGGATGGAAAACGCCGCCATTCCGCTGGCCGGCGTCGAGGGCATCGACGTGATCCTGACCGGCCATCAGCACCTGGTCTTTCCCGGCCCCGATTTCGAAGACACCGAAGGCGTGGACATCGCCGCCGGCACCATCGCCGGCAAACCCGGGGTGATGGCGGGGTTCTGGGGGTCGCATATGGGTCTGGTCGATCTGCTGCTGGAACGGCAGGGCGACGGCTGGGCGGTGATCGAACACAGTGTCGAGGCGCGGCCCATCTATCAACGCGACACGGATCGCAAAGTCGTGGCGCTGGTCGAAAGCGTGGCGGCGATCGAGGACAGCGTCGCGGCCGAACATCAGGCAACGCTGGACTACGTCCGCCGTGCGGTGGGCAAGACCTCGGCCCCGCTTTACAGCTATTTCGCGCTGGTGGCGGACGATCCCTCGGTCCAGATCGTCGCGAATGCGCAAGAATGGTATATCCGGCAGATGATGGCGGGAACCGAATATGAGGGTCTGCCGATCCTGTCCGCCGCCGCACCCTTCAAGGCCGGCGGCCGTGGCGGCCCGGATTACTACACCGACGTGCCCAGCGGCGATATCGCGATCAGGAATGTCGCCGATCTCTATCTCTATCCAAACACGATCCGGGCGGTGCAGGTGACCGGCGCCCAGGTCAGGGATTGGCTGGAACGCAGCGCGGGCATGTTCAACCGGATCAGGCCCGGCCAGCCTGACCAGATGTTGCTGAACCCCGAGTTTCCCAGCTACAATTTCGACGTGATCGACGGCGTGACCTATCGCATCGACCTGTCGCAGCCCTCGAAATATGACAGTGACGGAAAGATCGCCGACGAGGGCGCGGCGCGCATAGTCGATCTGGCCTTCGCGGGGCAGCCGATCGACCCGCAGGCCGAATTCATCGTCGCCACGAACAATTACCGTGCCGGCGGCGGCGGAAATTTTCCCGGCAATGACGGCTCGACCATCGTATTCGAGGGCCCGGACACGAACCGCGACATCATCGTGCGCTACATCGTCGAGCAGGGCACCATCGACCCCGAGGCCGACGGCAACTGGTCTTTCGCCCCGCTGGAGGGCGCAACGGTGCTGTTCGATACCGGCCCCGAAGCCGCGCGCTACCTCGACGAGATCAAAGGCGTTGCCATAAAAGCGGTGGGCGATGGCGAGAACGGCTTCGCGCGCTATCGCATCACGCTGTAGGGTCAGGTGTCCGATCCGGCGGCGGGGGGCGCGGCCCCCCGGTCGCTGACGCGACTCCCCCCGAGGTATTTTTAAAGAGCGCGAGGGGTGGACGCAGGCTTCTCGCGCTCTTTGCAATTACCTGCGGGGGTGAATTGGCCGCAGGCCAGGAGGGGGCCGGCGAGGCCCCTTCGTCGCGAGGCGCCATGACGTTGCGGTTTTCCGAAGTGCCAAGGCGTGTTTCAGCTTTGCGTCTGGCTCTGGCTCTGGCCTTGCAGTGTCTCGATGTCCTCGACGCGGACCGCGACGTCCAGCTTTTCGACTCCCCGGCCGATGGCGATGCCCCGGATCGGCGCCGCATCGGCCGCGTCAAGGCCCGAGGCCAGCCGGACATAGCGTTCGTCCGGGCAGCAGGCATTGGCCGCATCGAAGCCGACCCATCCCAAACGCTCGACATGGATTTCGGCCCAGGCATGGGCCGCTTCCTGGGATTGGCCGTCCTCGGTCACGTGCAGGTAGCCCGAGACATATCGCCCCGGCAACCCGCGGATCCGCGCCAGCGCGATCAGGGCATGGGTATGGTCCTGGCAGACGCCCTGCCCCAGCTTCAGCGCCTCGGCGGCCGTTGTCTGGGTCCGGGTCACGCCGGGACGATAGGCGATGGCCTCGCCGACCGCCGCCGACAATCTGTGCGCCAGATCCAGGTTGTCCGCGGCCTCGGTCACGCTGTCGGCCAGTTGCCGCAGGCCGTCATCGGCCCGTGTCGTTCCGGTGTCGCGCAGATAGGCCATCGGGTGGATCATCTCGCGATGGCCGCGCAACACGCCGGCGGTATCGCGGGTCTCGACCCGGCCCGCGATCTTCACGATCACCTCCTGCGCGGGGCCGCGCACGGCCCAGCCCTCGATCCAGTCTCCGGCACCGTCGCGAAAGCTGGGCCCCTTGACGCCGCCGCTTACCTCGATGCGCCAGTCATGGGCCTTCTGCCCCTCGAAGACCGAGGGAGTCAGTCGCAGGCTCTGGACGAAGTTGCGGATCGGGTGGTCATAGCGATAGACGGTTTCATGCAGGATTCCGAGTTTCATCCGCCTACGAGCCTCCCAGCAGGTAATCTTCGTGCACACGCATCGAGATGACTCCGATCTCGGCGATGAACCATGACAGGAATTCGTGCAGCCCCTCATCGAAGATCGCGTCGATATCGCGCGCCTGCAACGCTTCCAGCACTTCACGCGACTTGTCGCGCGCGGTGGTCGGTGCCTTGTCGCCATAGCGTTTGGCCAGTCCCTCCAGGTGCCAGACGCCTTCGTAAAGCGAGGTGATCAGCGATCGCGGGCTTTCCCCGTTCAGGATCAGGAAATCGGCGACGCGACCGGCGGTGATGTCGCCGCCATAGGCCCAATGATAGGCCCGATGCGCCGACAGCGCCCTCAGGATCACCTGCCACTGATAGGTGTCAAGGCCGGAGCCCACGAATTCGATCCGGGGAAGAAGGACGAAATATTTCACATCCAGCAGCCGCGCCGTCGCATCCGCGCGTTCCAGGCCATAGCCCAGATTCATGAAATGCCAGCCATCGTTGCGAAGCTGGGTCGCATTGATCGCGCCGCGCACGGTCGAGGTATGGCCGGTGGTGAAATCCGTCAGGTTCGCCGTGTCGATGCGGGATCGCGGCGTCTTCTCGATCTTGCGCAATTCCTGATAGCTGACGTTCAGCGCGTCCCAGACCTGGCTGGTCAGCGCGGTGCGCACGATGCGTCCGGCTTCGCGGGCCTTTTCGATGCAGGACACGACCGAAGACGGGTTGTCGCGGTCGAAGAAGATGAATTCCTCGATCTTTTCCTGCGTGATCTCGCCGTATTTGTCGGCGAACAGGGCCGAGGTGCCCGAAGCCTGCAGAAGCGAGTTCCATTCGTTCTGGTAGCCCGCCTCGGTATTGGGCAGCAGGGTGATCCGCTGGCCCACATCCAGCAGGCGGGCGGCGGTTTCCGCGCGTTCCAGATGGCGGCCCATCCAGAACAGGTTCGAGGCGGTGCGGCACAGCATGGTCGTTCCCCTCTGTTATTCCGACAGGACCCAGGTGTCCTTGACGCCGCCGCCCTGCGATGAGTTCACCACAAGGCTGCCTTCGCGCAAGGCCACGCGGGTCAGCCCGCCCGGCACCAGTTCGATCCGGTCGCCGCACAGGCAATAGGGCCGCAGATCGACATGGCGCGGCGCGATGCCTTCCTCGACGAAGGTGGGGCAGGTGGACAATGACAGCGTTGGCTGGGCGATGTAGTTCGACGGATCGGCGGCGATCTTGGCGCGGAACGCCTCGATTTCGTCGCTGGTGGATTTCGGACCCACCAGCATTCCGTATCCGCCCGATCCGTGGACCTCCTTCACGACCAGATCCGGCAGGTTCTCCATCACATAGCGGTAGTCGTCATCCTTCCACAGGGTCCAGGTCTGGACGTTGTTCAGGATCGGCTCCTCGCCCAGGTAGAAGCGGACCATCTCGGGCACGAAGGTATAGATCGCCTTGTCATCGGCAACCCCCGCGCCAGGGGCCGAGCAGATCGAGACCCCGCCCGAGCGATAGACATCCATCAACCCCGGAACGCCCAGCAGGGAATCGGGCCGGAAACACAGCGGATCGAGAAACGGATCGTCGATCCGGCGATAGATGACATCGATACGCTTCGGCCCCTGTGTCGTGCGGGCATAGACGAATTCCCCATCGACGAAGAGATCCGCACCCTCGACCAGTTCGACGCCCATCAGGTTGGCCAGAAAGCTGTGTTCGTAATAGGCGCTGTTGAAATGTCCCGGCGTCAGGATCACGCAGGTCGGCCGCCCCTCGCATTTCTGGGGCGCCACCGATTCCAGGGTGCGACGCAGCAGGTCGGGATATTGGTCCACCGGCTCGATCCGGTTACCCCGAAACAATTGCGGAAACATCCGCATCATGATCTCGCGGTTTTCCAGCATGTAGCTGACGCCTGACGGCGTGCGGCAATTGTCTTCCAGCACGAAGAATTCGTCCTTGGCGGTGCGGACAAGGTCGATGCCGATGATGTGGGAATAGACGCCGCGCGGAGGGATGACGCCGACCACGGCCTTTTCATAGGCGTCGTTCTGATAGACCAGTTTGGCAGGGATGCGGCCGGCGCGAATGATCTCGCCCCGGCCATAGACATCGCGCAGAAAGGCGTTCAGGGCCCGGGCGCGCTGCTTGATGCCGCGTTCCAGCTTGCGCCATTCGTTCTGTTCGAAGACGCGCGGCATCATGTCGAAGGGGATCAGCCGGTCGGGATCGCCGCCCTCGCCATAGACCGCGAAGGTGATGCCGATGCGACGGAACAGCGCCTCGGCCTCTGCCTGTTTCATCTGGCGGAAATCGTCCGGCATCGTGTCCACCCAGTCGCTGAGGCGCGCATAGGGGTCTCGGACTCGTTTTCCTTCATACATTTCATTGTAGTATGTCATCATCCCCCCCGGGTTGGACCATCAGCCCTTCACAGGCCTTTCAGGCTGCCGATGATCAGAGACCGGTCCTGTGGAGTCCACAGGGGAAAGCCGGGAAATGCACGAAAGTTCCGCGAATGCCGGCCTCCTCCGCGGTCCGGGATGCCCCCGGCGCGGCAGGCTGCCAAAGTTTTGGGCAGGGCTAAACCAGTTCAACGGCGATTGCCGTGCCTTCTCCGCCGCCGATGCAGATGGCCGCCACACCGCGCCGACCGCCGCGAGACCTGAGTGCATGGATCAGGGTGACGATGATCCGCGCGCCCGAGGCACCGATTGGGTGGCCAAGCGCGCAGGCCCCGCCATTGACGTTGACGATGCCATGATCCAGTCCCATCCGCGCCATGAACGCCATCGGCACGACCGCGAAAGCCTCGTTCACCTCCCACAGATCGACATCGGCGGCGGACCAGCCGATCCGCTCCAACAGCTTCTGGGCGGCGGGAACGGGCGCGGTCGGAAATTGTCCCGGCTGTTGCGCGTGGCTGGCATGACCCAGGATCCGGGCCAATGCGCCATCCCCGTCCGCGCCGATCGCCAGCGCCGCCGCCCCGTCCGAAATCGAGCTGGAATTGGCCGCCGTCACGGTGCCGTCCTTGCGGAAGGCCGGCTTCAGATGCGGGATTTTTTCGGGCCGGGCGTTACCGGGCTGTTCGTCGGTATCGACGACAATCTCGCCCCGGCGGCCGGTCAACGTGACCGGCGCGATCTCGGCCGCGAAGGCGCCCGAGGCGATCGCGTCCGCCGCGCGCGACAGGCTGGCCAGCGCGTAGCGGTCCTGTGCCTCGCGGCCAAAGCCGAATTCGGCGGCGCAATCCTCGGCAAAAGTGCCCATCAGACGGCCCTTGTCATAGGCGTCCTCCAGCCCGTCCAGAAACATGTGATCCAGCGCCTGCGCATGGCCCAGCCGCGCGCCGCTGCGCATCCGCGGCAGCAGATAGGGGGCGTTGGACATGCTTTCCATGCCGCCCGCGACGACCAGATCGGCGCTGCCGGCGCGAATCGCGTCCATCGCCATCATCACCGCCTGCATTCCCGATCCACACATCTTGTTCAGCGTCGTCGCAGGCAGCGATTCGGGCAGCCCCGCCAGGAAGCCGGCCTGACGCGCCGGCGCCTGTCCCTGACCGGCGGGCAGCACGCAGCCCATGAACAGCGCATCGGGATCGCCGGCCGCGCGGTCCGCCCGGTTCAGCGCCGCGCGAATGGCGACGCCGCCCAGTTCGGGGGCGCTGGACTCGGCCAGCGCGCCTTGCAGACCTCCCATGGGCGTGCGCGCGCATCCCAGAACGAAAATGTCTCGCATTGTCACGATCTCTCCCGGCTCGACCTGTTCCCGCTTACCGGATCGTAACCATTTGCGTCTAGTCGTGAGAGGGAAAACAAGAGGGAATCGGGATCATGCTGGACGCTGTCGACCATGGTGGGGAAATGAGGGTCAGGGTCACCGGCAGTCGCATCGACGCCGCGATCGCCACCAGGTTCAAGGACAAGCTGCGCGAGATCGCGCTGCGCAACCGCAAGCCGGTTGTAATGGATATGAGTGCCGTTGATTTCATGGACAGTTCGGGCCTTGGTGCCGTAATCGCGGTGCGCAAGGCGATGCCCGAAAACCTGCCGCTGATCCTTCAGGGGCTGACGCCCAATGTCGAACGGGTGTTCCGTCTGACACGGATGGATTCGGTTTTCGAGATCCGGCCGGCCGCCACGGAGGGACCGGAGACCACATGACCCCGACCCAGCGGCAGAACGCCGAAGTGAAAGGAGGGGGCCGGGTGCGGACACAACCGATGTTTCATCAGGTGCTGTCCGCCCGCCCCGACAGCGTGCGCGGCGCGTTGATGGATGTGCGCCGCCGCTTCGCCGGCGAGGTCAGCGATGATACGCTGGGCCGGCTGGAACTGGTTCTGGCCGAGGTGATGAACAATGTCGCCGAACATGCTGCGACAGACGCCGGGGGAACGGTTCGCAGAACCTTGCCGCAGATCCATCTCTGCATCGTCCGGCACGAATCCGGGCTGGCCTGCGCGATCACCGATAACGGCATCTCCGTTCCCGCCGATTGCCTGCTGCCGCGCGACCTGCCGCGAAACGATGTCGCCGATCTGCCCGAGGGCGGCTTCGGCTGGTATCTGATCCAGGATCTGACACAGGCTCTTTGCTATTACCGCGAACAGCAGCGAAATTTCCTGGCCTTCAGCGTGCCCTTTGCCGAGGTTTGAGCCATTGCCGGACCGGCCGCGGAATGCGCGATCGTGATCGCCAGCGCTGCAGAAGGCGCCCTGCGGCCTCAGTTCAGTTGCGCGGCAAGGCGATAGCTGCCATCAGCGAAATCGCTGAACATCTCCATCACATCGGGATGGTCCAGCGGCTCGCCAGAGGCATCGGCCTCTAGGTTCTGCTCGGACACATAGGCAACGTAATAGGTTGCCTCGGTTTCGGCATAAAGGTGATAGAAGGGCTGGTTCTTGGCCGGCCGCGCATCTTCGGGAATGGAATCATACCATTCCTGCGTATTGGCGAATTCGGGATCGACGTCGAAGATGACGCCGCGAAACGGACGATGACGATGGCGGACAACCTGGCCCAAACCGAATTTCGCGACGCGGTGATATGACTGCATGGCTGTCGCCTTCCATGTTCCTGCCGGCAGAGAGCGGATGTCGCGCCTTCTAATCCCGTCGGGCGATTCTGTCCACCGGATCGGCAGCATTTGCATGATCCGAAGGCAAGACCGGGCATAAACGCCGGCGCCCTGCCTATTCCGGCGGCAACGGATCCCGATCCTCGTCCAGCAGCGGCACGGTCGAGATCGCCATTTTTGCCGAACCATCGGTCAGTTCATTGGCGTGGGCCAGGTAGATCAGCACGCGGTTCTCCTCGTCATAGATCCGCTTGACGCGCAAGGACTTGAAAACCAGCGAGCGGCCCTCGCGGAACACATCCTCGCCGCCCTTTCCGCGCCGGATCCCGCTCAGGTCGATGGGTCCTGTCCGCGCGCATTCGATGGCGCTGTTCGAGGGATCCTCGAACCAGTTGCCCTGGCTCAGCCGGTCCAGCATCGAACGGTCGAAATAGGCCAGATGGCAGGTGACGCCGCCAACCTCGGGATCGCGGATCGCCTCGATCACGATATCGTTGCCGATCCAGTCCACGCCGATCTTGCCGATCTCCTCCGCGGCCGTGGCCGCGGGGATCAGCAGTGACAGGGCAAGCAGGCGCGCGATCATGACGCGGCCTGCGGCAGCAGCGGCACCCGGCCGTCGTCGGTCAGAAGATGCACCTGCCCGGCCTCGATCGCGACCGCGCAAAGCGGCCGACCATAGGCCGCGCCGCCGTCGATATTCAGGCGATTTCCGTAATGGGTTGCCGTGTCGATGGCGGTATGGCCATGCACGATCAACGGCCCGTGATCAGCGTCGCTGTCCAGAAAATCCTTGCGGATCCAGACCAGATCCTGTTCGGCCTGATCCTGAAGATCGATGCCCGGTCGGATGCCGGCATGGACGACCAGTGCCTCGGGATGCAGGAACCACAAGGGCAGCGAGGACAGGAATCGGGCGTGCGCATCGGGCACCGCGCGGCGTGCCTCGGTCAGCAACCGGTCGCCGGAAAGCGTCGGATCGACGCCATAGGATGCCAGCGTCGCGGCCGCGCCCAGCCCGCTATGCGCGATCCAGGTCCGGCCCGAGGCCAGCCCCGGATCGACCCAGGCGGGATCGGACAGGAAGATCGGCAGGAAGCGGTCGTGATTGCCGCGCGTGACCACCCAGTTGCGTCCCGCGTCGCGCCCCCGCATCAGATATTCCACCGCGCCGCGCGAATCCGGGCCCCGATCGACCAGGTCGCCGACATGGGCGATCAGCGCGTGCTTGCCGCCATCGCTGAAAATCCGTTCATGCGCGGCGCGCAGCAGCTCCGGGTGGCCGTGAATGTCTCCGACGACGTAAAGGGTCATGGCGGCGGGCGTTCCTTGTTCCTGCATCCGGTCAGATCGCCGCGCGCCCGTCAAGGGCGCGCGGCGCAAGGTTCAGACCTCGAAATGCAAACGGCGGGCCTGCAGGAACTTGCCGGTCTTATGCAGGGCCGCCAGGGCCTGGTCGCTGATCGGTTCGTCCAGATACAGGATCGCGATCGCATCCTCGCCCCCGGTCGAACGTCCCAGCGTGAAATTGGCGATGTTGACCCCCAGATCGCCCAGCGTCATGCCAAGCGCGCCGATGACGCCCGGCACGTCCTTGTTGCGGGTATATAGCATGTGTTCGCCGATCTCGGCATCGATGTTGATGCCGCGGATCTGGATGAAGCGCGGCTTTCCGTCGCTGAAGACGGTGCCTGCGATCGATCGCTCGCGCTGCTCGGTGACGACGGTCAGCTTGACATAGCCCTCGAAAATGCCGCCCTTGTCCTGCCGCGTGGTCGAGACCCGGATGCCGCGCTCCTTCGCGATCACCGGGGCCGAGACCGGATTCACGTCCGGATTGGTGGCCTTCATCACCCCGGCGATAGCCGAGGCGTTCAGCGCGTTCAGGTTCATCGAGGCCACCGCCCCGTCATAAAGCACGTTGATCGCCTTGATCGGCTCATCCGTCATCTGGCCCACGAAGGCGCCCAGATGGGCGGCCAGCCTGATCCACGGGCCCATCACGGTGGCCTCCTCGGCGGTGACCGAAGGCATGTTCAGCGCGTTCTGCACCGCCCCGGTCAACAGGTAGTCCGACATCTGTTCGGCCACCTGCAGCGCCACGTTTTCCTGCGCCTCGGTGGTCGATGCACCCAGATGCGGGGTCACGACGACATTGGGCAGGTTGAACAGCGGGCTTTCGGTGGCGGGCTCGACCGCGAAGACGTCGAAGGCCGCACCGGCCACGCGGCCGTCCTTCAACGCTTCGGCCAGCGCCTCTTCATCGACCAGCCCGCCGCGCGCGCAATTGATGATCCGGACGCCCTTCTTCAGCTTGCCGATGGCGTCTCGCGACAGGATGTTCCTGGTCTTGTCGGTCAGTGGCACGTGAAAGGTGATGAAATCCGACCTGCCCAGAAGATCGTCCAGATCGACCTTGGTCACGCCGATCTCGGTCGCGCGTTCCTCGGACAGAAAGGGGTCATAGGCCAGCACCTTCATGTGCAGCCCAAGCGCGCGATCGATGACGATGGACCCGATATTGCCCGCGCCGATCACGCCCAGGGTCTTGTTGAACAGCTCCACCCCCATGAAGCGGCTCTTTTCCCATTTGCCGGCATGGGTGCTGACGCTGGCTTCGGGCAATTGCCTTGCGACGGCGAACATCATCGCGATCGCATGTTCGGCCGTGGTGATCGAGTTCCCGAACGGCGTGTTCATCACGATCACGCCCTTCTTGCTGGCCGCAGGAATATCGACATTGTCGACCCCGATTCCGGCGCGCCCGACGACCTTCAGTCTGGTCGCTTTCTCCAGCAGCTTGCCGGTCACCTTGGTCGCGGACCGGATCGCCAGCCCGTCATAATCGCCAATCACCTCGGCCAGCTTTTCCTTGTCCTTGCCCAGATCGGGCAGGTAATCCACCGCGACGCCGCGGTCGCGGAAAATCTGGACGGCGGTTTCCGACAGCTTGTCGGACACAAGAACCTTCGGCATGTCATTCATCCTCATGTGTCGCACCGGGGCCGCGCCCCGCAGGTGCGATCATCTTCGTTGTGGAAATATCCTGCAGGGGGTCTGGGGGACGCAAAGTCCCCCAGCCGTCGCGGGACGCATGTCACTGTGCGGCCAGTTCGGCTCGATAGGCGTGTTCGATCCAGGGCATCAGCGCGGCCACATCGGATGCCTCGACGGTCGAGCCGCACCATATTCGCAGCCCCGGCGGCGCGTCGCGATACGACCCCGCATCCAACGCCACGCCCTCTTTCTCCAACCGCCTGGCGACGGCCTTGGCGAAGGCGGCGCCGTCCCTGATCGCCGGATCGGTGAATTTCAGGCAGACGCTGGTGGTCGAGGCCGTCGCCGGATCCTCGGCCAGATCGGCGATCCAGTCCTTGCCGGCGATGAAATCGCGCACCGCCGCGGCATTCGCCTCGGCCCGCGCGATCAACCCCTTCAGCCCGCCGATGGACCCGGCCCATTTCAGAGACACGAGATAATCCTCGACCGCCAGCATCGAGGGCGTGTTGATCGTCTCGCCCTTGAAGATGCCCTCGTTCAGCTTGCCGCCCTTGGTCAGCCGGAAGATTTTGGGCAAGGGCCTGTCGGGGGTAAAGCTTTCCAGCCGCGCGACCGCGCGTGGCGACAGGATCAGCATCCCATGCGCGGCTTCACCGCCCAGAACCTTCTGCCAGCTGAAGGTGACCACATCCAGCTTGTCCCAGGGCAGGTCCATGGCAAAGGCTGCCGAGGTCGCGTCGCAAATGGTCAGCCCTTCGCGATCTGCGGGGATCGCATCGCCATTCGGCACGCGCACGCCGCTGGTCGTGCCGTTCCAGGTGAAGACGACATCCCTGTCGAAATCGACCTGTCCGAAATCGACGATCTGGCCGTAATCGGCCTTGCGAACGGTCGCGTCCAGTTTCAGCTGTTTGACCGCATCCGTCACCCAGCCCTCGCCGAAGCTTTCCCAGGCCAGCATCTCGACCGGGCGCTGGCCC
>Ga0310345_10004840_pt1 | contig 12129 bp, 10 predicted proteins | sample HC15DNA20500_MG_FD_204667 | JGI IMG/M metagenome (GOLD analysis project Ga0310345, IMG submission 204667) | Marine microbial communities from station ALOHA, North Pacific Subtropical Gyre - HC15-DNA-20-500_MG | ecosystem: Environmental > Aquatic > Marine > Oceanic | place: Pacific Ocean: North...
TCTGGAAGGACCATGGATCGGCCTCGCCCTTCAAGGCGCAGACCGCGGTGGCCGGGGTGCATCCCCTCACGGTGGTGGGCCGTGAAGAGGAAGCCCTTGAGCGGTTGCAGGGAGTGATTGCAGAACTCGCGGCCGTGGCCGGGGCCTTCGGATTGGAGGAGGCCATCAATTCCTACACCCGGTCCTATCTGAAGAACCACAGCGAGGACGAGCTCAAGGAGCACTACTACAACTTCCCCGGTATCGACTCCGGCAACAAGGAAGCCCAAGCCCTCCTGCGGATCGCACTCATCACGGTGTTTGAGGAGAAGAGCAAGAAGGCCAACAAAGAGGAGAACCCCGGCGATCAGCGTCTGGCGGATGCCATGGTTGCCGTTCTTTTCCGCGATCTGAAGGACGAGTTCCAGCCCTCCCAGCTCACCAACTACGTGCTCGTGCGCCTTGGCGACTACCTGCGGGAAAAGACGAGAACGCCCCGGGCCGCCCTGTCCTACTACAACGCAGTGGCGGGCCGCGAGGACCAGTCCTACCGGTTCAATGCCAACTTCGGGCTGGCCGATATCCTCGGAAACTCTGACAGCCCGACTGAGAAGGGGAAGGCAGTAGAAAGCCTGGAGCACGTCTTCAAGAATGCCCCGCAGAAGAAGCAACAGGAAAGGGCCCTCTATCGCATCGTTGAGATTCTGAGGGAAAAGAAGGACTGGGAGGACGTGACCACCCGCGCGAAGGAATACCTTACGACCGAGGGTTACCGCCGTTATGCGGCTGAGGTTTCGTTCATGCTGTGCCAGTCCTACGACAAACGCGGAATGCGGGAGGATGCCATCTCATCCTACAACAATACGTGGGCCGGCTACACCGGGCTTATCCGGGTTTCCGCCCCCTCCATAAAGCGGGTGATGGAACTGGTCTGGGAGCGTAACACCGGGGAGGACCGCCAGCAGGCGTATGAAATCGGCTACAAGTTCCGTGATTCGACGGAGCACCTTCTCGCGCAGATGAAGGACGAGGAAAAGAAGCTCTGGGAGCAGGTGAAGGACCTCGTCCAGCGCTACGAGGACGATAGTTCGGTCACCAAGATCGTGGAGGAGGAAAAGAAGGGGAGGTAGGTTCCCGTCCGTCGTCGCTGTCGAACACTCAACTGAATGAAACAATGAAAAAACTGATTCTCGGCATCATCTTCCTGTTTGTCTCCGTGATCAGGCTTCCTGCCGCGGATGCTCTGTCCCTCATCGGCTACACCGAGCCGGTGAGCAAGCAGGACGACATCATGAAAGTGTGGATCACGGCCGCCAGTTCCACCCAGATCGAGTACAAGACCACCCCGCAGAGTCTGAACCGCAACCGGATCAAACGTTCAGACGTGAAATCGGTCTATTTCTTCGAGCCTCCCATCTTCAAGGAGGCCGTGGAGCTTTATGAAAGTCGCGATTACCGGGGCGCCCGCGAAAAATTCGCGGCGTGCAAGGAAGCCTTCGACAAGCTCGACAACATCAAGGGGAACTACGGGACCCTGGCAGGATTCTACGAGCTGGAGACCTGCCGCAAGATGTTTGACCTGGAGAGCCTCAAGAAGCTGCTCGACGTCTACCAGTTCGGGTCCCTGGCCCGGGAACACCAGCGCAACCAGCTGGAGGTTTATGCCGTCTGGAATGCGGTGCGCACCAAGAGCTGGTCCCGCCTCGATGCCCTGGCGGTGGAGGTTCTGGAGAAGAAGAAGTGGATTGGAGAACACCTGGCCCAGATCAAATACTGCCACGGACTCGCTCTCGAAGGCCTGGGCCGCGATACCGACGCCCTGATCGCCTTCAACGGGGCGTTCACCGCGGACTACACCGCCTCGGAAGAGCTCACCCAGGCGGCGACCCTGGCCTGCCTGCGCATCATCAAGGCCAACGAAGAGGTGAAGCTGGCCATCCAGCTCTGGGGGACGGAGGATGAGGATCCGAATTCCCCCGGCTATTTCCTCCTGCAGGAGGGGCTCGCCATGTGCGATCTCTGGAAGAAATCCCTCGGTAGCGGCAAGGTGCTGCCTTCCGACTACGCCTTTTTTCTGCGCTACCGGGAGGAGAACAAGCCGAAGGTGAAGGCCAAGCCCAAGCCGAAGGCTGATGCGGAAGAGAAGCCCAAGGAGGAAGAGAAGCCCAAGGAGGAAGAGAAGCCCAAGGAGGGAGAGAAGCCCAAGGAGGGAGAGAAGCCCGAGGGCGATGAAAAGCCCAAGGAGGATGGCTGACCCGCGTCGCTTGCAAGGCAACCTGTAGCGATCGAACCTGATTCAACCCGGGGTCCGGGGCCCTCGGTTCCTGTGTCCGGGCAGGGACGCGTCTTCAGCTGCTTGGCCTGGCCTTGCGTCCCTCGTCGATGAGACGCCAGAACTGCTTGGATTGCGCGAGTTCCTCGTCTTCCGCCCGGAATGGCAGCTTGGACCGGAAGATGAAGTCCTGGAAGGTGTTCTTGTGGAGGACGCGATGGACTCTCACATGATCATCGATCACTTCGAAGTAGAAGCGCCAGTCGCGGGAACGGAACCGGTAGAGCGTCTTGCCATCCCTCTCGATCCTGCCGAAACGATCATCCTCCAGATGAGTCAGGTCGTCCTCGCTCACCGTGAACTCGTCGAGGAGTTCAAGTTGCTCCAGGGTGTCGAGCAGGGAGATTTCGGCCGCGCTGACCTCGTTGAAGACGATCTGGAGCACGCCCGATGCTACACCGCGGCAGGCCGGATGAAACGGGAAAATGGAAGGGGATCCGCCTGCTTGAATCTCAGCTCCGGGATCTAGGGGTGATGCCCATGGTCGTGATCATGCCCGTGGGAGTGGGGGAGATTCAAGGCGTGGGCGGCTTCGTGTTCGATGTGGTGGTAGATCTCACGGAGTGGGGTGCCGCTCTCGGCGGCTGCCTGGCGGCAGTCTTCGTATTCGGGGGTGACGCGGGACTGCCCCCCCGGCAGGGTAGCGATCTTCACGCGAATCCTGCCGAACTTGGTGTCTACCGCCTCGCTGCGTCTGGGGAGGGAGTCCCGCCGCACTTCCTGGCGGCGCACCCCGAGGGTGGAGCTTTCGTGGAAGAGGAGGTGCTCCAAGGCGTCGGCGTGCTGGGGCTTGGCGAGGGCCTGGAGGAGCACTCCGGGGCGGCCCTTCTTCATCTGGGCGGGAATCACCGAAACGTCCAGTGCGCCGGCTTCCATCAGATGGCCGGCGAGGTGGCCCACCAGTTCCGGTGATTCATCGTCCAGATTGGTCTCGAGTTGCACGAGGGTCTCGGTGAGGAGCCCGGAGGTGCCCACCGCCTCCCCGATGATGAGTCGCAGGACATTGGGGATCTCAAGGTCATTGCTGCCCGCGCCGTAGCCGACGGCATCGAGGGTGAGGGCGGGGATGGGACCGAAACCGTTGGCCACCTCCGAGAGGACGGCCGCCCCGGTGGGAGTGACCAGTTCGACATCGATGCGGGTGCCCGTCACCGGACACCCCTTCATGAGGGCAAGGGCGGCGGGGGCGGGCAGGGGAATCCGGCCATGGGCCCCCGTCACGAATCCGCGGCCGAGGGGGAAGGGCGAGACCCGGACCTGTTCGATTCCCAGCGCTTCCAGTCCGGCCAGGGTGCCGCAGACGTCAACGATGGCATCGACCCCGCCCACTTCGTGAAGGTGCACTTTCTCGACCGTGGAATCGTGAATGGCGGCCTCCGCTTCGCAGATCCGGGTGAAGATGCGGATGGCGGTTTCCTTCACCCGGTCCGAAAGGTGACTGTCCTCCACCACCCCGCGAATGTCGGCAAGGTGGCGTTCCGGGGCGTCGTCGTGGACATGGACATCCACCTTGACGGCGCTGAAGGCATTCTTCGAAACGCGATTGATGTGGAGGTGAAAGTCCTTGAGGTGGAGCTTGGCGAGCTCTGCCTCCAGCTGGGCGGCGGGGAGCCCGGCGTCCACCAGGGCTCCCAGCATCATGTCTCCGCTTGCTCCCGCGATGCAGTCGAAGTAGGCCGTGCGCATGGACGGATTGGAACGGGGAATGGGTGCGAAGGAAAGCTCCAACCCTCCCCGGTTTCAATAGGAGCCGCCGGTCCGCATGATCGTGCTGGCCACCATGGCGGCCCCGAAGCCGTTGTCGATGTTGACCACCGCCACCCCGGAAGCGCAGGAGGACAACATGGCGTGCAGGGCGGTTTCCCCGCCGCGGGAGACCCCGTAGCCCACGCTGGTGGGAATCCCGATTACCGGGCAGGCCACCAGTCCACCGATCACGCTGGTAAGGGCACCCTCCATTCCCGCCACGCTCAGGACCACGCCGGCGCCGCGGAGTTTCTCCAGCTTGTCGAGGAGACGGTGAAGGCCGGCTACGCCCACGTCAGTGAGGCGCTCGACGCGGTGGCCGAGAAACTCAAGGGTCTGGGAGGCCTCCTCGGCCACGGGAAGATCGGAAGTGCCCGCACAGGCCACCACCGCGTAGGGGTGGGCGGGGGCCTCGGGGCGGTCGCCGAGGGTGAGGAGGCGGGAGAGACTGTTGTAATTGGCCTCGGGCAGGGACTCCTGCACTGCCCGTGCCTTGCGGTGGTTGACCCGGGTGGCGAGGGCGCGCTGGTGAGCTTGGAAAAGCCGGTCGAGGATCTCAATCAGCTGCTCCGCGCTCTTGCCGGCACCATAGACAGCCTCAGGAGCTCCCTGGCGTAGTTCGCGGTGGGTGTCAACGGTGGTGTGAGCGAGCTCCGCGAAGGGCAGTTCCCGCAGCTTCTCCATGGCTTCCGCGGTAGAAATCTCTTCGGCGGCGACCTGCCTGAGCAGTTCCTCAATGTGTTCCGGACTCATTTCTTTTTGAGGCCGTCATTCATGCTGCCGGAACGGAATCCCGCGAGATCCAGGGTAGCGTAGAGGAAGCCCGCCTCCCTCATTGCGCTCGTGATGTGTTCACCATGCTCCACCGCCAGCGGGAGCTCGTTCCTGCTCACCTCAATGCGGGCCACCTGGTCGTGATGGCGCACCCGTAGTTCGCGAAAGCCCAGTTTGTGCAGGGCGGCCTCGGCCTGTTCGATCTGGGCCAGTTTTTCCGGGGTGACCTCGGAGCCGTAGGGAACCCGGGAAGAGAGGCAGGCATTAGCGGGGAGGTTCCAGTTGGAAAGTCCCAGTTCACGGGCCCAAGTCCGGATTTCCTCTTTCCCGATCCCGGCTTCCTGGAGAGGGCTGCGCACGCCGTGTTCACGAGCGGCCTGCAGGCCGGGCCGGTGGTCCCCGGTATCGTCAGCATTGGTGCCGTCGAGGATCCAGGGGAAGCCCTCCCGGCCCGCGAAGTCGATGAGGGATTGATAGACGTTGGTCTTGCAGAAGTAGCAGCGCTGCGGATCGTTGCGTTGGTAGCGGGAATCCTCGGTTTCGCCACTCTTGATCAGTTCGTGGGTGGCCCCGATCTCGCGCGCGATGTCCTGGGATGCTTCCAGATCGCGGCGGGCCAGGCTGGGCGAGACCGCGGTGACGGCCACTGCGTTGGCCCCGAGTTCCTGGCAGGCAAGTCGCAGAACGAGGGTGCTGTCGATTCCGCCTGAGAAGGCCACCAGCACGCGTTCGAACCCCCTGATGAGGTCCGAAGCACGGCGACGGGCGGGATCGTTCATGAGCAAAACGCGGGCGCGGACCTTACGCAACGGCATGTCGGGCCGTTCGGCAAGGCGACAGGTGATGAAAGCGGGAGTTTTCCCACCCTTCTGCTGGAAATCCTGGAGCCTGATTTCCCCGGGATGGGGTGGGAGGGAGTAACCCTTTTCCCTCGACAGGGGGGCCCGGCCCGTGCGAGTTGTCCGGTCGATGAGCAATTGGACCACGGCACCTACCCTTCCCGTGCTGCGACTCGGACGCTAGTCCGGGTTCATATGTGTATTGGTCCAACTTCTGTTTCCCGGTTTTTGGGGCGAACTGCGTCCAATGCGCTTGCCAAGGCTCTGACAAAAGATCAACACCAACGAACTGAACCATGAACACCCAGAACATCCGAAAGTACCGGCTCTTCCCCGAGGTCGGCCTTACGGATCGGCAATGGCCGGACCGTGCGATTACCGAGGCGCCCATCTGGTGTTCGGTCGATCTCCGAGACGGCAACCAGTCCCTGCCCGTCCCCATGAGCGTGGAAGAGAAGCTGGAGATGTTCGAACTCCTCGTGGGAGTGGGGTTCAGGCAGATCGAGGTCGGGTTTCCCTCAGCCTCCGATACCGAGTTCAATTTCCTGCGCCGCCTGGTGGAGGATAAACGGATTCCGGATGAGGTTCAGGTGCAGGTCCTGGTGCAGGCTCGTGAGCACCTGATCCGCCGCACCTTCGAGGCGCTCGATGGCGTGAAGAATGCCATCGTACATATGTACAACTCCACTTCGCCGCTGCAGCGCCGGGTGACTTTCAGCGATGCCAGTCGCGGGGATATCAGGAAGATCGCGGTGGATGGAGCCAGAATGGTGAAGGAACTGATCCCCACCGTCCCGGGGACCAACATTGACCTCGAGTATTCGCCGGAGTCGTTCTCCGACACCGAGCTTGAGTTTGCGCTGGAGGTTTGCGAGGCGGTCATGGATGTGTGGGAACCTACCCCGGAGAAGCCGGTCATCCTGAACCTGCCCGCGACCGTGGAGTGGACCACCCCCAATATTCACGCCGACCAGATCGAGTGGTTCTGCCGCAACGTGAAGAACCGGGAGAGCGTACATATTTCATTGCACACCCACAACGACCGGGGCACCGGGATTGCGGCCACCGAACTGGGCCTGCTGGCCGGCGCCGACCGGGTGGAGGGCACTCTTTTCGGCAACGGGGAACGGACCGGGAACCTGGACATCGTGATTGCGGCGCTGAACATGAACAGCCACGGGATTGAAACCGGTCTCGATTTCACCGACCTGCCGCGCATCCGGGAGGTTTACGAGCGGACCACGCGGATGGAGGTTCCCGACCGCCAGCCCTACGCCGGGGAGCTGGTGTTTACCGCCTTCTCGGGCAGCCACCAGGATGCCATCAAGAAGGGGTTTGACCGGCGTCGTAAGGAGGCGGCCGGGGAGGAAGGGGAAGTGGTCAAGTGGGGCGTGCCCTACCTGACTATCGACCCGGAGGACATCGGCCGCAGCTATGAAGCGATCATCCGGATCAACTCACAGTCCGGGAAAGGCGGGGTGGCCTATATCCTCGACCGCGAATACGGGTTCGATCTCCCCAAGACCATGCACCCCCAGGTTGGCAAACAGGTCTACGATCTCGCCGATCAACTGGGACGTGAACTTCATCCCGGCGAGGTGAAGGATGCCTTCTTCAGGTATTTCGCCAACGTGGGGGAGCCGCTGCACGTGATCGACTACGAGCTCGATCAGCAGACGGGTGAACGGGGGACGGTGCGTTGCCGGGCGGAGGTTCTTCTCAACGGAGAAAAGCGTCACATCGTGGGTCTGGGTAACGGACCCATCAATGCCTTTGTGCACGCGCTGGAGGAGGAAGGGCACAAGGATTTCGTTCTCACCGACTACCGGTCCCATGCCCTGCGGGACGGATCCAGCTCCGATGCCGCCGCCTATGTGCAACTCAAGCACGATGACGGGCGGCTGGTCTGGGGCGCAGGAATCGATTCCTCCATCGAGATGGCAGGTCTCAAGGCGCTGGTAAGTGCCTGGAACCTTCTACGGTAGGGAAGCAATTGGGTTCATAGCGCAGGGAGACTTTCGAGTCATCATGGTCCGGGCAGGGAACACCAGGCCAGTTCGTGGGGGCTGGGAAGGCTGTCCTATTTCAGGTCTTTCGGGATCGAATGATACCATGGAAGCTGCACCATCGGCTGGCGGAGCCAGTTGGTGGCGGGCTCAAAGGTGAAGAACTGTGCAATATAGAGCTCAAGGGCGAAAAGGAGCAAAAGAAGAAGGGTCGCGGCACGCAGGAAGAGGCGACCAATAAAGGAGAATGCGGTGAGGCCGGTTCGCATCAACCCAGGAGGAGCTGGAGGTTTTTCTGCAACTCGTGCGTGTTCGAAGATCTTTTGCTCGCGGTCCGTCACCTCATCTTTTTGCCAGCGGGAAGCAACAATTGCGTCATAGGATGCATCCGCGTAAATGCGACCTGCGATAAGCTTCAATAGAAGAAACCCAGGCACGATAAAGAAGGCGGCCCAGAAGAAGTAGTAAGCGTTGAGGAAGGAAACAATCTCGGCGCTGGACTTCCCTTCGAACGAATCGCCGTTTCCGACAACCGTGAGGGCGCTTACCGCGACCATGAAGATTGCGCCAAGGAAGGTGTAGCTGCCACTGAGGACGAGGCAGGTCATCGGTCGGGCCCGGATGACGTCGCGGACTTTACGGTAGGACCAAAATGCCCTGGTGGATCCGGTTATCGCCTGACGGGCTTGCGCGATGGGAATGTAGGTCATTGCGACCATGAACAGGAAGATCCCGATGAGTCCCCAGAGAGGTCCGATTTCCGCCTGTTCGTAGCCCTTCTTGAAGGAGTTGTCCCAACCCGAGTACCAGGAGAACATCATGATCATTCCGCCGGGCAGGGTGACCAGGAAGGAATTGAGCGTAATGAGGGAACCGGTTCTCCAGTTCGCCCCGAGTGAGCCGAGCAAGGCACGAAGGATTCCGGCGATCCGGGAGTGGAAGGCGGTCCCCTCCGTGCCAGAGAGAATATTTCCGGAGCGCTCGGACAGGAACCACCGTGGCAGGGTTCTCCGGTTGTCGGGGTCCTTGCCGAGGCGGATGGCCCAGAGCTTGTGGGCCCTGTGTTGCACCAGGCGGTAGGTCCAGCCCGCGAAGAGGATTGCGAGGGGAATACTCATGCAGGCGAGCGTCGCGAAGATCCACGACTTGAAGATCCGACCTGTAGCAACCAGAAAACGGAGGGGAGCCGGGAGCACCCTGGGCGCTGGGACCGGCGGAGGCATTTCCTGTGCCTTTGCTTCCGTCGGGGATGAGAAAGGAGACGAACCCATGGAGGGTATTCAGGATTGCGAGCTTCGGGGGTTGCGGCTCTTTTCCGCCTGCGGTTGGAAGGAAGGACTGTTGACTGCGTGTGCGCGGGCGATCATTCCGGGATCTTCTACGCGATGGCTTCCGCGAGGGGAGGCCCTTCTGCAAACCGGGTGGGCATGTTCATGTAATGGCCGACGGTTGCAGCGACTGAGATCTGGTCCACCGGGTGGTCGACTACCTTGTTTCGGGGAACGCCGGGCCCAAGGATGAGCGCCCAGATCTGGTGTGAAGATTTCGAGTTGAAGTGATGCTGGTAGGGGACTGCTACGAGGCGATTGTTGTCGCGGCCGCAGTCCGGGACGATAACGCAGACCGTGTTGTCCCGATAGAATGGATCCGCCTCGATGCCGTTGACGAGCTGCTTCAATCCTTGGTCAATGATGGAGATGCCTCGTGTGTAGTGATTCTTGTTTCCCCAGTGGACGTAGTCGGGATCATTGTAGTTTATCATCAGGAGCCGTGGTTGCAGGTGCCTCATGCTCCACAGGCAAAGCTCCGTCAGGAGTCGGTCGCCACGCGGATTGATGAATCCGTCGCTGCCGTAGTGCTGCTTCCAGCGGGTCCAGAAGTTGTGAAGTTTCCCGTGTTGCTTGGTGCGGCCTCTGATCCTGTAGTCAAGCGAGCGCATTTTGTTGAGTTCGGCCTTCTTCTTCTCGAGTTGCGGGCCATTCCAGCGGCCTTCCCGGATCTGCTGGTCGAGGAGCCACACCTTGTAACGGTAGAGCGAGAGGGTTTCGGATTTGAAGTTTGCACCGAAGAGATGGTGATTACTGAACGAGTAGAACTCCTCGGAGGTGCGATCCTCCCCGTTGATGATGAGCGTCTCATGTTCAGCTACGGCGTAGGTCTTGCGCAGATACTCAAAAACGGTGGGAACCTTGGCCTCGAAGCGTTCTCCGAGGAAGGTATCGTTGACGTCTCTGAAGTTGTCGTACTTCCCGGTGAGGATATGAAGGGTTCCTTCTCCGTGGCTCGTGTTGATATTGCGGAATCGGTCGATCGACATGTCCTTGAAAAGCGTGCCGCGCCGGGTGAGTTCCTTGCAGAGAAAGGGCGAGTAGGTGTGCTGCGGGTCGATGGTTTCCCGCCGTCTTACGCCCCCGCCGAACCTTATGATTATGACGTTGGGCCCCGTATAAACCGGTCGAGTGTCGGGTGCGGCCGCGGGGGAAAGACCCGATTCAAGTCCCAGGCAGGTTGCAGTGCCCAGGGCGGTACGGAGGATGTCACGTCGGGAAGTTGCGCTCGTGATCATTGGGTGATTATGTCGCACTCATCAGCAATGTCTGCTTCATTCAGGATGCGAAGGGTTCCGAAGCTTCCCGGTCATCCTGGCAGGCCCCACTGGTGGGTGCCGGGCGAGGCAGACTGGGGAGGCGATTCTGATATGGTTACCAGACCCCGAGCTCTTCCAATTGCCTGGTGGCGGTTCCAGCCCAGTCTCTGTTGGCGGCGGGCGAGGCGGGACTGGGGTGGAGGATCCTGCCGATGGTGGCCCCGGACTCGAGATCCGCCGCCGTACCTGCCAGCTGCTTTTCGGCGTAGGTGCCAACCCCGATGAGATACTGCGGGTCGAGGAGCTGGACGAGGGTGCGGAGATGGGCGAGGCAGGCCTCATCGACGGGCTTCATGGATTCGGCCGGAATCTTGTCCGGGGTCAGGTTGGCCCCGGTGTCCTTCATCCAGACCAGGGGGCAGTAGTTGGCCACGAAGTGATCGGCAAAGAAGTCATTCGGGTCGGGAAAACGCTCGGCGAAGAGTCCCCAGAGACGTCGGCCACTCACTTCCGAGCGTTCGCAGTCAAACCCGGTGATAGGGCGCCTGGGGTGTTCGGGATCCGGTGTTCCTACTGGGCCTGAGATCCCCATCCAGTCGCGGACGGAGGAGATTTCGCCAAAGGGAACACCGGTCTGAGCCATCCCGACGGGCCCCGGGTTCATCCCCAGCAAGAGGACGCGTTTCGTCCCCGTCCCGAAGCGCCCGAGGTAATCGCAATGCCGCTCCCACGCGTAGTCGAGCGGGTTGTAGGTGTGGGAGACGGGATCGGGAAAAGTCAGCGGGCGGAGTTTCTTCCGCAGTTCATCCGCGGCGTCGATGAGGGTCGGCACGGGGGGGACGGTGCGACTGCCCGAGCCTCAAGTCGAGACTGGCCGGGAAACTGCTAGGAATTTCCTTTTTCAGGCCTGTTTTTCAAGCCCGATCTGAGCCGACTGCTAGGAAATTGCTTTTTCAGCCCTGTTTTTCCAGCCCGATCTGAGCCGGGGTAGGTGGGGGTGCAACCTGGAGTGGGAGATGACGGGAGGCGAAGTGTGGAGCTTTGGGGAGCTGCCCGAGATTGCGGATTCGGTGTATCCGGGCCTGGTCGATGAAGGGGAGACGGTGGGGATGCGGGCTTTCCTGGAGAAGGACGAAGCGGCTGAGAGTCACCGAGCAGGGTGCGTGCGGCTGTTTATGTTGGACCAGTCAGAGCAGGCGGCCTTCGTCCGCAAGCAGTTGCCGCTCGGGCCGAGCGCCAGGCTCTACGCGCCGATCTTGAGCGCCAACGGGGAGTTGCCGGAGGACCTCTTGCGGTGCGCGGCGGAAGGCGCGATGGGTTCTCTGCCGCGGACCGAAGAGGAGTTCTCCCGGGTGTCGCGGGAAGGAAAGAGCAGGTTGTACGAGTGTGCGCAGGCACTGGCGGAGGGATTGGAACAAGCGGTGGAGAGCTATCGCCGCATCTCGGAGTGGATGGAGCGCCATCGCGCCGACCCTCACCTCGGGGAGGTGGCGCGTGATCTCGATGAGGAACTGGCCTGGTTGTGGCGAGCGGGCTTTGCGTGGAAAGCCGGCTATGGCCGCATGAGACGCTACCAGAGGTTCTTTTATGGAATCGAAGAGCGTCTCCAGCGACTCGACAGCCAGCCGCTGGTGCGCGATGAGGAAAAACAGGCGAGGATCCAGCCCCTGTGGGAGGAGTGGATCGCCCAGTGGACGGCCCACCCCGAAGCGGTGCGATTTTGGGAGCCGGGGTGGATGCTGGAAGAATTGCGGCTCTTGCTCTTTGCGCCCGGGCAGCCGCGGGAAATGAGGGTCAGTGAGAAGAAGATCGGCAAGATCCTGGAGGAGTTGAGGTAGAGACCGACTCCCGACGGGCCACTTTGAC
>Ga0310345_10004842_pt1 | contig 12125 bp, 8 predicted proteins | sample HC15DNA20500_MG_FD_204667 | JGI IMG/M metagenome (GOLD analysis project Ga0310345, IMG submission 204667) | Marine microbial communities from station ALOHA, North Pacific Subtropical Gyre - HC15-DNA-20-500_MG | ecosystem: Environmental > Aquatic > Marine > Oceanic | place: Pacific Ocean: North...
GGGCGATCACCGCCTGCGGGCCGGCACGGCCGTTCCCGACGTGAAGCTCGCCCGGGCCGCCGCCGATGCCGCCATCGCCGGCCTCGCCTTCTATCGCGGCATTCCGGGCTCACTTGGCGGCGCGCTCCGCATGAATGCCGGGGCCCATGGCCGCGAGACCAAGGATGTGGTGGTCGAGGCCCGGGCCGTGGACCGCCAGGGCGAGATCCATGTGCTGAGCCTCGCCGATCTCGACTACAGCTACCGCCATTGCGGCGCGCCCGAGGACCTCATCTTCACCGAGGGCCTGTTCCAGGGCTTTCCTGGCGAGACCGCCGCAATCCAGGCGGAGATGAATGAGATCGCCGACTACCGGGAAGAGGTGCAGCCCATCAAGAGCCGCACCGGCGGCAGCACCTTCAAGAACCCGGCCGGTCACAAATCCTGGCAGCTCATCGATGCCGCGGGCTGCCGCGGTCTGGAGGTCGGCAACGCCAAGGTTTCCGAGCTCCATTGCAACTTCCTGATCAACGAGGGCGGGGCGTCCGCAGACGACCTGGAAACCCTCGGCGAAACCGTCCGCGCGCGGGTCAAGGAGTCCAGCGGCGTCGATCTCGACTGGGAGATCAAGCGCCTGGGCACGAAAGAATAAAAATTTCGCGCGTTTCGGCCCCTTAAGTCACCGTATCCGTTGTCAGATTCCCGCCTCTGGCGTAGACCGGAGGGGGAGGTGATTCGCTTATCGATTCGGCATCGATAAGCAAATTGGCGATGGGGGATATCCACAATTGAGCGAAGACGCGGCCCATAAAGCGACCCAGGCGTCTGTTCATGTGGCTGTGTTGATGGGCGGACTGTCTGCTGAGCGGGAGGTTTCCTTGCGCTCCGGCGACGCCTGCGCCAAGGCCCTCGAAGAAGAAGGCTACCGCGTCACCAAGATCGACGCCGGCCGCGATGTCGCCAGCCGCCTCGTCGAAGTTTCCCCCGATGTCTGCTTCAACGCCCTCCACGGCCGTTTCGGCGAGGATGGCTGCGTCCAGGGCATCCTGGAGACCCTCGGCATTCCCTACACCCATTCCGGCGTGCTTGCCTCAGCCCTCGCCATGCACAAGGAGAGGGCGAAGGCCGCTCTGAAGGCGGGTGGCGTGCCCGTGGCCGAAAGCCTCGTGCTGCCGCGCCTGGAAGCGGCCAAGGCGCACCCCATGAAGCCGCCTTACGTCATCAAGCCCGTTAACGAAGGCTCCAGCGTCGGCGTCTACATCGTGCGCGAGGATCAGGAGCATCCGCCTCAGGAGCTCTATGCCACCGAATGGGGCCACGGCGACGAGGTGATGGTGGAGCGTTTCATCCCCGGCCGGGAGCTCACTTGCGCGGTGATGGGCGACGAGGCGCTCGACGTGATCGAGATCTGTCCGGCCCAGAAATCCGCCTTCTACGACTATGAGGCGAAATACGCCGCAGGGGGCTCCGATCACGTCCTACCCGCTCAACTTTTACCAAATGTTTACCAGTTGGTACGGAAGCTGTCGGTAGCGGCTCATCGGGCACTGGGCTGCCGAGGGGTAAGCCGCTCGGACTTCCGTTACGACGATTCAGCGGCGGGATCCGGGGGCCTCATCTGTCTAGAAGTTAACACCCAACCGGGAATGACATCCACGTCGCTGGTGCCCGAACTGGCGGCGTATAGCGGGCGCTCATTTGGAGAGCTGGTCCGCTGGATCGTGGAGGACGCGTCGTGCAATCGCTGAACTTCTGGCCGCTTCGGCCGAAAGAGCAAGGCGAAGACCGGGCCGACCCGCTGTTTCGGCGGTCGATCGCGCCCCCGCGCGGCCGCAACCTGACCACCATCAAGGTTTCCGACTCCCGCGAAGTCCGGCGCGTGGCCTCCCGCCGCCTTCGCCGCATTGAACTCGCCTCGAGCCGCAAGCAGCGCCCGTGGCGCCTCTTCGCGCTCGTCTTCGTAGGGCTGAGCGCGACCTACGGCCTCTGGTCGGGCGGTCAGGTCCAGAAGCTCTACGAGCAGGCCGAGAACGGCGTCGGCGCAATGGCGGTTGCCGCCGGGCTCGGCGCCCAGCGCATCGTGCTCGAAGGCCAAGCCCACGCCTCCGACGCAGAGATCGCCAAGGCCCTCGGTGCCGACTCCAACACCATCCTCCTCGGCTTCGACACCGCCGCCGCCAAGGAGCGGCTGGAGCAGGTGCCGTGGGTCAAGCACGCCCAGGTCATGCGGCTTCTGCCCTCGACCCTCAAGGTCGTCATCGAGGAGCGCACGCCCTTCGCCATCTGGCAGAACAAGGGCAAGACCTACGTGGTGGATTCCGAAGGCGCCGTGCTGGCCCCGGCCATCCCCGACGCCTACCCGAAGCTGCCCATCGTGGTCGGGCAGGGCGCGGCGGAGAATGCCGAGGAGCTGTTCGCCACCCTCGCGCTGTTCTCCAACCTGGAAGAGAAGATGCTCGCCGCCATCCGGGTCGGCGACCGCCGCTGGAACCTGAAGCTGATTTCGGGCCTCGATGTGATGCTGCCGGACGACAATATCGGCCAGGCGCTCACCGCCCTCACTGAGCTGGACGACCGGCGCGGCATCCTGAACCGCGACATCGCCAGCGTCGATCTCCGCTTGGGCGACCGGGTGACCGTTCGTCTCCACGAAACTCCGACGAGTCCTGCCGGCGGGCCACCCGGCCAGGACTCCGAACTGCCGACGGCGAGCACGAGTCCTGCTCCACCGAAGGGAAGCACGTAAGGCAACACCGACTGACATATGGGAACTCGGCCTGATCGCGATCGGGCCATTTTGGATCAGGTAAGACTTGGATGCGGCATCCAATCATAAATAGGGGAAGGCGACCGCGCATCGTGACCGTGCTCGATTTGGGCACGAGCAAGATTGCGTGCCTGATCGCCAAGGCAAAGCCTGCCCCCGATTGGCTGGAGACCAACGAGCCCATGCAGTTCGAGCTGCTGGGCTTTGGGCATCATCGCGCCGAGGGTCTGAAGGGCGGTCTGATCGTCCACCTGGACAGCGCCGAGCACTGCATCCGCTCCGCCGTCGACGAGGCCGAACGCATGGCCGGCGTCACCGTGGAGGACGTGCACATCGCCGTCACCTGCGGCCGCCTGAAGAGCGACAGCTTCTCCGCCTCCGTCGCGCTGCCCAACGGCGTGGTCCGCGAAGACGACATCATGCGCATCCTGGCCGGCGCTCGCCAATATGCCGGCCGCGATGGCCGCACGGTGCTGCACGGCCTGCCGACCAGCTACGGCCTCGACGACAATAGCGGTATCCACGATCCCGTCGGCATGTGCGGCGAGCGCCTGAAGATCGACATCCACACGGTGACCGCCGACGACGTGGCCATGCGCAATCTCATGCTCTGCGTGGAGCGCTGCCATCTGAACATCGCCGCCCTGGTCGCCGCCCCCTATGCGAGCGCGCTCTCCGTGGTCACCCACGACGAGGCCAAGCTCGGTGTGGCCTGCCTCGATCTCGGCGCCGGCACCACGACCCTTTCGGTCTTCGCCGACGACCACCTGATCCATGTCGATGCCATCGCGATGGGCGGCTACGGCATGACCACCGACATCGCCCGTTCGCTCTCCACCCCGATCGAGCATGCCGAGCGCTTGAAGACGCTGCACGGCAGCGCGTTCGCAACGGAGTCCGACGAGTGCGAGATCATCACCTATCCGTCCGTCGGCGACGTCCATAACCGCAACCTGAACCAGATCACCAAGGGCGAGCTGGCCGTCATGATCCGCCCGCGCATCGAGGAGATCCTGGACCAGATGCGCCGGCGCCTCGCCTCCAACGCTCACGCTTCCGAAGCCGCTCAGCACATCGTTCTGACCGGCGGCGGCAGCCAGCTCACCGGATTGAGCGAGCTCGCCTCCAACATGTTTGGCCGCCCCGTGCGCCTAGGCCGTCCGCGCAAGCTGACCGGCGCGCCGGAGACCGCAGGCGGCCCCGATTTTTCTGCGGCAACTGGACTTCTCTTCCAGTGGGCGCGGGATGATGACCGGCTGGCGAGCCGGGCGGAGCAGCGTTTTCTCGGTACCGGTACAGGGTACTTCGCATGGGTAAGCGAATGGATCCGAGACAACTTTTGACGATGTCACACCTATGGCTCTTGCGCGAAAGGGCTTCAGTCGCTTCGGAAGGAGCCAGACATGACAGACACACCTCACACCGGAGAGGATCGGAATAGAGACATGACTATCAATCTCAGAGTCCCAGATACGACGGAACTCAAGCCGCGCATCACTGTCTTCGGTATCGGTGGCGCCGGCGGAAACGCCGTCAACAACATGATCGCCAAGGGTGTGCAGGGCGTCGAGTTCGTCGTCGCCAACACGGACGCCCAGGCTCTCGCCAGCTCCACGGCCGACCGGCGCATCCAGATGGGTGCCAACGTCACCGAAGGGCTGGGCGCAGGCTCCAAGCCGGAGATCGGCTCGGCGGCAGCCGAAGAGGCGATGGCCGACATCAAGGCCCACCTCTCCGGCTCCCACATGGTCTTCATCACCGCCGGCATGGGCGGCGGCACCGGCACCGGTGCAGCACCCGTCATCGCCCGCGCCTCCCGCGAGGAGGGCATCCTCACCGTCGGTGTGGTGACCAAGCCGTTCCAGTTCGAAGGCGTGCGCCGCATGCGCTCCGCCGAGAACGGTATCAAGGAGCTTGAGCAGTATGTCGACACGCTGCTCGTGATCCCGAACCAGAACCTGTTCCGCATCGCGAACGAGAAGACCACCTTCGCCGATGCCTTCGCCATGGCCGACGATGTGCTGCGCTCCGGCGTCTCGTGCATCACCGACCTGATGGTGAAGGAGGGCCTGATCAATCTCGACTTCGCCGATGTCCGCGCCATCATGGCCGGCATGGGCAAGGCCATGATGGGCACCGGCGAGAGCGAGGGCGAGCGCCGCGCGGTGGATGCCGCCGAGCAGGCGATCTCCAACCCGCTGCTGGACGACATCTCCATGCGCGGTGCCAACGGCCTGCTGGTCTCCATCACCGGCGGCAACGACCTCACCCTGTTCGAGGTGGACGAGGCGGCGAGCCGCATCCGTGCGGAGGCCGACGAGGAGGCCAACATCATCGTTGGCGCCACCTTCGACGACAAGCTGGATGGCCGCATCCGCGTCTCCGTCGTGGCGACCGGTCTCGGCCCCGTCGAGATGGAAGAAGCCATCAATGAGAAGCTGGACGACAAGCCGACCCTGACCGAGCGTCTGGCCGGTCTCGGCACCTCGCCGAGCCCTTTCAAGCCTGAGGCGCCCAAGGCGCAGCACCCCGAAGCCAAGAAGCCGGAAGCTTCCGAGCCGCCGGTCTGGCAGGCCCCGGGCAATGTGACCATCGAGCGCCGTCCGGCCCCGGTTCAGCCCCAGAAGGAGATGAACCAGCAGAAGCCGGCCGCCCCGCAGCCGCAGTTCAAGCCGGCGCCGCCGGCGTCCGGTCCGCGCAACGTCCGCCGCATGCCCAATGTGGAGGAGTTCCCGATGGTCGCCCAGAAGGAGCTGAAAGCCCGCTCCGGCGAGCATCAGGCGCAAGGCCTGGAGGCTCATAAGCGGAAAGTCGGCTTCCTGGAGCGTCTTGCAGGCGTCGGCCGCGGCCTCGCCGGCAGCGACGAGGGCGAGAGCGGCGAGAAGCTGGAGCCCGATTTCGGCGGCGAAGAGCCCCGCGCCAAAGCCCCGGAAAGCGACGCCCCGCGTCAGGAGCGCCCGCAGCCCAAGGCTCCGGTGACCCCGATGCCCGGCCGCGAGGAGCAGGCAGCGCGCCCGCAGCCCCGTCCGGCGGCGGAGAAGCAACAGTCCCGCGAATCGAACGATTCGGAGGACGAGCTGGAGATTCCCGCGTTCCTGCGGCGTCAGGCGAACTAGGCGCTTTTCGGCATCGCAACAATTGTAACGACAGGATGTGAGAAGGGGGATAAAAAGGCTTATCGATCAATGTGTTACATGGTTACCGGACCGGTAACACATTGAAAGAAAGCGTGATTTGTAGCGTGCTACCCAGCCGCTTATGGTTCTCGACAGAAAGATCGACTGGCCCACAGAAGCGTAAACGCCGGGCCGGCGATCTCGGGGCAGGGGACGGCCCCGGAGCTGGGAACAAAAGTAACACTGCGGGGGACCATGAAGGGGTTCATTGGGGCAAAGCAAACCACGCTCGCCAACGAAGTTTCGTTGACCGGTATCGGCGTCCACAGCGGCGCGCCGGTCTCTCTTCTCCTCATTCCCGCCGACAGTGACACCGGCATTCGCTTCCTCATCGCCGATGGCGACGCCGAGGGCAGCGAGATCGTCGCCCATCAGCGCATGATCACCGGCGTCACGCTCTGTACGATCCTGAGCGACGGAAATGGCGCCTCTGTGGCGACGGTCGAGCACCTGATGGCGGCTCTCCGCGGCATGGGCGTCGACAACGTCATCGTAGAGATCGACAACGGCGAAGTTCCGATCATGGACGGCAGCGCCGCCCGCTTCGTCGAGGCGATCGACGAGGCCGGTCTCAAGGAGCTCGACGCGCCCCGCCGTTTCCTCAAGGTTCTGAAGCCGATCCGCGTCCAGGACGGCGCCGCCTCCGGCGAACTGGTTCCCCACAACGGTTTCCGCCTCGATATCGAGATCGATTTCGAGAACTGCTTCATCGGCCATCAGCGCCTGGAGCTGGATCTCAACCCCGGCGCCTTCCGCCGCGAGCTGTCCCGCGCCCGCACCTTCGGCTTCATGAAGGATGTCGAGCGCCTCTGGGCCTCGGGCATGGCGCTCGGCGCATCCCTTGAGAACACCGTCGCCATCGGCGACGACCGCATCATCAACCGCGAAGGCCTGCGCTACGAGGATGAGTTCGTGCGCCACAAGGCCCTGGACGCGGTCGGCGATCTTGCCCTGGTGGGCGCGCCCATCCTCGGTGCCTATCGTTCCGTGCGCGGCGGCCATCGTCTGAACAGCCTGGTTCTCGAGGCGCTCCTGGCCGATCCGGATGCCTGGACCATGGTTGACGCGCCGCGCCATCACGAAGTTCGCCACGCCGAGCTCAGCCCGCAACTCGCGGCTGCGAATTTCGCCGCAGAATAGATTAACGTCAGTAGCCTAGACGCTGAGCATCTCGGTGGGGTCGAAAAGCCCCATCGAGATGTTTGCTTTTTATGCCCTGAAATCTGCTATGGAATGTCCTGGCAAAGGGCACATCCTCGTCCCGGGCAAAAAAACACCATAATGCGCCGCTTGATTTGGGATCTCGGCGTTTTTTGGCTGCCCCGGTGATTATGGTTCACCCTTCGTAAAAGCGATCGCGTCAAGATCGCAGCCAGGAATCGCAGGAGATTCGATGCAGTTTTCGGTCCGGGGGAAATCGGCTTTGCGACGTGACCTGCTCTCAAGCCGGGCGTTCAAGCCCATTGGGGCGAGCGTAATGCTTGTGGCCGCCTCGATCCTGCTGGCTGGCTGCGGCGGCGGCTTCAATCCGTTCAAGAAGAAGGACGATCAGCCGGTCGGCGATTCGCGCCCACCCCAGGTGATCTACGGCGAGGCCGACACGCTTCTGAACGAGCAGGACTACACCGAGGCCGCCAAGAAGTACGAAGACGTCGACGTCAATCATCCGTACTCGACGGAGGCCCGCCGGGCCATCGTCATGTCGGCCTACGCCTACTATAAGAACGGCAAATATTCCGAGGCGATCTCCGCCGGCAAGCGCTACCTCACGCTTCATCCGGGCACGGACGAGGCGCCGCTGGCTCAGAACATCATCGCCATGTCGTACTACGATCAGGTGCTCGATCCGAAGCGCGACCAGACCAACGCGCGCGAAGCCCTGAACGCCTACGATACGCTTGTTCAGCGCTATCCCAGTTCGCGCTACGCCGCTGAGGCCCAGAACCGCGTCCGCATCCTGCGCAATCTGCTGGCCGCCCACTACATGACCGTCGGCCGCTACTACCTGCGCGATCATGACTATCTGGCCGCCATCAACCGCTTCCGCGACGTGGTGACCGAGTATCAGCAGACCGAGCAGATCGAGGAAGCGCTGATGCGTCTTACCGAGGCCTATCTGGCCCTCGGTATCGTGAACGAGGCGGAGACGGCCGCCGCCGTCCTGGGGCACAACTTCCCCAACAGCAAATGGTATCAGAAGGCCTATGCTCTTCTGCAGAAGACCGGACGAGCGCCCCACGAGCATGCGGGATCCTGGATCACGGAGACCTTCCGGGGCGAAGGCAACCCGGCTTAACGTCCAGCCATGCTGACCTCCCTGTCGATCCGCGACATCGTTCTGATCGACAAGCTCGACCTTGCCTTCGGCGAGGGGCTGTCGGTCCTGACCGGCGAAACCGGCGCCGGCAAGTCGATCCTGCTCGATGCCTTCACCCTCGCCATCGGCGGCCGGGGCGACGCCGCGCTGGTGCGCAAGGGCGAATCCCAAGGACAGGTGACCGCCGTGTTCGAGCCGGCGCCCGGCCACCCTGTGCTGGCGCTCCTGGATGAGAACGACATCGCCCAAGAGGGCACGCTGATCCTCCGCCGGGTCCAGAACAGCGACGGCCGCACCCGCGCCTTTCTCAACGACCAGACCGTCAGTATCCAGCTCCTGAAGCAGGTCGGCCAGATGCTGGTGGAGATCCACGGCCAGCACGACGACCGCGCCCTGATCGACCAGAGCGGTCACCGCGACCTGGTCGATGCCTTTGCCGGCCTCACCGGCGACGTCGCCAAGCTCGGCGGCCTCTGGGAGGACTGGAAGGCGGCAGAGCGTGCCCTCGAAGAGCATGCCCGCGAGATCGAGACCATCCGCGCCAATGCCGACTACGTCTCCCACGCTTTGGAGGAGCTCCGCGCCCTCGATCCCCAGGAGGGGGAGGAGGAGAGCCTCGCCGAACGCCGCTCCCTGATGATGAACGCGGAGAAGATCGCGAGCGAGCTCGACGAGGCCCTCGATGCTCTGCAGGGGGAGGGAACCGCTCAGGCCCGCATCGCCGCCGCGCTCCGCCGCATCGAGCGCCAGGCCGACAGCGCCGGCGATCTCCTCACCCCCGTGGCGGACGCCCTGGAGAAGGTGATGCTGGAGACGGAGAACGCCCGCAACACGATCGAGCGGAGCCTGGCCGCCACCGCCTTCGAGCCCCAGGAGCTGGAGCAGGCGGAAGAGCGGCTGTTCGCGCTTCGGGCTCTGGCCCGCAAGCACAAGGTCATGGTGGACGACCTTCCGGCCCTGACCGCCAAGCTCTCAGAAGAGCTGGAGAATCTCGAGCAGGGCGAAAGCCGCCTGGAAGCCCTGACTCAAGATGTGGCGAAAGCCCGCCAAGCCTTTGAAACCAAGGCCGTTGCCGTGAGCGAAGCACGCCAGGACGCGGCCGCGAAGCTCGACGAGGCCATCGTCGCCGAGCTCGGGCCCCTCAAGCTTGAGAAGGCGCGCTTCATCACCCGGATCGAGCGTTTGCCCCTGGAGCAGGGCGGCCCCAGCGGCATCGACCGGGTTGCCTTCCACGTCCAGACCAATCCGGGCACCGAGCCGGGCCCCATGATGAAGGTGGCGTCCGGCGGCGAGCTGGCCCGCTTCATCCTTGCCCTGAAGGTGGTGCTCGCCTCCCGCGGCTCTGCGCCCACTCTGGTCTTCGATGAAATCGACACCGGCGTCGGTGGCGCCACGGCCGCGGCCATCGGCGAGCGGCTCGCCCGTCTCGCCGACCAGGTGCAGGTGCTCGTGGTGACCCACGCGCCCCAGGTCGCCGCCCAGGCCCACGGTCATCTCCGCATCGCCAAGGAGAGCGTCGACGGGGCCGCGGGCGAAGCGGTCGCCACCCGCGTTACCCATCTGGAGGGCGAGCACCGGCGCGAGGAGATCGCCCGCATGCTCGCCGGCCAGGAGATCACCGACGAAGCCCGCGCCGCCGCCGAGCGGCTGATGAGCCACCGCGCGGGCGAGCGGGCATGAACTCGATCATGAGCTTGAGATCATGAGCGCCAAGGAGAAGAGCGGTGACGATCTCGCCAGCGTGGCGCCTGAGGATCTGACCGAAGAGCAGGCCGCCGAGGAGCTGAAGCGGCTTGCCGCCGCGATCGCCGAGAACGACCGCCTGTATTACCAGGACGACGCGCCGAAGCTCTCCGACGCCGCATACGACGAACTCCGCCTCCGCAACGAGGCGATCGAGACTCGCTTTCCTCACCTCGTCCGCGATGACAGCCCTTCCAACAGGGTCGGCGCCGCGCCGGTTGCCGCCTTCGGCAAGGTGAAGCACCGCGTGCCGATGCTGTCCCTGTCCAACGTCTTCGACGATGACGGCGTCGCCGATTTCGTGGACCGGGTCCGCCGCTTCCTGGGGCTGGAGAGCGACCAGCCGCTCGACTTCACCGTGGAGCCCAAGATCGACGGTCTCTCCATCACGCTTCGCTACGAGAAGGGCAAGCTGGTGGAGGCCGCCACCCGGGGTGACGGCTACGAGGGCGAGAACGTCACCCAGAATGTCCGCACCATCGCCGACGTGCCTCAGGAGATCGACGCGGAGGACTTCCCCGATCCCTTCGAGGTCCGCGGTGAGATCTATATGAGCCACGCCGCGTTCCTGAAACTCAACGAGGCCCAGGAGGAGAAGGGCGACCGGCTCTTCGCCAATCCGCGCAACGCCGCTGCCGGCTCCCTGCGCCAGCTCGACCCGAAGATCACCGCAAGCCGCCCTCTGCAGTTCTTCGCCTATAGCTGGGGCGAGACGGGCGATCTGCCGTCCGACACCCAATGGGGCGTCTACGAGGCCATGCGCCGCTGGGGCCTGCCCCTCAACCCGCTGATGCAGCTCGCCGACTCAACCGAGCAGATGATCGGCACCTATCGCGAGATCGAGACGGGGAGGGCGGGGCTCGACTACGACATCGACGGCATCGTCTACAAGCTGAACCGGCTGGACCTGCAGCAGCGAATGGGCTTCGTCTCCCGCTCGCCCCGCTGGGCCGTGGCCCACAAATTTCCCGCCGAGAAGGCGACCACCGTTTTGGAGGGGATCGAGATCCAGGTGGGCCGCACGGGTGCACTCACCCCCGTCGCCAAGCTCCAGCCGGTGACCGTCGGCGGCGTGGTGGTGAAGAACGCCTCGCTCCACAACGAGGACTACATCGCCGGTATTGGCGCCAATGGCGAGCCGATCCGCGAAGGTCGCGACGTCCGTGTCGGCGACACCGTCATCCTCCAGCGGGCCGGCGACGTGATCCCGCAGATCGTCGACGTGGTGCTGGAAAAGCGGCCCAAGAGCGCAAGGCCTTACGAGTTCCCGACGCTTTGCCCCGCCTGCGGCAGTCACGCGGTGCGCGAGGTCAATGAGAAGACCGGCAAGCGCGACGCCGTTCGCCGCTGCACCGGCGGGCTGATCTGCCCCGCCCAGCGGGTGGAGCGCCTGAAGCACTTCGTCTCCCGCAACGCCTTCGACATCGAAGGGCTCGGCGAGAAGAATATCCAGAGCTTCTATGAAGAGGGGCTGATCCAGTCCCCGCCCGACATCTTCACCCTGAAGGAGAAGAACGAGGCGGCCGACGAGAAGCTTCAAGACAGAGAAGGCTGGGGCGAGACCTCCGTCGCCAATCTCTTCAAGGCCATCGACGACCGGCGCAAGATCGCGCTCGACCGCTTCATCTTCGCCCTCGGCATCCGCCACGTGGGCGAGATCACCGCGCGGCTGCTGGCCCGCAGCTACGGCGACATCGACAGCTTCATGAAAGCCATGAAGGAGATCGCCGCGGACAAGGATGGCGAGGCCTTCGCCGAGCTGGACAACATCGAGGGCATTGGCGCGACGGTCGCCGACGCGATCACCGAGTTCTTCGCCGAGCCCCACAATCTCGAGGTCGTGGAGGAGCTGCTGAACCATGTGGAGCCGCAACCCCTGCAGCAGCAGCAGAGCGGCTCGCCGGTCTCCGGCAAGCGCATCGTCTTCACCGGCTCCCTGGAGCAGATGACCCGGTCGGAAGCCAAGGCGACCGCCGAGCGCTTGGGCGCGAAGGTCTCCGGCTCCGTCTCCAAGAACACCGATATCGTCGTCGCAGGACCCGGTGCAGGCTCCAAGCTGAAGGATGCCGAGAAGCTGGGTGTGCAGGTGATTTCCGAAGACGACTGGCTGAAGCTGATCGGCAGCGCGTGATCCCAGCACGTC
>Ga0310345_10004843_pt1 | contig 12125 bp, 9 predicted proteins | sample HC15DNA20500_MG_FD_204667 | JGI IMG/M metagenome (GOLD analysis project Ga0310345, IMG submission 204667) | Marine microbial communities from station ALOHA, North Pacific Subtropical Gyre - HC15-DNA-20-500_MG | ecosystem: Environmental > Aquatic > Marine > Oceanic | place: Pacific Ocean: North...
ACGCCAAAAAGGTTGACTTTAGAGGCGCCTGGAGCGGAGGGTGCCCTTAGCTGCCCGGGCGTAAAGCCCCTCCGGACCGGATCCGGCGGGGCCTCGGACGCGGCGAGAGGGGACGCGAAGGGAGCGGCGTTGCGATTCGCATCCGTGGTCTGGGGGGCGGCCGAAGGCAGACGGCTGTGGCTCCTGTGCGTGCTGGCGGTCGCGACGGTCAGTCCCGTAGGCGTGCTGGTCGCGATCAACGCCGTCATCTCCGCCGGGGCCGACTACACGGTGCGCGCGCTCGACGCGGGCCTGTTCCTGCTGGCGGCGATGGGCGTGGTGGGGGGGCAGCTGATCGGCTCCCGCCTGACCGTCGACGCGGTCGAGACCATGCTCGACGGCATGCGCATGCGCCTGGTCGAGAGCCTGCGCCGCCTGGAATACGCCGAGTTCGAGCGCATCGGCGGCGGGCGGATCTACGACGCCCTCACCCGCAACACCGCGGTGATCTCCGAGGCGGCGATGGTGATCCTGCCGGGCTACGCCGCGGTCGGCTCGCTGGCGCTGGGCGGGCTCTACACCCTGGCGCTGTCGCCGCTGGTGTTCTTCGCGCTCGCCGGGATCCTGACGCTGTCGGCGGTGCTCTTCGCCGCCTCCCAGCGCCGGGTGCGCGCCGCGCTGATCGAGGCGGCGGCGGCCGAGTCGGGCTTCCTGGTCCTGCTCGGCCACGTCATCCACGGCTTCAAGGAGACCCGCCTGCACCGCCCCCGCGGCGACTCGCTGGAGGAGCGGCACCTCTCCCCCGCCTCCGCCGCCCAGCGCGACGCGCGGATCCTGGCGGCGGGGCGGATCAACCGCGGCGTCTCGATCTCCTACGGGTTCTTCTACGTCAGCCTCGCGGCCATCGCCTTCCTGCTGCCGCCCTTCGTCGGCGACCAGGAGATCATCGCCCAGGCGATCTACGTGGCGATCTTCCTGCTCTCGATGGTGGAGATCCTGCTCCGCTCGATCCCGCTGGTGGCGCGGGCGGAATTCGCGCTCGACGAGCTCGAGCGGGCCGAGCGCGCGGTGGAGGCCGCCGCCGTCGGGCCCGAGGCCGGCGAGCCGCCCGCCACGTTCGACCAGATCCGCGCCCGCGCCGTGACCTTCACCTATCGCGACGCCGCCGGGGCCCCGTCCTTCTCGGTCGGGCCGGTGGACCTGACGATCCCGGCGGGCGAGACGCTGTTCGTCGTCGGGGGCAACGGCTCGGGCAAGTCGACCTTCCTCAAGCTGCTCTGCCGGCTCTATCCGCCCGACAGCGGGGCGCTGGAGCTCGACGGCCGGCCGGTGGGGCCGGCGCAGGCGGCGGCCTGGCGGGGGCTGTTCAGCTCGGTGTTCACCGACTTCCACCTGTTCGACCGGCTCTACGGGCTCGAGGACCGCGACCCGGCGGAGGTGCAGGCCCTGCTCGAGGACCTGGGCCTGGGGCGCAAGGTGCGATTCACAGGGGGCGCCTTCTCCACCACCGACCTCTCCACCGGCCAGCGCAAGCGGCTGGCGCTGGCGGTGGCGCTGCTGGAGCGGCGCCCGATCCTGATCCTGGACGAGGTCGCCGCCGACCAGGACCAGGAGTTCCGCGAGCGGCTGCACCGCGAGATCCTGCCCCGCCTGAAGCGCGAGGGGCGGACCCTGATCGTGGTCAGCCATGACGACCGCTACCACGACGGCGCCGACCGGGTGATCCGCTTCGCGGACGGACGGATCGTCGACGAGCGCCGCCTGCAAGGAAGCCCAGCGTGACCGAGCCCGACCAGCCCCCGCCGCGGTCCCGCCGCGACCGCCCGCAGAAGCCGCCCCTGTTCAGCCGCGGCGAACGCCTCGTCGCCTGGGCGGTGGGCATCTCGGGCGGGCTTGCGATCCTGCTTCTGGTGCTGTGGAACGTGGTCTTCGTGCAGATCCTGCCCGGCCAGGCGGGGGTGCGCTACAAGCTGCTCGGCGGCGGCACCGTGCTGGGCGAGCCGCTGCCCGAGGGCTATGCGCTGAAGCTGCCCTGGGACCGGATCTACATCTACGAGCTGCGCGTGCAGCAGTTCCCCTTCTCGATCGAGGCGCTGTCGTCCGAGGGCATGTCGGTGCGCATCGAGGGCAACGTCATCTACCGCGTGCGCTACGAGACGCTGGGCGGCCTGCAGAAGGCGGTGGGGCCCGAGTACCGCACGCGCGTGGTGGGGCCGATCGCGGTGGCGGCGCTGCGCCATGCGGTGGCCAACCACACCTCGAACGAGCTCTACTCGATCAACTTCGACGACCTGAAGCGCGAGGTGATCGCCGACATCACCAGCCACCGCGCCGCCGAGGTGATCGAGTTCCTCGACGTCGCCGTGCGCGGCATCTACCTGCCCCAGCAGGTGACCCAGGCCATCGACCAGAAGCTGGCGCAGGAGCAGCTCGCCGCCTCCTACGAGTTCCGGCTGATGTCCGAGAAGCAGGAGGCCGAGCGCCGGCGGATCGAGGCGATCGGCATCCGCACCTTCTACACCATCGTCTCCGAGGCGCTGAACGACTCGCTGCTGACCTGGCGGGGGATCGAGGCGACGGTGCAGCTGTCGCGCTCGCCCAACTCCAAGGTGGTGGTGGTGGGCAACGGCAAGGACGCCATGCCGCTGATCCTGGGCGGGGAGCTGGGCGCCCTGCCCGCCTCGGCCCAGCCGATCCCGCCGGCGGCCCCGGGCGAGGCGACGGCGCTGCCCGACTGGGACGCCATGCCGATGCTGTTCCCCGAACTGCAGAGCCAGGTGGATTCGCGCGGCGCCCGCAGCGAGGGCGCCCTGCCCCCGCGCGGCGCGCCGCCGGTCGACGGCTCCGCCCCCCCGGGCGTGCCGGGCGACGGCGAGGCCGCGCCCCCGGGCGGCCTGCGCGGCGGGACCGGCGGCGATGGCGACGACCCCGGCGCCGCCGTCGCCCGCCCGGGCGGGGAGCCCGCGACGGGCGGCATCGAACAGGACGGGCCCCGGCCCGCCCGGGACGGCGGCTCGCCGCCGCGGGCGGTGGACCCGCCGGACTGAGGCCGGCCCCGGCCCCGGGACGCGGGCGGCGCAGGCCGCCTCCCCGGGGGCCGGGGCCCGCCGCCCCTCGCCCCGCGGTCCGCGCCGGCCCGCCGGGCCCCGCAGGCAGGAGGACGCGATGCTTCCCTACATTCTCTGGCTGATCTACATCGCCGGCGCGGTGGGCGTCGGCTGGCTGGGGCGCAGCACCCTCGCCGGTTTCGGCGGCTGCCTGGTACTGTCGCTGCTGCTCACGCCCCTGGCGGTGCTGCTGGCCCTGCTGCTGCTGCAGCGTCGTCGCGCGCGCTGAGCGCGAACTCGACCAGCGAGGTCTCGACCCGCGGATCGGCGCCGGCCAGGAGCGCGAACAGCCGGTGCTCCCCCGCCCCCACCGGGCAGCCGGCGAGGCCGAGGTCCTCGGCCGCGAGCGTCAGGCCCAGCACCGTGACGCCCGCGTGCAGCAGCCCCAGCCGGTAGGCGTTGAAGGCATAGCGCGGGGCCAGGGCGCCCGGCCGCCAGGCGACGGTGATCACCGCGTCGGGCGGCGCCTCGGCGAGCATCGCGCCGCGCGCGTAGTCGAGCGTCGCGGCCAGCGGATCGACGCCGCCGACGCTGGGCGCGTCGGGGAAGCGGACCAGCGCATGGGCGCGGTCGTCATAGCCGTAGAACCCCCGCGGCAGGCCCAGGCAGCGCCCCGCGGCGAGGTAGATCGAGACGTCGCCGCTGGCCCCGCCGCCGGGCAGGTTCTTGGCGACCGGGCGGGTCCCGGGATCCTCGCGGTCCGGCCTCCTGCGCGCGGTGCGCCACAGGAGCGTGCCGATCGCGGCGAGGTCGAGCGGCCGCCGCCCCGGCAGGCGGTGGGAGCGGCGGCTCTCCAGCACCTCCGCCAGCGGGCGGGAGGGGGTCTCGGGCCCGGGCCGCGGCAGCGCCACGCGCGGCAGGCCGGGCCGCGTCCAGGCCGGCGGCGGGGCCGGGCGGCGCACGGCGGGCGGCCGCGCGGGCATGCCCGGCACGGGGGCGGTCAGGCGATGGGTGTCGCGGGTCAGCCGGTGGGCCAGCCGGTCCCAGACGGTCCAGTCCGCCTCCGCCGCCGCCTCGGCCGAGCCGGGGACCGGGGCCGGGCGCAGCAGGCCGGCGGCGGCGAAGACCTGGCGCGCCATCGGCGGCATCGGCGGCGCCCCGGGCCGGCCGTGGCCCATCAGCGGCCCCAGCAGCGCCAGCCCCTCGGGGCTGAAGGTCACCGTGGCGTCGAGGTCCGGGACCTCCAGCATCAGGCCATGCGGCCCCCGGGCGGCCGCCGCGCCCTCGGGCAGCCGCAGGTCGAGCCTCGCGGGGACCTCGGCGAGCGGCGCGTAGCCCGCGCGGATCGGCGCCAGCTCCACCGCCCGCAGCCCGGGCGCCCCCAGCCACCAGGCCAGCAGCCGGCCGCGGCGCAGCCGCTCCAGCACCGCCCGCGCCGCCTCAGCCAGCGCCGGGTTCCCCTCCGGCGGCGCGGCGGGCTCGGCCTGCGGCGGCGACGGCTCATCCTCCGGCGAGGCGGGCCCGTCCTGGCGCGACGACGCGGGCGCCCCCTCTCCCGGCCACGGCGCATCCTCGTCCTCCTCCAGGCCGGCGCAGAGGGCGATCCAGCGGCGCCAGGACAGGCCCTCGCCGACCAGCGCGGCCAGGGCTCGCCCCAGCGCGGGTTGCTCCCAGTCGAGCCGGATCTCGGCGCCGTCGACCTGCGTCAGGCGCAGCGCCCCCAGCTCGGTCCCGGCGACGGAGGCCTGGGGATGCAGGCCGATGTGGAGCGTCCAGGCGTCCGGATCCGTGCGCGCCGCCCCCGGGGGCCGCGTCGCCGGCGCCTCCGGATGCACCAGGCGCAGCACCTCCGCCCCGGGAGGCCGGGGGGCCTCGCCGCTCATGGCGCGCTCCGGCGCGCGGCGAGGCCGGAAGGGGAGGCGGCCGCGACGCGGGGGCCGAGCGCGGCCGGGGCCGCGGCGCTCGCACCGCGCGAGGCAGGCGTCGCGGCGCCGGGGCCGGGCGGGGCGGGGGCCGCGGCGCAGAGGCCGGCAGGGGAGCCAGGAGGGGCGGGGGGCGGAGCGGTCACAGCGGGAAGTCGACCGGGTTCAGCTCCTCCTCCCGCGCGGGGCGGTCGCGCCAGCCCATCTTCGCGGGAACCTCGAGCAGCCGTCCCGGACCGCGCCGGGACCAGAAATGGCGCATCCCCGGCGCCACCACCTTCACGCAGGCGAGCGGCAGGTCGCCGCGCGCATAGTCGTGCACCAGCATCTCGATCCCGCAGGCGGCCAGCCGGTCGCGCCCCTCGAGCACCGCGCCGCGCAGGCTGGGGGCCTCGGGCCGCGTCATGGCGCGGACGTCGCGCGCGGGCCCGGGCGCCGGGCGCATCCAGGGATGGTCGTCCAGCCGGTGCCCGTCCAGCCAGCGGGCGAGGTGGCCGTCGAACTCCGCCTTCTCCGCCGCCGAGGCCTCCGGCCGGTCGAAGGCGATCACCTGGTTGAGCTCGGTCAGCGCCCGCTCGGCCGCCACCCGGGGGTCGAAATGGGCGCCGAAGCCCATCAGGATCCGCCCGCCCCCCTCGGCGAGGGCGGAGACCGCGACCGCCGCCGGGATCCCCACGTCCGTGGTCAGGTCCAGCAGGTGCACCTGGCGGCCGCGCTCGGCGTAGCGGGCCAGCATCCGCTCGACGAAGGCGTCGGCGATCCCCTCCAGCGCGATGCCGGGGCGCGGCAGGCGGTTGTACCACCAGATCGCCACCGCATCGCGCTCCACCACCTCCAGCAGGCCCTGCAGCGCCGCCTCGGCCGGGGTCGCGCCGGTGGCGCAGCCGTTGGAATCGCCCAGCGCGAAGGGATGGTCGCCGGGCACGTCGCGCGCGATGTAGCCGTGGTAGCAGAACCGCGTCGGCAGCCAGCGCGTGGTCTCGTGGGTCAGGGACCAGACCGGGGTCCACTCGATCTCCCGGCTCTCGTCGAAGGGGACGGGGACGTGGTGGAGCGCGGCGCTCCGCGCATTGATTTCCTCGCGCTCGGCATACTGGCGGGCGGAGAAGCCGAGCAGCGCCTCGGGCCGGATCGCGGCCTCGCCCAGGTCGGCGAGACGCGCGCGGATCCGCGGCTCCCCCCCCGACCAGCCGGAGCCGTAGCGCTCCACCGCCTCGGCGAGGCAGGAGACGCGGGCCTGGATCTCGGTCAGGCCCTTGCCGCTGGCGGCGCCGGGCTTGCCGGCGCGCCGGTTCCGGGTGAAGTCGACGCCGCCGCGGTTGGCCTGGCTCGCGTTGAACACATGGAGGCCGCGGTCGTGGTCGTGCCCCGGCACGATCGCCGAGACGATGCCGGTCAGGTCGCTGACCAGCGGCTCCAGCCGGGCCAGCGCCTGCTCGGCGCTCCAGGCGCGCCAGCCGCCGATCTCGCTGTCGACCGAGACCTCCTCGCCCAGCGGGAACGGCTCGGCGGCGACGGGGGCGGGGGGCGCCTCGGGGCCGCAGACGGGGCAGTCGCGGAAGGTCCAGCAGCGGTGCAGCCGCCGCTCGCCCGTGGCGCCGTCGATCTCCAGCAGCGCCTCCGTCAGCGTCTCGCCCTGGGCCAGCGCCATGCGGGTGATCTCCAGCGTGGCGGCGGCGCGGGCCATCTCCAGCGAGGCCGGCAGCCAGGCGCGCGCCGGCCGCGGCCCGGCGGCGCCGGCGGGGGCGAGCGCGTCGTTGGGCCGGTGCTCGGCCATGCGGCGCGACAGGCACGCGAGGCAGCCGCCCCCTTTCGCCCCCCCGAAGCCCGGGCCCATCAGCGGCCCGATCAGCGCCCGCCGCCCGCCGGGGCGCATCGGCAGCCAGGTCCGCCCCGGCCCCAGCGCGGCGGCGAGATCCTGCAGCGCGGGGTCGAGATAGTCGTCGACCAGCGCCACCACCAGCTCGGCCGTGCGCAGGTCCCCGGGCGCGAAGCCCGAGCCCATCAGCATCCCCGTCAGCGCCCCCGCCCCGGTCGAGCCCGCCGCCGCCCCGCGTCCCAGCCCCGCCACCGCGACGCGGGCGGAGGCGAGGCGCAGCTCGGTCTCCGCCGGGGGCAGGCCGCCCTCGGACCAGAAGGCCTGGCGATTGACGTCGGCGCCGGGCGCCAGCGCCACCACCTGCCCGGCCTCGTAGAGGCTGGCGAGCGTGCGCCGCGCCTGCTCGCCGGCGTCGGGGGCGGCGCCGGGGTCGGCGGCGATCTCGGCCAGGATGCGGGCGCCGGTGCGCTCTCCGGTCAGGCGGGGAATCAGGCGGCTGTAGAGGTCGCCGCGCAGGCGCAGGCTGCGCCCCTCGGCGAACAGGAGGAAGCGGTCGCTCGCCTCCTGGTGGACGGTGAAATGCGGCGCGATCGCCAGGTGCTTGTCCGCCAGATCCTCGGCCATCGACCGCCGCGCCTCCCCTTCGCCGGCGCCGCCGCGCCTCGGCTTTTCCCTTGCGTAACCGGGGCCGGGCCGGGCTGGCAAGGCAAAGCTGGCGGCGGGGGCGGCGCGAACCCCCTGCATGTGAACAACTTTTCATGGAAAAGCGCTTTACGTTGCGTCGCGCCTGTGGAACGCTTTGCGCGAGTTCGCCCAGGCCCCCATGCACGCATGGCGGGAACCGGGCGGAGACGCGGGCCGCCGGGGGTGGCATGACGGGGGGGGATGGCATGACGGCGGAGATCGGAACGACGACCGGGGACGCGGGCGCCGCGCCGCCGGCCGCCTCGGACGCGGACGCCGCCTGCGACCGCATCATCTGGAACCATGTCGCCTACGCGGCGGTGGCCGGCCTGGTGCCGATCCCCGCGGTGGACATCGCCGCGGCGACGACCGTGCAGGTGCGCATGGTCGCCCAGCTGTGCGAGGCGCGCGGCGTGAAGTTCTCCGAGCAGGCGGTGAAGACGGTGATCTCCACCCTGATCACCGTGGGCCTGCCCCGCGGCGTGCTCGGCTATCCGGCGATCTCGGCCGCCAAGGCGGTGCCCGGCGTGGGGATGCTGCTGGCGGCGGCGACGCTGCCGGCGCTGAACGGCGCGGTGACCTGGGCCGTGGGCCGGGTCTTCGACTGGCATTTCGCCCGCGGCGGCACGCTCGAGACCCTGAATCCCGCCGCCCTGGGGGGCCGCTTCGCCGCGGAGGTGGAGCGGGGGAAGTCCGCGGTGAAATCCGCGGTCCGCCGACGCGACACGTCGAAGGCGGACGACGCCGAGGTCGTGAAGACCGAGGCCGGCTGACCGGTCCGGCGGGCCGGGCCCGCCGACGCCGACACGGACGTCGCCGCTCCGCCCGGCGACGCGGCGCGCCGACAGCCCGGCGCTCCTGTCATCTGACCAAGGGGGGGAGGACCCAACCATGACCCATCATCTGATCGCAGCCGCATTCAAGGTCGATGCGGAGGCCTCCGGCGCCGCCGCCTGGCCGCCCGCCGCCCCGTCGCGGACGAGCCCGGCCGAGACGCTGGACGGCCCCGTCGGCGCCGACGGCGTCGCCGTGGCGGCCTGCGTGTTCTGCTGCTGCGCCTGCCGGGCGCCGGAGCTCGAGGCCGCGTCGCAGGCGGCGCCGGCCGAGACGCTGGACGGCCCCCTGGTCGCCGACGCAAGCGCCGTGGCGGCCTGCGTCTTCCCGTGCTGCGTGGTCTGCAACGAGCCCGTGGTCGAAGCCGCCTCGCCCACGGCCCCGGCCGAGACGCTCGACGCCCCCCTCGAGGCCGGCGCCGCCGTGGCGGCCTGCGTCTACTGCTGCATCCCCTGCAAGGCGCCGGAGGCCGAAGCCACGCCCCACGCCGCCCTGGCCGAGACGCTCGACGCCCCCCTCGACGCCGGCGCCGCCGTGGCGGCCTGCGTCTACTGCTGCATCCCCTGCAAGGCGCCGGAGGCCGAGGCCAAGCCCCACATCGCCCCGGCCGAAACGCTCGACGGCCCCCCGGAGGACGGCGGCGCCGTGGCGGCCTGCATGTTCTGCTGCGTGCCCTGCAATGCGCCGGGAGCCGAAGCCACGTCCCACGCCGCCCCGGCCGAGATGCTCGACGCCCCGCTGGACGCGGCCGCGTTCTGCTCGTTCTTCTGCTGCAGGGCGGCCCCGGATCCCGAGCTCGCCCTGGCCCCGGCCGAGGCGCTGGACGGCCCGGTCTCGGCCACCTCCGGCTGCATGCTGTGCAAGGTCTGTTACCAGGAGGCCGAGGCGCCCGAGCTCCGCGCCGCCGGCTGACCCGCACGCCCCGCCGCCCGGTCCCGGGCGGCGGGGCGCCTGCGCCCCGACGGGGCCCGGCCTCCCTGGAAGCCGGGCCTCGACCCTTGTCACGCCCCCGGTTGCGAGCCCCGATGAGCCTCTCCGACCTGTGCGTCGCCCCGGCCCGCGCCGAGGACGCGGCCGACGCGCGCGCCTTCTGCGACGCGCTCTTCGCCTCGGTCCCCGCCGCGCAGGCCTGGTGGCGGGCCCGCCTGGCGCAGGGGCCCGAGCGCCTGCTGATCGTCCGCGGCGCCGGGGACCGGGTGGTGGCGCTCGCCACGATCGAGGGCCGCCCGACGATCCGGCTCGACGGCCGGATGACGATGACCGCCCGCGGCCCCGAGGCGCCGGCGGAGCTCGACGCGGCCCTGCTTCCCGCCTTCGACGCCATGGCCCGGCGGCTCGGCTTCGGCCTGCTGGCCGCGGGCGTCTTCGGGCCCACGCCCGAGGCCGAGCTCCCCTGCCCGGCCGGCTTCGCGCCCTGGCAGCGGCTGCTGGTGGTCTCGCTGCCCCTGGACCAGCCCGCCTCCGCCCCGCCCGAGGGCATCCGCCTCGCGCCCCACTCCGGCGGCGCCCCCGCGGCCGAGGCCGAGGCCGCCGCGATCGCCTGGCGCATGCTGCGGCGCGAGCGGATCTGGCCGCCGCTGGACGGCCCCGGCCTCGCCGCGCTGATGGCCGCGCCCGAGAGCTTGTGGCTGCTGGCGCGGGACACCGACACGGGCCGCGTGGTCGGCGTCGCCGAGACCTTCCCCGAGACGGGCCTGTTCTCGATGCTGGCGGTGTCGCGCAGCCACTGGGGGACCGGCCTTGCGGACCACATGACCCGCGAGGGCCTGCGCGCCATGGCCGCCCGCGGCGCCGCCTCGGCCTTCTCCCTGGTGCGCCCGGAGAACGCGGCCTCCCTGAAGCTGCAGGCCCGCTCCGGCGCCTCCGTCGGCTCCGCCGCCCTGACCTGCGTCCGCGAGATCCCGCCCGGCCCCTGACCCGCGGAGCGAAAGCCTTCGGCGCAAACGAAAAATCCGGCCGAAGCCGGATCGCGTCGCTCTCGCGGGGGGGAATGGCGGAGACGAAGGGATTCGAACCCTCGAAACCGTTCCCGGTTTACTCCCTTAGCAGGGGAGCGCCTTCGACCACTCGGCCACGTCTCCGCGGAGGGGTGTAGCAGCCTAAGCGCCAGAGTTACAAGGTGGATTCGACGTCTGCAAAGCAGCCGCGGCGAGGAGGGCCAAGCGACTGGAAACGCATGGGAACGCCGGACCCGCCCGCGCCCTGCGCGCGGTCGCGCCCTCGTGCTGGAGCGGGAAGAGAGCGGAATCCGGTCCGCCCCGCGCCTTCGACGCGACCGGGAACCCGCCCGGGCCAACGTGGATCGCTCCGACCCGGCGTGAGCGCGCGACCGGTGGCAGGCCGGCCGGGCAAGGCGCGACAAGAGAGGACAACGAGGTTCGCCGGGGACCCTCCCCGATGGCGGCGAGGGGGAAGGCCCTCGCGCCCGGCGTCATCGCCGGGCGCGGGCGTCCAGGAGACCTGCGCCGACCGGAAACCCGCAGCCAGGCGGCTGGCGGGCGGGAGCAGGCCGCCCGCAGGGGGCGGCCGGGGGCGTCAGGCGCCCGGGCCCTCGTAGCCGCCCATCTCGCAGACCAGCTTCCATTCCTCGGCCGTCACCGGCTGGACCGAGAGGCGGGTGTTCTTGACCAGGAACATCTCCGCCAGGCGCGGCTCGTCCTTGCATTCGGCAAGGGTCACCGGGCGGGGGAAGGGGGCCACCGCCTTGATGGTCACGCATTCCCAGCGGGGGTCGTCGGTCTTCGGGTCGGGGGCGGCGGGGGCGATGACCTCGACCACGCCCATCACCCGCTTCTCGTTCACCGAGTGGTAGAAGAAGCCGAGGTCCCCCACCGACATCTCGCGCATGTTGTTGCGGGCCTGGTAGTTGCGCACCCCGTCCCAGGGCTCGCCTTCGTCGCCCTTCGCCACCTGGTCGTCCCAGCCCCAGGTGTTGGGCTCCGACTTGAACAGCCAGTGGCGCATCACTTGCCCACCACGTGGACGAAGCCCCGGATCTCGACCGTCTCGAAGAGGCCGGCCTGCGCGTAGGGGTCGGCGGCGGCCCAGGCCTCGGCCTCGGCGCGGTCGTCGGTGGTCAGCATCAGGACCGAGCCGCAGGGCTTGCCGTCCTCGCCCAGCATCGGGCCGCCGAAGGCGGCGGCGCCGGTCCGGGCGATATAGGCCAGGTGCGCCTCGCGGGTGGCGAGCCGCAGGTCGAGCGCGCCGGGCTTGTCGCGGCAGATCACGATGTGGGGCATGGGCGTCCTCCGGATCAGGGTCGCGAAGCGGGATGCCATGTTTCGCGCAGGGCCGCCAGTCTCGGTCAGGCGCCGAGGTCCAGGGACCAGGTCTCCTCGACCGTGGGGCCGGCGCCGAAGCCCGGCCCGGGCTCCGCGGCGATGCGGCGGAAGCCCTCGGAGGCGTAGATGCCCCGCGCGGCCTCCAGGCAGGAATGGGTCCAGAGGTCGAGCCGCGCGAGGCCCCGCTCCCGCGCCGCCCGGATCGTCTCGCGCACCAGCAGGCGGCCGAGGCCGAGGCCCCGCGCCGCCGGCTCCAGGTAGAGCAGCCGCAGCTTGCCGGCGCCGGGGCCGCCCGGGACCAGGAAGACGGAGCCGAGGATCGCGCCGTCCCGCTCCGCGATCCAGGCGCGGTGGGTGTCGGGGGCGGCGGTCTCGATATAGTCGGCGGCGATGCGGGCGACGGCGGCCTCGAAGCGCTCGTCCCAGCCGTATTCGGCGGCGTAGAGGGCGCCGTGGCGATGCACGATCCAGCCCATGTCGCCCGGGCGCAGGCCGCGCAGCACGACCGGCGCGGGCGCGGGGGCGGAGGGGGCCAGCAGCGCCTCCGCCTCCGCCATCG
>Ga0310345_10004844_pt1 | contig 12123 bp, 13 predicted proteins | sample HC15DNA20500_MG_FD_204667 | JGI IMG/M metagenome (GOLD analysis project Ga0310345, IMG submission 204667) | Marine microbial communities from station ALOHA, North Pacific Subtropical Gyre - HC15-DNA-20-500_MG | ecosystem: Environmental > Aquatic > Marine > Oceanic | place: Pacific Ocean: North...
GAGAAACTTTAAACCGTGCGGTTACTGTTCATCACCTCGAACCGGCTGGGCGATGCCGTTCTTTCGACATCGGTGCTGCGCCATTATGTCGAAACCTATCCCGGCATCAAGGTGACGGTTGCCTGTGGTCCGGTTGCGGCCCCGATTTTTGAAGCAGTGCCGGGGCTTGAACGCATCATCGAAATGCCAAAGCAGAAACGCGGGGGGCATTGGTGGAAACTTTGGAAATCGGTCGCGTTTCGCTGGTGGGACATCATCGTCGATCTGCGTGGCAGTGCGACGGCTTATGTGCTTCCGGGCTGGAAACGGGTGGTGCTTAAAGGCAACGATGACAGTATCCACCGGGTGGAGCAGCTTGGGAAGCTGATCGGTGTTGATCCGGCCCCTGAACCGTTTGTCTGGATCGGCCCGGAACATGAACGACGCGCGGCAAAGATACTGCCCACCGATGAACGTCCGCTTCTGGTGGTTGGACCAAGTGCCAACTGGATCGGCAAAACCTGGCGCCCGGAACGTTTTGCGGAAACAATCGCGCGCCTGCGGGCGGTTGGCGGTGCGCTTGAAGATGCCCATGTCCTGCTGGTTGGCGCGCCAAACGAACGCGAGGCATCCGAACCGGTAATTGCATCCATCCCGGAAAACAGACGGACCGAGATTTTTGGCAGCGAACATCTTCTGACGGTCATGGCCTGTCTGCGCCGCGCGGACCTGTATGTTGGCAATGACTCAGGCCTTATGCATATGGCGGCGGCGTCGGGAAATCCGACAATGGGGTTGTTTGGTCCATCGCGTGATGAACACTACCGTCCCTATGCGAAGTGGGGACGAGCGGTTCGTACCGATTGGTCCTACGACAAAATTATCGAAAATCGTTCCAGCCCGTTATCCAAAGAGATTTTGATGGATACGTTGCCGGTGGACAAGGTTGTGTCAGCGGCAGAAACGCTTCTGAGAGACTACCGGATAGAGGAAAAACATCATGGCTGATAAAGCGCCCCGTCTTTCAGTTGTTATGTGCGCGCATAACGAGGAAGAACGCCTGCCATCCTGTTTGGCGCATCTGACCTTTGCCGACGAAATTATTGTTCTGTGCGATAAATGTACGGATCGGACCGAGGAAATCGCACGCGAATTTGGCGCGAAAACGATTGTGGGCAGCTGGGATATCGAGGGCGAGCGTCGCAATCGGGCGATTGCCGAGGCAACCGGCGACTGGATTTTCGAAGTCGATGCCGACGAACATGTAAACGAAGAGCTCGCGAAATCTATTCGTAAAGCGATGGAAACAGATGAGTTTGATCGCTTTGTTATCCCGGTTGATAACTATATTGGTCGCCGCCTGGTTCGTTATGGCTGGGGGGCGTCATTCGGCACGTCTGCTGTTTGGCGCCTGTTCCGAAAAGGATGTAAACAATGGGGCCCCCAACGGGTCCATCCATCTATTGAGTTGTTGGGGCGGGCAGGCCCCAGGCTTGATGGTGCTCTTTTACATTATGTCGACAGAAACATTTCGGACATGATCAAAAGACTGAACAGCTATAGTTCTGCCCGGGCTGCGGATTTGCGCGCAAGCGGAAACATTGGAAGTTTTGCAAACAATTTTCGCCGCATCTTTTCCCGGTTTTTCCGCTGCTATGTGTCTCGAAAGGGGTACAAGGAAGGGGGGATGGGATTTCTGATAGCGCTACTTGCAGCGTTGTTTCCCCTGCTGTCCTACCTGAAAGCGCGCTATGACGACGAGTAAGTCGTCAATCTGGCGTTTGCGGCACAGAGATCATAAACTGGCACGTAACTGATATTTAAATTGGTGCTATCGTTGTTCGGGTGGGAACAAATCACACGCTGGCGCATTTGCTGTGCATGTGACTTTTGTTCCAACTGTACCCGGACCAGACCAATGATCCGTGCTGATAATATGACAATGTTGTTTGTTTTGTTGTTTGCCATCGCGATTGCATGGCTTCAGGTGTCAGTAGAGGATCAGCGGGCCCGAGCCATGCTTGTGCCGGTTCCAGACTATGGAAGCGGTCTTGAAGTCTATGCCATCCGGCATAATCCGTCGCAGGCAGCCTCTTGCGGCAGCATGTGCGGGGCGTTTGATCTGACCAAGGCCGCCGGGTTTGAAAGTGGCTATATGCAGGCCAGCTTGCCGGAAAGCACTGCGCGTCGCTGACATTTTCCCTGCAAGCTGTCAGAATGGTTGCGTAACGGGTCATTTTCCGGAGTATCCCATGGCCAAGGCATCCGTCTGGGCGATCATCCCCAATCTTTTACGCAGCCTGTTTCGGTCCGACGTGCCGATACGCAGCAAGATTTTGCTGGTGATGGGGATTGTCTATCTCGTCAGTCCGATTGATATTTTGCCCGATGTGATTGCCGGGATCGGCTGGATTGACGATCTGGTTATTGTGCCCTTGCTCGGCTGGCTTTCCTATCGCAGTCTGCCGCCATCCATAAAGGAAGGCATGGCAACCGATAGTCCCGACAGTGCCAATAATCCTGCAACCTCGCGCAAATGGCTTTATCTGGTGGTTCTGATCGTTGTTCTGATCGGTATCGGACTGCTGACAGGGCCCGATGAATCCTTCCTGAAAAATCCATCCGGCGGTTAAGAGCAAGACACTACCTTTGCGTCTTTGACAGCCTTTGCCATCGAGCCTTAAGCTTCTCTCCCGATCACGTAACGAAAAACGGGAAGCAACCATGAAAAAGGCGTTCCGCGGGCTGGTTCTAACCCAGCAGGATAAAACGGTTCAGGCCGGTTTTCAGGATATCGCGATTGAAGACCTGCCCGAGGGCGAGGTTCTTGTCCGGGTTGACTGGTCGACCCTGAATTACAAGGACGGCATGATCCTGAACGGGCTTGGCCGTCTTGTCCGGCAATATCCGCATGTGCCTGGCGTTGATTTTGCCGGCGAAGTGATTTCATCGGATGATCCGCGTTATGCACCCGGCGATCAGGTCATCCTGACCGGATGGCGGGTCGGCGAAGCACATTGGGGCGGATATGCCCAATATGCCCGCGTTAACGCTGATTGGCTGGTGCCAATGCCAGATGGACTTGATGGTGCGCACGCCATGGCCATCGGTACCGCGGGCTTTACATCCATGCTGGCGGTCATGGCACTGGAAGAGCAGGGACTGTCCCCCGATCAGGATGGTGAAGTCCTTGTTACCGGGGCTGCTGGTGGTGTCGGGTCGGTTGCGGTCAGCATTCTGGCAAATCTTGGCTATCGCGTTGCCGCGTCGACTGGCCGGGCTGACACACATGATTATCTGCGCGGACTTGGTGCAACGTCGATTGTTGATCGCGCGGCGTTAACGGATGCCAGCAAACCATTGCTGAGCGAGCGCTGGCTTGGCGCGATTGACAGTGTCGGAAGCACGACACTGGCCCATGTTTTATCTGAAATGAAATATCATGGTGTCGTTGCCGCCTGCGGGCTGGCAGGCGGGCCGGATTTGCCTGCAACGGTTATTCCGTTTCTGCTGCGCGGGGTCCGGTTGATCGGCATTGATTCCGTGATGTGCCCGTATGAAAAGCGCGTCACAGCCTGGAAACGTCTGGCACAGGAGTTGCCGATGGCGCAACTCGATGCCGTGACGACAAAAGTGGGGCTTCGCGATATCCTGCCATGGGGTGAAAAAATCCTCAAAGGGCAGGTCAGGGGGCGGTTGCTGATTGATGTGCAGGATTGCTAGTCGGCGCAAATAAATGCAGAATCCGACTGAACCCGGCCGTTGACGATGATGTGTTGGCGGTGCTTGCCAAAGTACTGAAATGAATGGGCCGCGCCTTATGACCGAAAACCGGTTTCGTATCCTTCTGGTCGAAGATAATCCCGGCGATGCCTTTCTTGTAAAGACATTGCTGGAGGAAACCGGTGAACGGTTCGTGATAGAACACCGATCCGACCTCGCTTCGGCCATGGCGTTGCTGAATGATGTGTCGCCGGACGGGGCGTTTGATGTTGTTTTGCTTGACCTGACCCTGCCGGATTCATCGGGGGTCGAAACCATTCGCCGCATTCGAAGTTGTGCCAACAGTGCGCCGGTCGTTGTTCTGACCGGGCATAAGGATGAAGAACTGGCGTTTGAAGCCCTTCAGCACGGCGCAGAAGATTATCTGACCAAGGAGTTCCCCGACGGCCGAACCATTCGGCGGTCAATCCGTTATGCGATTGAACGTTCGCGGGCCGAACAGGCGCTAAAGGAAAGCGAAGAGCGGTATCGCAAGCTGGTGGAGCTTGCGCCCGAACTGATTTCCGTGCTGAGCGGAGAAGAAATCGCCTATATCAATCAGCAGGGTGTTTCCATTCTGCACGGCAGTGATAGTTCGGAGCTGGTTGGACGCAGCTTTATGGAAATGGTCCATCCCGATAGCCGCGAAATCATGGGGGAATATATTGCGCGCTATGCCGGTGGTTATACCGGGCGGGCGGATTTTGTTATCATGTGCCGTCGGGGCGACGGGGAGAATGTGGAGCTTGAGGTTTCTGCCATCGCCTTCACCCACGAAGGCGCGCCAGCCATGCTGATGCTTGCCGAGGATGTGACGGAAAAGCGCAAGATCGAAAGGCAGCTGGTTCAGACATCGAAGCTTGCGACACTTGGTGAAATGGCCGCATCCGTGGCGCATGAAATGAACCAGCCGCTTAACGTTATCCGGATGGCGGCCGATACCTGCGCGCTGCAATATGAACTTGAAAAGGTTCAACCCTCGTTCCAGCGAGAGCGATTGTCCCTGATCAGCGGTCAGACGCGGCGCATGGCCGAAATTATTCGACATTTGCAGATTTACAGTCGCCCGGACGAAGATGATTTCGAGCTTTTCGATCCGATGCGCGCGGTAACGCGTGCCGTTGACATGGTGGAACATGATTGCCGACTGGCGGGGATTGTCGTCGATGTTGTTCCTGCTGCGGAAAACTGTCAGGTCCTTGGTCGTCAGGTGCAACTGGAACAGGTTCTGGTCAATATGCTGACCAATGCCCGCGATGCGATCACGGAAAATGGCGATGATGCCGGTGGGATCGGTGGGTTGATTCGTTTGACCGCGATGCTGGATGCGGATCAGGAAGTGCTGCGGATTGCAATAAATGACAATGGCGGCGGGGTCCCGGAAGACGCCATCGGGCTTATTTTCCACCCGTTTTTCACGACCAAGGATGTTGGCAAGGGAACCGGGCTTGGGCTTTCGGTCAGCTATGGCATTGTCGAGGGAATGGGCGGACATATTGATGTTCGCAACGAAGGTGATGGCGCCTGTTTCGAAATCGTATTGCCGGCAGTTCATATCGGTGAAAATGCCGGCAACGACGTTGACGATCCTGATGATGCGCCGTTGCTGCCACAGCAGGAAAGGCTTCCTGAAACCCGCCCCCGAAATTTGCGCATCATGGTTGTCGATGACGAAATTGACGCGATGGAAATTATCGCGGCCTATCTGGAAGCACAGGGCTTTTCGGTTTCCGCGGCAAGTGATGGCGAGGATGCCCTGGCACTGGCCGGTGTGGTCCAGCCCGATATTCTCATTACCGATATCCGGATGCCACAGATGGATGGAAACAGTCTGGTTCGTGCCCTTCGGGAACGCAATCCTGCCTTGCCGGTCATCGTTATGACCGGCCATCCCGGAGACGCCGATCGCCCGGTCGAGGACGGGGACGACGCGCCGGTGATGGTGATGTCAAAGCCGCTTGATCTGAAAGAGCTTCTGGCCACGCTTGACGAAATTTCCGAAGTCGTGGCCGGTTAAAACAAAACCCGGCCACTGGCCGGGTTCTGGAAGCTTCAGGATATGTTGGAAGATTATGCTTCCCAGCCAAGCTGCATGGCAATTTTCACGGCCTGCGTGCGGTTGGCGGCACCGAGCTTTTTGAAAATACCGGTCAGGTGAACCTTGACCGTGATTTCGCGCACCGTAAGCTGTTTGGCGATTTCCTTGTTCGACAGACCCTTGGTCAGCAGTGCGAGAACTTCGCGTTCACGGTTGGTAAGCTGACGCAGGGGGTTGTCCGGTGCCAGACCGTCCAGATCAATCTCACCCGGGCGGCTATTGCTGCCATCATCTTCGAGCAATGCTGACGGAATGTATTTCTCGCCCGACAGGATCAGGCGAAGCGCATTGATCAGCGATTTGCCAGACAGCGTTTTGGGCAGATAACCCGACGCGCCATGTTCAAGTGCATTGAGCACATCACTGCGTTTGACCGAGCCCGACAGGATGACAACCGGAATTTCCGGATGCTTCTGGCGCATCACGGTTAACCCCGAAAGGCCGTTCATGCCCGGCATGTTGAGATCAAGGATCGTCAGTTCGACCGGCGTGTCGCCATCAACGATGGAAAGTGCCTCGGCAAAATCCTTTGCCTGTGCAATTTCGACTTCCGGGGCTGCCGTTTTCAGAAAGGATGTGATCCCGTCTCTGACGAGGTCGTGGTCGTCCGCTAGCAGGATGTTCATGTTATTGTGCCGTACCCGTTTTTAGCCGTCTCCCGCAAAAGGCGGTACCGGTATCGCGCTCCGAACCCAAGTGATACGGAATCGCGCAAAGTTGTCATCTTCCAAATTTCGCGTCCCCCCGGACGCGAGCGCAGCATTAAATAATTCTGATGTCCTGTCAAACTGCAGGATGGATTTCAGGGGGTGATGCTATCCGTGAGGATAGTATTTGTCAGGAAATAATAAAATGTTTATCGCATGTTGCATAGTGAAACCGGCTGAATTTTGAAGTCTCTTGCTTTAGAGATCAGGCATAAATCGAAAAAATGTCGTTCGCGTCGTTTTTTAGTTGTCCATAGCCGGGGATCGGATTTTGTTCATCGCTACTGGTTGTTGCACGATGCAGGCTTGCCTGCCGGAAGGCGGCCATGTCAGCCCCTGATGGAGCATTCGGGGCAAGGGCTGCATTCTGAAGCGTTGCCAAGGCGCGTTCCTTGTCTTCTGGGCTACCCGAAATATTTACCGAGACATCAACGTGCCCGCCAATGGCGTATGCCTTTCCGTCCGGCCCGATCTGATATTCATATTGCGGGGCAGAGCCATATTGCCCGGCCGCTGCGGCATGCGCTTTCTCTTCCTGCTTCACGGCAGAATCACGTGCCTGCAATCGTGCAATATCGGCTTTTTCGGCTGCATTCAGATCAGCAGGGTTTTTTGATCCCGCATTGCTGCTTTCGGCCTGCTGATCACTTGCTTCAAGGGCCTCGCGATATTCACTTCGGCTCACACCATTGGCAACGGCTTGCGCTTCGGTCAGGGTTCTGGGATCAACGATGCGTGTGCGAAGCCCGCTACCCGCCGCTTCGCCACCAATGCCATAAGGTCCATTTGACAGACCGGATTCCTGGCCCCGTCTGACTTCGATCGCGTCATATTCGGCCAAAACGCTGCCATCAGCGGTTTGTGCAATCTCCCTGACATTCAGGACGATGCCCAATCCGCCGCTGGCCGGGTTGGTTATGGCTTGACCGGTCGTAATCATCGGATCGAAACGGTTTTCCATGGTGATGCGAACTCGATACTTAAGGATAGCAGGAAAATTACCGGGAGTCTCGTCCGGTGTCTCTGAGGTCGCCAGTGATGTCTGAGCCGAAGCATGCTGTCTTGCACGGCAAAGCCTGTCCTGTTACAGGAATGCCTGTGCTTTTAGTGCGCCGATATTCTATGGCAGCAACCTTCCAAGACAGGAAAACTGATCGTGATGTCCGACTTTGTCATTCCCGCAAATGAAAAGGTTCTGGTAACCGGGGCTGCCGGTTTTATCGGATCGCATCTTTGCCAGAAACTGCTGGATCAGGGCAGTACGGTGGTCGGTCTGGATAACGTCAACGATTACTATGACGTGTCGCTGAAAGAAGCGCGTCTTGGACGGCTTGAAGGGCGCAACGGCTTCAGGTTTGTCCGCATGAACCTGGAAGATCGCGACGGCATTGCTGATCTGTTCGCAACCGAGAAGCCAACCTATGTCGTCAACCTCGCCGCCCAGGCCGGGGTGCGTTACTCGCTTGAAAATCCGCATGCCTATATTGATGCCAACCTCGTTGGATTTACCAATATCCTTGAAGGCTGCCGCCATAATGGCGTGAAGCATCTTGTCTATGCGTCAAGCAGTTCGGTTTACGGCATGAATACCGAAATGCCGTTTTCGGTGCATCACAATGTCGATCACCCGATCAGCCTGTATGCAGCGTCAAAAAAAGCCAATGAACTGATGGCCCATACCTATAGCCATCTGTATCGCTTGCCTACCACGGGTCTTCGTTTCTTTACGGTGTATGGCCCGTGGGGGCGTCCGGATATGGCGCTGTTCCTGTTTACCAAAGCCATTCTGGAAGGCCGTCCGATTGACGTCTTCAACGAAGGTAAAATGCGCCGCGATTTTACCTATATCGATGATATCGTCGAAGGTGTTTATCGCTGCATTTCAACCATCGCGTCGCCAAATCCCGACTGGAACCCGGCCAAACCGGATCCGGCAACCAGTTCTGCCCCGTATCGGGTGTTCAATATTGGCAACAACAGCCCGGTCGAGCTGATGCATATGATCGGAATCCTTGAAAAGGCACTTGGCAAGACCGCCGAGAAAAACATGCTGCCGATGCAGGCGGGTGACGTTCCGGCGACCTATGCCGATGTTGACGCCCTGACCGATGCCGTCGGTTTCAAGCCGGAAACCTCGATTGAAACCGGCATCGGTCGTTTCGTCGAATGGTACAGGTCCTTTTATGGATAAACTGAGTTGAAATTTGCCGCAATTTTTGTGCTGCTCGCCAATGCGTTTTCGGCGGGTATGATGTTCTTGGCCAGCGTGTTTATATCGCGCTATGGCGGCAAAGATCTTTTCGGATTCTTCAGTGTCGTTCTTGGGGTCGTGGTGATCGGCGCAAAAATTTCCACATTGGGGCTTGATGTCGCAATTGTTCGGTTTTTGCCAGAATATAGATTTAAGAAATTGAGTGGTATTTCTGCGGGAATGCAACGTTTCTCGCTGTTAATAACCTTTGGGGTGTCATGCGCAGGTGCTGTTGCATTTGCTATCTTGCTGCATTTTGTCAGAGGATATGCTCCTGTCACCGCAATGACGGCAGCGTTATGTTTGCCTATGGCCGCTATTTTGGCGGTTTTGCAGAGTGTTATCCGTGCGGATGCCAATGTATCACGTGCTGTTGTCGGTGAAGCAATTGTGCGCCCTGCATGCTTTGCTGCAGGATTATTGTTTGCTTATTTTTCAGCTCTCGGTGAATTGACGCAGCCAAGTGTCGCAATTTCTTATCTGATAGCATTGGTCGCGGCCGTTCTTGTGGTTGCAGAGTTGGTTCGGCGTGGCAACCATATCCGTTGGCAGGAGCGTTTTGCTGTCACAAAATCACAAATTGCGGTTTGGATGGGGCATGGGTTTAATTTGCTGCTGTCGGAATCTGCTACTGCGGTGATCAATCAGGCACCGATCGTTTTGGCCGGTCTCTTGCTCTCTGCGTCTGAGGCCGGTGAAATGAGTGCTGTAATTCGCCTTGCCATGCTCGTGATTTTCGCACTTACGGCGGTTCAATCTGTAATTACGCCATTCTTGTCACGCGCTATGTCGCGAGAAAATCAGTCAGAACTTCAGGCTCTTGTTGCGCGCGCATCGGGGTTTGCGATGCTTGTTGCGCTGCCTGTTTGTGGTGTTTTTATTGTATTTGCAAATGAATTTCTGTCCCTCTTTGGCGAGGGCTATGAGAGTGCGACACCATTATTGCAGGTTATGCTGGTGGGTTATCTGGTCTACGCTGCTGCAGGCCCTGCAAGCGGTTTGTTAACGATGACAGGTCATCACGCAATTGCGCGTACAGTTGTTTGTTGTGCTGCGGCGACAATGATCATTGGTGCTGGGGCTGCGATGCAGATTTCTGGCTTAAGCGCAGGGGTTTGGGTTTCTGCAAGCGTTATCGCTGTATATCCGATATTACTCGCATTCTTTTGTAAAAAGTTGCTGGGTGTTGATCCTACAATCCTGTCCTTGCGCTTTTTGCTGAGACGCTGAAGGTTTCCGAATCAGAAAATTCGGAAACGCAAGAATAGCCGGGCAGCTAGGCATGCCAGCCTGTCGATGCCCTGACCGATGCCGTCGGTTTCAAGCCGGAAACCTCGATTGAAACCGGCATCGGTCGTTTCGTCGAATGGTACAGGTCCTTTTACGGATAACGCTCTCGGTCCGCTCAGGCCTGCTGTTCCTTTTCCATCAGGCCAAGAAGATAGCCATGCATCTCGGTGATGTTGCTTTGCTGCTGGCGATAGCGTTCTTCCGCCGCAGCAAGCTGTGATCGTGCCTCTTGCAGGTTGGCTTGGTATCCCTGGTCTACATCGTGATCAGGATACCAGCGTTCTGAAAATTCACGCCGTGTCGGCGCGTTCTGGTCGTCATAGCGCGAAACATCGATGCTGGAATAGTCGCGCGATATGGCATCGGCGATGTAATCAACACGCGCCTGGCCTCTCAAACCCAGCTTGTCTGCCTGATCGCTATATGTCCGCAGATGGCTGCCTCTATCGTGCGTTACCATTCCCCCGTTTTCATACAGGTATCCCAGAATCTGATCACCGTTGGAAAACACGGCCCGGACGTCCGATTGACTGTCCGGATGATGTTTTTCCAGATAATCAACATGCCTTTGCGCACCTTCACGGAAAATGTCGACAGAGTCATGAAGCCCCGGAATGATGGTTTTCTGACCTTCAAGCCATTTGTCGAAATCCGGTATCATGGCTTCATATTGATCCGCCGAAATTTCCTGTGCGACACCACCGTCTTCGGTCTGGATGGTTTTGGGCGTATATCCATCCTCGCGCATCGCCGCGATGCGTTCGCGCATCGGGGCATAGGCTTTCTCGTAATATTGTTCGAGATAAGGGCGCATTTCCGGGTCGGAATACATTTCCTCGCTAAAGGTCGGATGTGACCCGTTCGAAGATTGCGTCGAAGACGCATAGGCCGCGTTTGCCGAGCTGGCGCTATATGTGTTTGTCAGGATGGTCATGATGCATTCCCCATGGCAATTGAGGAAACAATCCAAGCAATTAATATGCCGGGATTTACACGCAAAAGTTGCCATTCGAAGAGGGGGATCGGATCAATTGCTATGCAAAAGATAGCCTTCCGCATCAAAGGAATAGGCAGAAACTGCATCTTGGAAGGCAAAAAAAGCGCCATCGCGCAGTCAATGTGCGCGTCGCTCGAACCCGGCAGGAATGTTTGGCTGAGAATGGTGCTGCTGGGGAGATTTGAACTCCCGGCCTCTCCCTTACCAAGGGAGTGCTCTACCCCTGAGCTACAGCAGCCCTTGAAAAGGCTGATCGTCGGGCAATGGTGCTGCTGGGGAGATTTGAACTCCCGGCCTCTCCCTTACCAAGGGAGTGCTCTACCCCTGAGCTACAGCAGCATCGAGCCCTTGCGGTGCGGGCGGGTTATAGGCCACTGGCTGGCAATTGGTCAAGCCCGAATTATGCGAAGATTTTTGATCTTGCACGGATGGTGCAATTTTGTTGGTCAAGGCTGCATTCTGCCTCGGAATATTCTATAAAAGCCCGACCTTTGGAACCAGAAACGTATTGGCAAGATGACAGCACAGCAAAGCAAGCAATATCCCGCGACCAATGAAGAGCGCAAAAAGCGCGAGGCCGAAGCCCTGCGTGCCAATCTGGCGCGCCGAAAACAGCAGCAGCGTTCTCGCAAGACGGTTGATCAGAATACCGATACGGACGAACAGGGCAGCACCTCGGAAAAGGATTAGTCCGCTTCCCACCGGTTTCGGAGCCCCGTTTCAAGAAAAATGCCAATTTGGCCCGGTTGCCCGCATCGCCCGGTTGATCTTGCATGCCCCGCGCGGGTAAAACCAATGGCACAATGCCAATTTGCATAACAGGGGTGGCGATATGTCGGTAAGACCGGATCACTGGATACGCCAGATGGCGCAGGAAAAAGGCATGATCGAACCGTTTGTCGACGGTTTCAAACGCGATGGTGTCATTTCCTATGGGGTCAGTTCCTATGGCTATGATGCCCGGGTTGCCGACGAATTCAAGATTTTCACCAATGTCGACTCGGCCATTGTCGATCCCAAGGAATTTTCCGATGCAGGG
>Ga0310345_10004845_pt1 | contig 12122 bp, 13 predicted proteins | sample HC15DNA20500_MG_FD_204667 | JGI IMG/M metagenome (GOLD analysis project Ga0310345, IMG submission 204667) | Marine microbial communities from station ALOHA, North Pacific Subtropical Gyre - HC15-DNA-20-500_MG | ecosystem: Environmental > Aquatic > Marine > Oceanic | place: Pacific Ocean: North...
TTGACCAGTTTGGCCGGATCGAACTCCATGAAGGCATAGAGACTGGCGTAGATATGCATCCAGACCAGGTAGATCTGGTGATCGCTCAGAGCCGACCGCACTTCCCAATAGCAGGTGCCGACCGCGACCAGGCCGGTGACAATCAAAGGCCCCTTCAGGCCCGCTGCAAACATAAAACCGAAGTGGCCGAGCAGCTGGCTCCCGCGGGTGAAGTTCAGGAGATTATGCTTCATGGGATTGGCCTCCCATGTTCGCGTTGACGGGGAGGCCAAGACGCTCGAGGCGTCGCCGGTACGCTTCGTGAGTACGGTCGCGCAAACTCGCATCAGGATGGCTAGCCAGAAGCGCATCGAGCGCCACCGAAATGAAGATTGCCTGGCGCGCGGGATCGAGCCCTGCGGGGCGTTCTTTCGCCTCGTTATCGCGCTGCCACGCTGCAACAATGAGGTCACGAATAAAGACGCTGACACTGACGCCATGGTCCGCGGCACACTGGCGAACCCAGTTACCAACGGAGAGAGATACGAATGTCTGAAGCCGATCTTGTCGGGTCATGAAACAGGTTCCTTGTCGGGCCGACGGAACCTGGCTCACCTCGCGGAAGGTGCTGATGAGAATAAATCGTGAACAACTCGCAGTCAATCGAAAGATTCAGGCTATATTTCAGAGTGATAGATGGATGTGAGTTGTCAGCGGATCAGCGCAAAGCCGCTCAACTCGCAGACGGGTTGATTTCGCCCAAAACCACATTCTTTAGCAATAACAGAAAGATAAATCCCGAAATCGCGGGGTAGGGTGTGCTCCTTTGTTCCCAGGTGCGCGAGGAGGTCCAGGCAATAAGGGGGATTGATCAAGGACGACCTTTCCCGATCTCCATGTTGGAGCGCGAGCAACCAGGCCTGGCACCTCTTCGGGTGCAGATCGAGAGCATTTCGACGCCTCCAGCCAAAGACAGCACCTGCGAAAGAGGCAGCGGCCAAGGGCGCGTGGGAAGCAAGGCAAGCGGGGTATGTCGCATGCCCTAGCTTCCCGCCGCCCGACCCGGTGCCGGTTCGCAAGTGCGCGCGGGGCCCAAGAACAAATTACGCCGCACCCTCAGGAGCGCATCGCAAGTTGCGCGGGACAGAGTGCGTCCACAGGCCCGCTCCACTTATCGGGTGCCGCCGCAGTGCGGTGGGCAGCCGTCAGAGCAACCGACCGAACCGGGTTTTGTGCTTGATTGGACTACCCGGCGAACAAGAAAAAAGGGCAGGAACCGTTCCCGGTTCCCGCCCTGTCGGTAGTCTCAAAACTCGTCGAGCATGCCGCCGTGGACCGTGTGGACCACCCGCGCTGCGAGATGTGCTGGCAAGATGTTGTAGTCACCCTCGTCGAGGGCAAAGTACCCGAGTTCGTGATCCTCGATAACGTGCTGATCGAAGAAGCTGTGTAGCGCTCTCTTCTCGGCTGTTTCCAGAGCCTCGAAATAGCTCCGGGACGCAACGGCGCAATGCATCGAATAAGCCATGATAATCCTCCTGATTTCTGTCGTGAGACGACAGGAGGTGCGCGCGATGGTCTTGTGCATCCCGGGTCAGGGATCGCCCGAATGGGCGACCGCGATAGCGGCGGTGGGGGTAACGATTTTGTTCGCTGCCGGATGCAATCCGGTGGCGAACAAAATGGTGGGGCCCCGCCGTCCTTGAGGCGGGAGGCGCAAGGCCATCATGCTGGGAGAACCGTGAGCAAGAACCCACCACCTCCGCCCCAATATCGAACGCCTGCTGCGTGCGAATTGCCTTTCCTACACCCCGATGACGCAGGCATGGAGACAACCAGGGAGCAAATCCGAGGGGGACAAAAGGACAGGTAACATGCCCCGAAACAGGAGCGCGATTGCAGCTCTACAAAAGCTCGAAGCAGACCGCGAGGCGCTCGACGCCAAACAACGCGAGCTCGAAGTACAAGCGGCCAGAGAACTCGGCGAAATCATCCTGGGAAGCGGCCTCGAAAGCTTCTCGAAGAAGGGCCTGAGGAAGGTTGCCGAAGAACTTGGAAAACTCGGCGAGGATGCCGCGATCGAGAAACTGACGGGGCGCGGTGCAACCCGTGCTTCGAATGCTGCGCCGGGAACCCAGTAACCACAGAAGAAGAGGCCCTGCCGCTTGCGGCAGAGCCTCTTCGTAAGGAGGACGACCGGCATCGATGTCAGTCGATATCGGGAGCGTCGGTGTTGTCGTTGTCGTCGCTCGATCCACTACCGCGGGAGAGGAAGTCGACCTTGTCCGCGAGGATCTCGGTGCCGTAGCGCGTGACACCGTCCTTGTCCTCCCACTGGGTGTAGTGGATGCGGCCCTGCACGCTGACCAACTGGCCCTTGGAGCAGTACTGGCCGACGGTCTTGGCGAGGCCATTGAAGCAGGTCACCCGGTGGAACTCGCTTTCCTTGGCGGTGTAGCCGTTCTCGTCCTTGTAAGTCTTGCCGTCCTTGTCGCGTGCGGGGCGATCGGTGACGACGGTGATCCCGGTGACATTGGTGCCGCCCTTGGTCTCGCGGGTTTCCGGATCGCGAGCGATGCGGCCGGTGAGGATTGCGATATTGGTCATGGTGTAAGTCCTTCGGTTCCTCAAACCGGAGACCATCTCCGGCTTGCGAACATCCAGAAGAAGCAGGGCATGGGAGGACTGCACCGCGGGAGCGAAGCTCCAAGGGAAACCTGTTCATGACGGGTGGTGCGGGCAGGCGCGCGAAGCGCGACCACACGGCCGGAAAGGAACGGGTTGCTGTCCTCAGCTGACCTGATTCAGGACTGTTCGCGAAGAGGGCCGGATGGGTATCGGGTGCGGGTCTGAAGGTGCGAGGACCCCACTGCAATCAGCTTACCCCATCGCCCTCCGATGCCGCCAGGAGATCCATGAAGTTGCGGGCCGCTTCCCGGTCTTCCTCGTTCTCGAACGCCACGTCGAGATCGGGGGCGGACCCGAACATGTGCAGGAACGACCACAGTGCAAAGCGCTTGCCCCGGTCCTCCTCAAGGCCGAGATCGACCCGGCAATGCTCGATGCCAGCAGACAACGTGTCGGGGGCAACCCCGGAGAGGTCGGTGGTGGCAAAGTAGCGCTGCAGCAGATCGTCAAGTTGCATGACCGGTCCATAGTCGGGTCTGCGCCGAATGCACATCCGGGCAATGCAGTTGCAGACTGTAAAGGCCCCCTCAGGACCCGGGAGAGGTGCCCAAGGGGCCGCGACGATCAACCACGGTGATCCGGCGCGTCTTGGCATCGATCACCAGTCGTTCGGTGACGCCATTGCCCGGAAAGGCGACGACGTAACGCGGATTGAGCGAAAGCATCTGCTCGTTGCGCTTGAACCCGGCGCGGGCACCAAGTCGACGATCGAGCGAATAGGTCAGCTGCTGGACTTCGCGGCGCTCGGCCCAGCTCGCGGCGAGGCGATCGGCACCCTTGCCGTCACCACCATGGACCAGGAAGAGATCGGGAACCACATCGCGAACCTTGTCCAGCGTCGCCCAGATGTTGTCCGCATAGGTGCGCGCGTCCTCAGCGCTCTCGAAGCTCTGGCGACCACCGGCGAAGACGATTGGAATTCCGTCCGGGATGAGGGCATGACGACGGTTCTCGGCGCGTGCGCGGAGGAAATCGCGGGCATCGATCACAGCCGAGGTAAGGTGGCGCGAATGGCTCGTACGCGAGCCAGAAACAGGCTTCCACGAGGAACCGGTCTCGTCACGGTAAAGTGCTGCGGCAGCCTCCCGCATCTGCTCGAAGGCCAGCATGCTGGCCTCGGCGGCCTGCGCGCGCTCGACCTGCTCTTCCAGATTGCTCGAATGTACCTCGGACCCATCGGCAGATGCGAGGAGGACCCGGATCTCGTCGCTGGCCCGATCAAGTTGAGCCGACTTGCGGCTGGCTGCGCGGTGGAAGAGATTGACCACGCCCCAGGCAATGTCCTCGGCATCAGCTTCCAGGGCCGTGTCGGAAAACATCGCGAAGAGGTCGGACCATACGGCGCCAAGCGTCTGCTCGATCGCGTCCTCGCAGGGAAAGTCGGTTTCGTTAAATGGGGCCGGCCTGATGCTGAGGCCTGAAAGGTCAAGGCCGCTCAGCTGGTCGATGAAGCTGTCGTACATGGGGTGTCTCCTGATCGGTGGGACAAGGAGAGGAGGCACCGTTGCCTCGGCCCTGTCCGCCGGAGCCCGATCAGGGCCGGGGAAAGGGGCGAGACGCACCGCGTAGCGGGAAACCTGCGGCCCTAGGCTGGCGCGGGCAACACGGGCCGACGGGCCGCAGGTTGCGACGCGCCCCGACCGGCCCAAGGGCCTCTCCCGGCGGGCAGGGATGAGGCAAGATCAGGAACCGATGGCGCAAGCGGATCGGGAGCGCTCGAAGATCGCTTCGCCATTCGAGAACCGACCGACCATGCGCAGCTCGCCGAACAGGTCGATGAACCTTCCTGACACCTGGGCGAGCCAGTGCCGTGCCCTTGCCGTTCTTGGGATGTAGAAATCCGCCTCCCAGTACTGGGAATCGTCGCGCTCGGCGAGCCAGATCGCGGCGAGCCCGCAATAGGTCGATATGCCGCAATCGGCGAAGGCGTTTCGCAGGAGGATGCGGTTCTCGCGGCCGCGCCATCCATCGAAGCGCTCGAACGAAGGAAAGGCCGCCTTCGCGGTATCGATGATCTCATCGACGAGGCACTCGTAGGCCCAGTCGACATCTGCGTCTTCGCCGTCATCGAGCAGGCGAAAGGCAACCACGGAGCCGATCGGATAGCTGACGGAACGTCCCATCTCACTGCTCCTTAGGCTGCATCAGCGAGATCGATGTCGGCCTCGCTTTCACGGGATCGATGACCACCCAGTTCGAGCAACAGGCTGGCCGCGTCCTCGGCTTTTGCTGCAGCGGTCAGGATCGCGCGCTCGTCCGATTTGAGGATCTTGAGCCAGGACGCGATGTAGCTGGCGTGATGGTCGAGGTGGGTGACCGGAAGACCCAGCTCAGCGCCGAGGATGGCCGAGGACAGCTCGGCGATCAGTTCTTCGGCAGCATAGGCATCGCTGCCGAAACGGTTCTTGAGATCGCGGTCGAGCCGAGAAGAATGACCCGTCCAGTGCGACAGCTCGTGTGCGAGCGTCGCATAGTAGTGGTCGTAGGCTTCGAAGAGTTCGGCTGGCGGCATGGTGACCCGGTCCCGCAACGGCTCATAGTAGGCCTGCGCACCATGGTGGCGCAGGTCTGCGCCGATATCGGCGAAGAAGGCATCAAGTCGGTCGTCGCGTCCTTGGGGCTCAAGCGCGGCAACCAGCGGCTTGGGATGGTAGAATGCAGGGAGGCCATCGCACTGATCCGCGTTGAACACGGCATAGGCCTTGAGCACGCGCCGGTTCTCGGTGTCTGCTTCGCCTTCGGCGTTCTCGACCTCTTTAGTGTAGCTCTTGTAGAAGATCGCGATGGTCGATTTCTCACCCTTGCGGACCTGTCCGCCGAGCTGCTGACACTGGCGGTACGTCATCCAGTAGGGCGAGGCGTAGCCGCAGCCATCGGCCACCATCCACAACCAGAAGGTGTTCATGCCGCGATAAGGCGTCCCGCAGGATCGCAAGGGCCGCGAGACGGGCACACCGCGCCACGGCTTGACCCATGGCTTGGTGCCTTGCTCAAGCTTGTCGATGATGGCGGCGGTGATGCGCTGGGCTGGCGAATCTGAAGCTGTGCGGCGGGACTTGGTCATGGGAGTTCTCCTGATCGCCGGGACGGACATGTCCCGGCTCAGGAAAAGCAAAGCTCTCTCCCCTCTTGGTATTGACGAGAGTCATGCGCACCCTTCTAAGGCTGGTTCAATAGACAGCATACGACTTCAAAACTTGTCGCCGGACGAGCTGCGAGGGGGAGGTCGAGCTAAGTCAACGACTAGGTGCCGCCAGCGGGCGTATCCAAAAATCGTGTCCGCCCACGCATTTTGCCGCTGGCATTGGCGTTTCTGGAGAAGTGGGATCAGGCGCTCTCGAGCTGGCTTCGGGCACCTCCTCCTTCCAAAAAATACGGCTTGAAAGTTGCCAGTATGTGGTGAGCCAAATAATGGCTACTGTCGGAATGCGAGGTCCAAGCAATTCGACCCGGTAGACACAAGCGTTGCTGGCACCTTTGTATTGGGTACACGCGCCGGGAAACACAGAACGATCAGATGAATCAGCCAGACTGCCAGCCCGAGACATTGCTCTGCGACTGCGGTGATCCAAATTGCCCAGGTGGCATCCCGATACGCTCGCCGTTCTTTTTCAAGGCGGAACCATATGGCTCGGACAACGACGAACTCGAGTTCTATCTCTCCGTGCGGACGACATCTTGGGACTGGTCCGGGGAACGAACCGACCTTCACGACGTGCTCTCAGTATTGTGGGCCGCCCAGCTGCGGGTGTCCGAAATCGCCTCAATGCAAATTGCGTCAATGCTCAACGCATTTTCTGGGATAGATAGCGAGATCTACGCGCGAATACTGATTTTCAGTCAACCAGGGCTTTTTGACAAGCCAATGAGTGTTCGCGAACGGTTTGCTCTGCTCGGAGAGGCTTCAATATCTGCGCACAAGCTTATCGAGGCGGTTTTCGATGTCGACTCACGGGGCTCGACTGAACTATCCACAGACAATCGAGAATGGTCCCCCAATTCAGAATGGATAGAGCCTGTCCGAAGGAGTCTTCGGCTGAAAAAGGATCTGGACTACGAGTTCGGCAGTCGCGCTCCGTTGCGCTGGAATGTGTTTACAAGCTTGCGTCGAGGCGTGAGCGTGGCAGACATCGGACGCGACGCAATGGCACGCTTGCGCGAGAGGTTTAGCAGCTTTCAGCCTGCGATCGCGGACGGTGTTCGCAGTCGAGTTTTCCGAACCGATTTGCTGGTTAATGCCGTTCCCTTCGAATCCATCAGGAAGGCGGAAAGAATGTTCCGTATCCTTCAAGACGAAGCAGCTTCGGCGATTTGTATCCCCACGGATTCGCATTCAATATTTCTGGGCCGCTTTAGTATAGTGACTATCGCGAACGAGGGCGGCCAAGCCGCATTCGGGAAGGAGAGAATTCTCGTCGAGTCTCGGCGCAAGAAAGAAGCAGCCGTATTTCTTCCAGACGCCCGCTGCGTCTGGTCGGACGACATTGATGATGGCCGCTTTGAAGAACTTGTCTCCGCCCTTCTCGAGGAAGAACGTGGCGTCCACTGGGTTCGGCAGGTCGGGGCGACCCGCGAGCCCGACGATGGTCGCGATCTGATGGTTGAATGGTTTTTGCCGCCTACGGTAGATCGGGTTTTGAGGGTGCAAGAAAATGAGCCCCTGACGGAACGTCACGAGATCCTAGTTCAAATAAAGGTCCGGGAGCGCGGCGTCGGCAGGCACGATCTCGCCGGTATTCGCGATACAGTCGAGCATTATGGTTGTTCGGGCCTCCTGGTGGTCGCGTTCCCCCGGGTGACCACCACCTTATTCAATCATCTTCACGAACTGCGAAAGCGGGGGGCTTGGCGGGTAGATTGGTGGGGTCAGGCGGAACTCGAGCTGCGTTTGCGGAGACTTCCCGATATAGCGGCACGGTTTGCCGATCTTGTACGCTTAGAAAGATAAAGCCACGGCTGAACAATCAATTGCGTATCACTTGTACTCGAATCCTCCCGACCCGGAAGGCAGTCAAAGTTTTGATCGCGAGCCGGGATATAACGCCCGATTCGCGTTTGACTGCGAGGCAGCGGTTAGCAAAAAGTGCTTCGCCAAATCGGTCGTCGACAGTGTTGGGGCAGTGCAGTCGGCTGCCAATCGGAGAAGGTGATGAGAATAAGACAAGACCGATGGACTATTCAGAAGCTAACCAAGCAGAAAGACGCCATCAATCTCAACCCGAGGTTCCAAAGAGGTGCAGCTTGGCAGAATCCGAGACAGGTCTTGCTGATAGATTCCATCTTGCGCGGTATGGACATACCGAAGATCTACTTGCGTCAGCTGCCTAACGGCAGCGCTCATAACTACGATGCAGTAGACGGCCAGCAGCGCCTGCGTGCCATTTTCTCGTTTAGGGCTGGGGATTTCCCCCTTCGATACACCGACCCGCTTCCTCCAATCGATGGTCACAACGTGCATGACCTGCACTTTGATGACTTGCACAAGTCCCTTCGCGACCGGTTCGATGCCTTCGAGGTAGCGGTCGCCGAGATCTTGCACGCTACACCCGACGAGATTTCCAATCTCTTCAGCCGGCTACAAATGGGTGTATCGCTTAATCCTGCTGAGCTGCGGAATGCCCTAGGCGGCCCGCTCCAGCATGTAATCAATGTAATCGCAGAAACGCATGATTTCTTCACGAGCTCGCGGATATCCGGCTCACGCTACAAGCGCGCAGACTACACGGCATTGTTGTTTGCTATGGCCGCCTACGGCGGCCGGAGCGACATCAAGGCGCCCGACCTTAAGCGGATGATCTCTGAGTACGGCCCGGATCGTTCGACGGAGATTCTAGAGCTAGCTGCAGAGGTAGGCGATGCCCTTAACGTTTTGACTGCCGTGAATGAGACCCTACGTTACAAACTTACACAGAAATGGATCGTAGTCGATCTCGCATGGCTTATCATGCAGCGCCAACGGGCTGGAAGAACAACTGACCCTTCGAAAATGGCAGAATCGTACCGTCTATTCAATGAGCGGCGCTTGGAGTTCAACAGCAAGCCAGAGGTCTTGATTCGACCGCGACGCAGAGATCCGGCCCTGGACCGGCATCTCTACAATTACATCAACGCCTTTCGCATACAGGGTGGATTGGCCTCGAATATTCGAATTCGAGCCGAAGCTATCAAGGCATTCCATCGCAACATTGGAGTTACCGTCTGATGGCATTTGACGCTTCTCGGATCCCCGACAATCTCGTTGCAGCATATCGCGAAAATCGGTGCGCACTGTTGGTTGGAGCAGGTGCCTCGGTTGGAGCTGGTCTTCCGACTTGGTCAGACTTTCTTCTAAAGATGATTGACGAAGCGGAACGACGGCGAGTGATTCCCATCGATAAGGTTACAGAATACAAGAAGCTAGTGGAAGACCCGTCAAAATTCCTGATGATTGCGGGAGGACTGAAGGAAGATCTTGCTGGTTATTTTGATGACTTCGTCGAGAGCACATTTGTTGCGCCTGAACCCGAACCCACCGAATTGCACGAAGCAATCGTCACAGCGCAAAAGCTCAAGTTTGTTATAACAACCAACTATGACCTCCTGGTCGAACTCGCCTACAGAAAGAGCGGGCAGTACAGTGTTCCAGTTTGCACATTTAAAGATACGGGGGAAATTCAGCGTAGACTCTCGAAGCGAGAGTTTTTCATCTTAAAGGCTCATGGCGACGCAGCGAAATCTGGTAACGGTATTATTCTGACTGATGTCGATTATAGAGAGCTGTTGTATCGTCAGCGCGCATATCAGAGCCTTCTATCGGCAATGTTCTCAATGTTTACTATTGTATTTGTTGGAGCATCGCTAACCGACCCCGAGATCAAACTTTTGCTGGGTTATCTGGCAGACGAGTTCGCCCCGACGACCGGCCCCAACCACTTTGCGCTTATGGCCGAAGAGGATATCACCTCAGTTGAACAGGAAAGGTGGTTCAAGGACACCAAAGTTCAGCTACTGCCGATCAGCAAGGCTGATGGCTATCGCGAACTCACGGAGTTTATGCAGACTTTGCATGAAGTTGCGGTTACTTCCTAGCCGATGCATTGCCAGTCCACAAAGGCCCACAGTATAACTACCGGGTCGCCTACTTCAGATAAGTGGCACTCAATTCAGGCTATGGATATTAAGTTTCGAATGCGGATATTATTCAAGCTATTTTCAACGAGCATTATAATTGTAGGAATATAATATTCCAAAAACATAATGACCCGCGTAAATGCAAATATATTCCTGAAATTCGGAGTTTTTTGCAACGGACATTAGCGCACCGAAGATGGTTTGGCCGTTAACAGTCTAGAACTTTTAATGAAAAAGGGCGGCCCGTCCCAAATGGGACGGGCCGCCCGCCGAGTGACCTGGACCTGTCAGGAGGGGTCAGGCAGCCTGCTCGGCAATCTCATCAGTCGCATCGTCGCTGACCGTTTCGTTGGCTTCGTCATCAATCGCATCTTCCTCAAGATCGGCTGGAACGTCAGCATCGATGAACCGCATGATTGACGGGACCCAAGCCTGCGCCCGTTCCTTGACATCGGCCGCCCCGATGAAGTTTCCCGAAAAGATGCGCTCGGCTGCACTCGCAAGCTCGGCCTTCTTCGAGGCGGCATAGCGACGGACCAGTTCGGGACCGCCGGCGGCATCGAGCGCTTCGAGCGTGCGGGCCTTGGCCACGCGGTCGAAGTAGTTGGCCGCCGTAGGACGCCACCAATGCGCAGTCTCGATGTCGAGAAGCGAGCCGAGCGCCTCGTGCAGCGGCACCGAGCGCTCACCGCCGCAGGCAAGGCTGGCGACGAGCGTGCGCGAGACGACATGGCCGAGCCAAGCCGAACGCGCCTCGTCGGACAGCGCCCGGAAGCTGGCGAACCGCACAACATCGCTTTCGCCAGCACGCCAGGTTTCATCGAGCGACCCGGCAAACTCGGCCAGGGCAGCGCTCGCGGGCGCATCCTTGGCCTCGAACCTGGTGACCGGGCCGGAAGCCACAGAGCCGACAAGCGTCGACGCCTTCTTGGCGCGCCAGTCGTGCCCATCGGCATCGGCGAGCGTGAAGACCATGAAGTCGAGTGCCAGTGCCGGATCGTTGGCGAGATGGATCGCCAGGATGTCGCGGCGTTGCATCGCGAGCTCGTCGAGTAGGCGCTGCGACAACGAGCTTCCTTTGGGCTTCGCCGCACCGCTTTCTTCAATAGCCTCGACCACGCCTTCGTCAGCGATGACTTCGGTCTCGGTGTAGTACTGTGGGACCAATGTCGGCTCGCCATTGCGCGAGAGGACTAGGAAGGCACCAGCCTCGGATTTCAGTTCGTCGGCGAGTACCGGCGGCCGGTCATTGAGTGCGCGCATGGCGCGGTCGATCACCACGAGTTCCTGTTCGGCCTTGGCGACCTCGTCCTCGTCGCTGTCTTCGTCTTCGAGCACGGCGGCGACGCGGTCGTAGTCGACCTCGAGCTCGCCAAGTTCCTTCGCTTCCTGTTCGGTCATCGGCGCAGGCTCGCATGGCAGACGGCCGAGACCTTCGACGAGGTCATGGCTGACGTAGTTGCCAAGCGTCGGGCGCACCCAGGCAAGGCCATATTCGATCGCGGTCTTTTCCGCCGCCTCTTCCATGGCCTTGTGCGCAAGGTCTTCGAGCAGTGCGATATCGATCCAGCTCTCGCTGGCATCGTCGTCGAACAGTTCGCGTTCGATCCTGCCACCCGCAGTGAGGTAGGCATCGCGTCCGACGAGAACAGCTCGCGGATCGGAGCCACGAACAGTTGCGTCGAGCACCATGCGGCGGATCGTGTCGGGCGTGACCTGGTACCAAGCGTCCTGCAGTTCGGCATAGACATGCGCCTGGCGCTCGACGTCGGAAATCGCGCCGTAGGCCTTGGCCATGTCGAGCGTGATCGTGCCCTCGGCAAGTGCTTCGAAGACGCAGGGTGCGAGGCTTGCCAGGCGCAGACGTCCTTCGACGAACCGGACAGTGAGGCCGAAGCGGCGGGCCACGTCTTCCGTCGTAGCTCCTGCTTCGATGATGGAGGCGAAGGCCTGCGCTTCGTCGGCCGGGTTCATCGCAAGACGCTGGAAGTTCTCGGCAAGACTGGCTTCACGCACTTCGCTTTCCTCGCCTTCGATGACGAGGCAGGTAACCTCGTGGTTCTCGGGCAAGGTACTCTCTTCTGCCAGCGCCTGCAGTGCGGCGAGACGGCGACCGCCGGCCTCGACCTCGAACTTGCCGCGCTTTCCTTTGCGCACGACAAGGTTCTGCAGCAAGCCGCGCGCTGCAATGTCTGCCCGCAGCTGGAGGTCGGCGAGGACATCGCTCGACTTGCGAACGTTGCGCGGGCTCGGGACGAGCTTCTTCAAGGGAATCGACTGGATCATGGGTGTTCTCCTGATGGAATGAAGGCGCAGGTGAGGATCACGAGGCCCACAAGCCCAAA
>Ga0310345_10004846_pt1 | contig 12119 bp, 9 predicted proteins | sample HC15DNA20500_MG_FD_204667 | JGI IMG/M metagenome (GOLD analysis project Ga0310345, IMG submission 204667) | Marine microbial communities from station ALOHA, North Pacific Subtropical Gyre - HC15-DNA-20-500_MG | ecosystem: Environmental > Aquatic > Marine > Oceanic | place: Pacific Ocean: North...
ATCGATTAATTGTCATAGCAGACACTTCTACTGGCAATCCTGCTCGAATACTGGCGATACGAGCGACATTCATTCCCTGTTCAGCTTCAGGCATTGCACACCCTAGAATTACATCCTCAATGTCTGAAGCCTCTAACCCCGGAGTTCGCTTTAAAATGGCCAAAATAGCTATAGCAGCTAGATCATCAGGACGGATATGCCTTAAGGCACCCTTTCTTGCTATTCCCACTGGAGTTCTAGCGGTGGTTACAATAACCGCCTCTTTCATAACCATACTTCCTTTGGATTGATTGTATTAAGTAGAAAATTATTCATAGGAAAAATGTTAGTTTTTTAAGGGCTTTCCTCCCTGAAGCATATATTTAATCCGCTCCAAGGATTTCTGTTCTCCGCAAAGGCTCATAAAAGCCTCTCTCTCTAGGTCTAAAAGGTACTGCTCCGTAATGTTTTGCGTATTACTATAATTACCTCCACAAAGAATGTATGCAAGTTTGGTCCCTAGATGGAAGTCATACTGGCTGATATAGCCACCTTTCAGCATTTGATACATTCCGACTTTGAGATTAGAAAGTGCTGGGCGACCTAAACCAAAAACTCTTTTCGGTGGTTTAGGTTTTTGATATCCCTCCCGCACTAAATAAAGTACTTGTTTCTTCGCATCGGCAATCAGGTGTTCGGGATTCATAGAGATCGAATCTTTCAAACGCATGAATCCCATTTTCTGCGCCTCCAGCCCGCTGGTGGATATTTTCGCCATAGCAATGGTTTCAAATGATTTTTGAAGGTGAGGAAGGAACTGATCTATGGTCTCAGATTTTTCCATACTCCTTAGGACCATTTCTTTACTGCCCCCCGCAGCAGGGATCAACCCTACACCAAGCTCAACTAATCCCATATAGGTTTCGGCAGCTGCCTGCTGTCGTGCAGCATGTAGGGCAATCTCGCAGCCTCCACCTAAGGTAAGTCCAAAAGGTGCCACAACCACTGGCATTGCCGAATACTTAATCTTCATGTTAGCTAGCTGAAAAGTGCTTATCATATTTTCTATTTCGTTCCATTTTTGATCTTCTGCCTTAACCAATATCAACATCAGATCCGCACCTGCCGAGAAATTGGGACCTTGATTGCCAATTACCATCCCAACAAAATTTTCCTGCATGACTTTAAATCCCTCATTAATCATTTGAATCGTCTCGAATCCAATGGTGTTCATTTTAGAGTGAAACTCCAAGCAAAGCACTCCATCACCAAGATCAATAAGGCTAGCAGCAGGACCTTTTCGAACAATCTTGCCGTGTTGATCTCGAATTGATGATAAGAGAATGATTCCTTCTGGAGGTGCCAACGGCAGATACTGCTTCGAAAGACAATCAAAATAAGTCCTGGATCCTCCTTTTTTAATATAAAAACGCTTCTGAGAATTTTGAAGTAGTGTTTTTACTAAGGGTGGTAGAGATAGTCCTTCATTTTTAATCCGAGCGGCAACAGCTTCAATCCCAAGTAAATCCCAAGTCTCGAATGGCCCAACTTCCCAGTTAAAACCCCACTTCATGGCATTGTCTATACTAACAATATTGTCTGAAATTTCTGGAATTCGGTTGGCAGCATAGACCATGGTTCTGCTAAGGGCTTTCCAAATTAAGTGAGTTCCTTTGTCATGAGTTTTGAATAAGGTATTGAGTCGCTCTTGAAGGTTTTGTGAGTCTTTAGTCTGTTGTAACCAAGGATAAACGACCTTTTGATAGGGAACATAATCCATTGTTAAGGGATCCAGGGTTTGGATCTCCCCATCCTTCTTTTTTTGATAAAATCCTCGTTGACTTTTAACCCCTAGCCAGTTTCTCTCTAACATTTGTTCAACAAAACTAGAAATCTTAAAGATATTACGTTCCTCATCAGAGGGAGAATTTTCATAGATGTTCCGCGTCACGTTGGCGAAAGTATCTAGTCCTACAATATCCAAAGTGCGGAAGGTTGCACTTTTAGATCGACCTATAATCGGCCCGGTTAGCTGATCCACCTCATCGACTCGATAGCCCTCTTCTTCAATCATTCTAATTAGCTGCTGTAATGCAAAAATTCCGATTCGATTGGCCACAAAAGAGGGCGTGTCCTTTGCCTGGACAATTCCCTTTCCCAATCGCTCCCGACCAATAGTAGTAATGGTTTCAAGCACCGATGGGAGGGTCTCCGTAGTAGGGATGATTTCAAGCAACCTAAGATACCGAGGTGGATTGAAAAAGTGTGTTCCCAGCCAGTGCTTTCTAAAATCCTCAGTGAGGCCTTTAGCCAAACGATTAATGGAGAGTCCCGAAGTATTCGAGCTTACGATTGATCCAGCGCGTCGGACTTGATCTAATTGTCGTAAGACCCGGGTTTTAATTTCAAAATCTTCGGAAACAGCTTCAATAATCCAGTCAACATTTTTTAACCAATCTAGGTGATCTTCTAAGTTCCCAATCTGGATACAGGCTACCTGTTCAGAAAGAAAAAATGGTGGAGGCCTATATTTAGTAGCCCGATTCAATCCCTTGAGAACAATCTGATTGCGTAAATCGAGCTTGGATTCAGACAATACCATCCCATTTTTCTTAGGAGCTATTTTAGAGGGTACTATGTCTAACAAATATACGGAAAACCTTGCATTTACCAAATGAGCCGCAATCGCTGCACCCATGATTCCTGCCCCAACCACAGCCACCTTCTCTATTGCCTTATTCATTGCACCTTGCCTTCTACTGAATTATTAGAAACTACTCTTCATATAACGCTTGAAGCTGTCGTCTAAACCTTTCTTCGATAACACCCCGTCTGACTTTAAGAGTTGGAGTGAGTTCTTCAGATTCAATAGAGAAATCTTTTTCTAAAAGAATTATCTTCTTAACCTTTTCAAAAGAAGCTAGATCAGTTGTCGTCTGTTGAACTTCATTCAAAAGAAAACCCTTAACCTCAGAAGACTGCAATAATTGCAGGTAACTCCGAAACTCTATCCCTTTTTTTTCAGCATACTGGAGTACTAACTCGGGCTGGGGAACCATTAAGGCAGAAACGAAAGGGCGGCCTTCTCCAACGACCACTGCATTTAAAAAAATGGGATTAGCCTTTAATAGTCCCTCAATCCTCTGAGGGGATATTTTCTTTCCACCAGCCGTCACGATCAAGTCCTTCTTGCGATCTGTAATTTCAAGGAATCCATCCTTATCAAGATGCCCAATATCTCCCGTATGAAACCAGCCATCCTTCAACACTTGTTGTGTTTCTGTTTCCTTTTTATAGTAACCAACCATCACAGAAGGGCCTCGAGTGAGAATTTCACCATCATCTGTAAGTTTCACTTCCAAGCTATCTAGAGGAAGCCCAACCGTTCCAAGCTTAAATGCATTTGGCCGATTTACTGTTATTACCGGTGAAGTTTCTGTAAGGCCATAACCCTCAAGAATGAGAATTTCAATGCTCAAGAAAAACTCAGCAAGACTTTTGTTCAGAGGGGCACCCCCTGAGATGAAGAAGCGTAGCCGCCCACCCAACCGATTTCGCAATTTCGAAAACACGAGCTTTGAAGCAAGATATTTCTGGAAAGATAGGAAGGCTGAGGGGGAAGCACCCCTAACAATATATTCCATATAACGATGCCCTACTCCGAAGGCCCATTCGCTTATTAGAGTTTTTAAACCAGAAGATTGTTGCCTTGATTCCATTATTCGGTTGTGAAGCTTTTCAAAAAAGCGAGGAACACAGGCAACTACTGTTGGCCGAACTTCAAGCATATTAACTGGAACTTTATCGATACTTTCGGCGTAGGCTAGGCTAACACCCCTAAAAAACATTAGGTAGTCTGCAGTACGTTCAAAAATATGACTTAATGGTAAGAACGACAGTACAACGTCCCTTCTATCAAAATACAGGACTTCGCAAAGGTCGAGGATGTTGGCAACAATGTTAGAGTGACTTAGCATAACCCCTTTTGGCGCGCCTGTTGTACCAGAAGTGTAGATAATTGTAGCCACATCTTCTGCCTGAACCTGCTTTCGAATTTTTTGATATTTAAGAGGCCCTTGCTGCCAAGCCTTCGCCCCTTTTGCAGATAGTGTGTGGTAATTGATAAGTGTTTCAGTCTCGGGCTCATCAAGATCGATAACCACTATTCCTTCTAGAGAAGGGACTCGATGTACAATCTCTTTAAGTTTATTTAGCTGCTCTTTGTTTGAAAGAATGATGATCTTAACACCAGCATTATTCAAAAGGTGCTCTATTTGCACCGCTGGTAGTGTTGGGTAAATTGGTACGTTAATTGCTCTAGACGAAAGAATTGCAATGTCTGAAATCATCCATTCAGGACGATTTTCGGACAAAAGGGCCACACGATCCTTTGGCTTTACTCCTAATTCGATCAGACCGGCAGCAACACTTCGGGTCTTCAAGAGTGCATCCAGAGAGGAGATGGAGTGGTAGGCTCCGCCCTGTTTAGCTTGGAGAGCATCTGGCCGACTTTTTGTTTCAACAGCCTCTTCGAACATATCAATGATCGTTTTTGGCGTCATGTTTCTCCTCATTTCAGAACTTACTCAAATAGCGTATAGTTAAAGAATGGAATCCAGAACTCCTTCTGATAATTATATCAAAGGTTTTTCTGACAATTTCGGGTTCACTTTGAATTCAGAATTATCATCTAGATGTATGCCTTCTGGCTCACAAGAATTATCAGAACTATTTTGCATTTCAAAATGTTTCTTAACAAACTAAGGCTAGGTATATCTTAGGCTATTGGTTAGTAAACATAAATAGGATCACCTATGCATTCAGATGACGATTGACGTTCTCGGAATATTGATGCACTCCTGGAGTAGAGCCTTGGATGTTGAATGGCTTGACCACTCACTTGGGGGTATGCTAATTTTCGAAGAATTCTGGTTGCCTCCAGGACCGTTCAAAGATGACTTCTTCGCTAAAGAAAACTCCACTCTACAGCCTACAAAAACAGTTAGGAGCTAAGATGGGCTCGTTTGGCGGGTGGAACCTACCTATTGAATATTCAGGGATCATCCGGGAACACCTGGCAGTAAGAACTCACGCCGGGTTATTTGATATAAGCCACATGGGCGAGATCAACATTCGGGGGAAGGAGGCTCTGGCCCTCTTGCAACAGGTTACTTGTAATGATGTAAGTCGTTTGAGTAAAGGACAAATTCAGTATTCAGCAATCCTCAACGAAGAAGGTACCTTTGTGGATGACATCCTGGTCCATCGCCTTGGACCTAACGAGTTTCTTCTATGTGTTAATGCCAGTAATAAGGACCAAGATTATCAGCACATCAGCATGCAAAATCATTTTGATGCAGAAATTAGGGACCTCAGTAGCCAATATGCCCAATTTGCAATTCAGGGGCCAAAGGCTGCTTGTATCCTCCAAAATTTAGTCAATGTGAACCTTAGTGATATTAGATATTATAGATTTGATCACGGACTTTTGGATGGAATTTCCTGCCTTATCGCTCGTACGGGATACACCGGAGAGGATGGGTTTGAGATTTACTTCTTGGCTGAATGGGCTGAGAAAATCTGGGAGCGCTTGGCAGAACGCGGGCAAGCTGAGGGTATGTTATTTGCAGGACTGGGGGCTCGAAATACCTTACGATTAGAAGCCAAAATGGCTCTTTATGGACATGAGATCAATGAACAGACAACGCCTTGGGAGGCAGGATTAGGCTGGATCGTAAGCATGAAAAAAGGAAACTTTACAGGAAAATCAGCCTTGGTTCAAGAATTGAGAAGAGGCGTCCAAAAAACATTAATTGGGTTCGAAATGCGAGGCCCAGGAATTGGGCGGGACGGTTATGTTTTTTTTAAGGATGGAAAAAAGGTTGGCTGGGTAACGAGTGGCAGTCCTGCACCTTTTCTAAGGAAGAATATTGGGCTAGGATATGTCAACGAGAAGGATTCAAGGATAGGAGCGGTCTTGGATATTCAGGTTAGAAAACACTTGGTTCCTGCTGTGATCGTAGAGACTCCCTTTTACCGCAGAAAGAACTATTAGACAGCCGGACTATCATTCGGATAAGGAGAATTTCCGCATGAAACTTCCAGAACATTATCGGTATAGTAAGGAACATGAGTGGGTCCAGCTAAAAGGAGATATTGCAACCATTGGTATCACGGATTACGCCCAAGAGCAACTTGGCGATGTTGTATTTGTCGAATTACCAGAAGTAGGTCATGTATTCCATGTTAATAAAAGCTTGGCTACCGTAGAGTCGGTCAAAGCTGTTTCAGAAGTCTATGCCCCAGTAGGTGGCCAAGTTATAGAAGCAAACTCATCCCTGAGTTCTTCCCCTGAACTAGTTAACAACGATCCCTACGGTGTAGCTTGGTTCGTAAGGATTAAATTGAGTAATATTCAGGATCTTGACCAATTAATGAGTGCGAATGAATATCAAAGCTATGTTATAGAGGAGTCAGATTAGCATATGAGATATATCTCGACTTCCCCGGAAGACCAGACTCAAATTTTGAAGGCTTTAGGATTGAATTCAATTGACGACCTACTCCGAAGTATTCCAGAGAAAATTCGACTTCGAGTACCTCTTGACTTACCAAAGGCACTAACTGAGCCGGAGCTACTTAGGCAGTTCATCGAGTTTGAGAATCAAAATGTTTTGAAGGAGCTTTGCTTCTTGGGTGCAGGAGTTAATCAGCATTTTGTCCCAGTCGTAATTGATAGCTTGAGCTCTCGAGGAGAGTTTTTGACATCATACACTCCTTATCAAGCAGAGATCAGTCAAGGAACTCTCCAAGCAATCTTTGAATTTCAAACACTCATCTGTCAATTGACTGGCATGGAGATCTCGAATGCTTCGATGTATGATGGAAGTTCCGCTTTGGCCGAAGCTGTGCTAATGGCAGCTCGGATCTCTCGGCGAAATAGATTGTTGATTGCCCAAACAATCCATCCAGAGTATCGATCCGTTGTGAATACCTATACTCGTCATCAAGAACTCATTCTTGAAACAATAGGGTGTCAGCAGGATAGTTGTATTGACCAAACAAAGTTAGAAAGCCTTATGGGACCAGACGTTGGAGCAGTGGTTGTGCAATCACCCAATTTTCTAGGCAACTTGGAATCTCTTGAGAGTATTTCAACCTTATGCCATCGCTATGGGGCCCTTCTGGTCGTGAACATAACAGAGTTATTGTCTTTGGGCATTGTTCGTTCCCCTGGGGAATTTGGAGCCGATCTTGTTTGTGGAGAAGCTCAATCTTTGGGTATTCCCGCTTGTTACGGTGGCCCCCATGTTGGTTTTTTAGCGACTAGGGAGAGTTTTGTAAGAAATCTTCCAGGTCGTTTAGTTGGCCAAACTGTGGATTCCAAAGGTCAAAGAGGTTTTGTTCTGACGCTCTCTACTAGGGAACAACATATTCGACGGGAGAAGGCGACATCCAATATTTGTACTAATCAGAACCTTATAGCTTTAATGGTCGCAATTTATTGTAGTCTCATTGGGCAGAAAGGTATTAGAGAACTAGCTATCCAGAACGTTGCCAAAACCCAGTACTGCCTTGACGCCCTAAAGTATTTACCCTGCGAGATTCTGTTTCAAGGCCCCCGATTTAATGAGTTTGTTCTGAAATTGAAATATCCTTTTGATGAGGTGGCTGAAACTTTCTATTCGGCCGGCGTAATCCCAGGGTTACCTTTGGGTCAGTACTATCCTCATCTGAAGGATGCACTACTTGTGTCAGTTACAGAAACAAAGACTAAAAAAGATATCGATCGTCTGGTAGAACTCGTCGCCTCAGTGTCCTGATATTAGGTCTTAAACAGTCATCAGGTTCCTCTTAAACGGATTTTAACTATGAATCAACCAAGAAGTAGTCGACATGTTAATTTGAACGAGTCACTAATATTCGAGCGAAGTTCTCCAGGACGAGTTGGTTATGATCTCCCTTTGTTAGACGTGCCCAAACCCAATTTGTCGCTCGCCTTGGGAGAGAACAATATACGGGATTTGATTCCTAACTTTCCGGAACTCAGCGAAGTAGATGTGGTCCGACACTTCACCCGACTCTCCACCTGGAATTACAATATCGATGTAGGAATGTATCCTCTAGGCTCATGTACCATGAAATACAATCCTCGCGTTAACGAACGAGTGGCTAAACTGGAGGGGTTTAGTTCAACCCATCCTTTAACTCCTGTGCACCTGGTTCAGGGTAATCTGCTAATTCTTAAGCTATTGATGGACTGCCTCGCTGAGATTACCGGCATGGATGCCGTCAGTCTTCAGCCTCCTGCTGGTGCAAGTGGAGAATTGACGGGTGTCTTGATGATTCGGGCATATCTAACTAAACGAGGAGAACCGCGAAAAAAGGTTCTTATTCCTGATTCCGCTCATGGAACAAATCCCGCTAGTGCTGTCATTGCTGGTTACGCTGTCGAAACGTTAAAATCAGATAAAAATGGATGCATTGATCTAGACAACCTCAAGAAAGCGATGGGTGATGACGTTGCAGCCCTCATGCTAACCAATCCGAACACATTAGGCATCTTTGAGCCCAACATTCTAGCCATAGGTGAGGTTGTTCATGATCGGGGGGGGCTAGTTTATATGGATGGAGCAAACCTCAATGCCTTGATGGGTATCACTCGCCCTGGTGAGTTTGGTGTGGATGTTCTTCATATGAACCTTCACAAAACCTTCTCCACCCCTCATGGTGGGGGTGGGCCTGGTGCTGGACCAGTGGGAGTCAAAAAAATCTTAGAGCCATATTTACCACTTCCAAAAGTGGAACAACGAGAAAATGGAGAGTATTTCTTTAATTATGATTGTCCACACTCCATCGGAAAGATCAAAGCCTTTTACGGAAATTTTGGCACATTGGTTCGGGCTTTGGCCTATATTTTAGCTAATGGACATAATGGTCTAAAGAATGCCAGTTCGGTAGCAATCTTAAACGCTAACTACATCAAAGAGGGCTTAAGAGATGTTTATAACCTCCCCTATGAGGGGCCAGTTCTTCATGAGGTAGTTTTTTCAGGCAAGAAACAGACTAAGAATGATGTCACTGTAATGAATCTTGCTAAGCGACTGATGGACTATGGGTTTCACCCGCCGACAGTAGCGTTTCCTTTAGTCGCACAGGATGCCCTGATGATTGAACCAACAGAAAGCGAAAGTCGAGAGGAACTAGATCTTTTTATACAAGCTATGAGGTCTATCGCGCTTGAGGCCGAAAACAATCCAAACCTGTTAAAGGATGCTCCTCATTCCACTCGTGTCCGACGGCTGGATGAAGTGAAGGCAGCGCGACACCCGATCCTGCGGTGGCGGGCAAATGACAGGAAACCTTCCACAGATTATTCTTGACAATTTTTCCGACTCGTCATTATATAGGGATGCTATTTAGCACTCTGTGGTGTCGAGTGCTAGCACCTTTTGTAACCATATAAGAATTAAGGAGAAAGTATCATGAGTCTCAGACCGCTACATGATCGAATTCTCGTCCAACGATTAGAGGCCGAGGACACCGTTAAGGGAGGATTAATCATTCCGGACACAGCCAAAGAAAAACCACAGGAAGGTATTATTAGGGCGGTTGGCAACGGAAAGATCTTAGACAATGGAGAAAGAATGGAAATGACCGTAAAAGCTGGAGATCGTATCCTCTTTGGAAAATATTCTGGCTCAGAAGTTACAATAGATGATAAAGAGTTTATGATCATGCGTGAGGAGGATGTTCTGGCACTCCTAGTAGACGGTAATAAGACAAAAGCCAAACGTAAGTGATCCGGAAAAATATTCATTTATGAAAGGTTTTAGTTGGATTTGAAAAACTTTAAGGAGAAATCTTCATGGCCAAGCAGATTGTTTGCGGAGAGGCATCCCGACAGGCTGTTCTTAGAGGAGTAAACCAGCTGGCTGAAGCAGTAAAAATTACATTGGGACCCAAAGGCAGAAATGTGGTCTTAGATAAAAAGTTTGGCTCGCCTACTATCACTAAAGATGGTGTTACAGTAGCAAAAGAAATTGATTTACCCGATCCCTTGGAAAACATGGGGGCTCAGATGGTGCGTGAAGTGGCCTCAAAGACAAGTGACGATGCAGGTGACGGAACCACAACGGCAACAGTGTTGGCTCAAGCTATCTTTCGTGAGGGAGTTAAAACAGTCGCTGCGGGAGCCAATCCCATGGCCTTAAAGCGTGGTATTGAGCAAGCAGTTGAGAAAGTGGTCCAAGTGATCAATAAGATGTCCCGACCTGTTAGAGGTGAAATGATTGTTCAGGTTGGCTCTATTTCCGCAAATGGTGATTCTAATATTGGCCAGATTATTGCTGAGGCGATGGACAAGGTAGGCAAAGATGGAGTGATCACTGTAGAAGAAGCACAGTCGATGGATACCTCGCTAGATATCGTTGAAGGGATGCAGTTTGATCGTGGCTACCTTTCACCCTATTTCGTGACGGATCAGGATCGAATGGAGTGTGTATTAGAGGATGTCTTTGTTCTAATACATGAGAAAAAAATTAGCACAATGAAGGATTTACTACCTATTCTTGAGAAGGTGGCCAAGGTGGGAAGGCCCTTTATGATCATTGCCGAGGATGTCGAAGGTGAGGCCCTTGCTACTCTAGTCGTGAATAAGCTACGGGGCACTCTAAATGTGGCGGCCGTCAAGGCTCCAGGCTTTGGAGACCGTCGTAAAGCGATGCTTGAAGACATAGCTATTTTGACTGGTGGAAGGCCTATAACTGAAGACTTAGGCCTCAAACTAGAGAACCTTCAATTGGAAGATCTAGGAAAAGCTAAGCGGGTCGTCATAGATAAGGATAATACTACGATTGTGGAAGGTTCGGGCAAGTCGAAGGACACTGAGGCAAGGGTGAAACAGATTCGAGCTCAAATCAACGAGACCACTTCGGATTATGATCGGGAAAAGCTGCAGGAGCGCCTGGCTAAACTAGTTGGTGGTGTGGCCGTCATTAAAGTTGGTGCAGCAACGGAGACAGAACTCAAGGAAAAGAAAGCTCGTGTTGAAGACGCGATGCACGCCACTAGAGCCGCTGTCGAAGAAGGCATCGTGCCAGGTGGAGGACTTACCTTCTTAAAGGGAATTTCTGTACTAGAACCCCATGAGCTTGACGATGATGAGCAAATAGGGGTCAATATTGTTCGAAGGGCCCTGGAAGAGCCTCTAAGACAGATTGCGGCCAACGCAGGGATTGAAGGCGCCGTGGCTGTAGAGAAGCTAAAGAAGGATAAGCGAGAAGGTTACGGATTGAATGCAGCCACAGGTGATTTTGAAGATCTAAGGGCAGCTGGAGTTATTGATCCGGCTAAGGTGGCACGGACGGCACTGCAAAATGCTGCTTCTGTTGCCGGCTTATTATTGACAACAGAAGCGCTTGTTTCAGAATTACCTGAAGAGAAGCCCCCACCTCCTCCCATGCCCCATGGGGGAGGCGATATGTATTAAGAACCTGAACCTAATAGCTTTTCTTATCGGCAAAGAATCACGATTGGAGGTGCTCTCCTGAACATTTCTATAACGGAGCACCTCTCACCCACCTTAGCATCAGAACCACCGAATACTCTAATATCACTTTTAACATTCTCTATCAGCTACGATGAAGGAACAATTGTTAGTGTTCAGTTTTATTCTGGTTAGCTGGGGAATCTTTATAATCCCTTTATGCGGTTTGGTTTTTAGCTGTGAATGTACTTGGGTGTGGTCTGGCGCTATTAAGGCGTGTAATGTTCATGATCCTGCGCCGCCTAACTGTCCATGGTGCGCCCATGGGATAACAATTGGTTTGCCTTCCACAGCGGTGATCCTTCTCAGTCAACTTTTTTTAGGTATTACTACTCTCAGGCTGACCAACCGGGTGATTCTCTCATCTTTGGTGGGAATTTTAACACTTGTGCCAGCAGGATATCTTTTGGGATGGATGACGGAATTGATCTATTCTTATTAAGTCTGATTCTAGGACCAAACCGCTGTCATCATGAATATGGTATCATCTTATTAACTCGTTGAGGCTTGGCTACTTAAAATGGCTGAAGATGGTTCGTTCACAAACGAAGGAAGTATTCATCTTACATTACCGGTGACGATCATTTTTGAA
>Ga0310345_10004850_pt1 | contig 12111 bp, 11 predicted proteins | sample HC15DNA20500_MG_FD_204667 | JGI IMG/M metagenome (GOLD analysis project Ga0310345, IMG submission 204667) | Marine microbial communities from station ALOHA, North Pacific Subtropical Gyre - HC15-DNA-20-500_MG | ecosystem: Environmental > Aquatic > Marine > Oceanic | place: Pacific Ocean: North...
GCAGCGACCCATAGGCCGCCATCCCGGCAACGATCGTCCCGATGATGACGAGCAGGATGAGCAGGCGATTCCTGATCGAGAAGACGGCGGGATTAAACGACATGGCTCAGTCCCGCTCGTAGGGGCGGACTTTCATCCCCTCTTCGAGATTGGCGAGCCCGGCGGCTACGATCAGGTCTCCGCGGCCGATGCCGGCAGTTACAGGCAGCATTCCGCCTGCTCCCTTGCCTACGGTGACGCGGCGCAGCGCGATGGCTCCGGTCCTGCGGTCCACGCGCCAGACGAATGTCTTTTCGTCACGCCCAACGATCGCTTCCAGTGGCACGGTCGGCAGGTCCGCATCGTCGGTATCGAGTTCGACATGCAATGTTCCCGTCATGCCCGGCAGGATCAGCGCGCCGGAAGGCGGATCGAACAGGAACGTCGCCTCGTAAGTGAGCGACTGACGCGTGGCGTCGGTCGCAAACGAGCCGAACCTCGCCGCAAACCGCCTCTCAGGCAGGCTGTCGAGAGCGATCGCCGCGTTGATCGGGGCCCGCTGCTCGGCATTGGCAACAATGGACGAGGGAACCTGGACCACCGCCTTGGCGGAACCGGCGGTCTGTAAGGTCACGACCGGCTGCTGCGGCGAGACATATTCGAACGGCTCGGTCAGCCGCCTGGCCACGCGGCCCGAAAAGGGCGCTCGCAAGACGGTCTTCTCCAGTTGCTCGCGCGCATTGTCGAGTTCGGCTCGCGCGGTGTCGCGCTGCGTTTCGCGCTGAACATGCACTGCCCGCGGAATCGCGCCTTCGCTGATCAGCGCATCGGCGCGGCGGAATGCATCCTGTGCCGCCTCGTACTGTTCGCGTGCCTGGACGAGCTGGTTGCGCGCGATGGTCTGGTCGAGCTGCGCGATCACCGTGCCGGCCCTGACGAAATCGCCCTGATCCACTGTCAGCCGGACGATCTTGCCCGGCACATCGAAGGTTAGATCCGAAGATGTGCTTGCCTCGATGATCGCGGGAAACTCGTAAGTCCTTGCCTGACCGCCTGCCGGCACGGTGTAGAGTTTGACCGGACGCCGATCGGCCTCCTCCGCAATGGGAGCATCGTCGCAACTTGCAACAAGGCATGCGAAAATTAGCGAAACGAATATGCGCAGCATGAAGGAATTGGGCCTGAAAATGGTTCGGCGCGAATCAGACTTTGACATGCGCCCAAAATGAAACGAATAAGTTTACATATCATCGCTCGTCGCAATAGGAAGACCCAATTGCAAGGCCAAACGCTTTCGCTGAACCTGTCTCATCCCGAATCGGCGAACCGCCCCCGGGTCGTCATCGTCGGCGCCGGTTTCGGCGGCATGGCTGCAGCGCGCGCTCTTCGCGGCCATGCCGCGGAAGTGACGCTGATCGACCAAACCAATCATCACCTGTTTCAACCGCTGCTATACCAGGTCGCGACTGCGGCGCTTTCCCCGTCCGATATCGCTACGGCCACCCGTGTGCTGATGCGCGGCGGGTCAAACCTAAGTGTGTTGATGGCGGAGGTTACAGGCGTCGATATCAGGGCGCGCTCAGTGCTGCTGCGCAATGGGCATCGGTTGCCATACGATTATCTCGTACTCGCCACGGGATCGGCATCGAGCTTTTTTGGACAGGACAACTGGCGCGAACACACGCTGGTTCTCAAGACGATTGAGGATGCGCTTGCCATCCGCGCGCGGTTGCTGGAAGCGTTCGAGCGGGCCGAGCAGTCGACCGACGACGTAGAGATACGACGCCTCCTGACCTTTGCTATTGTTGGGGGCGGCCCAACTGGCGTGGAACTGGCTGGGACCATCTCCGAACTCGCACGCGCGACCCTGGCGCGCGATTTCTCTCGCATCGATCCGCGCGACACGCGTGTGGTCCTATGCGAGGCGGGCGGCCGTTTGCTGTCGGGTTTCGATCCCGCGCTTTCGACCTATGCGGCCGAAGCTCTAACCTCGATGGGGGTGGAGGTGCGGATTGGCACGACCGTCGAGGCAATCGATCCCACCGGCGTGGTGCTCGGTAGCGAGCGGATAGATACCGGAGCCGTGCTGTGGTGTGCCGGCACTGAGGCCCGTCCGGCTGCTGAATGGCTTGGAATCGATGGGGTCCGCAACGGGGCTGTAACGGTCCGGTCCGATTGTTCGGTGCCGGGTCATCCAAACATCTTTGCGATCGGGGACGTCGCAAGTTTCGAAGCAGGCGGCGACGAGCGCTTGCCGGCTCTTGCACCAGTTGCCAAGCAGCAGGGCACATATGTCGGGAAGCTGCTCGCGGCCCGTATCGCCGGTCGGCGCGAGCCCGGCGCCTTCCGCTACCGCGACTATGGTACCATGGCGGTGATCGAGCGCTCGCGTGCGGCGGCGCAATTCGGCAGGCTCCGGCTCACGGGATTTCTCGCCTGGCTGGTCTGGTCACTTATACATTTGATGCTGCTTGTGGACTTTCGCAGCCGCCTGGTCGTCTATGTCAACTGGGCTTGGGCATGGTTTACTTACGGACGCGGGGCGCGGTTGTTGACGGGATCAACCACAAGCGATGCCCGGCAGCCGCCGCTCAGCGACCCAGAAAGCGGGCGGCCCGATGACAAGTAGCGGTCTCAGCCAATATTCAAATAGTTGACCATGATGAAAGCATGCTCCCGCACCGCCATCTAGGACCATTCGAAGGCTCGCCTGGCCTCGCTATCCATCACCTGCAAGTTGTCGCGACCTAGCTTGCACTTGATCGCAGGAAGCGCTCGAAGCCAAACCGCATCTAAGATCAGCGTATCTGTCTTTGGCGTCGATCTACCTCAGTTGACTAAGCAGCGGTAGGCATGGCGGTCGCATGAAGACCGAACGGCTTCGGCGACACTACGTCATAGCTCTCATCTTCCCTGGAAACCCGGCTAGCGGCGAAGATATCGCGTTTCAGCTCACCATGCCGGGTTTGGAGGAGGAGCTCTTCTATCGTGGCATCCTGCTGTTCGCGCTGGATCAGGCTTTCACCGGAAGGAGACGGTTCCTCGGGTCGATTGGGGATGGGGCGCGGTCCTGTCGTGCTTCCTGTTCGGATTGGCACATGCCTGTGGCTTCTCGGACGACAGCTTTGCCTTCGATCCCATCACGATGGCGCTGACGGCAATCCCAGCCTTTATCGCGGTCTGGCTGCGTTTGCGCACCGGAAGCCTGCTCCTGCCGGTTCTGCTTCACAATTTCGGCAATTCGCTCTCGTTCATCGTGTGAAGATGTCTTCCCGGAATGCCCGCTTCCGGGATCAGCATTCTGCCCGTAAAATGACCGAATTTAGGGCGCATTCCTGCCGGGCAGCTTCCCGAACTTCAACACATCCCTCTCAAATTCCCAATCCCCGCCCTCGCCCAAGATCAAGGCCATGACGGAACGCCAGCGCACCGCCAAGCGAGCGACCGCTGGTCATACCGATGCCCAGCTCGGCTTTGCGATTGGCCAAGAGCGATTCAAGCTGGGGGTCGCGCTGAAGGCTCTTCGCCATACTCGCCATCTCAGACCGAGCGGAGCGGTAAGTACCAATCTCGCCGTGCTCGTAGCTTTGCTGGCTTTTCCTCTGAAGTTTCTGCCAACGATCCACAAACTGATCGGCGCGATCCAGTCCCGCTTCCCGAATTCTCCCCTCGGCCTTCATGGCAAGGATGGCGCGACGCACTTGTCCATTGGCGGCTTCATGCGCGAGTGGTTTATCGACAAGATAGGCGCGCTCGATATCGCGTGAGTAGTTCGCACCGAACGCGTTCAACTCCTTGCGTGCTGCCGCGAGCTCGTGCCGCAGCGCTGCTTGACTGCCCTGCCCGAAAGGTTGGTCAAGTGCCGCGCCATTCTCCCGCACCAAAAACAGATTACTTACCGCCCGGGCGTGACGTTGAACAGCGGCCTGCGCTCTGACCTGTCGGTCTACTTCCGGGGTGCGCATCCCATCGATCAGGCCGCGCACTTTCTCTGGCACCTTGCGAATAATCTCGGCAATCCGCTCGCGGAAGCTGATACCGCGCCGCTCGGCAAAGCGCCGCTCCATGCCTTCGCTCTGGCCATAATCGGAAGCCATATCCTTGGTGCGTCCGCGAGAAAGGGCGCGGACAAGCTTTTCGGCATCCGCGAAGTCATCTTTGCCATAGTGTAGCGAAACGGACTCGCGATGCCGTGACAGCGCGACATAGCTGCTGTGCTGATCCAATCCCGGCGTGGCCAGAACGTGCGCGCAGTCCACAGTGACGCCTTGCGACTTGTGGATGGTCGCGGCGTAACCGTGGTCGATATGGGCATAGTCCTTCGTGTCGAACGCGACGTTTCGACCATCGTCAAGCAGCACGGCCATGCGCTGCGCGCTGACCGATTGCACCGTTCCCAGGCTCCCGTTCTTGACCCCAAGCTCGCGGTCGTTGCGCAGGAACATCAGCCGGTCGCCGGTCGCAAAGTCTCGTGTACCGCGCTCGGCGGCTATAGACACGTCCGCGCCAAGCGCGCTGTCCTCGCGCAGCTTGCCGCGCGCCAGGACATTGAGCGCGCGCACCTCATCATTGGTGTGCGTGAGAATGATCCGCGAGTGCTCGGGATCGGCGACCCGCTCGCGGTTCCAGCCTTCGATCAGTTCCTCGCGCGCAGCGTCGCGCGTCTCGGCAGTGTGGACCATGTTATGCTCGTAATACGCGTCCAATGCCTCGGCGGTTCGCCCCGTTGCCAGATGCCGCGTTGCATCACGCTGCCAGTCGCTCTGCTGCCTTCTGATCTCGGTGATCTCGACATGGCCATGCCGCTCGGCAATCGACCGGAACGCCGCACCCGCTTCGATGGCCTGCAACTGCTGCGGATCACCCACCAGAACGACCTTGGCCCCGGCTTCATTGGCGGCAGATAAAACCCGCTCCATCTGGCGTGAACCGATCATCCCGGCCTCGTCGATCACCAGCACGTCACTCGCGGTGAGCAAGTCACGGCCCTGCGCCCATTGATACTCAAGGCTGGCAATGGTGCGCGAGGCGATACCCGATCCGCCTTCGAGATTTTCAGCCGAAATGCCGGAAAGCGCTGCGCCGCGCACCGACAGGCCAGCATGCACCCACGCCTCGCGCGCAACGCCCAGCATCGCGCTCTTCCCCGTCCCGGCATAGCCGACGACGATCCCAAGGTCTCTGCCAGCAGTGACATGATCGAAGGCCGCGCGCTGCTCGCCCGAAAGGACAAGACCTTGCGCTTCGGCGGTGGCAAGCGCGTGCTCGCGCGCTTGCCCTCGAAGGCGAAATTGCTCGCGCCTGGCGATCAAAGCGGAAGCGCGTTCTATTCGCGCTTCCGCCTCGATCATGTCGCGCGACGTAAAACGTTCGTTCCCGCGACCATCCTTGCCCAACGCGACCAGATCAGGCGAGGATTGCACGGCGCTCAACGCGCGATCGAACTGTTCTTTGCCATCCGAATGACGGTGCACGAACATCGCAATGTCGCGGCGCGTAAATGTCGCCTGGCTCTTGGTAATCGCGTTGAGGGCAATGTCGGGATTGGCGATGATCCGCTCGCCGTTCTCGCGGGCGATGGCGTGATGTTCGATCAGCCGGTCTGCCTCCGGCCCCATGCGGAGCGAAGGCGCACCGATCTTGGTCTGAGGCTCCAGCTCGATCCCCTGCGCCTCCAGACTGCGATGATCGATCCGCGCGTCGATATCGAGCGATGCCAGCCGCTCGTTGACATGATCGGCCCAGCGCTCGCGCCATGCACTGATCAGCTCGGTGCGGTTCCAGTCGCGTACCTTCTTGCCGAACCCGTCTTCGCCTACCTCGCGCATGGAAAGCATGACATGGGCATGGGGTTTGGCGAGACCGTCCGCTCCGATGTCCCAATGCACATTGAGGTCGGCGATCATCCCGCGTTCCACAAACTCGGATCGCACAAAATCGCGGGCAAGCTCGATGCCCTGCTGCTGGCTCAGCTCGCGCGGAATGGCAAATTCGATCTCGCGCGAGAGCTGCGCGTCCTTGCGCAGTTCCGTCTTCTCGACCTCGTTCCACAGGGCCGAGCGGTCGCCCAGGCGTTCGGGCGCAGCGTCGGGCAGCATCACTTCGGAATGGACGACGCCCGCCTTGTTGGTGAAGTCATGCGAACGATCCAGCCGGTCATCATGGAGCCGCTGCGCGGAACGGTAGGCAGCAGAGGCGACCGCGCTCGATCCCGAGCTGCGGGAAATGACTTTTGCCGAGAAATGGTAGATCGCCATAGCGGCAATCCAGTTACTGCAAACAAGCGACGTCGGCACGACGTATAAGCGCGCCCTCACATGATAAAATCCTGTTCGGGACCGGGCCGTGCCAACCTGTCCCGGCGACACTGCAGCATTCGGAAGCTCAGCGCTTTAGGATGGTCCCATCACACAATGACGGAGACAATCATGCGCAAACCCAGAGATTTCGATGCCGAGCTCAAGGCCCTCAACGAGAAGGCCGCGATGCTCAAAAGCCGCAAGGTACAGCAATTTGGTGAGCTGGTGATTGCAACCGGAGCCGATAGCCTGAGCATCGACGAACTGACCGGCGCACTGGCCTCCATCGCCGCCACGCAGGAACCTCAGAAGCTGGAGGCTTGGGCGACGAAGGGCCAGGCATTCTTTCAAAGCAAGACGCGGAAAACAGGCAAGCGCAATCAAGGCAACAATGAAGGCGCTCCGAAAGGTCCGGACAGCGATCCTGCGCGTTGAAGCCAGCCAGCGCCGCACCGACACAAGAGACCAGGCCATGAAACGACGCGAACGCACGCGCCACCTGATCGAGCTCGGCGGACTGGTGCAGAAGGCAGGCCTCATCGAACTGACTGATGATGACCGCGCGGTCCTGCTAGGGGCGTTTCTCGCAGTCGCTGCCAAGCTTCAACGCGAAGACCGCGAAGCGGCTCTGACCTTGTGGAGGCGGCGCGGCAGTCGCGCGTTCAAACAAGAATGACGCGAATACAGGGTGCAGGCCGAGTCCGGCTTTGCTAGGCTGAAACAAATGCGAAACGATCTTGACCATCTTCCACCACAGAAACAGCGCGAGCTGGAGCGCGTGGTGCAGCTGATCTTCGAGGAATTCGACGACGCCTTTGCGCTTGCGAAACACGAATGGAAGAAGGCCGGGCGAATTCTGAAGGTCATTCTCTATGGCAGCTACGCGCGCGGCACCTGGGTCGACGAACCTCACACCGCGAAGGGGTATCAGTCGGACTACGACCTGCTGATCATCGTCAATGACAGCAGACTGACCGACCGGGTGAAGTACTGGTCTAATCTTGATGAGCGGCTGATGCGCGAATACGGTGTTACCAAGACGCTCAAGACGCCGGTCAACTTCATCGTCCACACACTGCAAGATGTGAACGACGGGCTGGCCCACGGTCGATACTTCTTCATGGATGTGAAGCAGGACGGGGTTGCTCTCTACCAGTCCGACGACACCGAATTGCACACGCCCAAGCCCAAGACGCCCGATCAGGCTCTCTGTATGGCGCAGGAATATTTTGACGAGTGGTATCGGACCGGCGGTGAGTTTTTCGACAACTACAAGTTCAATCGCGACCAGGGGCGCAACAACAACGCTGCCTTCCAGCTACATCAGGCTTCCGAGCGGCTTTACCATTGCGTGCTGCTCGTCTGCACTTTCTACACCCCTCACGTGCACAATCTCGGTTTTCTGCGCACCCAGGCCGAGCGCATCGATCCGCGTCTGACCTATGTCTGGCCGCGCGAAACGAAGCGCGACCGCGCGCGCTTCGAGAAGCTCAAAGAAGCCTACGTCAAAGCGCGGTATTCGAAGCACTATCGCATCACGAAGGATGAACTCGAATGGCTCGGCGAACAGGTCGAGGAGCTGGGACGCGTCGTCCACGAGGTGTGCATTGAGCGCCTTGAAAAGCTCAAAGCTGACGCCGGGGTTCAAGCGGATAACCAATAAAGCCTTCGCTCGGAGCGCGTCAGCTTAGCGCGACGGCGTGCCGAAAGTGGCCTTTCCGCTTACTACCCGATTACGGACGTTGGGAAGACCAAAGTCCTGCGCTAAAGCAGATTGAATGAACCGGTTTGTAATCATTTCGGGATGCTCCGGAGGCGGCAAATCTACGCTATTGTCGGAGTTGGATCGCCGAGGACATGGTGTAGTAGAGGAACCGGGTCGCCGCATCGTGGCAGAGGAACTCGCAGGCACGGGAGATGCGCTGCCTTGGGTCGATACCGCCGCATTCGCCCGGCGAGCGATAGCTATGTCGTTACGTGACCGGGAAGAGGCTGCGAAAAGACGAGGCTGGATATTTTTCGATCGAGGTCTGATTGATGCGGCTGCGGCGCTTGAGTACGCAACGAGAACCCCTGTTGTTGTGAACTATGCGGCTGAACGATTTTTTAGGCGCGTCTTCATTACCCCGCCTTGGCGCGAGATTTACGTAAATGATGCGGACCGGCGCCATACTTTTCAGGATGCAGTCGCTGAATATGAAAGATTGCTGACCGCCTTCGCGACCCTTGATTATACTGTCGATGTGCTCCCAAAGATCGGCGTAGCTGAAAGGGCCGACATAGTTCTGGAACATCTGCGTTTGACTTGATCGTGCTAAAAGCTGCCGTTCAGCTTCCCACCCCATAATCAGACATTCAAGTGGTGCGTGCATTTCGCCATAACCGGACAGTCGGCTGTCCGAGCAATTCAGAGAAAAGCGGACACTCTGGTGACGACCCAATTGTGGACATTCACATTGAGGATTCTTTCGTCCAGTAGCCGACGAAGGTCTCTGCGTGATTATGCTAAGTTCTCTTGTGCCGTCGCAAAGAAAAGATTTCGGTCAGCTCTTTGATAATTCAGCAATGCGGGCTTCGGCTTCGGCATCGCCGGGGACTCGTCCCAAGTAGGTCCGATACATGTCGAGTGCCTGTGCGGTTTGGCCCGTTACCCGCAAGCCATCAGCGAGCCGGTAGATCGCATAGTCTGAGTTTCGTTGAAGCGCGCGATTGAGCTGTAACAGGTTAATGCCGATTTCATTCTGGCCGCGATGAATAAGTTTGAATGCGGCAAGATCGACCACACCTTCACGCGCTTTCCGGCCGTCGGTGTTTGCTTGGCCCATTGTGACACCAGCTTCGAGGCCTTTCAGGGCGGTCAGGTCGACCAGGTCCTGCGTGAAACGGTAATTGCGTGTCTTTTCCGTGGGACCGGCGATCAGTTCATGCACAAAGGCTTCGGTATCCCAATATGCGTCTACGTCACCGTTCGTGAGCACGACAAATGTCGTGTCGAGCTCGGGAAACATCATCAGCTCGCATGCGATCCCATAGTGGCCACCAGAATGTCCGAGCAAACGTGTTCCATTAAGGTCCTGCTCGATGATCCCATAGCCATAGCTTCCAACCGGCGTTTCCCCGCGACCTTGCAGGAACACACTGGTCATTTCGGCGCCGAGCAAGCGATTGCGCATGAGCGCCGTGGCAAAACGGTGTAGATCGCCGGCGGTTGAGTAAGCCCCGCCGCCTGCGCTGCCTCGCGGCTCCAACCGGCTACTGCAATCAACCCATTCGCCCGGTATCTCTTCGGATCGCATATACGGGATTGCGCGGTTGGAGACGTCGGCATCCTGTCGCCAGTTGCCGGTGTTCGTCATTCCCGCCCTGTCAAAGACCGCTTGCTGGACGTGCTCGAAATAGCTCTTCCCGGTCACCGCTTCGATGATCAGCCCGAGAACGACATAGCCGCCGTTCGAATAGGAGAATGCATTGCCGGGTTCGTGCTCGAGCGGAATGTCTGCGAACAGCGGCAAATAGTCACGGTGGCTGTCAGGATGTGGACCGTCCAGCTCTGCCAATCCCTGCCAGTAATTGCCGATGCCGGACCTGTGCATCAGCATATGGGCGATGGTTACACGTTCAGCCGCGTCGCGATTTGGGTAGTCCGGCAGATGCATGCCGAGCGTATCATCAAGCGAAATCGCTCCAGCCTCGACCAGTTGCAGAATGCACGTGGCTGTGAACATCTTCGGTATGGATGCGAGGTTGAATTTTGTGTCGATGGTGTTGTGCTCGCCGCTACCCCTATCCGCCAAGCCATAGCTTTCGGCAAATTCGACGTGCTGTCCACACGCAAGCAACACGGTTCCGCTGAAGTCCTTGGTTCGAACCAGCGCTTGTGAATGACGAATGAGCCTCTCGCCTTGGCTCCCATGCCTCGCGCAGCTAGACAGTGCGAGCGCCGAAGCCAGCCCGCCGGCCAGTGAAAGCGCGCCGCGCCGCGACATTCTCGAAAAATCCGTATTAAAGTCTCGCTCTTGCAATTGTCCGGCGGCAAGCCATTGTGTAACAGATTACCTATCATTACGTAACTGGTTACGAATATGTCAAGCAGGTTGCCCGCGAAAGCGGATGAAGATTGCGAGGGTCGTGTCGGGGGTTATGGAGCTTTCGCCTTGGGAGGGCGGCTCAGGCGCCTCAGCGATAGGATCGATCGCGATGCGAAGTCCATTTACGAGAAGATGGGCGTAGAATTCGAACAGCGCTGGTTTCCCGTATTCAACTGTCTACGTGGCGGGGAAGCGCTGAGCGTTACCGAGATATCTGATCGTCTCGGCATCTCACACGTCAGCGTGAGCGTAACGCGCAAGTCGCTCGAAGCGGCGGGGCTTGTAACGTCAACACAGGACAAGAGTGACGGCAGACGATCCGTCTTGGCTTTGACCAGCAGGGGGGAGACTCTCTCCATGGAGCTTGGGCCGTTATTCGCTGCGTTAGACTTGGCGGCTGCAGATTTGAATGCAGACGCGGGGAATGCGATTACTGCGATAGAGCGGCTTGAAAAAGCCTTGGACACCAAGTCTCTGTCGGAGCGTGCGGGTCATTTTCTAAAAGAAAGCTAGGGCGATCAATCCAATTTATTTTGAGTTCGCCTAACTTGCCTCCGCGCCAATGAGCCGATTGCTAGAATTCCGCTTCTTAGCTCTCGAAATCTATAAGCAGACCGTCCACTTTCCACCCCATCTTCGGTCATGCGCGGGGCTGATGCTCGAACCCCAAAGCGGTATGGCGGCATTGTCCCGCTCGAGAAAAATTGCTGCTGTTCAGCAATCGACCCAGAAGCTGACGTCCAGCATGAAATCCAGCGACCCATAAAGCGGTCGCAGCCTTCAACTACGTCGAGCAAGCCATACTGTCGCGCCACCGGTCTCTGGATCGCTGTCTTTTGCGTAAACGACTACGAAGCCAACTGTATTTAGGAGCGATTTATATTCGTCCTGAGACAAACTCGCATGGAATAGAGGTTCGCCTTCCCAATCGCCGATAGTCACCGCTTCCTGGGACCCAGTAGTGAACATCAGTTTACCACCCGGACGGACAAAACTGGCAAATCGCGTGAACATTTTGCGCTGGTCATTTTTCGTCAGATGAAAAAAGCTGTGCCAAGCGATCAAACCGTCAAAGCGGCGACTATCTTGATAATCTCGCATATCGGCGACGTGCCACTCACCGTCGGGTAAGTTGGCGGCAGCTTCCCGAATGAGCGACTCAGCGGTATCGATCCCGACAATTTGGTGACCGTGCTCGATAAGCGCGGCGGCTATCGGGTACCCGTTGCCAACACCGAAATCCAAAATCGTCGCCGACGCTCCGAGACCCTTTTCAAAGCGCGTAAGCCAATGCTCCTCCAAAGTCGGATCGCGTCCCCGAAGCTCTGACCATGATTGTGCCTTTTCCTCATAGAGCGAGATAATGCGCTTGGCCGCTTGTTCATCAGCATCGTGCATGGGCACAATCTGCCGAACACTTGGTCGTGAAACAAGGCATATTGCCTTGCAACCAGACATTCCCCTCCCCACCCCATTTGCGAACTACCGACATCACTCGCCGCCTCCTAAAAGAAGACAGGCAGATATTCGCACCTGTTGGATAAAAGCGGACTGTCAGATCACGACCCGATTGCGGACATAACTTGAGTAGCTAAAGTAACTCGGAAGGAGAAGGATCGGTGAGCTTGGCGCGGATCATCACATTTCGGAATTTCGCAGTAGCTGTCGGGCTTTGCTTGACTGCATCTGCTACCTTGGCGCTAGTTCCTCTTGTCAATCCGCGCGCGCCGCTCTTTCCGTTCATT
>Ga0310345_10004851_pt1 | contig 12110 bp, 11 predicted proteins | sample HC15DNA20500_MG_FD_204667 | JGI IMG/M metagenome (GOLD analysis project Ga0310345, IMG submission 204667) | Marine microbial communities from station ALOHA, North Pacific Subtropical Gyre - HC15-DNA-20-500_MG | ecosystem: Environmental > Aquatic > Marine > Oceanic | place: Pacific Ocean: North...
CACCGCACCAGCATGGTCTCGGTCAGTTGCGACGATCCGCCGGAGCAGGTTCTGCGCCAGATCATCGATAGTCCCTATACCCGCATTCCGGTCTGGAAGGGCGAATCGGAAAACATTGTCGGCATCGTTCATTCCAAGGACGTGCTCCGGTTCCTGTCGACGCGCGAGGATGTCTCGCGATTCGATGTGCTGAAGATTGCCGCCAAGCCTTGGTTCGTGCCCGAAAGCACCGGCCTGCAGGACCAGCTCAACGCCTTCCTGCGCAAGAAGGCGCATATCGCCCTCGTCGTTGACGAGTATGGCGAGGTGAAGGGCATCGTCACGCTGGAAGACATTCTGGAAGAGATTGTCGGCGAGATAGCCGACGAACACGACATCGAGGTAAGTGGCGTCCAGCCGCAGGCCGACGGCTCGGTTCTGGTCGATGGCGGCGTTCCGATCCGCGACCTCAACCGTGTACTTGACTGGAACCTGCCTGACGAAGAGGCGACCACCGTGGCGGGCCTCGTCATTCACGAAGCCAAGACGATCCCCGAGGAGAAGCAGACTTTCAACTTTCACGGCAAGCGTTTCGTTGTGCTCGAGCGCGAGAAAAACCGCATTACCAAGCTGCGGGTGCGCAACCTCGCCGGTTGACAGCGTCCGCGCCGCCCCCGCCCGTCAGTTCGAGGCCTCGGCAGGTGTGCGCGCCTCTATCGCCAGCGCGTGCAGTCCGGCCTCGAATTCGGCTGCGGCAATCTCGTTGACCGCCCTGTGTCGGGCGACCCGGCTCATGCCGTCAAACGCGTTCGAAATGATGCGGATGCGCAGATGGGTTTCGCCTGTGCCGTCAAAAGCTTCCTGGTGACCGGCGTGCAGATGGCTCTCATCGATCACCTCGAGCGAGACCGGATCAAAGGCCTTGCGAAGCTTTGCTTCGATGGATTGGGAATGTCCCATTTGCAGATCGCCTTTCCGGTTCCGGCACCGGTCAAGGGGAATCACCATTGGCCGGCATGCGACCGGGCTTTCTGAATAGACACCGGTCAAATGTCAATTCTTGTTTGCCTGGCCCCTACACCCCATAATCCGTCGATGGATTTCAACTCCAAATACTTTGACAGCATCCGCATCAAGAAGCCGGGCGGCAAGCGCAAGGCCGAGCCACGCGAGGTGCAATGCCAGTGGGATGGTTGTGACAAGCCCGCCACCCACAAGGCGCCCATGGGACGCGACCATGAGGGGCAGTATCTGGATTTCTGTTTCGATCATGTGCGCGAGTACAACAAGACCTACAACTACTTCTCCGGCCTCGACGATGATTCGGTCGCGAAGTTCCACAAGGACTCCCTTACCGGCCACCGGCCGACATGGACGATGGGCGTCAACCGCTGGGGCAGCGCCGAGCAGCGCAGCACGGCGGAGGCCGGATGGACGGCGTCTTCGCGGGTGCGGGCCAGGTTGAACCGGGATAGACGGGCACCGGGCGGCCAACGGCGCAAGCCGCGCGCGCTTGAAGCCAAGGCCCTTGATGACCTGCGGTTGCCGGTTACGGCCAGTGCGGATGAAATCAAGTCGCGCTACAAGGAACTTGTCAAACGCCATCATCCCGATGCAAATGGGGGCGACCGCAGCTCCGAAGAACGGCTGCGGCAAATTATTCATGCCTACAAGGTTCTCAAACAGGCTGGTTTCTGCTGAAAATCACTGGTTTGTTGCGCCGTCCCCATCAGGCCGATCATTTGTAAGGAAACGGGATGACTGAAGGCTTGCCGGACACGAAGGTTTCCGTCCGGAAATTGTTCAATATCGACGCCGATCTGGAAGTGCCCGCCTATTCGCAGGCGAGCGAATACGTGCCTGATCTCGATCCCGACTACCTGTTCGACCGCCAGACGACGCTGGCGATCCTGGCGGGCTTCGCCCACAACCGCCGCGTCATGGTGTCGGGCTATCACGGCACCGGCAAATCCACCCATATCGAGCAGGTTGCCGCCCGCCTCAAATGGCCCTGTGTGCGCATCAACCTCGATAGCCATGTCAGCCGTATCGATCTCGTCGGCAAGGACGCAATCGTTGTCCAGGACGGCATGCAGGTCACCGAGTTCCGTGACGGCATCCTGCCCTGGGCCTATCAGAACAATATCGCGCTGGTCTTCGATGAGTACGACGCGGGCCGGCCCGACGTCATGTTCGTCATTCAGCGCGTGCTGGAATCGTCCGGGCGCCTCACCCTGCTTGACCAGAGCCGCGTCATTCGCCCGCACCCGGCCTTCCGCCTGTTCGCCACCGCCAACACGGTCGGGCTGGGCGACACGACCGGGCTCTATCACGGGACCCAGCAGATCAACCAGGCGCAGATGGACCGCTGGTCGCTCATCGTCACGCTCAACTACCTGCCGCATGATCACGAGGTCGATATCGTTCTTGCGAAGGTCAAATCCTTCGACAATCCGAAGGGCCGCGAGAACATTTCCCGTATGGTCCGCGTCGCCGATCTGACGCGCAACGCTTTCATGAATGGCGACATTTCTACGGTGATGAGCCCGCGAACGGTAATCATGTGGGCGGAGAACGCCGAGATATTCGACGATCTGGCCTTCGCCTTCCGCGTTACCTTCCTCAACAAGTGCGACGAACTCGAACGCGCCACGGTGGCCGAATTCTACCAGCGCGCGTTTGGCGAGGAGATCACCGAGTCGGCGGCCAATCTGGTGGTCGCCTGACAGCGGCGCTAAATGAAAAGCAATGACCGGACCGGGAAGCAATTCGCAGCGCAAATCCAGCCGGCCGCCTGATTTCGAACCGCTGAAACAGGCGCTGGGCAATTGCGTGCGCGCCATTTCCGGCGATCCGGCGATCGAGGTCGTCTTCGGCTCCGACAAGCCGGCGCTGTCGGGCGATCAGGCGCGGCTGCCCGATCCCGGCAAGCGGCTGACGCGCCAACAGCTTGCGGTAACACGCGGCACTGGCGATTCCATGGCGCTGCGCCGTGCCTGCCACAGCAGCGAAATCCACCAGAAGCATCTGCCGGTGGGCCAGAACGCCCGCGCCATTTTCGACGCGGTCGAGCAGGCGCGCTGCGAGGCCATCGGTTCGCGCCAGATGCCGGGCGTTGCCTCCAACCTCTCCTCCATGCTGGAGGACAAATATGCCCGCTCCAACTATCACGCGGCGATAGACCGCTCCGAGGCGCCGCTGGAGGAAGCGGTCGCGATGATCGTGCGCGAGAAGCTGACCGGCAAGGCGCCGCCGCAAAGCGCAGAGAATTTCGTCAACCTTTGGCGCGATCACATCGAGAGCAAGGCGGGCGAGAGCCTCGACGCGCTTGATGCCGACCTTTCCGATCAGACTGCCTTTGCCCGCGCCGTGCGCGATCTCATCTCCGCACTCGACATGGCCGACGAACTTGGCGACGACGAGCCGGAGGAAAGCGAGGACAGCGAGGACGATGATTCGCCGCAGGATGATGGCGACGATAGCCAGCGCGACAACGAGGAATCGACCGGGCAGGACGACAGCCAGCCCGATGAATCAGACGCCACCTCCGAAGAGCAGCAGCAAGGCGAGATGGAAGCAGCCGACGCCACTGCCGACGATTTCTCCGACGACGAGGAGGACACCGAGACGCCGGGCGATTCGCACCGGCCCGAACTGCCCTTCTCCTCGCTGCCGCCCGACAGCGACTATATCGTCTTCTCCACCGCCCATGACGAGGAGGTGGCGGCGGAGGATCTCTGCGACGAGGCCGAACTCGACCGGCTGAGGAGTTTCCTCGACAAGCAGCTCGCCCATCTGCAAGGCGTGGTGGGGCGGCTAGCCAACCGGCTGCAGCGCCGGCTGATGGCGCAGCAGAACCGCGGCTGGGATTTCGACCTGGAAGAGGGCTATCTCGACACGGCGCGACTGCCACGCATCATCACCGATCCGATGACGCCGCTTTCCTTCAAGATGGAGCGCGACACCATCTTCAAGGATACGGTCGTAACCCTGCTGCTGGACAACTCAGGCTCCATGCGCGGCCGCCCGATAACCGTTGCCGCGACCTGCGCCGACATTCTGGCGCGCACGCTGGAACGCTGCGGCGTCAAGGTGGAGATCCTGGGCTTCACCACGCGCGCCTGGAAGGGTGGGCAAGCGCGCGAGGACTGGTTGCGGGCACAGAAACCGCCCTCGCCCGGCAGGCTCAACGATCTGCGCCATATCATCTACAAGAGCGCCGACGCGCCCTGGCGGCGCTCAAGGCGCAATCTGGGCCTGATGATGCGCGAGGGTCTGCTGAAGGAGAACATCGACGGCGAGGCGCTGCTATGGGCGCATTCGCGCCTGATGGGCCGGCAGGAGCAGCGGCGCATCCTGATGATGATCTCCGACGGTGCGCCGGTCGATGATTCCACGCTTTCGGTCAATCCGGGCAATTATCTTGAGCGCCATCTGCGCCATGTCATTGCCGACATAGAAGCGCATTCGCCAATCGAGCTGCTGGCCATCGGCATCGGCCATGATGTCACCCGCTACTACAAGCGCGCGGTCACCATCGTTGACGCTGAGGAACTTGCCGGCGCGATCACCGAGCAATTGGCCGATCTGTTCGAGGAAACGCCGCGTGGCCCTGCCGCCCCGCAGCCACGCCGCATGCGCAAGGCCGGCTAGACAGTCCCGGAGCTTCGCGCGGGCATCACCCGGAGCAAGGCGCCATAGGGCGCCAGCATCGCCAGCCCGATCAGTATTTTCACACAAAAATCGCCGACCGCCAGCGAAACCCAAAGCGGCACTTGCGTACTGAGAAACGGCACAGCGAACCCGAGCGAACCGTCTTCGGCTCCGGTCCACACATCAAGGAACGCAAATCGGGCCGAAAAGGCCAGACCGAAAAACAGCACGGTATCGACCGCCGAGCCGATCAGCGTTGATATGAGCGGCGCCTGCCACCACGCCCGCGCTCGCAGGCGGTCGAAGATCTGCGTGTCGAGCAATTGCGCCACCAGAAACGCCGAGCCCGAAGCAATGGCTATGCGCGGTGTGGCCAGCCAGACGGACAGCACCACCGCAATCGCGAACCCGGCATAGACCACCTGCCGGGCAGCAGCCGGACCAAAGCGGCGATTGGTCAGATCGTTGACCAGAAACGCAATCGGATAGGTGAACGCACCCCATGTCAGCAAATCCTTCAGGCCGAAATGGTCGAAGGGAAACTGCACGAGGTAGTTGGAGGCAATGACCACGAGGGCCATGGCCCCGATGAAGGGCAGGGAAGGTCGGAACTTGTCCATTTTTTTATCCTGGGTGATGGCACCAGCGTTTCATGAAAAAGGCCGCTGAGCGGCCTTCCGGGTCGGCACTTGCCGGATCAGGCGGCTGCTTCTTCCGCCGCCTTCTTCTTGATCTGGCGCTTCAGCAGGCGCGCCTTGGGCGACAATTCGCTGTCGGAGGCCTTGGCCAGAAACGCGTCGAGACCGCCACGATGTTCCACCGTGCGAAGCGCATTTGCGCTTACCCGCATACGGACGCGCTGGTTGAGCATTTCGCTGAGCAGCGTGACATTGACCAAGTTCGGCAGGAAGCGCCGGCGGGTCTTGTTATTCGCATGGCTCACATTGTTTCCGGACATGACCGCCTTGCCGGTCAGTTCACAACGCCTGGACATAATCTCGTTCCTTGTCTGTAACGGCCCGTTTGCTGCTGCCCGAAAGCGTTTCGCAGGCTCAAGCGGGTGAAGGTCACGCCGCAAGCCCCTTGGTGCCGGGAGCATCGGGAAAATCGCAGAGGTCTATAGTGACGCGGACTGGCCGCGTCAAGTCGGACAGCAGCAAGAATAGTGTTTGAAATTTCCGGTTCAGCCTGCGTTCAGCAAGCGGACTTATGAATAGCCCAATTCTTGCCGCGATGCGGTCTAGATTGTTAACAGGGGAAACAAGGGAGACGGCCATGGGCGCCCGCTTCACAAGAACCATTCCGACACTTGCGCTTTGCGCCGCCGTAACCGCATCCAGCCTGGCGTTTTCCATCGCACCATCCGGTGCCGAGGAAGCCATGCGGACGCACCGCACCGTATTCGACGTGCGTTTCGGCGCCATTCCCATTGGCGAGGCCAAATTCGAGATCAGGTTCGATCAGGAAAGCTACAAACTGGGCGCCAGCGGGAAGACCGTCGGCGTTGCCGAAATGGTCGCCAAGGGCAGCGGCGAGGCGAAGAGCCAGGGCCGCATCGAGGACGGCCAACTCGTCGCCGAGAAACACACGGTGAAGTATGTCGAGAAATCCAAGGTCTCCACGTTGGAGATGGAGTTCGACGAAGGTGCGGTGAAAGAGGTCAAGCTCAATCCCGACAAACGCAAGAAGAAGAACGGCTCAAAGTGGGTGCAGATCACCGAGGAGCAATTGCGCGCGGTGCTCGATCCGGCAAGTTCAATCATCATTCCGGTCGAGTGGGAGAAAGCCAACAATCCCCGCGCCGTATGCGACCGCACCTTGCCGGTTTATGACGGCGACACGCGCTTCAACATCAAGCTCAGCTACAAATCCACAAAGCCGATCAAGACCAAGGGCTACAAGGGTTACGCCTATGTCTGCCAGTTGCGCTACGTTCCGGTGGCCGGCCACAAGAAGGGTGAGCGCAACATCGAATATATGAGCAGAAACAAGGATATGGAACTTTGGCTGGCGCCAATGGCCAAGACCAATCTCTACACGCCAATCCGCATCGAAGTGCCGACTTGGATCGGCACGTTCAGCGCGCAACCCAGCTATTTCGGCGTCGTAGCCCAATAGCAAAACACGCACTGGAATCGTTCTCGCCGAGCGGTTACATGAGGTGGGAAGCCGCCGGCTGACGCAGGCCCAACCGAATACGGCAGAATGAATTTCCCGCACAAGACTGACAGCAGCATGGCGATGCCGCGCGCTTCCGGGCGCGGCGTCACCGCCGTTTTGGGGCCGACCAACACCGGCAAGACCCATCTGGCGATTGAGCGCATGGTGGCGCACCCTACCGGCCTGATCGGCCTGCCGCTGCGCCTGCTGGCGCGCGAGGTCTATGGCCGGGTGGCCGAAAAGGTCGGCGCGGCCAATGTTGCGCTCATCACCGGCGAGGAGAAGATCAACGCGGCCAGCAAGACCCGCTTTCAGGTCTGCACCGTAGAGGCGATGCCGGAAGACACCACCGCCGATTTCGTGGCCATCGATGAGGTGCAACTTGCCGCCGATCTGGAACGCGGCCATGTCTTCACCGACCGTATCCTGAACCTGCGCGGCCGCCACGAAACCATGCTGTTGGGGGCCGAAACCATTGCCGGCGCGTTGCGTGATTTGCTGCCCAGCATTGATATCGTCACCCGCCCGCGCATGTCGGTGCTCGAATACTCAGGCCAGAAAAAGATCACCAGGCTGCCGCAAAGAAGCGCCATCGTCGCCTTCTCGGCAGATCAGGTCTACGCCATCGCGGAATTGATCCGCCGCCAGCGCGGCGGTGCGGCCGTCGTCATGGGTTCGCTTTCACCGCGCACCCGCAACGCGCAGGTCGGCCTCTACCAGTCCGGCGATGTTGACTTCCTCGTGGCGACCGATGCCATCGGAATGGGGCTCAATCTCGATGTAGACCACGTAGCATTCGCGCAGGACCGCAAGTTCGACGGGCTGACCCATCGCCGCCTGCACCCTGCCGAGATGGGCCAGATTGCGGGGCGCGCCGGCCGCCACATCCGCAACGGCACATTTGGCGTCACCGGCAATGTGCGTCCCTTCGACGACGAGCTGGTGCAGCGGCTGGAAACCCACGAATTCGATCCTGTGAAGGTGCTGATCTGGCGCAACCGGCAGCTCGATTTTTCTTCCCTTGAGGATCTGCATCTAACGCTGGAATTGCCATCGGCGCATCCACGCATGATGAAGTCTTTCCCTGCATCTGATCTGACTGCGCTTTCCACCTTGTCGCGCGAGGAGGAGATTGCCGCCCTTTGCAGTGCGCCGGAGCGGGTGCGCCTGCTCTGGGAGGTGTGCAAGATACCCGATTACCGGCGCATCTCGCCGGGCGAGCACGCCGAGTTGCTGCGCAACATCTTTCTCGATCTCGCCAGGCGGAACCAGATCGACGAGACATGGTTTTCTGCCCAGGTTGAGCGCACTGACCGGACCGAAGGGGATATCGATGCGCTGTCCACCAGAATAGCCCATGTGCGGACCTGGACTTATTTGTCAAACCGGGCCGAATGGTTGCATAATTCGGCTTATTGGCAGGAAAAGACTCGCAATATCGAGGATCGTCTGTCTGATGCGCTGCATGACAGCTTGACCAGACGCTTCATTGACCGCAGGACGAGCGTCCTGATGAAACGCCTCAGGGAAAACGCAATGCTTGAAGCCGAGATCGCCGCCAATGGCGACGTTACCGTTGAAGGCCATCATGTGGGCAGTCTGCAGGGATTCCGGTTCACGCCGGACCGTTCCGCCACTGGCCCCGAGGCGAAGGCGGCCAATGCCGCAGCCATGAAGGCGCTGGCAACGGAGTTCACAAGAAAAGCAGAGCGCCTGCATGCAGCCTCCAACTCCGATTTCGCGCTGACCAATGACGCCACCATCCGCTGGTCCGGCGAACCGATGGCAAAGGTCGTTGCCGGCAACGAACCGCTCAAGCCCCGGATCGTCATCCTCGCTGACGAACAGCTTACGGGTCAGCCGCAGGAAATGGTCGTCCACCGGCTCGAGCGCTGGCTCAACAACCATATCGTCACGCTGCTCAAACCGCTGGCAGACATTGTCGCGGACAACGAACTGACCGGCACCGCCCGCGGGGTCGGGTTCCGGCTTGTCGAGCAATACGGAACGGTACCGCGCAGCGAGATCGCTGCAGAGGTCCATCAGCTCGACCAGGACGCCAGAAGCCTGCTGCGCCGCCATGGCGTGCGTTTCGGAGCGTATCACATTTTCCTGCCCGCGCTGCTCAAGCCCGCGCCAATGGCGCTGACAGCACTGTTATGGGCGATCAACAAGGACAGGCTCGACGCTGAGGGTGTCACCGAGGTTCCCGCACTTGCCGCCGCCGGGCGCACCTCCTTTTCGGCCGACGGCAATATCGACGAGGAAGTCTACCGCGTCTGCGGTTTCCGCGTTCTCGGGCAAAAAGTGGTGCGCGTCGATATATTGGAGCGGCTTGCCGACCAGATCCGACCGGCGCTGGCCTGGAAACCCGGCAGCGAGACACCCGCACCCGAGGGCGCTGTCGATGGCCGCAGTTTCGTGGTCACGCCCGGCATGCTGTCCATTTTGGGCGCTACGCATGAAGACATGATCGAGGTGCTCAAGGGCCTTGGCTATCGCGGTGAACCCAAGAAGCCGGAGGAAATAGAGGCGCTGCAAAGTCAGAACGGAGCGGTGAGGCCGGCAGTATCCGGCGGTGCAAACGGTGCGGCAGAACCGCAAAGCGCTGGCGCCACAGATCCCTCGACGGCGAACGGAAGCGAGCCCGGTTCCAGTGGTGCAGGATCCGGCGACAACCCGCCTGGAGTTACTACTCCGGAGCAACCCGGCACTGGCGATGATTCTGGTTCAGAAACGGATGAGGTCCTGGAACCGACCACGGCGGAACCCGCAGAAGCGCTTGAGGAAGAAAAGATCGTCATGCTCTGGCGGTCCGGGCGCGGCGAACGCCGGCAACGCCCAACCCAGGCTGATGCCGGTGAGCAGGGGCGCGGGCGGCACGAAAGGAAGGGCGGCAAGAAGCCGCCACGCAAGGCACGCAAGGGTAATGCGCCCGCCGCACCTCATGCCGGACGTGGCCCGAAACCGGTGCGCGAGCGTCAACCTGACCCGGACTCCCCCTTCGCCAAGCTCGCCAGCCTCAAGGCCGAACTGGAAAATGACCGCAACTGAGGGGTCGCTTCGCCTCGACAAATGGCTCTGGTTTGCCCGGGTAACGAAGACCCGCACGCTGGCCCGCAAGCTGGTGGAGGCGGGCAAGGTCCGCATCAATCGCGAGAAGACCACGAATGCGGCAAGGCCGGTTCGCATTGGCGATGTACTGACCATCACCAGAGAACGCGACATACTGGTCTACGAGATCAACGCGCTTGGCGAGCGACGCGGCCCCTATCCGGAGGCGCGTCAACTCTATGACGACCGCAGCCCGCCGCCCCCCGACAAGACATCGGAGCCAAACGTGCGCGCAGGCCCGAAGCCCGACAAGCGCGAGCGCAGGCTATTGGCGCGTATCAGCGCAAAAAACCACTGGGCAGACTAGCGGTCCGGGATTTTTCTTCCTGCCAGCCAGCATCCATTGAAAACTGATACGGCGCGCGCATTTGCGTCTTGAAGCAATGTCGCAAAGCCTGCTAGAGCCGGTCATCTTCAAATGGAAGCAGTTTGATGGATTGGATTTTCTGTTCGGGCGAGGAGAGCACCGAAGCGCGATTGGTAAATCGGGCGAGGATGTCGACACTGCCGGAACGCAAAAGACATCCGAGCCGAAATAACGGAAGAGTTTGATGTCACATCGAAAACTGCAATCGCCCGAACTTGGTATTTCGCGCTCTGGCCAGCGTCACGCTAGGCTAACGGGTATAACACCGCGTCGCCTCTCGCTCCTCGTCAGATCACGAAATACCGGCGTTCAAACGATTCCATTTGAAGATGACCGGCTCTAGGCACAACCGCCTTTGGAAAGGTGCCTCACGCGAGGCGCCCATCACTACCCTCTCGGATACCAGATGACCTATATCGTCAACGACAACTGCATCCGTTGCAAATACATGGATTGCGTCGAAGTCTGCCCCGTGGATTGCTTCTACGAGGGTGAGAACATGCTGGTGATCCACCCTGACGAATGCATCGATTGCGGCGTGTGCGAACCCGAATGCCCTGCAGAGGCCATCCAGCCGGATACTGAGCCAGGACTGGACAAATGGCTGCAGATCAACGCCGAGTATGCGGAGAAATGGCCCAACATCACCATCAAGCGCGATCCGCCTGCCGACGCGGAAAAGTATGAGGGTGAGGAAGGGAAGTTCGACAAGTATTTCTCGCCGGAACCGGGTCAGGGCGACTAGCGAATTGTCGTCCTTCGGCTCGATGGTTGAAAGCTTGCGCGTTAACCTTCCTTAAGGAAATTGGCCTGCGTCGTTACGCAACTGCGGGAACAAATTGATTTTTCCCGAAAAATACCCTATATTATGCATCAGAGTAACAAAAAGCCTCCCTTGCGGGCCGGGCTATTACTTTAAGGGAAATCCATCCATCCGAGATCATCATTGTCTTTCGGGCATTCCATCCCGAACGGTGGGATTTTGACCGTGCTTAGAGGCAGGATTTCGGTAACCAGATGAAGAACTCTTGGACTGCAGAACCTGAATCGCCTTTGCAGATTTCGGGATGGCAGCAGTTACGTCACAAAGAGCCACCTTGGTGGCAGGAACAGGGAGTATCAACGAGTATGGCGGCAAAAAAACCAGTTCAGCGTCAGGGTTACAAGACCGGAGAATATGTCGTCTATCCAGCGCATGGCGTCGGCCAGATCGTAGCGATTGAGGAACAGGAAGTTGCCGGTCACAAGCTGGAACTGTTCGTCATCAATTTCGAGCAGGACAAGCTTACCCTGCGTGTTCCGATCTCCAAGATCGAGACTGCCGGCATGCGCAAGCTTTCCGGCGAGCCGCTGATCGAGAAGGCGTTGAAGACCGTGCAGGGCCGCGCGCGTATCAAGCGCACCATGTGGAGCCGGCGCGCGCAGGAATATGAGGCAAAGATCAATTCCGGCGATCTCATCTCGATCTCGGAAGTGGTCCGTGACCTTTTCCGTTCCGAGAACCAGCCCGAACAGTCCTACAGTGAGCGTCAGCTTTATGAGGCGGCACTCGACCGCATGGCGCGCGAGATTTCCGCGGTCAACAAGATCTCGACCACCGAGTCGGTGGTGCTGATCGAGAAGAACCTCGCCAAGGGACCCAAGCGCGGTCCCAAGACGGACGAGGAAGAACAGGAAGAAAAGGCCGCCTGACCAGGGCGACATTCCGAGACACCCATCAACGGCCCTGTGCAGGAGCGCGGGGCCGTTTCATGTTCACAAAACATTTACACTCAGTTCATCGCTGCCGCAGAACCAATGCCCATTTCAGGCGTATGATACTTCTGAAGGGGAATTG
>Ga0310345_10004852_pt1 | contig 12110 bp, 6 predicted proteins | sample HC15DNA20500_MG_FD_204667 | JGI IMG/M metagenome (GOLD analysis project Ga0310345, IMG submission 204667) | Marine microbial communities from station ALOHA, North Pacific Subtropical Gyre - HC15-DNA-20-500_MG | ecosystem: Environmental > Aquatic > Marine > Oceanic | place: Pacific Ocean: North...
GCACGCAGGAACCCTCACGACCATTGAATTCGACCGCGTGGTCGAAGCGGTCGGGAGCTATGCGCTGACCCCGCTTGGTGCGAGCAAGCTGGCTGAGCTGCGGCCCCTCACCGATCGACATGGGGTCCAGGCCGCACTCGGGCTGACCTCCGAAGGAGTGCGGTTCCTCACCGCCAATCAGAACCTCCCGTTGGAGGCTCCAAGCAATCTCGAGGCGATTCTCGCGAAGTTGGCGATCGAAGCTCAGCCGCTAGACCCGCTGGACCTACGAAAGCTGGCCGGCTTCTTACAATCGGTTGACGCGACCTGTCGCGGGGTCCAAGCGGCAAACCACGGCCCGTTCCCGGCGTTGCGGACCATCGTTGATGGCAGCGCAACCTGGAGTCGCGAATGCGGCGACGTCCGAAAGAAGATCGATGAAGCCGGCGAGATTGTAGATGACGCCAGTCCAGAGCTCAAGACCATTCGAAGTCGTCTCCGGAAACAGCGTCATCGTCTTCGCGGCAACCTAGAGTCGTTTCTCCGTGGTCGCGACACCGCCCGGTATCTGCAGGAGCCAGTCGTCAAGGAACGAAACGGCCGCTTTGTGCTCGTAGTCAGGGCGGAGCACCGGACGGCGATCCCCGGCATTGTTCACGGCAGCTCGACGAGCGGCGCCAGCTTGTTTCTGGAGCCACTGAGCACGGTCGACGTCAATAACGAAATCGTCGCTCTGGAAGAGCACGAGCAAGAAGAGGTACGGCGAGTCCTGCTCACTCTGTCAACAGCGTTTCGGCGTCGGGCCGCCGATCTGAGACGCACCCTTGTCGTAGCGACAGACCTCGATGTGGTCCAGGCTCGCGCTACCTTCGCGACCGCCATCAATGGGGTCGAACCGGCTATCAGCTCGGATCAGTCCCTCGAGCTGCGGGATGCGCGACACCCGCTGCTAATGCCGGTCGTCAACAGCCGTCTGGGCGAAGCGTCGACAGGCGGGGGAGCGGAGCCCGTACCGGTCACCATCACAATGCATCCGCCTACCCGGGCGCTGATCGTGACCGGCCCCAATACCGGCGGGAAGACAGTGGCGCTCAAGACGGCCGGGTTGCTCACTGTGATGGCCCAGGCGGGTCTTCACATCCCCGCTGCACCGGAGTCACGCATACCGGTGTTCCGGTCTGTCTTCGCCGACATCGGCGACGACCAGTCAATTGCGGCGAACCTCAGTACGTTCTCGGGCCACCTCGCCCATATCGTGGAGATGGACAAACGTCTGGCTCTTCCTGGGTTGATTCTGCTGGACGAGGTGGGGGCCGGTACCGATCCGGTGGAAGGGGGGGCCCTGGGCTGCGCCGTTGTAGAGCACTTTCGTGAACGCGGGGCGCACGTCATCGCGACCACACACGATGATGTGCTTAAGTCCTATGGCGCCACCTCGGAGGGGGCGGAGTGCGCGGCCTTCGGATTCGACCCGGAGACCTTTGCGCCAACGTATCGGTTGACCTACGGGTCCGCTGGTCGGAGCCTGGCCCTCGAGATCGCTCGTCGACTCGGGCTCGCCCCCCACATCATCGATGCGGCCACTGAACGTCGGAGCGCGAGGGAGGCGCAACTCGCCGCGCATCTGGCCCAAGTCGACGAGCAGCGGCGGGAGTTGGAAGCGCTCCGCGACACCCTGGACGACCAGGAGAAGAACCTAGCTCTTCGCACCAGGGAGCTGACGGCCAAACAGGCGGAACTCGAGCGGCGTGAGCGAGCCGGGCAGCGGACATTGGACCAAGCGCTGGGTGACCGGCTCAAGACCGCCCGGCGAGAGATCGACTCGGTGGTGGAGCGACTTCGTGAGCGGGCCACGTCTCTGGAGCGAGAGGCGGCAAGTCGCGCGAAGAAACGCGAACCTGGGTTGTCGACCGGGGAGAGCGGTACCATGCGCACCGAGGCGCAGACCCAACTTGACACTATAGCCAGACGGGTTCGACAAAGCGATCCAGGCAGCACAGAGATCCCCTGTCTTGCGAAGGTCGAAGTCGGGATGCAGGTCACAGTCGCCACGTTAGGGGTCGAGGGTAGTGTCAGAGTCGTCCATACGCACGATGCCGAAGTCGAGGTCAGCGGCAAACGGGTACGAGTCCCGCTGTCCTCTCTCAAAGCGGGCACCGTTCGACCTCACCCCCGGCGCCCCTCCGTCACCCAGGTGACGATCCAGGTAGAAGAGCCGACCGGCGCTCTGGACGAGCTGAACGTCATTGGCTGTCGGGTCGAGGAAGCGCTTTCGCGAGTCGAAAAACACCTTGACCAGGTAATTATGACTGAGGCTCGCGTCGTGCGGTTCGTGCACGGACATGGCACCGGTCAGCTGAGACGCGCCATCGGCGGGTTTCTCGAAACCCACCCGATGGTGCAACGCGCGTCGACCGCCGCTCCGGAAGACGGAGGAAACGCGGTAACCATCGCTGAGCTCAAGGACTGAGAACCCCGTCGACATGGGTCTGTTTCCTCAATCGGTCATCGACGACATCAAGGCACACGCCGACATCGTGCAGGTCGTACAGGACTATGTCCCGCTTAGACAAGCAGGGACCAGCTTTCGGGGGCTTTGTCCTTTCCACTCGGAAAAGACCCCCTCATTCCACGTCCATCGCGACAAAGGGTTCTTTCATTGTTTTGGCTGTGGGACCGGTGGCGATGTCTTGAAATTTGTAGAGCTCCAGGAGAAGCTCGGATTCCAAGAAGCGGTCCGTCATCTCGCCCAACGCTTCGGTGTCCAAATCCCTGAGCCCACGACCGAACGGGACGACAAGGCGGACGCCGAACGAGAGACATTACTCAGCGTCCACGAGGTGGCGGCCGAATATTTTCGGGCTTGTCTCGCCGATCCATCCGGGCGAATCGCTCGGGATCATCTCGCCGCCAGGGCCATCACCGCCGAGACCGCAGAGCGGCTCGGTCTCGGGTTTGCGCCCGCTGGTCGAGGCCACTTGCTCGAGCACCTGAAGGCGAAAGGCTATTCACCAGAGCTCCTGGTGCGATCCGGTCTCGCGACCGCACGTGACAACCGGCCGCTGATGGACCGATTCCGGCATCGCTTGATCATCCCGATCGCCAGAGACAGCGGTTCGATCGTGGCATTTGGGGCACGAGCGCTCCAGGACGACCAGCAACCCAAGTATCTAAACTCGCCGGAAACGGCCATCTATACGAAGGGCCGAACCCTCTATGGGCTCCAGCTGTCAAAGCGGGCAATCCGCGAAGCCGGATACGTTGTGCTGGTCGAGGGCTACTTTGACCTCGCCCAAGCCATGCAGGCTGGTGTCACGCCGGTCGTGGCCTGCTGTGGCACTGCGCTGACCGACGCGCAGGTCCGACTGCTCAAGCGGTTCACCTCGAAGGTCATCCTGAGCTTTGATCCGGACCCGGCCGGAGCCGGTGCGGCAGCGCGCTCCGGCGAGTTGCTCATAGCCGATGCGATGCAAGTCAACGTCGCGGTCTTAGCCGAGGGAGAAGACCCCGACACCTATATCCGCCGACGCGGCCCAAACGGTTACAAGGAAAAATTACGCACTTCCCAGCCATATCTGGAATACTTATTAGATAGGGAAGCAGCGCAGCGGGATCTGACCCGCGGCGACCATCAACGTGAGTTCCTCACGAAAATGTTGAAGGTGGCGGCGCGAATTCCTGACGCCGCGACCCGGGATCGCTTTGCGGATCGGCTCGCGCATACCGCCCGGATTCTAGAGGACGTCGTTCGCACAGAGATCCGCAAGGCAGCGGTGGCCCGGCGGACAACGTTGGACGAACGCCGGGTTGGACCGCGCCGGCGGGTAAAGACGGCTGAAAAGGGGTTGGTCTGGGCGCTCGCGCGTGATTCGGCCTCGGCACTTGAGGCAATCGCCACGCTGACCGACGCCGACCTCCAAGGTCTGGCCACGGCCCCGATACTCGCAACGGCGAGGGCACTGTCGGACTGGCCGGCCGACACCGTCCTCGAGACGCTTCGAGAGCGTCTAAGTAGTGAGGAGTCTGACTGGATGGCCCGTGTCGGAGCACTAGAGCGTCCACCGGCGTCCGCTGCTAACTGTGGGCGCGAAATTAAACGTCTCGGATACGAGAGGCAAAGAGCCGCGGTGCAGGACGAAATCGACCGCTGCCAGAAGGTTGGCACACCCTCAGCCCTGGCAGAGATTGATCTCCTCTGGCAAAAGAAGCGGGACCTGTTGACCCGGCTTGAGTCACTCTGATTCGGAAGGGGCTCACGACCCGGCGTGACCGAGGCGGCGAAAAAGACCGGCGCCGGCTCGCAAGAATGCGACGACGGAGTGTGACCGGCAAGTATTTGACCGAGCCACCAGGCGTATGGACCGTCTGGCACTTTAGCGCGACCTTGGCGACAATGGACCGAAAGACGGTATAACGCGGGCAATATGCCACACCGCTCGAACACAGCTGGACGGTAGATTCGGATCGACCGCACCGGGCGCCCCAAGGGGACACCCGGACGGCTTCGAGGAGGATTGCTTTTGTCGCTCGAAGAAAAGTACGACGAAGTACGGCAGCTCATCCAGATCGGGAAAGAAAAGGGGTATTTGCTCTATGACGAGGTCAATGAGCTACTCCCACCAGACATCACGTCGTCAGACGAACTGGACGAGCTGTTTACGACATTCGGAAATGCTGGCATCGAGGTCGTCGATTCAGAGCAGAAATACCGAGAGGACAAGCTTCTTGACCGTCGAAGCGAGGGCTCCGACATCGAACTTGACCTCACCCCAAGTGCCATCGACAAGACCAACGACCCCGTGCGGATGTATCTCCGCGAGATGGGCACCGTCCCCCTGTTGACACGTGAAGGTGAAGTCGAAATCGCCAAACGGATCGAACGTGGCAAGCTCTCTATCCTCAAAGCGGTGTCGCGCATGTCCGCCATCGCCAGAATCGTCGTACGGCTGGGCGAACAGCTCAAAACGGGCGAACGCACCATTCGCGAACTCGTCCTCTTTCAGGACGATGAGATCACTGACGACAAGGTCAACCGGCGGGCTCGTGAGGTCATGGCCGAGATCGAACAGATTCGAAAGGTCCGGCTCGATGTCGTCCGCCGCGAGAAGAAGGTCGCGACGATTCCCAAGCGTGAGAAGAAGCGATATCGACGGAACTACCGCAATTTGCTAAGAGCCCTGGTAAAGCTGTCTCAACTGATTCGCGCGATCAACTTCACCGAACCGGTCAAACGACGTTTGATCGACGAGGTCAAGGAAGCCGTCGAAGGCGTGCAGACGCTTCAACGCGAAATCGAACACCTCGCCCGGCAACTTCAAGCCAAGACCCGGCGCCGAGTGAAAGAGGAAGACAAGAAGCGGATCACCCGCCGACAACGTGAGCTTCGCACGGTCCTACGCAGCCGGGCCCAGGAGTTGGAACAGTCGGTCGAGGCTCTCGAACGGACACACCGGACGATCTTCCGCGGAGAGATGCAGGCTGAGCTCGCCAAAAAGGAACTGGTGGAAGCGAACCTCCGACTGGTGGTCTCAATCGCGAAGAAATACACAAACCGTGGTCTCCAGTTCCTCGACCTGATTCAGGAGGGAAACATTGGCCTGATGAAAGCGGTCGACAAGTTCGAGTATCGACGAGGATACAAGTTCTCGACCTACGCCACATGGTGGATTCGACAGGCGATCACCCGAGCCATCGCCGACCAGGCGCGCACCATCCGCATTCCGGTGCACATGATCGAGACCATCAACAAGCTGATACGCACATCGCGGGCACTCGTGCAGGAACTCGGACGAGAACCGACGTCCGAGGAAATCGCCGATCGGATGGATATTCCCGTCGGCAAAGTTCGGAAGGTTCTGAAAATCGCGCAAGAGCCGATCTCACTCGAGACCCCGATCGGAGAGGAAGAGGACAGCCACCTCGGTGACTTCATCGAAGATCGACAGGAAGTCTCGCCCGCCGACGCGGTGATCAATCTGAATCTCAAAGAACAGACAGAGAACGTATTACGCACGCTGACACCCCGCGAAGAGAAGGTCATCAAAATGCGGTTCGGTGTTGGCGACGGCAGCGAACACACACTCGAAGAAGTCGGTCAGAACTTCGCCGTCACCAGGGAGCGCATCCGTCAGATCGAGGCCAAGGCGCTCCGCAAGCTGCGGCACCCGTCAAGAAGCCGTCGTCTCCGCGCATTCCTCGAGGGCACCTAGCATGGGTCGTCTCCCGCATGGACCGAGCGACGGCCACACTCGCCAACCCTACGCTCGTGGAACCATCGGACCTGGCATGAACAGGCATACGTTTGTGGGAGCCGAGACGCCCCCCTGGCAAGGCCCACAGAGGGAGCATACAGGCAGTATTCGACCAACGAAGCACTCAGCCAGAGGGATCGGATAGGCTCCCACAAATGCGAACCTGTTCATGTTAGGGCCCATAGCTCAGCGGTCAGAGCCGCCGGCTCATAACCGGTCTGTCCCAGGTTCGAATCCTGGTGGGCCCACCTTTGCCCCGTCTTCATGGCGGGGCTTTTTTTGTTAGGAACATCGCATGTTGCCTGACCTTAAGCGACTCATTCGGCTACAGCATCTGGACAACGACGCCGTTAAGGCGCGACGCACTATTGAGGAAATTCCCGCCCGCATGACGACCCTCGGCACACGACTCGATGCGGCCCGCACCAAGGTGGAGGAAGCCACCCGGCGTTTGGACGATCAAAAGGAAGAGCGTCAGGCCGTCGAAAAGAAGTTGGCGGAGGTGCAATCGCGCCTGTCTCGGTTTAAAGAGCAGCTCATGACGGTGAAAACCAACAAGGAATACACGGCCATGCAGCATGAAATCGCGACCGCCGAGGCCGAGGTCGCCAAATTCGAGGACAGGATTCTCGAACATATGCTGACGGCCGATCTTCTCGCTGGCGCTATCGACGAGGCAACGGCCACAGAGGACTCCGAACGGACCGAGGTAGAAGACGGGCGGCGCGGGCTCGAAGGGCAACGCGCTGAGCTCGAGCAGAAACTAGCCGGGACGTCTACCGAACGCGCCAAAATCGCTGAGAATATCAGCGTGGAGGCCCTTCGCTTGTATGAGTCGATCGCCAGACAGCGACAGGGCCTGGCGTTGGTCAAGGCCAAAGACGGACTTTGCACCGTGTGCAACGTGCGGCTTCGACCACAGATATTCAACCAAGTCTTGCTGAACACCGAGCTCCTTCGGTGTGGGAGCTGTATGCGTATCCTCTATCATGACCCCGATGACGTATTTGCGACGACATCCGAAGACGGGTCAGCCTCGAGAGCTTAGGGTCTTGAGCAACCTCGGTTGACACTTTCTCACGTAACCGGACGCCAGCGCTCAGCCTGTACACCGGTCAAGCCAAACCATACAAAGCACTTCTCCGCACGTCGCCCCTTCCCCCGGGTATTACGCGCCGCTTACTCCTGCGGCGTTCGACACACTACAACACGGAACCATTACAGCCGGTATGAAGCTGTTGGGGTTTGCGGTCTCAGTGGGACTTACAGGAAACCGGCTCAGCGTCAGTCTCCCCTCACGTCAGTATGTCGTGGACGGTGAACGACGCAGCTTTTCGCTGCTTCGATCGAGCGACAACGCGAATGCGCAACAAGAGCTGCAGGAGACGGCCATCGCGACATTTAGCGTTCACATGGCCGAACAGACCAGCTCGTAGGCTATTACTCGGCTCGTCGTCGAAGAAACGCCGGTACATCGACGTCGGAGTCGGCCACCCCATCGACGTCTAGCAATGTCTCGCCGACCTGAGCAGTCGGCGTTGGCTCAAGGAGCGGTAACTCGAGCATCGGTCGACACGACACTGTCAGCTTCGTCTCCGGAGTCGACGCGGCGGGAGATTCCTTCTGCCAATCAGCGTATTGCTGTAGATCCACTGGTGTGTCGGCAGTGCCCCGTTCCCCGGCCGGCGCCGCACCCTCCCGGCCGAAACCGGTGGCGATCACCGTAATCTTGACCTGGCCTTCCATCTCAGGGTCAATGACCGCACCAAAGATTATGGTGGCGTCTTCGTGCGCGGCCTCGTGGATGATGGTGGTGGCTTCGTTGACCTCAGCCAGCGACAGATCAGGGCCTCCTGTCACGTTGATGATGACACCACGCGCCCCTTCGACCGCCGCGTCCTCAAGCAACGGACTCGAGATGGCCCCAGTGGCTGCATCCACCGCTTTGGCGACACCTTCACCGAGACCGGTGCCCATAATGGCGAGCCCCATTCCAGACATGATGGTGGTCACGTCGGCAAAGTCGAGGTTAATCATGCCCGGCACGAGAATGAGATCCGAGATGCCCTGGATCGCCTGACGCAGCACGTCGTCCGCGCCGGCAAACGCGTCGGCCAACGTCGTGGAGCGGTCGGTTGTGGCCAACAACCGCTCGTTCGGGATCGTGATCACCGTATCCACGCTCTCCCTGAGCTCTTCAAGCCCCCGCTCGGCTTGCACCTGTCGACGTCTGCCTTCAAAGGCAAACGGTTTGGTCACGACCGCCACCGTCAACGCACCGAGCTCGCTCGCCAGATTAGCAATAACTGGCGCTGCCCCGGTTCCTGTACCGCCACCGAGCCCGGCCGTCACGAAGACCATGTCGGCACCATCGAGGGCCGAGATGATCTGTTCAGTATCCTCCAGAGCAGCCTGACGCCCCACACTCGGTGCCGCCCCAGCTCCCAACCCCTTGGTGAGCTTGACACCCAATTGCAGACACATCGGGGCGACACTGTGGCTCAGGGCCTGGGCATCGGTATTGGCGACAAGATACTCGACCCCATCGAGCCCGCTCCGCACCATTCGGTTCACGGCGTTGCTGCCTCCGCCTCCGACGCCGATGACCTTGATACGTGCACCGTTGTGATGCGCGTCTTCTATTGTCAGGCGCAGGTTTGCATCCGACTCACGCCCCAGCTGCTCGCGCGCGTGACTACGTGGGTCTCTTAATGCTGAAGACTCCATTCGCCCCCCCGTAGGACATGGAAAAGAAACACGTCTCAGTGGCCGCCACGGCGCTCAGTCCCGCCGTGTTACACCTTGGTCAAATATTGCCGCTCTGCCCGTTTCCACTCGTTAGGCCAGAAATCGCGCTCTCCTGTCTCGTCGTCATGACGCAGAGAATCACTGCAGGAACTCCTTAAACAGTCCACGCAGACGACCAGCCAGACTCGTCAGTGTCCCTATACCTACCAACCGCTCCTGCTCTCGCTTCTGGTTCCGATACGCGTGTGTCACCAACCCGACGCCGGTGGCAAACGACGGGCTGTTGACGTGGTCGGTCAGACCACCCACATCGACCGGACACCCTCGGCGGATCGGAAGATCAAAGATCTGCTCTGCGATCTCGGACATCCCCTCAAGCAATGACCCACCTCCACACAACACGATGCCTGAGTGCAGTGAGCGCTCGTAGCCAGCCCGTCTGATTTCGTCCCACAACACATGGAACAGCTCCTCGGCGCGGGGCTGCAGAATCTCGCACAGAATGCGTCGAGACATCACGCGCGGCTGCCGGCCCCCCACACTCGCCACCTCGATCCGCTCATCTTCGTTGACCATCGACACCAGTGCGCAGCCACTACGTCGTTTGGTTCTTTCCGCGTCAGGAATCGGTGTCCGTAACCCGACTGCGATGTCGTTGGTGAAATGGTCACCGCCCATGGTGACCACCCCGGTGTGCCACAGACTGCCCTTCTCGAAAATAGCCAAATCTGTGGTGCCACCCCCGATGTCGACCAACGCCACCCCAAGCTCACGCTCATCCGTCGTCAACACCGATTCGGCCGCCGCCAAATGCTCGATCACGGTGTCCACCACGGCGACCCCGGCCCGATTTGCACACGCGATGATGTTTTGAGCCGACGCCGTGCTTCCGGTCACCACATGCACGTTGACCTCTAGACGCGTACCGGTCATCCCCACTGGAGCACCGATGCCATCTTGGTCGTCGACCATGAAATCTTGAGGAAGCACATGGAGAATTTCCCGACCAGCCGGTAACGCCACCCCTTTGGCCGCGTCAATGGCACGTCGGACATCCTCACGTGTGATCTCGCGGTTCTTACCGGCAACCGCCACCACACCACGGCTGTTGAACGCCTTCAGATGGGCGCCCGACAACCCCAGGTGGACGGAGTCGATCTCGACTCCGGCGGTCAGCTCGGCTTCCTCGATAGCCTTCTTGACGGACTCAACCGCGGCCTCGAGATTCACGACCACGCCACGTCTAATCCCCTTCGCCTCGACGACCCCGATACCGATGACGTCCATGCCGCCATCTTCGAGCGCCTCGGCCACGATCGCCGCGACCTTGGACGTGCCCACGTCGAGTCCAACGAGATAATGTTCCTTTCGTGCCACGCGTCCCCCGTCCCAAGCCACCAGACCGTCACTGGAGCCAAACTTATTGATCGCCGGCAGCTACCTCGAGGACACGGTCCTGGCTCCTTTCCGGAGTCCAGGCTCGTGTCCGAGTAGCAGACTTCACAAACACGCGCTGGTCGAATCTCAAGTCGACGTAGTCGATGTCAGTGACTCGTTCACGTAAGGCCAGCGCCAACTCGTCGTAGAACCGCAGACGCTCAACGAACCGATCGGCACCGACATGCAACAACGCCAGGTCATCGTTAAGCTGCACGATGGCGTTGTAAGGGTCGGTAACATCGATCTGTGACACCGTTTCACTCACATCCGGAGCGCGGGTCAGCTGAGCCAAAAAGGCTGAGGCGAGTGCCATACGTCTGACGTCGACTGTCTCGGGTTCCCTCGTGTCAGCCACCAACCCGTCTATGATCGGCAGATCGAACTGGGCGAACCTGGGTCCGTACTCTTCGAGTACCGACCCGGCGGTGTCGATGAGATATAAGCGGCTCGCAAACCTAGCAATCGCCACGGGCAGTCGTTCCCGAACAACCACCTCCACAGTTGACGGCAGAATGCGTCGTAAGGTGCCGCCTACCAGCCAGGGCGACGCGACCAGACGCTGTTGTTGTGCGTCGAGATCGACGACCAGGATACTGTCGCCCTTGACCCCTGAGAGCAACGCCAACACTTCCCCCTCAGATAGCTGGTCGTTCCCACGCACGACAATTTCATCCACGATCAGGAACGGGGCCGCTTGCAACAACACCCCGCCACCGGCGACAACCAAAGCGCGAACCACCCAGAGCCAACTACGCACGACCACCCGTGTCGGTCGCGCTGGACGTTGGGTGCGTCGAAAACGCCGGTCGGTCTGGGTTGGAACCGTCTTCACGTTTTCCTCCCGTCACGCGACTCCGCCGGTTGTTCGTTCACCGTCTTCCGAATGCCCTCCAGGAGACGTTCCCCGAGACTGCCCACCGACCCTGCTCCGAGGGTGAGCACCAGATCGCCAGACCGTACCAAGGCAACGACCGCTGGCACGACATCGTTCAACCCGCGCGCGTAGTACACTGGTCGGTCCGAGATGCGCCGTATGGCGTCGGCCAAACGCATACTGGTCATTCCCGGGATTGCGGTCTCGCCGGCCGAGTAAATCTCCGTCAAAACAACAACGTCCGCGTGGGCCAGCGCCTGCACAAATCGGTCGAACAACTGCGCGGTACGCGTGTAGCGGTGAGGTTGAAAGACGACAACGAGACGCCCATGTGGCTGTTGGCGCGCGGTCGCCATGACCGCAGCGAGCTCGGTCGGGTGATGGCCGTAGTCGTCGAAGACCCGCACACCGCCAGCTTCACCCTTCAGCTGAAATCGCCGATCGATTCCACCGAAATGTGTCAGGCCCGATGCCACCTGCAGGGGCGGCAGGCCCAGTGTGAGACCGACCGAGAAGGCGGCTAGTGCATTGAGCAGATTGTGACGACCGGGGATGCCAACCCGGAGCCTGAGGGTAGCGGATTTTCCCTCGAGACGGTATGTCACCGTACACGACGAGCCATCGCTCGCGAATACTGACTCATGACCCACCACATCGGCCGACGGGTCGTCCAGTGCGTAGGTCATGACCCGTCTATCCAGACGCGGGCGTAATGCCGCCAACTCCGGGTCATCCACACACAACACGACCACACCGGTGGTGACGACGTTGTTCGCAAAACGGATAACGGTTTCGCGGAGTCGGTCAAACGTGCCGTA
>Ga0310345_10004853_pt1 | contig 12109 bp, 7 predicted proteins | sample HC15DNA20500_MG_FD_204667 | JGI IMG/M metagenome (GOLD analysis project Ga0310345, IMG submission 204667) | Marine microbial communities from station ALOHA, North Pacific Subtropical Gyre - HC15-DNA-20-500_MG | ecosystem: Environmental > Aquatic > Marine > Oceanic | place: Pacific Ocean: North...
AATGTAAGCCAGCAGCTTGGCTCGCACCGGCTCGGGAGTAAAGTCAATTGCCGGGCCACCGGTCAACTTCAAGTGCCATTGAGGGTTCTCTTGAATAAATGGCCCCACAGGGTGGCCACTGTGCCGGTCGTTCATGCGGATGCAGCCCAAAAACTCCATACCTCTCTGTTGGCACAACTCGGCCATCAGCTGACGAAAATCAAGCTTCTCCTCATCACGCAACGAGTTATATCCATCATCTTGAGCTCTCGGATGCCTCCACTCGCTCTCCAGCACCTTAGATGGACCCCATGTTGTCCGGAAGCGGTCACTGACAACCATTACTAAACTGTCAACTCCTGCCTGGGCCAACTCGTCAATTCCACGCCTTACGATTGCCCTGACAGCGGTGCCGTCCATCTTGCTCAAAGTTGCCCCGTCACTCCAGAATTCCGAAAAGGCATTGGCTGCGTCGCTGTTGTATAAAATCCGTCGTTCGTGCTTGGCCGGCTCTAGATCTTTTTGGGCAGTTTTACAACTTCCCATGAATGCAGCTAATCCGATTATGATAAGTTGAAGGATCTTCATGATAAGCCTCTCTTCGATTACCCCCTGAAGGTGGATACTCGTGATTTTAGTCATTAACTGTTACCTGTATTCTTTCAGAGTAGGTGAAACCTTACGGCAGAAGCTGTGCAGATTGTTGCTGGACTATGAAGGAAAAATCAATTCAACGTTGCTGGGAGTGGGAAGCATCCAGCTCAAAAGATCTACGACTCCAAACAGTTAATCCTACAATTTGATCTTGGGTTGGAGGGCTAGAGAGATGACTGAACAATAAACCGAGGACAACGGTGGGAATAAACCCGCACAGTGCCCAGATAAAGGGGCTCCAGCCTAGAACTAGAGCAACTACAACCGTCAAACCAGCACCACCCACTGCCCCTCCTAAGACGCCTATAGCTGTTGCCCGTCTACTGAAGAAGCCTAGTATAAATATCCCCGTAAGTGGACCAGCAAAGAAATTCATCAGCTGGACTGGGATAAGATAGATTTGTCCCAAACGATCTAGAAATAGTGCCCCCAGTGTGGCAGCTACTCCCCAAATGACCGTGAAAATTCGTGAGGCTCCCAGGTAATGTCTATCAGTAGCGTAGGGACGGATCAATCTTCGATAGAAGTCCTCTATACAGGCTGCAGATAAACAGTTAATTCCCGAGGACACACTAGACTGTGTGGCAGCTAACAACACCGCGATGAAAAGTCCAGAGATGCCAATTGGCAACTCTTGCGCGACAAAAAAAGGTAGGACTTGGTCCGGTGTAATCTGCGGTGCCAGCCGATCTGGCTGTTGCTGGTAGAAGACGAAGAGAATGGTTCCCGTAAGTGCCAGAATCGACATTAGAGGAACGTCAGCCCAGGCATTGACCAAGATGGCTCGCCTGCTATCCTTGAAGCTGCGGGCGCTGAAGTATCGCTGCAGCGCAACCTGGTCGCTTCCCGCGTCCGTCAGCCGTCCCATGATACTCCCCAACATGACCCACCAAAACGTCACCGTTGCTGTCAAATCCCAGTCGAAGTTCAATGTCAGATTACGGCCGTGTTCTGCTGCTACTCGCCAAACCGTCACAGCACCCCCGTCAATCTGGGAAAGAGCCGTATACCAAATCATCAGCATTCCGGTATTCATGATGAAAAACTGTAGAACATCGGTCCAGATGACGGCCTTCATTCCGCCTAGACAGGTATAGGCGGTCGTCGTCAGACCAACTCCCAGGATACATAGGTGCAATGGAATTCCTACTACCGCGTGAATAGCAACCGATGGTGCAAAGATAACGCTGGCCAGCCATCCCCCACGGACCAAAATGAATAAGCTGCTACCACTAAGTCGCACCGCAAGATTGTATCGTCGCTCTAAATAGGAATAAGCACTGATCAATTTAAGCCCATACAGAGTAGGAAGTACTCCCCTGACAATGATAATCGCTGCTACAATGCCTCCGATGGGTTGCCAAATCATTTGGAGATCGTGGGAAAAGGCATAGCCGGGCGCTCCCAGCAAAGAATTAGCACTGGTCAGGGATGCCCAGATCGAACAGAAGAGGGGCATCCAGTGCATGGAACGGGATGCGACAAAGAAGTCTTCGTTCCCCTTCTGTGAACGAGTAAAATAGAGCCCGATGCACAATGTCAGGCTCATGTACCCGGCCATGACAATGAGGTCGATCAGATCTAAAGGCTTTTCAGACATGTCTATCAACTCGATAAGTTTCAGCGAGATCAATGGGAGATGGAAATTCGTGGCTGTCTTTCATAGACTTCTTTGGATCAGTCGGCAAGGATGAGGCCATTGTTCATTCCCTCTTCCATGGCTAAAATCAAGGCTTATTTTTTTCAGTTTACCATAGTTATCAGAGTAGGTGGAAGCTCCCCATACTCCAATATTTCTACATCGAAGTTCACGCCTTGGATCATGCATAGAATATCCTTAAATTATAGAAAATCATGTGGATTTAGATGTAACCATCAGGCGGGGGGTAACATCGATTGTAAACCGGTAATTTCTAAATCTTCATCTACTCTAGTCCTAGACGGTAGTAAAAAGTCGAAATAGTCAGAAACGACTAATATTGCGACACTAACCTAAAGCATTGTTAATCTGGGAGGAATTTGTCTTTCCTAACAGGTAGGGAGTGTGAGCGCTGCGAGTTGCCCTGGAGACAAGATATTGTACCCAGATCTGAAAAACAAAGTGGCCGTGATTACTGGAGGTCACAGTGGACTGGGTAAGGCCATCAGTGAAGCCCTGGCCAAAGCCGGCTCGAAGGTGGTTATCGCGGCCCGTTCCCTAGAAAAGTGTGCCTCCTTAGCAAACCAGATAAAAGTGATTGGCGGAGAAGCTGTGCCGATCAGCCTAGATGTTACGGATCCGGCAAGCATCGAAGAGATGATTAACCAAGTGAAAGATCGTTGGGGGCCTATAGATCTCTTGGTCAATAATGCTGGAATCCAAGGAAAGATCGATTGGATCGTGAACTACGACCCGAGTGAATGGGATCGAATAATGGCTGTGCTACTCAAGGGACCTTTCTTGTGTTGTCGGGCAGTTTTGCCGGATATGATTGGTCGCAGGTCAGGAAAAGTTGTGAACGTAGCAGCTGGTGTATCAGACGAACGGGTTGACTATGGTGTGGCAGCTTATTACGCAGCTAAAGCTGGTCTTATCAACTTCACTCGTCAATGTGCGGCCGAAACGAAGCGGTATGGTATCTATGTAAATGCCATCGATCCAGCTGGTTTAGAGACTGCAATGACGGACCAGATCCGGGCGGTCGAGAGAGGTTCCTCCGAGTTCTCTGGCACACAGACTAACAGCGGTCGTGGGCTGCGACTGCGCAAGCCGGAGGCAATTGTTCCTATGGTTTTATTCTTGCTTTCCACAACGTCCAACATGATGACAGGACGGCTTCTACAAGCGTCTTCTCCGGATGATGTACAGTATTTGCAGCTGTAAGCAGATCACTGATTATCCATGGTGACGGATGGTTATACTTATACCACATAGCCGACGGAACAAAACGATCTCCCTGTCCTCTTATGAAACCCGCTCGGTAGGCCTATTTCTTTCTGACAGTCGGACTCTTCTCATTTCGAGTCCGTGTTTGATTTTCTGACTCGATTACTTAATTTCAATAGCCAAGGCACACTGATCATCACTTCAATTGCACAGTAGGCAAACATAGATCTGCGTGGGAAGATCCTCTTGCTTCTTAGAATTGACGTAACGTTGGTCGGTTCTATAGATTTCTCTGTCTCCTTAAAATTTCGAGCTTAACTGATCTCCCATAGGTTATCTCGAAGGTATGGCAAAGACGATTGGAGTTGGCTGCCAATATTAGGTCTTCCGGACAGTCACATGGGTAGTATTTAGCCGATTATGAACTAGACAAAAGAATGTGGATGTTCATTCACCTGCAGATGGTCTGCTAAGGACAGGTATCCCTCTACTTTCGCCAAAAAGCTGGAATGAAAATCACAAGGACTGTGTAGAATTCGAGTCGGCCCGCCAACATGCAAGAGCTAAGCACCCATTTGGCCAAAGAAGGCAGATGGCCGTAATTTTCGAGAGGGCCAACATTGCCTAGTCCGGGACCAATGTTAAACATGGTTGCCGCAACACTAGCAATACTGGTCATCACATCCACTCCCGAAGAAGCCAGAAGCAAACATCCCGCAAAGTTAATTAAGAAGGATAGGTAGACCAGGTTTAGCAAACTTTGAATAGTGGACTCAGGAATGACCTGAGATCCAACTCTCACAGAAAAAATTCCCTTTGGTTCTATGATTTTCTTGAAAACCCGATTGACCACTTTGAAAAGCAGAAGAATCCGATAGGATTTAAGGCCTCCAGCAGTTGATCCAGTGCAGCCCCCTATAAACATTAAAACAAGTAGCATCAGTTGTGGCAGCGGAAACCATTGCTCGAAATCGTCAGTGATGAATCCTGTTGTTGTCATAATGGACGACACCTGAAAGAGTGCTCTCCTAATAGCTATATAGCCTGGATAGTGATTCTGCCAAACTAAGCTTGTACTGACCACTAAAGTGACGACTCCAACCATGATGAGGTAAAACCGTACCTCTATATCCTTCCAAATGCTTCTGAGTTTTCTTTCGACCCACAACTGGTAGTGAAGTGTGAAATTGATGCCAGCCAATAGCATGAAGAGGATGATAATGTATTCGATAAGGGGGTTTTTAAAAGCAGCAATGCTTGCAGTACGAGTAGAAAAACCTCCGGTTCCCAGTGTAGAAAAAGTATGGCAAATAGCATCGAACGGCGACATCCCTGCCAAGGTCAGAGCTAGAAATTCGAAGAACGTCAGCAGAAAGTAGATCTTCCAGAGGGCTCGGACTGTTTGCGTGATTCGCGGTTGTAACCTTTCAGACCTGACCCCTGAAAATTGGGCACGGTGCAATGGCATTCCTCCGAGTCCGAGCAGCGGAAGGATGGCAATGCCCAACAATACAATCCCCATTCCTCCAACCCAATGGGAGAAGCAACGCCAAAAATGCAGGTCGTAGGAAAGCTTCTCTAAATCGTTTAGTACCGTGGCCCCTGTAGTGGTAAAGCCCGAGACCGACTCAAAGAAAGCGTCGGTAAAACTTAGGAAATTAGAAGAAAAGTAAAAAGGTAAAGCACCAAAAATACATATAGATACCCAAAGAAGCACTATTAGTAGAAGACCTTCCCTTTGAGTTAGATCTCTTTTGGATTTAGGAGAGATCAAAAAACCTGCTATGCCAAATCCAGCTGTAATAAGTAAAGAATAGCCAAAAGGGCGGATGTCTCCACCAGCCCAGATGGATAGGCCCAGAGGTACTAACATCATTCCAGCCAGTATGACCAGGAATCGCCCTAGGATAGGATAGACCTTAATACAAGTGTTGAGTATCGACCGGGTTTCTTCAAAGACTGCAATAGCTATAAATGGAAATGATAGATGCAATCAGCGTTTGCCTTTCAAATTAGGAAGGTGTGATATCTGTTACTGAATCGTTATACAGGGAACGGTAAAACTCTCTCTTATTGCACTTACCATTATAGGATGATCAATAAGGACAGGGCACTCGTCCTCAAGAAATCGCATCGTGATGTATCAGATCTAAAGTTTTTAAGGCATCGGAAGTAACCGCCAGCGGACGACTTCGATGTGGATGTTGTTGTCAGCCCGACGGTAGGAATAACAAGAAATCAGAGTCCCGTCCGCAAGTTCGAGCGTATTACCAAAACCACCACCTTGGGGGTGCCCCCAGGGAGTTTTACCCTCGATGATAATACGGTCGTTATCAAAATCCCAAGTCAGGCCATCATCATAACTGATGATGGCCTGGAGGCCGATTGGATAGATTACACCGCGCTGGGTAAAGGTAAGCAGAACACGACCATCCTTTAACCGCATAAGGCGTGGATAGTGGGCTGCATAGGGCCCAAAATTCTCCAGACGGCTCCACGTCTGACCTTGATCAGTTGAAGTAGACCAGAGCATACGATCGATGCTGCCGTCGCCGGTAGGTACTGGTCTGCCGTCGTTCTTCGGGTGCATCGGGCTCGGTGGACCACATCTAATCACGTGAAGCCATCTGCCCGAATTCATCAGAAAGTTAAAGTCTTCACTAAAAAACGCATCCCAGTTGTTGTACTCACGGTCCCCATAGTCCCCAATTTTGACTCGTTTACCTTTCTCCCATGTTTCTCCACCATCCTGAGAGCGCCAAACAAGGGCAACACGTCCTTTCTGATACTTATTGACACCCACTCCCAGCCACAAACTCCCGTCGGGAAGTTCGAGCAGATTACGTGATGCAGTACTGACAGCCTCGGTCGGTACGCCGTCCACTCTAAGCCGTAAACGCTGCCAGCTTTTGCCCCGATCTATCGACCGGTATAGAAAGCTGTGAGTGTATCCGTCCTTGTTGTTCCAATCCTGCGCGAGCAGATGGCAAGTACTAAACAATATGCCGCTCTTGGTGGACGTCAGCCAGTGTTCACGACCGACCATCTCCGCAATGCGTCGTCGCCTACTCCAGCTCTTACCAGCATCTGTCGAGCGCCACATGCCTGTCCACTCGCGTGTCTTTCCTTCATAGGATTCTTCGAACTGGGCAACCATAACTAGTTCACCGTCGGGTAACATGGCCATCGAAGGTTTTTTACCCGGACCGATAACGATTCGCTCGGCTGGTAGCTGCCATGTATTGATCCGTAGCGGAGAGTTGACCCGAATGGGCAATGATGTATCCGGATAGTTGTCAATCTTGTTCTCGACCCACCCCGACGAAGCTCTGATGCCTATCGTCAGCATGAAGAAAACACCCAAGCAACGGCCGCTTCCGACCCACCTTGCAGTGAATCGGTAGGGCGTCAATCTTGTATCTTTGCTGAAAAACATCTGAATACCTTTGTCAGTGTCACTACTTTTAGAGTGAAATTCCTAGTGTTCAACTCCACTTACATTATAGTTGATCTTTAGGAGTCCAAAAAAATCAATCTTGATCTTGTAAAAACCATGAGGAGTAAACAAAACTCTATAAAGTCCAACATGAGCAAACCAATTCAGAGCAGATTTCTTGGACTATTGATCGAAGGTACAGCCCTTAGAGAATCATCCACTACGTCTGAGTCGAGTGCTTCCTGATTTAAAACTGGTTCCAGAAGACTTTTTTTGTCTTCGCGTTGAATCCTAGGAAATCGGAGTGCTTCTGCCATTAATTATAGGTAAGATCAGTAAAAATATTGAGGTTGTAGTTCATCAGACAAGAGGCGAATCCTAATTGATCTTATGCTTCCTCAATCAAAATCATTTAGAAATTGGTGCAGATTATGTAGACAAAATCCTGAGATAGAAACCCTGGTTTCAAAAAATTTTGTTTCATGGTAATTCATTTCGAAAAAACGGATAACAATAAATCACTTGGAGCCTGTCCAGGAGTCAGTTTAATTTGCCTGAGTGTGGTAGAAGTGTCCCGATGATCCTATTGTTTTGATGCCGTATCTGTCCAACCGCAGTAATCTAAGGAGCTCTCTGTGTTTTTTAACAAAAGATTTAGACCCGACACATTCTTGTGGTTGTTCCTTGTTTTCTCAATGTCCCCGCTTTTGTTTGCTGATATTCTGATTTTGGGAAACGGGGATCGTCTAACAGGTGCCATTGAAAAATTAGCGGGCAAAAAAGTCTTCCTGAAAACACTATATGCTGGGACTATTCAGATTGACTGGGAGCGGCTAGATCAGCTAAGCAGTGAGCAGGAATTCGAGGTCGAAGTCGAGACGGGACGTAAGTACCAGGGGAAGGTCGAACTAAGTCACGGAAAGCTCAAGGTAACACACGGTCAGAAGACTTTAGTGTTTGAGTCAAACTTGGTAGTGGCTATTGCTTCAAGAATTAAAGTAGAAAAAAAGAGTTTCTTGCGTGAAGTAGATGGCAATTTAGATGTTGGCTACAATTTAACTCGTGGCAACTCTCGTTTGAGCCAATCATCGTTCTTAGCCAAAGGACTTATCCGTCGCCAAGGCTACAAGCTCTCCGGTGATGCTTCCTCAATCTTCAGCCGTCAGGACGACTCCCGTCCTAATAGCCGTCAGACTTTGGGGGTCCGCTACGACTGGTACGTTAGCCCCCAGATCTTTCGTTTTTTCCTTGGAAACTTTGAGCACAATGACAGCCAGAGACTGACTTTTCGTACCGTCCTAGGAGGGGGCCTTGGACGAACCTTGGTCAAGAAGAAAACAACTGAATTATCGTTGCTGGGAGGTCTAACTTATACAGGAGAACGATTTCAGCTTGAAGAAGGTGTGGACGAGTTGCCGGTCGACCAGAATGCAGAGGCCCTAATGGTTATAGAATTGAAGACGATCTTATTTGACCGAATTCAATTTACCAATAAGATTAGCACCCATCCTAATCTCCGAGAGATAACACAATACCGTCTGGAATATGATAGCACCTTGCGACTGCCGCTCTTGAAGAACCTTAGTTGGAGCTTGAGTTTCTACGACCGTTTTGTCAGCCAACCTCCAGTGAATGTTAGACGAAACGACTACGGGTTGATCAGTGCCTTCGGAATCGGATTCTAGCCTGCTGTTGCGTTTGATCACCGAAAAGGGTTATAGGGGTTCTCTGCCTAGAAATGGTAGAGGGTTCCAGGCTGATATAGAGTTACAGAGACCAGGATTTCCTGCCATTTACATTTTGACCTTTCCAGTGTTAGGAGTTCCTGCCCCATTTGTTCCGTGTCTTCTTCAAAAAGATTTACCTCCCTCATTAAAACTGTAGATTGGGAATAATTTGGATTGTCAACATCAGTTATAATGCCGGATGTGGTTGTCAGCTTATTGACAAACATAAGATTCCCTTTTATGTGAGCGGAGTGTTTTAGATTGTTTTTCGAAAATGTTCTAAAGCGCTTGGAGTGCAATTCTCTCCTCCATGAAGCATAGAACCCTATCTGATTTTCAAATCTGAACATTTGGTTGAAGCGATGAAAGGAACAGTTCCAATTGCTTACTCCGTTTCTTGCCGAACTAAAAATCACCTTGCCACTAGATTGAATTTATAGTCCCTCAATCTCCTAAAACGAAATCCTTGTTGGAGGCACCTTTGATTCAAGAGTTGTTACCAACTGTTCCTCAATGGTTCAGAGAAGTACCCCCAACAACTGTTTCAGCGACCCAGTTTGCTATCTAGGGATGTGCAGGTAAAATCAATCTGATGTTGAATAATCACAATGCTACACCTAGAATTGTAATTAAGACAATTTGGATAGAAAATCAATTAGAGGATCCCTTCCGGATGAAACACTCTTACACCCTTGAAGTAGGCCCCTTAAGATCTTGTCTGGCCCCGAGGCTACGCGCAATTATTACGGGATCAGTCATGGCGATGATGCTGGCTTTAGGTACTGCTTCCCCTCATCTTGCTGGAACATTGTTGACATCGAAGCTCTTGAATCGTGAAAACCGCTATTCCCTTCAGACTTTTGCCGGATCCCATACCGTGAACCCAGCTACTATTAAACTGCCGGCTCAGATCTCGGTCTTGTTGCTCCCCGATCATTGTTCCGAACACGAGTGGAAAGAAGTAATGTTTCAGGTCGGTCAACTGGCCTCCCTAAAGGACAGAGTAACTAGTTTTAGAGTTCACGCTTTGTTGGACGGCACTCTACGGTCGTGGGAGACCTTTCCCAAACAGATTCTGGATGAACTTGTCAAATTGAAGCCTCTTAATAGCTCCAATAAGGGTTCCAACAGAAGAAATCAGGAGTCAAAACCAGGGAGTGAGGTACAAGTTTACCAAGACCTAGGAATCCATTTGCCTAAGCCGAAAGTAGCCTGGGAAACGTTACTATTATTCTTCCCTGAAAACGATGTCAAAAATGCGGATTTGAAATCTTTTTGCTCAGCTTACTTGGCCGACAAGCTAAGCCAGGAGAAATTCAGGTTGGTTCATTGGCGGACAAGTGCCGGAGTGACTTCCCTAGGGTCAGTAGGTGGTGATTTGGCGAAGGGCTCTCCTGTCGGTCAAAACTCTGGGACTGCAAGTGTCTTCGCTTCGGTGGCAAAAGCCACCTGTGGTGCGGAGGTAACTACAATGGAAGAGCTTAACGAGGTATTATCGTTATTTTCCTGCAGTGAGGTTGCTATCCCTGAGGTTGTATTACCAAAGGGTAGTTTTCAGTATACGGCTCGTCTCATTGATAGTGTTGAAGGGAAAACTATCTCTGAATTTCCAGCTGTGGCCCAAGCACGTAATGGACCGTCCGTTTCCCCAAAAGACTATTTGCGACTCCTACAAACCCTGAAAAGAGCTCGTCACGCAGCAGCCCAGAGAGATATGGAAGCCCTCCGCTCCTCGATTGGTGAGGCACTACATCTTAATCCTCTACACCCCCCAACCCTCCGCTTTGCCGCCAGGATTTATCGACAGCAGGAGGATTGGAAAACCGCCTTACAGTTGACAATACCCCTCGCCACTTTAGTGCCTCGGGATGCTTCGATTTTCAGCGATATCGGCGACCTGTATTTCAATTTACGGGAATGGGAGAAGAGTGCAAAGGCCTATCGGAGCGTTCTGGAGATTAATCCTAGTCACTCTAGGGTGATGGCCAAACTGATCGGGATTCAGGAACAGCAAGGAAATATTTCGCAGGCACTACGGGAAGTACAATCAGCCCTGTCGCGATACCCAAGTGAAGCCCGTCTCTATTTTCGCCAGGGGAGCTTATTGGAAAAAATTGGTCGATTGACAGAATCTCTCGGATCCTACCAAAAAGCCCTCAAGCTACGCCCCGATCTGGAGGAAGGGTACCTAAGCATAGCACGCATTCATTTGAGTCAAGATCAACACGCTAAGGCGCACAGGATTCTAAAGCAAGCAGTCGAATTAATTCCCAGCCAGTATAAACTCCATATGCGATACGCGAAGTTTTGTGAGAAGCAAGGGTTTTACCAACAGGCTATAGCTTTTTATCGCCAGGCTTGTCGAGCCGAGCCTAATCTAGCGAGTGCTCATTTCAGAATAGCTAAACTTCAAAGAACCCTAGACAAAACGAAAGAAGCCCTTGCTACCCTGGAGGAAGGGCTAAAGGTGAACCCTAGATCGCTCCAGCTCCACCAACTTCGATGTGATCTCCTTACCCAAAGTAATCAGCTGCCCGCAATGCGCAAGGCCGTCGAGCATGCAGCAGTGACTTTTCCTGGCAACTCTTCAGTATTGGCTAAACTGGCTGAGGTTCGAGATGTTTTTGGGGACCGTGCGGCCGAAGGCTATGAATTACTGGCAAAGGCTTTGGAACGAGACAAGGCGACCGTAGATCAAGTGGAACCGGTGTTGGAACGCGGCCTTGTGGTGGCTCTAAGAGACGGTGATAGGATCCGAGCAGCTCGCTTAGCGAGACGGCTTGTCTTGCTCGGTCGAAGCGAGATTCCAGACATCGAAGAGATACCTAAGAACATTGTCCAGACTGGTATGGTTGTCGTACCTGGCGGTATCAGAGGTTTGTCCCAAGCAGCAATTATGCATGGAGATACTCATCCAGATGTCTTCGTTTCAGAATACGTCTCAACCCTAGTACGCCGAACTTATGGTGATTCTGGAGAGTCATACCTCCGGACAATACGTCATTACTTTAAAACCATAGCCGAACTCAGGGCTATTACGAAGTCAAAAAGTCGACAGTTTCAAATCCTTCTTGATACTGACAACAAAGCGAGCACCAAAAAAGCCAAGGAGGTCCTAACACTGTTGGGGTGGGCAATTCGTCAGGTAGACGGCAGGATGAAGCTCGAATTGGGTACGGATGAGATGGCCGCTCTGAGGCAAACCTATTTGCAGTCGCTTGGTGTGGACGAGATGGAGATGAAGTCTAAACTGGAAGGTGGGGGCTCTTATCTGTTGACAATCACTGACCAAGAGGTTCCAGTCCCTTTTGACGAAAAGTTCTGGCTGAGACGTTTTTTCCATAAACCTTACCCATCAGGAGGTCTTCTAGAGGCACTACTGGATAATACTGGAGCCATCAGGCTCTTTGGGGGGTTATTAGGAATGAACCACGAGGCGCGCCGATT